>Ga0182008_10000150_pt1 | contig 54361 bp, 38 predicted proteins | sample Sormic07211129_1_FD_120482 | JGI IMG/M metagenome (GOLD analysis project Ga0182008, IMG submission 120482) | Rhizosphere microbial communities from Sorghum bicolor, Mead, Nebraska, USA - 072115-129_1 metaG | ecosystem: Host-associated > Plants > Roots > Rhizosphere | place: USA: Nebraska...
CTCAGCATCGCGCGAACGGCAGCCGACCAACGGTCGGCTCTACCGGGGTAGGCGTATCGGTGACACGGAGCATTGCAACGCTGGCGCATTCCGCGCGTAGAGCCGACCGTTGGTCGGCTGCTCTTGATCTCAACATCGCGCGAACGGCAGCCGACCAACGGTCGGCTCCACCGGGGTAGGCGTATCGGTGACACGGAGCATTGCAACGCTGGCGCATTCCGCGCGTGGAGCCGACCGTTGGTCGGCTGCTCTTGATCTCAACATCGCGCGAACGGCAGCCGACCAACGGTCGGCTCCACGTCGTGGTCAGGGGGCGTTGGACAGCGCCTTCAGCAAAGCGGCGTTGAGCCGCGCGGGGGCCTGGACCTGCGGCGAATGGCCCAGGTCGTCGAAGGGCACCAGCGTGGCACCGGGGATGGCGGCGGCAGCGGCCTTGCCCAGTGCCGGGTAGTCGCCCAGCGTGGCCTTGAGCGCGGGCGGCGCCAGGTCGCGGCCGATCGCGGTGCGATCCTTCTGCCCGATGAAAAGCGTGGTGGGCACGCGGATGTCCGGCAGTTCATGGACCACCGGCTGGTTGAACACCATGTCCGAGGTCAGTGCCTGGCTCCAGGCCACCGCCTGTTTGCCGGGGCCGTCGTACATGCGCGACTGCATGCGCGCCCACTGCTCATACGCCGGCGTCCAGTCGCCGTTGTAGTACACGTCCAGCTGGTACTTCTTGATGCTGTCGAAGGTGGTCTTCAGTTCGCCGGCATACCATGCGTCGACGCTGCGCCACGGCACACCCTTGGCCTTCCAGTCTTCCAGTCCGATCGGGTTGACCAGCGCCAGTCGGCGCAGCTGCTGCGGGTACATCAACGCATAGCGCGCGGCCAGCATGCCGCCCATTGAATGGCCGACCAGGTCGACCTGCGCCGCATCCAGGCCCAGGTGGGCGAGCAGCGCATGGGTATTGGCGGCCAGTTGGCCGAAGGAATACTGATAGCGCTCGGGCTTGCTGGATTTGCAGAACCCGATCTGGTCCGGTGCGATTACCCGGTAGCCGGCCGCGCTGAGTGCGCTGATGGTGTCTTTCCAGGTGGCCGCGCAGAAGTTCTTGCCGTGCAGCAGCACCACCGTGCCCGCCACGGCGGTGCCGACCGGGGGAACGTCCAGGTAGGCCATCTGCAGCGGCTGCCGCTGCGATTCAAGGTCGAAGGTCTTGACCGGCCACGGGTAGTCGAAGCCTTCCAGGCGGGGCCCGTAGGTGTCGGCGGCAAGGGAGGTCAGGGGCAGGCAGGCGAGCAGGGCGGCAGCCAGGATGCGCATGGCGGTCTCCGGAACGGGGGAGGCCTGACTGTACCGGAGCGGTCGTGCAGATGTGCCGATGATGCGCATGCGAGCAGCCGACCAACGGTCGGCTCTACCTTGGAGCGAATGTCCAGTGGCAGCGATGGCATGCCCGCGTAGAGCCGACCGTTGGTCGGCTGCCTTGGGCGGAACGAGGGAGCCGCCGACCAACGGTCGGCTCTACCGGCGGGTCAGTGGATCAGCACTCGATGACGTTGACCGCGAGCCCGCCGCGGCTGGTTTCCTTGTACTTGTCCTGCATGTCGCGGCCGGTGTCGCGCATGGTCTTGATGACCTTGTCCAGCGAGACTTTGTGCTTGCCGTCGCCGCGCATGGCCATGCGGCTGGCATTGATCGCCTTCACCGCGCCCATCGCGTTGCGCTCGATGCAGGGAATCTGCACCAGCCCGCCGATCGGGTCGCAGGTCAGGCCAAGGTTGTGCTCCATGCCGATTTCGGCCGCGTTCTCGATCTGGCTGGGGTTGCCGCCGAGCGCGGCGACCAGGCCGCCGGCCGCCATCGAGCAGGCCACGCCCACCTCGCCCTGGCAGCCCACTTCGGCGCCCGAGATCGAGGCGTTTTCCTTGTACAGGATGCCGATGGCCGCCGAGGTCAGCAGGAAGTCGAAGATGCGTTGTTCATTGGCGCCGGGGCAGAAACGGTCGAAGTAATGCAGCACCGCCGGCAGTACGCCGGCCGCACCGTTGGTCGGCGCGGTGACCACGCGGCCACCCGCGGCGTTTTCTTCATTGACCGCCAGCGCGTACAGATTCACCCAGTCCAGGGTGGTCAGCGGATCGCGCATGCCCGCTTCGGGCTTGGACGACAGTTCGCGGTACAGCGCCGGGGCGCGACGGGACACATGCAGGCCGCCCGGAAGGGTGCCCTCCTGGCGGATGCCACGGGCCACGCAGGCCTGCATGGCGCTCCAGATCTCGCGCAGCTGGTCGCGGATCTCGTCTTCGCTGCGCCAGCACTTCTCGTTCTCGAACATCATCTGGGCGATGCTCAGCCCGCTGCGCGCGGTCTGCGCCAGCAGTTCGTCGCCGCTCTTGAACGGGTAGGGCAGCGGGGTTTCATCGGGCACGATGCGGTCGTCGGCGGCATCGTCCTGGTTGACCACGAAGCCGCCGCCGACCGAGTAGTAATCGCGCGTGGCGATGACCTGTTCGTCGGCGTCATACGCGGTGAAGCGCATGCCGTTTGTGTGGTACGGCAGCTTCTGTCGCTTGTTCAGGCCCAGGTCGCGCTTCTCGTCGAAGGCGATCTCGTGGGTGCCCATCAGGCGGATCCGCTTGCTGCCGCGGATGCGCTCGAGGGTCTCGGGGATGATGTCCGGGTCGATCAGGTTCGGGCGCTGGCCCTCCAGCCCGAGCAGCACCGCCTTGTCGGTACCGTGCCCGCGCCCGGTCAGGGCCAGCGAGCCGTATACGTCGGCGCGGATCCGCACCACGTCCTGGAGGCGGCCCGGGTCCAGCAACCAGCGGTGCACGAAGCGTTCGGCGGCCTTCATCGGTCCCACGGTGTGCGAGGAGCTCGGGCCAATGCCGATCTTGAAAACGTCGAACGTGCTGACAGCCATGATTGCCAAACTGCGGGTATCGGATGGAGCACTATTCTATGCTGTCGCAGGCGCCAGCCTTGAGTGCGGCGCAACATTTCCCAAGGCGGGTGGGCCGGTGTTTACCTTGTTCCAGCGTGATGACTGCCATCTGTGCGACCAGGCCCTGGCGGTCCTGGCCCAGGCCCGGGTGCCTGGCCTGGAGAGCGTGTTCGTTGACGACGATGCCGCCCTGGAGGCCCGCTACGGCCTGCGCGTGCCGGTGCTGCGCGATGCACAGGGGCGGGAACTGGACTGGCCGTTCGATGTGGCGGCGGTAGACGCCTGGCGCCGGTAGAGCCGACCGTTGGTCGGCTGCGCGGGTGGCATCATCGTTGCGGCAGCCGACCAACGGTCGGCTCTACCGGAAGGCATCATCGTCACAGGAGCCGACCAACGGTCGGCTCTACCGGAAGGCATATCGTCACAGGAGCCGACCAACGGTCGGCTCTACCGGAAGGCATCATCGTCACAGGAGCCGACCAACGGTCGGCTCTACCGGAAGGCATCATCGTCACAGGAGCCGACCAACGGTCGGCTCTACCGGAGGGCATCATCGTCACAGGAGCCGACCAATGGTCGGCTCTACCGTAGCCGGCGCGGCTTATTTTGCTTTCAGTACGACCTTGGTGCTGATCGCCGTTTCGTTCGGAATGGTCTTGGTGTCGGCCCAGTCGCCGCCGCCCACGCCGAAGTCCAGGCGCTTGACCGTCGCCTTGCCGCTCAGCACCGGCTGCGCACCCGGGGTCCAGGTGAAGGTGAGGGTTACCGGCTTGCTCACCCCGCGCAGTTCCAGGGTGCCGTCGGCGGCGTACTGGTTGTTGCCCAGCGCCCGGAACGTGGTGGCGCTGTACTTGGCCTGGGCGAACTTGCCGACGTTGAAGAAGTCCGCGCCCTGCAGGGTCGAGTCGCGGTCGCTGTTGCCGCTCTTGGCACCGGCCAGCGGGATGGTCACTTCCAGCTTGGATCCTTCCAGCTTGGCCGGGTCGAAGCTGAGCTTGGTATCGAAGCCCGGGAAGGTGCCGGTGAACACTTCGCCGTCGTACTTGGTGGCAAACACCAGTACCGAACCGGGGGCCTGCACGTAATCGGCGGCCAGCACCGGGGCGGTGGCCATCAGGCCGGCCAGGGCGGCGGCTACGGCGGCGGGAGAGGTGAGCTTGATGGTCATCGTCAGTCCTTCTGGGGGGAGGCAAGCCAGCGCTGCGGCAGCATGCGCGCAAGGGTGGCATCGCGTTGGTAAAAATGGTGGTAAAGCGCTGCGCCGGCATGGGCCAGCACGACCGCGATGAGCAGCCAGAAGCCCCATTCGTGGATGGCGTGGGAGAGCTGGGTGGTGCGTTCATCCGGGCCACTGAGCTTGGGTACGTCGACCAGCCCGAACCAGCGGAACGGGCGCAACCCGCTGGCCGAGTCGTACAGCCAGCCCGACAGCGGGAGGGCGAACATCAGCACGTACAGCAGCCAATGCGTGGCCGAGGCGATGCGTTCCTGCCAGGTGGGCGTGCCGGGCACCGGGGCGGGGGCGCCGGCGTACAGGCGCCAGCCCAGCCGGGCCACCACCAGCGCCAGTACGGTAATCCCCACCGACTTGTGCAGGGTATAGATCCAGAAGTACTTGGGCGTCTTCGGGAACTCGCCCATGGTCAGGCCCAGGATGCCCATGGCCAGGATCAGCAGGGCGATCACCCAATGCAGGGTCTGGCTGACGCCGCCCCAGCGGGTCGCGGTGTTCTTGGCAGTCATGGCGTGGTCTCCTCGACCGGCGGTGGGGATGGAACCTGGGCGTCGTCGCGCGGCGGCGTTCCCGTGGCGTCGACCGGCGGGGTGTCGGCCGGATCGGCGGCATTTCTGTCGCGAACGGCCTCCGCTTCGATCCGCAGCGCCACCGCGTCGCCGATCATCGACGGCCAGCCAGACACGCCGAACGCACTGCGGCTGAGCGTGGTGGTGGCGGAGAACCCGGCGGTGCGGCGGAACGGCGGCAGCGGGTGACGCTTGAGTGCATTGAGGGTGACCGCCAGGGTGACTTCGGCGGTGACGCCATGCAGGGTCAGCTGGCCGGTGACGTTGGCGTGGGTGTCATCAATGGGCTCCACCCGGGTCGAGACGAACCGCGCCTGCGGGAAGCGTTCGGCGTCCAGCAGGTTGCGCGCCAGCGTGGCCGTGTTCCATTTTTCATCGCCCAGGTCCAGCCGCTGGAGCGGCACGCTCACGCTGAGCGTGGCGGTCCGCCAGTCCTGCGGATCGAACACCAGCACCCCTTCGCTGCCGGACACTGTGCCCAGCGCGTGGGAGAAGCCGGCATGCTCCACCGCAAACAGCACGCGGGTGTGGACCGGATCCAGCCGGTAGGTATCGGGCGCGGCCTGCGCTGCCCAGGGGGCGGTGCACAGCAGCAGGGCGAGGGTCAGGCGCAGGGTCATGGCCGGGCTCCGGGAAGGTCAGGGCCGATCATACGCACAGCACCGTCACCGGCAGCAGTGTCATGGCTGCAACAGATCGTGGTGCAACTTTCCGTCGGCGGCGGTCCCGAGGCTGCGTCGGCCCGCGCGCGGCCGCAGGGGCTGTGGGACAATCAGCGGCTACAGGGAGATCTGGATGGCGATGGGGACGCGTGGCTGCTGCGCGGGCATCGTGCTGCTGGTCCTGGCATTGTGCCTGGTGCCGGTGGCGGCATGGGCCGCAGGAACAACGGCAGGTGCATCGGCAGAAACGCCGCGCATGCGCCGCCTCGGTGCTGCCGACGGCATGCCGTCGCGCATGGTGCTGGCGCTCGCACAGGATCGCCAGGGGTACATCTGGGCGGCCACCGACGACGGCCTGGCGCGCGTGGATGGCGTGGGCCTGCGCGTGTGGCGGCACGACCCGGCCGACCCCGGCTCGATTCCCGGCAACGAAGTGGAAACCCTGCTGGTGGACCCGATGGACCGGGTCTGGGTGGGGGTGAACGGCGTCGGCCTCAGCATGCTGGCCCCCGGGCGCGCGGCTTTCCAGCATTTCACCGACCTCAATGCCCGCTGTGATGGCCAGTTCTGGTCGCTGGCCTATGCGGCCAAGTCGCTGTGGATCGGCACCAACCGGCACGGCATCTGCCGGCGGGGGGAAGACGGCAGCCTGGTGCAGTACCACGCCGATCCCAACGACCCCGACAGCCTGCCCGATGACACCATCTATACCCTCCTGGCGGACCCGAACGGGCATGTGTGGATCGGCACCGGCAGCGGCGTGGCGCGCTGGGACGGGCAGCGCTTCCATCGCATCGCACCGGCGCTGCTGGGCGGCAAGAGCGTGTTCCGGCTGACCCGCGAACCCGATGGCACCGTGTGGGCCGGCACCGAAGGCGGTTTGTTCCGCATCGGCGCCGATGGCAGCGTGCGCAAGGCACCGTGGACGCTCAGTGCCGACGTACGTGCGGCCACCGTCATCCACGATCGCAACGGCGGCTACTGGCTGGGCACGGCCGATGGCCTGTACCGCGGCGACGAAGCCGCGGTGCACCTGCTGGCCGGTGATGCCGGCAGCGGCTTCCTGACCGCGCGCAGCGGTGTGCTGGACATGCTGCAGGACCACGAAGGGGGGCTGTGGGTCGCCATGCTGACCCAGGGGCTGGCCTATCTGCCGCCAGGGTGGAAGCGCTTTTCCACCTGGTACCAGCTCGACGGCAAGCCGCTGGACAGTGTGTACCTGCTGAGCGCCGCCGCGGCCGGCGACGATTTCTACATCGGCGGTGCGCACGGCATCTACCGGCTGGACGCGCAGGGCACCCTACGCCAGATCGCCGATGACAGGCAGCTGGGCGTGGGCGCCATCTGGTCGGTGCTGCCGCGTGCCGACGGTGCGCTGTGGATCGGCCGGGGCGGGCGGCTGGGCCTCTACCAGCCGCGCACCGGTCAGCTGCGCGAGTGGAAGATCGGGGGCGGGTCGGACGTGCGCCAGCGCATCGACCTGATCCGTCAGGCCCCCAATGGTGAGTTGTGGATGTCGGTCATGAGCCTTGGCATCCAGCGGCGCGATGCGCAGGGCAACCTGCTGGACACCATCCGCATCGAAGAAGGCCGCGGGCTGACCGAGAACCCGGTCGAGCAGATGCTGTTCGACCCGCGCGGACAGCTCTGGATCATGGGCGGCATGGGCCTGCTGCGCTGGACCGAGGACCGCTTCGAGCAGGTCCCGGGCATTTCCCGCGGCAGCATCTACGACCTCACCTGGACCAGTCCGAACGAGCTCTGGCTGGCACGCAACGGCGCGCTGGAGCGGTACGGCTGGGACGGCCTGAGCATGACCCTGCGCGAGCGGGTGGGCGCCGCGCAGGGCCTGCCGGCGGTATCGATGGGCGGGGTGGTCACCGGTCGTCAGGGCCAGGTCTGGGCCACCACGCCGCGCGGACTGGTGCGCTGGGATGGCGCGCAGCGCCGGTTGCGTGTCTATGGTGAGCGCGACGGGCTGCCCGACGTGGAGTTCAGTGGCCGGCCGCCGGTGCGTGCGGCCAACGGGCGCATGCTGGCGGTGACCGCCACCGGGCTGGTCGGCTTCGATCCGGATGCCCCCGATGTGCCGCTGCCGCCCTCGCAGCTGGTGATCGACAACGTGCAGGTACGCCGCGACGACGCCGAAGGCCAGCAGTCGCTGCCCCCGGATGCACCGATCGTGCTGGGCCCGCAGGACCGCGACCTGATCATCAGCGCACGGCTGCTGTCTTACGCCAATCCGCAGGGCAACCGCTATCGCTACCGCGTCTCCGGCTACGACCAGAACTGGGTGATGCAGGCCGCCGATGGCGAACGCCTGCTGTCGCGCCTGCCCTCGGGCCACTATGCCATCGACGTGCAGGCGGCCACGCCGCAGGGGCAGTGGACGCCCTCGCGCACGCTCAGCGTGGAAGTGCTGCCGCCGTGGTGGCGCAGCAGCTGGGCGATCCTGGCGTACCTGCTGCTGTGGCTGCTGCTGGTGGCGGTGGTGGTGTACGTGGCACGCGCGCGCCTGCGCCGTCGCCAGCAATGGCAGCTGACCGTGCACAAGCAGCAGATCGCAGAGCAGGCATCGCAGGCCAAAAGCCAGTTCCTGGCCACCCTGGGCCACGAGGTGCGCACGCCGATGACCGGTGTGCTGGGCATGAGCGAACTGCTGCTGGCCACGCCGCTGGATGAACTGCAGCGCGGCTATGCGGCCTCGATCCAGCATGCCGGCACCCACCTGCTGCGGCTGGTCAACGATGCGCTGGACCTGGCCCGGATCGAAGCCGGGCGGCTGGAACTGGACATCCGCCCGTTCGACCTGATGTCGATGCTGGCCCAGGTACAGGCGCTGATGGAGCCGATGGCGCACCACCGTGGCCTGGCGTTCGAGCGCAGCTTCAATCTGCCCGGTCCGATCCTGGTCAGCGGCGACGAAATGCGCGTGCGGCAGATCCTGATGAACCTGCTGGGCAATGCGATCAAGTTCACCGAGCGCGGGCACGTAAGCCTGGGCGCGGAACTGATCAATGGCGGCATGGGCATCATTTTCGAGGTGGCCGACACCGGGCCAGGCATCAACACCGACCAGCAGCAGCGCCTGTTCCATCGCTTCGAACAGGCCGATGGCCCGCGGACGGCATCGCGCTATGGCGGAAGCGGGCTGGGCCTGGCGATCTGCCAGGAACTGGCGGTGGCGATGGGCGGGCGTATCGATATCGACAGCCGGCTGGGCCACGGCGCGCGTTTCAGCGTGCAGTTGCCGCTGCCGTGGACCCAGCAGCAGGGCACCGTCGCCAGCCACGCGTCCGATGCCGCGCGCATCCAATTGCCGCCCTTGCGGTTGCTGCTGGTGGAAGACGACCCGACCGTGGCCGATGTGATCGCCGGCCTGCTGCAGGCGCGTGGTCACGAGGTGGTGCACGTGCTGCATGGGTTGGCCGCGTTGTCGGAAGTGGCTGCCGGCCGCTTCGATGTCGGCCTGCTCGATCTGGACCTGCCGGCATTGGATGGCATCGCCATCGCCGGCCAGTTGCGCGCAATGGGCTATGAGTTGCCGCTGATCGCCGTGACGGCACGGTCGGATGCCTACGCCGAACAGCAGGTGCTGCAGGGCGGTTTCGACGGTTTCCTGCGCAAGCCGGTGACCGGTGATCTACTCATCGATGCCATCGCCCAGGCACGGGCACTGCGCCAGCGCGAGAGCTGAATACCGTTCGTGATTAAGTGCATCAGTTGATCGGTGGCGTTCGATCAAATCTGGAATTGTCCAGACTGTGATCCCGGACCGGGATCAGGGCTGTGGTCCTGATGTCGCCGCTTTACTGTTCGCGCGATGACTTGTTTCCCGTTCAATCACACGTGCGTGTAGGCAGGACAGGGCGGCGGATCGGCGGCCGCGGGCTGGTGGCACTGATGCTGGGGTGCTGGCCATGGGCCCTGCTGGCGTCGGTGCTTGATCTGCCCTGGCCACGGCAACTGGGTGTCATCGATGGCCTGCCCACCACGGGCATCCATGCGATGGCCGAAGATGCCACCGGCTATCTGTGGATGGCCAGCAGTGAAGGCCTGCTGCGTTTTGATGGACGGCGGTCGCGGGTGTGGGGGGACGAACACGGGTTGCACGACACCACCCTGCACGCGTTGCACGTCGACCCCGCAGGCAGGGTATGGGTGGGCACGGCCTCGCAGGGGCTGCTGATGCTGGGTGTTGACCGCCGCCGCTTCGAGCGCGCCGGTGCACAGGTGCCGTGGGCCGTGCGCAGCGGCACGATCCATGCCATTGCCGGCGGTGGTGGCAGCCCGCTGTGGGTCATTGGATCGGATCATCGTCTGTACATGCTGCCGGCACTGGATGCGCGCTGGCAGGTGGTGGATGCCGCCGCAGACTCCGTCACTGCCCTGGCCATCGACCACGTCGGGCGCCTGTGGGTAGGAACGTCGCAGGGGGTGCGTCGCTTTGCCGACGGCCGTCTGCAGCGTGCCGGCACCGCCCAGGGCGCTGACGGTCCAATACAGGCGCTGTGGCCTGATCCCCAGGGCGGCATCCATGCCAGCAATGGCGTACGCACATGGGGAGAAGCCATGGGCAGGCGGTCCGGCAGCGTGTCGGCGTCCGGGCGACCGCTGCTGCGCAGCGCCGATGGCGCGTTGTGGACGCAGCGGGGCACGGGCCTGTACCTGACGCGCGGAACGCACCGCCAGCGCGTTCCCCTCAGGCCGTTGCAGGGACCATCAACGCGCGCGGTGGAGATGTACGCGGCGGTGCAGGACCGGCACGGCGACATCTGGTTCCTGAGCAGGGCGCACGGCGTGTGGCGGCTGCCCGCGCGGTGGCGTGAATTCACCGCATTGCCGATGGCGGGCGACGGGCTGCCGGGCATTCGCAGTCATGACGTGCTGGCCCTGGCTGCGGCGGCCGATGGCCGGCTGTGGGTGGCGGGCAGCCAGGGTCGGCTGCAGCGCCTTGACCTGCGCACCGGTGCGAGCAGCGCGCATCTTGACCTGCCCCATGCCGGCCCCAGCGCGCAGCCGGTGGGCATGGCAGAGGATCGGCAGGAGCGGCTCTGGATCGCCAGTGCCGGGCAGTTGACGCGCTACGATCCTGCGCGCGGGGAGGTGCGTCGGTGGTCGCTGGGCGGGTCATTCAACGACGCGGGCGCGCACCTGCAGACCTGTCCGGATGGCACGGTGTGGGTGGCCGGCAGCGGCCAGATCCAGCACTGGTCAGCGCAGGGCAGGCGACAGCTGGCGCAGTCCCCCGGCACCCTGGGCCTGAGCGCGTCGATGTCGGGACGGCAGCTGTTGTGCAGCCGGGACGGTGTGCTGTGGGCGACCGATCGCGATGGGCTCAAGACATGGGATACATCCCGCGGCCGCTTCGTGCCCGCAGAACCCGCGGGCAGTGCAGTGGCGGCCATGGCCGAGGCCGACGATGGAAGCCTCTGGCTCAGCCGTCAGGACGCGCTGGAACAGCATCGCTGGGATGGACGCGTGCTGCACCGGCTGCGCCGGTTCGAGGGCGCGCAGGGCTACCCGCTGCTGCGCGCAGAGGCGTTGGTGGTGGATGGCCAGGGCATCGTGTGGGCCGGTGCCGCGCGCGGCATGGTGCGGCTGGACCCGGAGCGGGGCCGGGTGCGCGTGCTGGGCAGTGCCGACGGCCTGCCGGTGCAGGAAGTCCTCGCGCACCGTCTGGTACGGCTGGGCACCGGTGTGCTGGCCGCGGCCGTGCGCGAGGGCGGGCTGCTGCTGATCGAGCCCGCGGCCGTGGTCGAACAGGGGCCGACGCCTGTACTGGTGGTCAACGCGGTCCGGGTCGAGCGCAAGGGCACGCCGCTGACCCTGCGCACCGATGCGGCGACGGTGCCGTTGGCCAGCAGCGACCGCAACATCCAGGTCGCAGTCAATCTACTGGGCCCGGGCGATGCCGATCGCATCCAGCACCGGTTCCGTCTGGAAGGCCATGACCCGGACTGGGTGGAGACCGGGCCGGTGGCACTGCGCACCTTTGCGCGCCTGCCCGCCGGTGAGCACCGACTGGCGGTACAGGCACGGCACGGCGACGGTGCGTGGTCGGCCCCGGCCGAGCGGCTGCTGCAGGTGGCGCCGGGATGGTGGGAGACGGCTGCAGGCCAAGGCGTAGCGCTGCTGACCGCGGCGCTGGCGGTGGTCCTGCTGGGACGGCTGGTCACCTACGCGCTGCGGCAGCGCGCCGCCCTGCGCGAGGCACGCATGCAGCGCTGCCTGGCCGAGCAGGCGTCGGCGCGCCGCACGCGCTTCCTGAGGCGTCTTGGCAGGCGCATCCGCATTCCGATCACGATCATCGCCGGTTGGAGCGAACTGCTGCTGCAGGGTCCGCTAACGCAGCCGCAGCGTGCACGGGCCGACAGCCTGCGCCGTGCGGGGCTGCACCTGGTGCAGCTGGTGGACGATGCCCTGGACCTGGCCAGCATTGAAGCCGGGCGTCTTCAGCTGGACCACGTGGCGTTTTCGCCGGTGGTGCTGCTGCATGAACTCCATGCGTTGATGTCGCCCGTGGCCGATGCCAAGCATGTGCAGCTGCATTGGAGCAGCCGTCTGGATCCGCAGCGGTGGCTGCTGGGCGACCCCCGGCGGTTGCGCCAGATACTGCTCAACCTGGTCGGCAATGCGGTGAAGTTCACCGCGCAGGGACGCGTCGAGGTATCGATACAGGCCGGCCCGCAAGGGCAGGGCCTGCAACTGGTCGTGGCCGACACAGGGCCGGGCATGACCGCCGCACAGGTGCAGCGGTTGTTCCGGCGCTTCGAGCAGGCCGACGAGGCCGCGACGATGGCCCGCCACGGTGGCAGCGGCCTGGGCCTGGCGATCAGCCGCGAACTGGCCCAGGCGATGGGGGGCGATATCACGGTGGACAGCCGGCCCGGGCTGGGGACCCGTTTCGAGGTGCAGCTGCCCCTGGAAACCACGCCGCAGCCGACAACCGCGCCTGCCACGCACGCGGGGACCGACGGGGCGGTTCTGGTCGGGACAACGGTCCTGCTGCTGTTGCCGGATCCGGACATCGCCGACGTCGTTGCGGCGCTTCTGCGCGCGCAGGGGTGTCGGGTGGTCGTGGGATGCGACGATCCCAGCGCGCTGCCAGGCGGACCGGCGGGGTCCTGGCAACTGATCGCAACCGACCCGGACCTGCGGATGGGCGATGTGCTGGCCGGGACGTGGCTGGCGCAACGCTGGCCGGGAGTACCGCGACTGGCGTTGACCCCACGTGCCGATGCCGACGCAGAACGCGATGCGATGGCGGCCGGCTTCACTGCCTTCGTCCGGCTGCCACTCGGCGATGCAGCGCTGCGTGCGGCGCTGCTGCAGTGCCGGGCAGTGCGATGATGCGCCGGTTGGCATGGCGGACCCTGGCACTGTTGCTGCTGGCATCGATCGCCTCGGCAGCGGCGTCGCGCGTGCCCGAGGCCGCCCGTGTGACGACGGCCGATGGCCTGCCTTCCAACGCCGTGCACCAGGTTGTCCAGGATCGGCAGGGATATCTGTGGTTTGCCACCGACGACGGACTGGCGCGTTTCGACGGGCGCCAGTTCCGCCTCTGGCGCCGCGAGCAGGGATTGGCCGACAACGTGTTGCCCAGCCTGGCCGTGGACGCCCAGGACCAGCTCTGGATGGGAACCGGTTACGGCACGCTGATGCGGATGTCGGCCGACCGCAGCCGGATCGACGGGTTTGGTGGCGCCGGCCACCCGGCCCTGGCCGGGGTGCCGATCAGCGCGGTGCGGCCTGACGCAGAAGGCGGGGTGTGGTTCGGTACGCGTGGCGCCGGGCTGTTTCGGCTGGATCGTCAGCAGCGTCTCCGGCAGTTCCTGCCGACGCTGCGCGATGACGGCGTGCCGGCCGGCGATGTCGGGCATTTGGTGGTCGATGATCGTGGCGTGCTCTGGATAGGCACATCGCAGGGATTGGCCTGTTGGCAGGCCGGGCGCTTCCATCGCCCGCCCGATCCACGGGTGGCGCACGCGGCGGTCCTTGGATTGCACCAGGACAGCGCAGGCGTGGTGTGGGCAAGCACGGCCCTGGGCCAGTGGCGTGGCACCGCGTGCACCGCGTTGCAGGCCGCCCCCGTCCCTGCGCAGCGTCGCCTGTTGGGCATCGGTGGCGATGGCGCGCACTGGCTGGCCGAACCCGGTCGGATCTGGCACCAGCCCGTGGATGGCGGCGCTGCAACCCCCGTGTCGTTCGCCATGGCCGGGCGCGGTGCGCCCCCGAGCCTGCGGGGCGCCTTTGAAGATCGGAATGGCGGCGCGTGGCTGCTGGGAAGCCATCTGGGGCTGTGGCGCCTGCCACCGCGATGGTCACAGTTCACGCGACGGCAGGCGCCCGCAGGGCAGGTGGGGCTGGACGGTTTTCTGCCCGCGTCGGCGCGGACAAGCGAGGAGCTGGCCTGCAACGACGCCCGCTACTGGCGCCTCCACGCCGGCATGCTGAAGGGCCGCGGACCGGCGCGGCGTCGGCAGGTGCGCTGGCCGCTGCAGGGGGCCGGGCAGGCACCGCTGCGCGGGCCCGTGTCGCTGCATTGTGCAAGCGACGGCGGCGTCTGGCTGGGCAGCCGCGAGGGGTTGATGCGCTGGAGCGGCGCGCAGCTGCAACCTGTCGCCGGTGCACCCACGGCAATCACTGCGTTGCACGTTGCCGCCGATGGGCACCTGTGGGTGGCCAGCACGGGCGCACTTCATCGCTACCAATGGCACGACGGGCGCCTGCTGCGCAGCCTGCGTCTGGATGAGCGCGATGGCGTGCCGGCACAGGCGGTGCATGCGATGGCCACCGACGCCGATGGCGTGCTGTGGGGCGTTTCCAGCCATGGCCTGCTGCGGGTTGCACCTCCCTGGAATGAGCTCCGCGTGTTCACGCGCGATGACGGCATTCCGGCCCCCCTGCTGAAGGCACGCCTGCAGGCGCAGGGGCGGCAGATGCTGGCCATCGACGCCGACGGCGCGATCGCGTTCGACCCTGCGCTTCTGGCGCGCCCGGCCACGCCGTCGGCGCTGGTGATCGAACGGGTGCAGGTACGCCGGGACCAGCGCCTGCTCACGCTGCCACCGGCCGCGTCGCTGCAGCTGCGGGCAGAGGATCGTGACATCCAGATCACCGCCAGGGTCCTGTCCGCCCAGCTCGACCCGGACCAGCAGTATCGTTTCCGGCTGCGCGATGGCGCACGTGGATGGCACCGCACCCGCAGTCGTGGCACGGTGGATTTTCCGAAGCTGGCACCGGGTCGCCATGTGCTGGAGTACCAAGAGCGTAGCGGTGAGGGACGCTGGTCGGCGGTGCACACCCTGGTATTGGACGTGCAGCCCGATGGCTGGCAGTACGGGCAGCCGTCCGTTGCGCACGCCGCCAGCGTGGTCGGGGTGCTGGGATTGCTGGCCTGGCTGGGCGGGCGCAGCCTGTCGCGGTCACGCGCGCGCCGCGCCACGGCGCAGCGGCACGCATGGGCACAGCAATCGGCGCAGGCCAAGGCGCACTACCTGGCCACGTTCGGGCACGAAGTGCGTACGCCGTTGACAGGCGTACTGGGGATGACCGAACTGCTGCTGGCCTCGCCGCTGGATGCGCAGCAACGGCGTCGGCTGCAACGGATCCATCGCGGTGGTCGGCAGTTGCTGGCTATCGTCAACCAGGCACTGGATGACGCCCGCATGGATGCGGGCCGGTTGCCACTGCAGTGCCGCGAGGTTGAATTGCCCGCGTTGCTGCAGCGCTGGCGGCAGAGCGCGCAGCTGGACCTGTGCGCGCAGGGCAGCAGCCTGGCGGCATGCGTGGACCTGCCCGGTGCAGCGCGCGTGCATACCGATCCCGAGCGCGTGCAGCAGGTGCTGCAGCGGGTAGTGGATGTCATGGTGCAGACGCTGGGCGCGTGCAGGATGTCGTTCCGTGCCAGCTGGTTGCCCGGGCGCAGTGGCGTGCTGGTGGACATCGATGCGTTCGCCGCGCGCGCAACCCCGCTGCCGTCCGGGATCCTGTCCGGTGATGCGCTGGAGTTCGCCCGAGCCGGCGCGCGCGCGCTGGGGGGGCGGGTGCGGCTGGTCAGCGCGCGGGGCGGCTCGGGTGGGCGGTTGCTGCTGAGCCTGCCGATGGCCACGGGCAAAGCATGCCCCACCTGCGCGCCGGCACCTTCCGGCGTGGCCATGGACAGCGCGGGGGTACGCCACGGCGAGCGGGTGCTGCTGGTGGAAGACGAACCGCTGGTGGCCGATGTGCACGCCGGCCTGCTGGCGGCCGGCGGCGCACAGGTGGTCACCGCGCCGCACGCACTGGCCGCGTTGGGCGAGCTGGCGGTGGCACGGTTCGACGTGGTGCTGCTGGATCTGGACCTGCCCGGCGTGGACGGGTGGCAGCTGCTGGACATGCTGGGCGCACAGGGCTGCCCGGTACCGGTGGTGGTCCTCACGGCGCGCCGCGACCCCGACCTTGCAGAACGGTCGGCGGCGGCGGGTGCGGCAGGCTGGCTGCACAAGCCGGCCGGCGGCGAGCAGCTGCTGGCGGTGGTGCGCGCCGCGCGGCAGCCTGGGCGGATCGTCGCCGCGTAGCGAACCGTTTACCATGCGGACAGGCCCGGGATCGGCGCGCCGGCAGCATCGCGCGCGCATAGCCCCTGGGATGCATCCATGGACGATGGGGGAGATCCACCAGTGGTGTCATTGCGTTGGCTGCTCCTGATCGGGATCGCATGGCTGTGGCCGACCGTCGGCCAGGCCCAGCCCGTGCCACCAACGCCACGCCAGCTGACGGTGTTCGATGGCTTGCCGTCCAACACGGTCAACCGCATGGCCGAAGATGGCTATGGCTACCTGTGGATCGCCACCAACGACGGGCTGGCCCGCTACGACGGACGCAACTACCGCGTCTGGCGCGCCGAGGACGGTCTGCGCGACAACCACGTCTGGAGCGTGCACGTGGATGCGCGCAACCAGCTGTGGATCGGCACCGAGAATGCCGGCTTGGCGATGATGTCGGCCGATCGCCGTGAGTTGCGCTTCTTCGACCGTGCCAGCCATCCGCAGATCGGCAGCAACACGATCTGGTCGATCACCTCGACCGCCGATGGCACCGTGTGGTTCGGCACTTACGAAGGGGGCCTGCACCGGCTGGACCGTGACGGCAAGGTGACCCGCTTCATGCCCGAGCGCGGCAATCCGCGCAGCCTGCCGGCCGCGTCGGTGACCCACCTGGCCACCACCCGCGACGGCAGCCTGTGGGTCGGCACGCAGGCGGGCCTGGCACGCTGGACCGGCACGGATTTCGAACGGGTGCCCAGCCGCGACGTGCCGGCGCAGGTGATCAACGGCCTGACCGCCGAGATCGATGGCAGCCTGTGGATCGGCACCAATACCGGCGTGCTGGTCCGTCGACCGGATGGGCGCTTCGAACCGGCACCGTGGAAGGTGTCCGCCGGCGATCAGGTGCTGGGCATGATGCTGCGCGACGAGCAGGGCGGCTATTGGCTGGATACCCGTTCCGGGCTGGGGCGCGCCTACGACAACCAGTTCCAGCAGGTGCCGTTGTACAGCGCGGTGGCACGTGGCCAGGTACGCCCGAACTGGACCGGCGCCTATGAAGACCGCGAAGGCGGGATCTGGCTGGCCAGCGTCAATGGCGGGTTGTGGCACCTGTTGCCGCGGTGGTGGCAGTTCTCGGTGCTGTCGCGCCTGGAGGATGATCCGGCGTCACTGCGCAATGGCTACGTGCTGGGCATGTCCGCCGCCGCCGATGGCGACGTGTGGGCGGTGGGAACGCACGGGGCGCTGGACAAGTTCGACCCGGTCAGCGGCCGGGTGACCCAGCACCGGACCGGCGTGGATGGCACGCAGTGGCTGCAATCGGTGCAGGAGGACCCCCGTGGTCAGGTCTGGATCGGCTCGATGTCGGCCTTGCTGCGCTATGACCCGCGGGATGGAGCGATCCGACGGTGGGGCCACGATGCCGCGGTTGACGCGGCGATGGAGGGCCAGCTGGAATCGTTGGCGGTCTGCGATGGCCAACGCCTGTGGAGTGCCGCGTCCACCGGGTTGCAGCAGCGCGACCTGGACGGTCGCGTGCTGCACCGCGTGCCCGCCGGCCATGCCGGACTCGCGGCGGGCCAGCTGACCCTGGACCTGCTGTGCGGACCGGACGACACGCTATGGGTGGCGACCAACCAGGGGCTGCTGCAATGGATGCCGGGCCGCTCGCGGTTCGAGCCGGTGGCCGGTGGGCCTTCGGCGGCGATCCACGCACTGGCGCGCGGTGACGACGGCAGCCTGTGGCTGTCCGAGGAAGGGCGGCTCAGCCAGTACCGGTGGCAGGGCGGGCGGCTGTTGTTGCAGGCCGTCATCGGTGGCGGTGCGGGCTATCCGGAAGTGTCGGCGACCGGGCTGGTGGTCGATGCGCAGGGCGTGGTCTGGGCCGCCAGCGCACGCGGCCTGATCCGCGTCGACCCGCAGATGGGCAATGTGCGCCTGTATGGCGTGCACGATGGACTGCCCAGCCAGGAGTTCCGCCGCAGCACGCTGAGCCGCACCGCCAGCGGCCGCATCGTCGGCGGTACGCCGGCGGGCGTGGTGGTGTTCGACCCACGCCAGGTGCGGCCCTCCAACCGGCGCGCGCCGCTGGTGATCGAGCGGGTCGAGGTGCGCCGCGGTGACCGTGTCGCCGACCTGACCCACCTGACCCCGCTGGAGGTGGCCGACGCCGATCGTGACCTGCGCATCGTGGCGCGTCTGCTGTCGTTCGCCGATTCGTCGTCCAACAGCTACCGCTACCGGCTGGCCGGTTACGACCCGGACTGGGTGGAAGTGGGGCCTGCGGGCGAACGCGTGTTCTCGCGGTTGCCGCCGGGCCGCTACCGGCTGGAAGTGCAGGCGCGTTCGGCCGACCAGGTGTGGTCGCGGGTGCAGTCGCTGGAATTCCGGGTGATGCCGCCGTGGTGGCGGAGCATGTCCGGGCTGCTGGTGCTGACCTCGATGACGCTGCTGTTGATGAGCCTGATTGCCTGGTTGTACCGGCGCCGGCTGCAGCGTCGGCATGCCTACCAGCTGGCCCTGCAGAAACAGGAGCTGGCCGAGCAGGCATCGGCGGCCAAGACCCGCTTCCTGGCCAACCTCGGCCACGAAGTACGCACGCCGATGACCGGGGTGCTGGGCATGAGCGAATTGCTGCTGGGCTCGTCGCTGGACCCGCAGCAGCGCAGCTGGACCGCGTCCATCCGGCATGCCGGCGAGCACCTGCTGCATCTTGTGAACGACGCACTGGATCTGGCGCGCATCGAGTCCGGACGGTTGCAGTTGCAGTCGCAGCCGTTCGACGTCCACAACGTGGTCAGCGATGTGTGCACGCTGATGGCCGCGCTTGCTGAGCAGAAGCACGTGCGGTTCGTGGTGGACAACCAGCTGCCTGCCGGTCTGGCCAGCGTGGGCGATGCGGTCCGCGTGCGGCAGATCCTGCTCAACCTGCTGGGCAACGCGGTGAAGTTCACCACGCACGGCGAAGTGCGCCTGAAGGCGACCACGCTATCGTCCGAACGCGGCCTGCATTTCGAGGTGTCCGACACCGGCCCGGGCATCAGCAGCGACCAGCAGCAGCGCCTGTTCCGTCGCTTCGAACAAGCCGACGGGGCGCGCACGGCGGCGCAATATGGCGGCAGTGGGCTGGGTCTGGCGATCTGCCGGGAGCTGGCGTTGGCCATGCAGGGCCAGATCGGGGTGGAGAGCCAGCTGGGCGTGGGCACGCGCTTCAACGTGAGCCTGCCGTTGCCGCTCCACATCGCCGCGCTGCCGTCTGGCGGCGAACCGGGCAGCGAGAGCCTGCGCCTGCCGCCACTGCGCATCCTGCTGGTGGAAGACGACGCCACGGTGGCCAGCGTGATCATCGGCCTGCTGAGTGCGCGCGGGCACGACATGGTGCATGCCGAACATGCGCTGGCGGCGCTGCGCGAGGTGAGCGGGACCCCGTTCGACGTGGCGCTGCTGGACCTGGACCTGCCGGGCCTGGGCGGCATCGAGTTGGCCGGGCACCTGCGCAACCAGGGCTATGAGATGCCGATGATCGCGGTGACGGCGCGTACCGATCCGGGTATTGAACAGCAGGTGCAGGAGGCCGGTTTCAGCGGGTTCCTGCGCAAGCCGGTAACCGGTGACCTGCTGGTGGAGGCGATCGCGCGGGCATTGCGGCACCCCCGCGGGTAGAGCGCACCGTGGGTGCGCTGGGTGGTCATCGGACCAACAGTCCGATGACCACCCGAGGTCGCCTATTCGGCGACCTCCTCCACATCCCGTGGGGACGGGCGGGTATCGGGCAGCTGCCAGAAGATGAGCGTGGAGGTCAGGGTGATGGCGCCGACGCAGACGAAGGTGGCGTGCAGGGCGGCGGTGGCACCGTGCAGCTGGTCAAGATGCGCGAAGGCGGCCAGCAGGCTGCCGGCGGCGGCGGCGCCGAAGCCGGTGGCGAGCATCATCACCATCGACAGCAAGCTGTTGCCGGCGCTGGCGAAGTCGCGATCCAGGTCGCGCAGGGTGACGGTGTTCATGACGGTGAACTGCAGCGAGTTGACCGCGCCGAACAGGGCCAGCTGGACGACGCGTACCCACAGCGGCTGGCCGGGGGTCATGAAGATGAAGCTGGCCATGGCCAGGCCGACCAGCACGGTGTTGACCATGAGCACGCGGCGGTAGCCGAAGCGTTCAACCAGTTTGACGGCGTAACGTTTGGAGACCATGCCGGCGGCGGCGACCGGGATCATGAGCAGGCCGGCATTCATCGGGCTCATGCCCATGCCGACCTGGAGCAGCAGCGGGATGAGCAGGGGCATGGCACTGCTGCCGATGCGCGAGAACAGGTTGCCGAGGATGCCGATGCGGTAGCTGGGTACGTGGAACAGGGCCAGCGAGAACAGCGGGGCGGTGGAATTGGCGGCGTGCAGCCAGTAGCCGACCAGGGCGGCCAGGCCGGCCACGGTCATGAGCATGACCAGGGCGTGCGGGGTGGCCATGCCGGAGATGCCATCGAGGGCAAGCGACAGGACCACCATGCCGAAGGCGAGCATGAGGTAGCCGGCGATGTCGAAGCGGGTGCGGTGTTCGGCGTAGTGGTCGGGCATGACCTTCATGGCGGCGATGTAGCCGATGACGCCGATGGGCAGGTTGATCAGGAAGACCCAGTGCCAGGAGGCGACTTCGACGAGCCAGCCACCGAGGGTGGGGCCGATGAGGGGGCCGATGAGGGCGGGGATGGCGATGAAGCTCATGGCGCGGAGGAATTCTTCGCGGGAGACCGAGCGCATGACGGCGAGGCGGCCGACGGGGAGCAGCATGGCGCCCCCGATGCCCTGCAGGACGCGGGCGCCGACGAGCTGGTGGAGGGTCTGGGCGAGGGCGCAGGCGAGCGAGCCGAGGGTGAACAGGATGATGGCGACGAGGAAGGTGCGCCGGGTGCCGAAGCGGTCGGCGATCCAGCCGGAGGCGGGGATGAAGGTGGCGACGGCGAGGGCGTAGCTGAAGACGACCGACTGCATCTGCAGGGGGCTTTCGCCGAGGCTGCGGGCCATGGCGGGGAGAGCGGTGTTGACGATGGTGGAGTCCAGCATCTGCATGAAGATCGCCAGCGATACGAGCCACAACAGGGGCCGGATCGAGGCGTAGCTGCTGGTCGTCATCGTGGGTGCCTTCATCAACGAGGCGCACATGATCGCCGATGTGGGATCAGGGTGTGGTCAAGAGGCGGTTGTGGACTGGATGGGCAAAGTTTTTTGCCGAGTGGAAGCAGAGCTGGAGCCAGAGCCGAAGCCGAAGCCGAAGCTGTTGATGTGGTGGTGACCTGGCTGGGCTGGCGTGGGTAGGTTGGCGGGACACGCCGTACATCCATCCTTGGAGGCTCGTGGGCGCCATCCATGGCGCCCAACGGTCCCGCCAACCTACCCACGCCAGCCCCCGACACGGTGTCGGTGCGCATGGCAACAGCTGTAGAGCCACGCCATGCGTGGCTGACGATGTTCTTGGGTTGCGGCGCATGGGGGCTGCCGGTTGCGGGGTGCTTGGGGGGTAGAGCCGACCGTTGGTCGGCTGCCGTTCGTGCCGATCAATCGGCGCTTGCTCTACCGGTGCTCGGCGTCGCCTGCGTGCAGCCACCCATGGGATGGCTCTACCGGTTGCGGCGCATGCGGGCTGCCGGTTGCGGGGTGCTTGGGGGGGAGAGCCGACCGTTGGTCGGCTGCCGTTCGTGCCGATCATTCGGCGCTTGCTCTACCGGTGCTCGGCGTCGCCTGCGTGCAGCCACCCGTGGGGTGGCTCTACCGGTTGCGGCACATGGGGGTAGCCGGTCGCGGGGTGCTTGGGGGGTAGAGCCGACCGTTGGTCGGCTGCCGTTCGTGCCGATCAATCGGCGCTTGCTTTACCCGTGCTCGGTGTCGCCTGTGTGCAGCCCCCCGTGGGGTGGCTCTACTCGTTGCGGCACATGGGGTAGCCGGTCGCGGGGTGCTTGGGGGGTAGAGCCGACCGTTGGTCGGCTGCCCTCCGCGCCGATGGATCAGCGCTTGCTCAAGCGGTGCACGGCCTCAACCAGCACGCCTACGTGGTCGGGGCTCATGTCGGGGGACATGCCGTGTCCGAGGTTGAACACGTGGCCTTCGCGGGAGCCGCCGTTGCCGTCGGCGTAGCTGTCGAGCACGCGGCGGGCGGCGCGTTCGATGGCCTCGGGGTTGCCGTACAGGGTGGCGGGGTCCAGGTTGCCCTGCAGGGCAACCTTGCCGCCGGTGCGGGCGAGCGCGTCGGACAGGTCCAGGGTCCAGTCCACGCCGAGGGCGTCGGCGCCGGTGTCGGCCAGTGCGCCCAGGTGCAGGCCGGTGCCCTTGCCGAACAGGATCAGCGGGGTGCGCTGCTCGCCCTGGCCGCGTTCGAGTTCCTGGGCGATGCGCGTCAGGTAGCGCAGCGAGAATTCGCGGTACATGCCGGGGCTGAGCACGCCGCCCCAGGTGTCGAAGACCTGCAGTACCTGGGCGCCGGCGGCGCGCTGGGCGGCGAGGTAGGCGATGACCGCGTCGGTGACCACCGACAGCAGCTGGTGCAGGGCGGCCGGTTCGTTCAGGGCCATGGCCTTGATGCGGGCAAAGTCCTTGCTGCCGCCGCCTTCGACCATGTAGCAGGCCAGCGTCCACGGGCTGCCGGAGAAGCCGATCAGCGGCACGCTGCCGTCCAGTTCGCGGCGGATCACGCGGACCGCGTCCATGACGTAGCGCAGTTCGGTTTCCATGTCCGGCACGGCCAGTCTGGCGATGGCGGCGGTGTCGCGTACAGGGTGGCGGAACTTGGGGCCTTCGCCATCGACGAAGTACAGCTCCAGGCCCATCGCGTCGGGAATGGTGAGGATGTCCGAGAACAGGATCGCCGCATCCAGGTCGAAGCGACGCAGCGGCTGCAGGGTCACTTCGCAGGCGATGTCGGGATTCTTGGCCATGGCCAGGAAGCTGCCGGCCTTGGCGCGGGTGGCGCGGTACTCGGGCAGGTAGCGGCCGGCCTGGCGCATCAGCCAGACGGGGGTGCAGTCCACCGGTTCGCGGCGCAGGGCGCGCAGCAGGCGATCATGGCGGGAGGGGCTGGTCACGTAACGCTTCCTTGGACTCTGGTGGCGCGGGGCCGGGGTGAAAGAGCGGGGCTGTGCCTGCGCTCAGCGCGGCGCGACGCCGCTGGTGTAGGTAATCTGGTAGCCACGTTGCAGGTGGATATCGCGCGTCTTTTCGAAGGCGCGCTGGGCCGGCTCGGCCTGCGCGAACACCTCGCAACGCAACCGCGCGCGACCGCCCACCACGCCCGATTCGTGCAGCAGTTCCCAACTGCCGAACAGGTCCGGCTGCAGGGTCAGCTGCAGGTAGCGGGCCGGTTCAGTGCCGCCGGGGTGGTGCTGCAGGAAGACGCGCATGGCCGCGATTGTAGCCGTGAACGCCGGGGCAGGCCGTAACGGCCCCCCACCTGCGGCCAACAGTCGCAGGTCAGGCCGCGGCCAGTACGCGCAGCACGTCGGCTTCGTCGACGTCGGCCACCACTTCGGCGCGGCCGATGCCCCGCCACAGCACCAGCCGCAGCCGCCCGGCGATGTTCTTCTTGTCCAGGCGCATGCGCGCCAGCAGTGCCTCGGGGGCCAGTCCGGCGGGAATTTCCACCGGCAGTTCGTAGCGCAGCAGCAGGTCGCGCAGCTGCGCGGTGTCGGCCTCGCTGCTCATGCCCAGCTGCGCGGACAGGCGCGCGGCCAGTACCATGCCCACCGCCACCGCTTCGCCGTGGTTGAGGTTGTCGTTGCCGGGCGCGCCATAGCCCTGTTCGGTTTCAATTGCATGGCCGAAGGTGTGGCCCAGGTTGAGCAGGGCGCGTTCGCCCTTTTCATGCGGGTCGCGGGCGACGATCTCGGCCTTGTGCTCGCAGCTGCGTGCGATCGCCTGGGCCAGCGCGGTATCGTCGCCGGCCAGCAACGCGGCGTGTTCGGCCTGCAGCCACCGGAAGAACAGCGGATCGCGGATGGCGCCGTACTTGATCACCTCGGCCAGCCCGGCGCGCAGTTCGCGTGGCGGCAGGGTCCGCAGAGCGGCCGTGTCGGCGATCACCGCACGCGGCGGGTGGAACGCACCGACCAGGTTCTTGCCTTCGGGAATGTCCACCGCCGTCTTGCCGCCTACCGAAGAGTCCACCATCGCCAGCAACGAGGTGGGCAGCTGCACGCAGTCGACGCCGCGCATCCAGCAGGCCGCTGCGAACCCGGCCAGGTCGCCGGCAACGCCGCCGCCCAGGGCGAGCACGCAGGCATCGCGGGTCGCGCCCAGCGCGGCCAGCGCGGTGATGGCTTCACCGAAGTTGGCCAAGGTCTTGGACGCTTCGCCGGCCGGCAGCACCAGTTCGCCGATCAGCAGCTCCGGACGCGCGGCGAGCAGTGCCGCTTTCACGCCGGCCAGGTACAGCGGAGCCACCGAGGAGTCGCTGAGCAGCAGCACGTGGCGGCCGCGCACATGGCGGGCGAGCAACTCGCCCTGGCCCAGCAGGCCGGGGCCGATATGGATGGTGTAGGGCGTGTCGCCGCCAACGGCGACGGTACGGGGGGCGGGGGTCATGCGGGTGGGTCCTGTCGCTGCCATTGGGCGGCCAGACGCAGTACCAGCTGCGCGGTGGCCTCGGCGGGGGTGTAGAGGTCGGTGTCCAGGGTCAGGTCGGCCAGTGCGCGGTACAGCGGGTCGCGCAGCGCGGCCATGTCGTGCAGGACCTGCTCGCGGTCCGGGCGCTGCAGCAGGGGCCGGGTCCGGTCGCGCGCCAGCCGCTCCAGCTGCCCGGCCACGCTGACCCGCAGGTACACCACGAAACCGCGCCCGGCGATGATGGCGCGGTTGTCGGGGTCCAGCACGGCGCCGCCGCCGGTGGAGACCAGCTGGTTGCGCCCGCGCAGCAGGGTCTGCAGCGCCTGGCGTTCGTGCTGGCGGAAGCCGGCCTCGCCGGAGTGCTCGAAGATCGCCGGGATGCTGGCCCCTGCGGCGTCCACGATGGCCTGGTCGGCGTCCACGAAGTCCAGCGTGAAGCGCTCGGCCAGGCGGCGTCCGATGCAGGTTTTGCCGGCGCCCATCGGGCCAATCAGGATCAGGTTCGGAGCAGGGTTCATTACCCCCGATCCTAACATTTCCGTGCCGTGGCCTTTACGCGCCGGCCCCCATGGTGGGGGCTGCGGAATGTCCCGCAGGCAGCCGGAGCGTGCCCATGTCAGTGGCCAAAATCATCGAGATCAACGCGTCCTCCACGACCAGCGTCGAAGACGCGGTGCGTAGCGGGCTGAAGAAGGTGTCCGAAACGGTCAAGGGCATCCAGGGCGCATGGATCAATGAAACCAAGGTGGTCACCGACGGGGAGGGCAACATCACCGAATGGCGGGTCAACCTGCGCGTGACCTTCGTGGTGGGCTGAGGACCCCCGGCGGCCGCCCGGTCGGTACGGCCGGGGACTGCGTCGGCGTCGCTGCTTACGCAGGTGCCGTGACGACCTGCCGCTGCTCGTCCAGCGTGATGATCCGGTCGGCCAGGCCGGGCAGGGTCCGCAGCGCCTGTCGGCTGACCCGTTCGTAGTACTGCACGAAGCGCTCCAGCTGGGTGCGGCTCATGCTGCTGCGTTCGGGTTGCGCACCCTGCAGGTTCTGTTCCTGCTGCCAGCGCCAGCGCGGCACGACCGCAAAGTCCGGCGGCTGCAGGAACCACAGGCGGTCGCAGCGCTGCCATAGCGCGGGGTAGTGTGCGGCCAGCGCCTGGTTGCACCACTGCCGCCAGCGTCCGTCGGCGTCGGCATCGCGCTCCAGGGCGTTCAACGGTGCCTGCAGGTCCGCCTCGGGCTGCGCGGGCGTGCCCAGGAACCAGCCTTCGAACACCAGCAGGTCCAATGGGCCGTGCACCTGTGGCCAATCGGCCCGTGCCACGCGTTCGTCGGCCAGTTTGTCGAAACGCGGCAAGGCCACCGGCTGGCGTGCGGCGATGGCATCCAGGGTGGCATGCGCCAGTGGCAGGTCGTGCGTACCCGGTGGGCCACGGGTGAGCAGCAGGGGATGTACCTGGCGGGCCAGGCGTTGGCGGTCACTGCGGGTTAGGTAGAAATCATCGATGGACAGGGCGGCGGCGCGCAGCCCGCGCTGTTCGGCCAACGCGACCACCTGGGCGGCCAGCGTCGATTTGCCGCTGCCCTGCAGCCCACTGATCGCCAATACTGGTACCCCCGAACCTGCTGCCAGCGCATCGTCCAGTGCCTGGGCGACCAGTGCGTCGGGAAATCCTCTGTTGCGGGGCATGTACGCGTTGGCAGGCATGCGGTGACAATAAACCCAAATCGAATGGCAAGAAACCAACCATGACCGATCTGTATACCGAAGCGTTGTCCACCTTTGCCGCGTTGTTCGAGGAAGCCAAGCGCAGCGCGGAAGTCGAACCCAATGCGATGACCGTGGCCACGGCCGACACCAGCGGCCAGCCGTCGGCACGCACCGTGCTGCTCAAGGCCTTCGACGCGCGCGGGTTCGTGTTCTACACGCATCTGGACAGCCACAAGGGCCGCGAACTGCGCAGCAACCCGCGCGCCGCCCTGTTGTTCCTGTGGCGCAGCCTGCGCGAGGCGGGCATCCAGGTGCGGATCGAAGGCCATGTAGAGCAGGTGGACGATGCCGACGCCGATGCCTACTTCGCCTCGCGTCCGCGCATGAGCCAGATCGGCGCATGGGCGTCGCTGCAGTCAAAGACACTGGCATCGCGCGAGGAGTTCGACGCGCGCGTGGCCACCACCGAGGCCAGCTTCGCTGACCGCGAGGTGCCACGCCCGGAGGGCTGGAGCGGGCTGCGCGTAGTGCCGCAGCGGATCGAGTTCTGGTACGGCGCGCAGTTCCGGCTGCACGAGCGCTGGTGCTATGAGGTCGATCACGAGGGGCAGTGGAGCAAGCGGTTGCTGTTCCCGTAAGGGCCGCTCACCCGACCACCGGTAGGGTCAATGGGCCGATCAGCGACGACATCGCCTTCTGCTGGGTGGTGATGGCCCCGACGGCCTCGAACAACGCATGCAGCTGCGCGCGCCGGGTCTCGGCATCGGCTGCCTGCGTGAACGCGTCCAGCGTGCGGGTATCGGGATTTCCGCGGCGGGTGGTGGCACCACCGATGGTGGTGGTGGGCTCGCGCTGCAGCCAGTAACGCGCCTCCAGCGAAGGTACGGAGTCGGGGTCGGTGAGCGCCTCGGCCAACCGGTCCAGGTCGGCACCATGGGAATCCAGCAGCGCGGCCCAGGTCTCAGCGCGGGGCTGCGTGGCCGAACACAGGGACAGGTAGCGCATCAGCGGGCTGGTCAGCGTGCCTTCGCTTAGCCGGTCGTAGCGGGTGAACCGGGTTGCGCGGTTGTGCTCCACCCGGATCGTCGGTGCCAGCCCCGGCAGCCCCGGCACCGGTACCGTCACGCCCAGCGACTGCGCGGTGCCGGTGGCCAGGCGCACCGCATGCAGGTGGTTTCCGCGCGCGGACGGCGGGAAGTCTGAATCGGTCTGGAAGGAAGGGCGGAAGAAGCGCACCAGTAGCTGGCTGGTGCCGGTGACCCCAAGGTCGGCCGAGAGCGGGGCGACCAATGCTTCGGCTTCGTGCAGGGGCAGCGCCGCCCACTCCGGCAGCTGCCGCTCCACCTCGGACAGGATGGTGCCCAGCGCGGGCGCGAGGTGGGCGGCAACGGTCAGCTCCAGGTAGTCGCCGTTGCGCAGGGGATCCGGATCCTGGCGCACATGGCGTGCCACGCCGATCTCTCCGGTGGCGGTCAGCAGCGGCAACGATGCAGAGAGCGACAGGCTGCTGCGGGTGGTGGCGATACGCTGGATCTGTTCGCGGAATGCATGGGTGGCCCGGTACACCCAGGCGCGGTCGTGCGGCATCGTAGTGTCGTGGATGCGCCGCGCTTCGGACTGCACGCTGTGCTGCAAGCCGGCCCAACTTGCATGTGCTTCCGCTGCGCGAGTGTCAGGTGGCGGCGCCGCCTGCAGCCAGGCGAGCGTGTCGAGCAGGGCGATCATCACCGGTTCGGGCGCGGCGGTGCTGCTGCCCCAGTCGCGTGCCAGCGACGCCAGCGGCGCGCGTGCCTGCGCCGGCGCCCGCAACGACAGGTCGGCCAGCGCCTGCAGGTGGTCGAACGCGGCGCCGACATGTGCCACGGCCTGCTTTCGACTTTCCAGGTTGTCCGGGTCCCGCGGCGACGCCATGACCTGCTGGACGATCTGCAGCGCGGGCGAACGGGGCTGGTTGCCCACCAGATGCGCCACGCGCGTCTCCAGCACGGTGCGGATGCCGGGGTCCTTACTGGCAGGCAGGCCGTCTTCGCCGAGTTCGGTCAGCCGGGTCGGCAGCGCAGCCCGCAGTACGGTGCGGTTGGCCTCAGCGGCAGCGCCGAGCTGTCCCACGCCATACCCGACAGTGGCCGCCAGCGCGCCGCCATGGGTGGTCATGCCGGCGGTGATCAACAGGGCGCGCTTGCCGAATGCCAGTGGCTGCGCCTCGTCCTGCTTTCCAAGCAGGACCGGCAGCGTCGACTGCAAGGCGAGCGCGCGGCTGGTGCGCTCGTCGTAGCGGTCGCGTCGTGGCTCGGTCACGCGCTTGAACGCGCGCTGCAGGACGTTGCCGCCCAACCGGCGGGCGACCGAGGCGTGCGCCAGGCGCAGCACGCGGGTGCTCATCGACGTGGAGATGTCCACATCCCCTTCGGTCGAGTAGCCGCTCACTTTTCCGTCCACGCCCAACCCGGGGGCGACGGTCGCCTGGACGCTGGCTTCAGCACTTGCCGTGGTGCTGCGGATCGTGGCGACGGTCAGGTCGTCGAAGGTGGCCACGCTGGATTGCTGGCGTGCCCCCGCCGCCGCCCCGGCGTGCAGGCCGCGGGGCAACCCGAAGCGGACGCCGAACATCCCGCCGGTGCCCGCACTGCGCTGCGAGCCGGGCAGCGCGTTGATGCGTTCGCGTTCGGTGTGGCGTGCGATCTGCTCGTGCAGCATCGCCTCGGCGCGTGCGGCGCGGGTCAGGTCGTACAGCGCAGTGCGCAGTGCCTGTTGCCGTTCGGGAACACGGCTGTCGCTGGGCAGGTGCTTGATCGCACGCAGCAGCGCGCCGCTTTGTTTGCGGCTCAACGGCTGTTGTGGGTCCAGGGCCAGGGCGTCGAGGGCCTTGCCAACATCCGCCGGCGCTTCAGCGCGGCACTGTGCCAGCAAGGCGTGGATCTGCCCGCTGAGCACCGCCAGTGCATGCTCGGTGGGGCCGGGTGCTCTGGGTGCATCCTCCCGCCGGGTCGCGTGGTTGCTGATGCCGGTCAGCGGGATGGCCGGGGTCGCGCCAGCTGCGGCACCGCGCTGCCTGGGCAGGGTCAGCGCGGAAAGGGGGCTGGCGTTAGTGGCTAGGATCATGCGGTGTCCTCGGTGGTGGGCGGATCAACGCTCTGGAACCTAGCCGTGCGGCGGGCGGTTGGACATCGCAGCGCTCGGAAACAGTTCACCCGGGGTTTCTGTTGATGAACCTCCTGCGCGGGTCACCGAACTTTTCCCTCTGGACGTCATCGATGGCGTGTATCGCTCCGCGCGTACCCGCATCGGGCGCCAACGCTTGGCCTGGCGGGAAATCCCGGCAACAAACAGGCCAATGCGTGCGGCGCGGTGATGTCGCGGCAGAATGTATCCGATTCCCCTGCATGTCCCGCGCTGTCAGTTCCTGCCGGTCGAGCGGACGAAATGATAAACATGTCGCACAGCCGGATATCCGCATTTGGCTTTAGGAATTTCGCCAATGCGCTGTCGGTTGAAGCCTGCTCTGCGTATCAGGAATGTCGTGGCACGCGCGGGATGCGCAAAACACGGTCAGCGGCTTCGTCAAACGGGTTGGCGCAGCCAGCGCCACAGCGTGGTGCGCGATACGCCCAGCCGCGCGGCCAGCTGTTCGCGGTTGCCGTGATGTTCCATCAGCCACTGCTGCAGGATCGCTGGCGAGGGCCGTGCGGGCGCAGGCCCCGACTGCAACGCGGCGCCATCGGCCGCGACAGCAGCTGCCGTGCTCGGCAGTAGTTCGGGCAGCCACGACTGCAGCTGCGCCAGTCCCAGTACGCCCTGGTCGGCTCGCCAGTGGATGCGCAACCTATCGACCAGGTTGCGCAGCTCGCGCACGTTGCCCGGCCAGGGGTATTCGCACAGCCGTTGCAACGCGGTGGCGGCAAGCGGGGAGGGCATGCCGCCGAGCACGTTGAAGAAGTGCTCCAGCAGCAGCGGCACGTCCTCGGGGCGTTCGTGCAGGGTGGGCAGCGCGATCCGCAACGCAGCCAGGCGGTAGTAAAGGTCACGGCGGAAGCGCTGCGCCTCCACCAGCGATTCCAGCGTCTGCAGCGTGGCCGCCACCACGCGCACGTCCACCGGCGTGGGTTCGGTGGCACCCACGCGCAGCACTTCGCGTTCCTCCAGTACCCGCAGCAGCCGCGTCTGCAACGGCAGTGGCAATTCGCCGATTTCATCCAGGAACAGGGTGCCGCCATCGGACGCCTCGACCAGGCCGACACGGCCGCCGCGTCGTGCGCCGGTGAAGGCACCTTCGGTGTAGCCGAACAGCTCGGCTTCCAGCAGCGATTCACTGATGGCCCCGCAGTTGAGCGCGACAAAACGCCCGCGCCGGCCACTGGCGCCATGCAGTTGCCGGGCCACCAGCTCCTTGCCGGTGCCGGTCGCGCCGGTGACCAGCACCGTGCTGTCGTGCGGGGCGTACAGCGCAATACGGTCGCGGACCTGCTGCATCGCGGTGCTGTCGCCGAGCAGCGCGTGGTCGGTTTCGCGGCGCCGGGCCGGCGGGCGACGTCGCGGCGAGGGCGCGCCCACCCGCGCCAGGGTCTGGGTGAGTTCCAGCGCGTGTTCGAACGCCTGGCGCACCGAATCGGCCGAGTACAGCAGCACGCCGGGCAGGCCCATCTGTTCGGCATGGTCGATGGCCATGCCGGTGCCGACGATCACTTCGATGCCGTTGGCGCGCATGTCGGCGATGCAGTCGCGGGCGTCTTCACGGGTCACGAAGCGGCGGTGTTCGATGTCCAGTCCGAAACTGTGCTGGAAGCTGCCGAAGGTGGGCACGTCGGTGGCGTGGGTGACCAGCCCGATCCGGGGCGCGATCCGGCGCGCCCGCGCCAGCGCTTCCATCAGGTCGAAGCCGTTGGCCTGGATCGGCACCAGCGGCACCTCCAGCCGGCTGCGCAGGTAGGCCGCGTTGGAACCGCCGGCGATCACCACATCGCAGTGCTCGCGGCGCAGGCGCTGGCCGATCACATCCACCGCTTCCTCGAAGCCCAGGTTGATCGGCACGATCCGGGCGCGGCGGTCGAACTCGGGGATAACATCGCCGAGCAGCCCGGTCAGGCGCGACACGCTGACGGTCCAGATCACCGGCAGGCTGCCGCCGTCGGGGTCGGGCAGGCGGGAGCGGTGGCGGGGCAGGCTGATCGACATGGCGGCGTTTCAATGTTTCAGTTCCATCCATGTTACAGGTGTTTCAATGTTGCAAGGTGAAACATGCGTGTTGCGGCGCTGTCTCAATCAAATCAGACACTTGGCACTTGGCACGGCCCTTGCGCCTTCACTCCCGTCAACTACCCTGGAATGCTGCCCGATGAGCACCCCTGTTTCTTCCGCTGGCGCCCGTTTCCGCGCCGCACTGGCTGCCGAATCGCCCCTGCAGGTGATCGGCGCGATCAACGCCAACCACGCCCTGCTGGCGCAGCGCGCCGGCTACCGCGCCATTTACCTGTCCGGTGGCGGGGTCGCTGCCGGTTCGCTGGGCCTGCCGGACCTGGGCATCAACACCCTGGAAGACGTGCTGATCGATGTGCGCCGCATCACCGATGTGTGCGACCTGCCGCTGATGGTGGACATCGACACCGGCTTCGGCCCCAGCGCGTTCAACATCGCGCGGACCGTGAAGTCGCTGATCAAGGCCGGCGCGGGCGCCTGCCATATCGAAGACCAGGTGGGCGCCAAGCGCTGCGGTCACCGCCCGGGCAAGGAAATCGTCACCCAGGGCGAGATGGTCGATCGCGTGAAAGCGGCTGCCGATGCCAGGACCGACCCGGACTTCTTCCTGATCGCGCGCACCGATGCCATCCAGGTGGACGGCGTGGATGCGGCGATCGAACGTGCCATCGCCTGCGTCGAGGCCGGTGCCGATGGCATCTTCGCCGAGGCCGCCTACGACCTGGCCACCTACCGCCGCTTCGTCGACGCGGTGAAGGTGCCGGTGCTGGCCAACATCACCGAGTTCGGCAAGACCCCGTTGTTCACCCGCGACGAACTGGCCTCGGCCGGCGTTGCCATCCAGCTGTTCCCGCTGTCCGCGTTCCGCGCCGCCAACAAGGCCGCCGAGAACGTGTATGAAACCATCCGCCGCGACGGCCACCAGCGTAATGTGGTCGATGCGATGCAGACGCGCGAAGAGCTGTACGACCGTATCGGCTACCACGCCTTCGAGCAGCAGCTCGATGCGCTGTTCGCCGCCAAGAAGTAACGTCGCACCACTTGTTTTCTGGAGGGATCATGAGCGAAGCAGCAACCACCGCCCCCGGCTTCAAGCCGAAGAAGTCCGTCGCCCTGTCGGGCACCGCCGCCGGCAACACCGCGCTGTGCACCGTCGGCCGCAGCGGCAACGACCTGCACTACCGAGGCTACGACATCCTGGACCTGGCCAACACCAGCGAGTTCGAGGAAATCGCCCACCTGCTGGTGCACGGCAAGCTGCCCACCCGCGCCGAGCTGGTGGCCTACAAGGCCAAGCTGAAGTCGCTGCGTGGTATCCCGGCCGCGGTCAAGGCCGCGCTGGAAGAACTGCCGCCGTCGGCGCATCCGATGGACGTGATGCGCACCGGTGTGTCCGTGCTGGGCTGCGTGTCGCCGGAAAAGGATGACCACAACCATCCGGGCGCGCGCGACATCGCCGACAAGCTGATGGCCTGCCTGGGCTCGATGCTGCTGTACTGGTACCACTGGAGCCACAACGGCCGCGCCATCGACGTGGAAACCGACGATGACTCCATCGGCGGCCACTTCCTCCACCTGCTGCATGGCGAAAAGCCTCAGGATTCGTGGGTGAAGGCGATGCACACCTCGCTGATCCTGTACGCCGAGCACGAGTTCAACGCCTCCACCTTTGCCTGCCGCGTCATCGCCGGCACCGGCAGCGACATGTACAGCTGCATCACCGGCGGCATCGGCGCGCTGCGGGGTCCCAAGCACGGCGGCGCCAATGAAGTGGCCTTCGAAGTGCAGAAGCGCTACGACAGCCCGGACGACGCCGAGGCCGACATCAAGGCCCGTGTCGAACGCAAGGAAGTGGTGATCGGCTTCGGCCACCCGGTGTACACCGTGAGCGACCCGCGCAACAACGTGATCAAGGAAGTGGCGCGCGACCTGTCGGCCGAGCAGCAGAACGTGAAGATGTTCGACATTGCCGAGCGTCTGGAAACGGTGATGTGGGACATCAAGAAGATGTTCCCGAACCTGGACTGGTTCAGCGCGGTCAGCTACCACATGATGGGCGTGCCGACGGCGATGTTCACCCCGCTGTTCGTCATCGCGCGCACCTCCGGCTGGAGCGCGCACATCATCGAGCAGCGCATCGATGGGAAGATCATCCGCCCCAGCGCCAACTACACCGGCCCGGAAGACCAGGCCTTCGTGCCGATCGACCAGCGCAGGTGATGTGTTCCTCCCGCACCCGGTAACGGGTGCAACGCGGAGCGGGCTGGCCATGCCAGCCCGTCTCCGTTGCGGCGTCGCCACTCCCTTTTTGCCGGTGTCACGACGCCCCGGCCCGCCAACAAGCAGCTATCGCCAGCCATGAATACTCAGTACCGCAAGAATCTTCCCGGCACCGCGCTGGACTATTTCGATACCCGGGCCGCGGTCGATGCGATCCAGCCCGGCGCCTATGCCACGCTGCCGTATACCTCGCGCGTGCTGGCGGAAAACCTGGTGCGCCGCTGCGACCCGGCCACCCTCGAGGCCTCGCTGCGGCAGCTGATCGAGCGCCGCCAGGACCTGGACTTCCCGTGGTTCCCCGCGCGTGTGGTGTGCCATGACATCCTCGGCCAGACCGCGCTGGTGGACCTGGCCGGCCTGCGTGACGCCATCGCCGATGCCGGTGGCGACCCGGCCCAGATCAACCCGGTGGTACCGACCCAGCTGATCGTCGATCACTCGCTGGCGGTGGAGTTCCCCGGCTTCGACAAGGCCGCGTTCGAGAAGAACCGCGCCATCGAGGACCGTCGCAACGAAGACCGGTTCCACTTCATCAACTGGACCAAGAAGGCGTTCAAGAACGTCGACGTGATTCCGCCGGGCAACGGGATCATGCACCAGATCAACCTGGAGAAGATGTCCCCGGTTGTGCAGGTGCGCGACGGCGTGGCCTTCCCCGATACCTGCGTGGGCACCGACAGCCACACCCCGCACGTGGACGCGCTGGGCGTGATCGCCATCGGCGTCGGCGGCCTGGAAGCCGAAAGCGTGATGCTCGGCCGCGCCTCCTGGATGCGCCTGCCCGACATCATCGGCGTGGAACTCACCGGCCGCCCGCAGCCGGGCATCACCTGCACCGATATCGTGCTGGCGCTGACCGAGTACCTGCGCAAGGAACGCGTGGTGGGGGCGTGGATCGAGTTCTTCGGTGAAGGCGCCACCGCGCTGACCATCGGCGACCGCGCCACCATTTCCAACATGACCCCGGAGTTCGGCGCCACCGCGGCGATGTTCTCCATCGACCAGCAGACCCTGGACTACCTGCGCCTGACCGGCCGCGAGGAAGCCCAGGTGCAGCTGGTGGAAACCTACGCCAAGGCTACCGGCCTGTGGTCGGACGACCTGGCCAACGTGCAGTACGAGCGCGTGCTGCAGTTCGACCTCTCCAGCGTGGTGCGCAACATGGCCGGCCCGTCCAACCCGCACAAGCGCGTGGCCACCCGCGACCTGGCCGCACGCGGCATCGCCGACGAAGCCAAGCTGGCCTCGGGCAAGCTGGAACAGGAACAGGGCCTGATGCCCGATGGCGCGGTGATCATCGCCGCCATCACCAGCTGCACCAACACCAGCAACCCGCGCAACGTCATCTCCGCCGCGCTGCTGGCGCGCAACGCCAACCGCGCCGGCCTGACCCGCAAGCCGTGGGTGAAGAGCTCGCTGGCGCCCGGTTCCAAGGCCGTGCAGCTGTACCTGGAAGAGGCCGGCCTGCTGGGCGACCTGGAACAGATGGGCTTTGGCATCGTGGCCTTCGCCTGCACCACCTGCAACGGCATGAGCGGCGCGCTGGACCCGAAAATCCAGCAGGAAGTGATCGACCGCGACCTGTACGCCACGGCGGTGTTGTCGGGCAACCGCAACTTCGACGGGCGCATCCATCCGTATGCCAAGCAGGCGTTCCTGGCCTCGCCGCCGCTGGTGGTGGCCTATGCGATCGCCGGTACTGTGCGCTTCGATATCGAGAAGGACGCGCTGGGCCATTATGCCGACGGCAACCCGATCACGCTGAAGGACCTGTGGCCCAGCGATGCCGAGATCGATGCGGTGGTCAAGGCCTGCGTCAAGCCGGAACAGTTCCGCCAGGTCTACGACCCGATGTTCACCTTCAAGGTGGAGCACGGCGCGCCGATCAGCCCGCTGTACGCGTGGCGCCCGCAGAGCACCTACATCCGCCGCCCGCCGTACTGGGAAGGCGCGCTGGCTGGCGCACGCTCGCTCAGTGGCATGCGGCCGCTGGCCGTGCTCGGCGACAACATCACCACCGACCACCTGTCGCCGTCCAACGCGATCATGGCCAGCAGCGCCGCCGGTGAATACCTGGCCAGGATGGGCCTGCCGGAGGAGGACTTCAATTCCTACGCCACCCACCGCGGCGACCACCTCACCGCGCAGCGCGCCACCTTCGCCAACCCCAAGCTGATCAACGAAATGGCCGTGGTCGATGGTCAGGTGAAGCAGGGCTCGCTGGCGCGCGTGGAGCCGGAAGGGCAGGTCACCCGCATGTGGGAAGCCATTGAAACCTACATGGCGCGCAAGCAGCCGTTGATCATCATCGCCGGTGCCGACTACGGCCAAGGCAGCTCGCGCGACTGGGCCGCCAAGGGTGTGCGCCTGGCCGGCGTGGAGGCGATTGCCGCCGAAGGCTTCGAGCGCATCCACCGCACCAACCTGATCGGCATGGGCGTGCTGCCGCTGGAGTTCAAGGAAGGCGTGAACCGCAGGACGCTGGGCATCGACGGCACCGAAACCTTCGATGTGATCGGCGAGCGGGTGCCGCGCGCCGAGCTCACCCTGGTGATCCACCGCCGCAACGGCGAACAGCTGCGGGTGCCGGTCACCTGTCGGCTGGACACCGCCGAGGAAGTGTCCATCTACGAGGCCGGTGGGGTGCTGCAGCGCTTCGCCCAGGACTTCCTGGAAGCTGCGCAGGTGGCGTGAGGGCAACACGGGCGCGCACCCGGTGTGCGCGCCCGCAGCGTCGGTGGCATGGGGCCACCGATGCGCTGGCAAGCGATACCAGACAGGACGGTCGGCGACATGTTCTACACCGTGGCGGGCATCATCAACACCGCGTTCATCCTGCTCAGCCTGGTCGGTGTGTGGGCGCAGCTGCGCACGGTCTGGCGCCGCCGCAGTGCGGGCGCGGCCAACGGTGGCGCCACCGACATCCTGTCGCTCAACCAGTTCACGGTCAGTTTCCTGGCCTATCTGTCGTTCTTCGTCTACGGCTACACCATCCAGCCGTTCAACCACTTCATTGTCTGGCCGCGCCTGCTCGCCTCGGTGCTGGTGCTGCTGATCCTGCGCGAGATCTGGACGGACCGGCGCAGCCGCGCGGCCACCACCGGGCTGGCGCTGGCCTGCGTGGCACTGTTGTGTGCGCTGGCCGGGCTGGTTTGGGGGCAGCGCCACGTCGACGAAGGGCGGGTGCTGGCCTCGGCGATGATCGTGGCCATCACCGCGTTGCTGGCGCAGGGGTATGCGCACCAGATCCTGCTGATCTGGCGCTCCGGCCGCACCGGTGCGGTATCGCTGCGGATGAGCCAGCTGATCCTGCTGATGGATGTTTCCACGGTCGTGTTCGCCTTCGCGATGGGGCTGCACCTGGGCTGGCCGCTCTTGCTGCTGGCCTTGGTCAGCGGCAGCACCAAACTGGCCATCCTGTGGCTGTTCCGCTGGGAGCAACGCAGCGCCCTGGCCGCGCACAAACGTCATCCTCTTCCCGCGCTGGTCGCCCAGCGCTGATTTTTTCGAGACTTACAGGGCATCCGTTATGACCTTCCTCCCCCAGCTCCGCATTCCGGCCACCTACCTGCGTGGTGGTACCAGCAAGGGTGTGTTCTTCCGGCTGACCGACCTGCCGGTGGCGGCGCAGGTGCCGGGCCCGGCCCGCGATGCGCTGCTGATGCGCGTGATCGGCTCGCCCGACCCGTATGGCAAGCACACCGACGGCATGGGCGGTGCCACCTCCAGCACCAGCAAGTGCGTGATCATCGCCGCCGCGTCGGTTCCCGATCATGACGTGGACTATCTGTATGGCCAGGTCGCCATCGACACCGCGTTCGTCGACTGGAGCGGCAACTGCGGCAACCTCAGCACGGCGGTGGGCCCGTTCGCGATCAGCAACGGCTTCATCGACCCGGCGCGCATCCCGCGCAACGGTACCTGCACCGTGCGGATCTGGCAGGCCAATATCGGCAAGACCATCCTGGCGCACGTGCCCATCGTGGACGGCCAGGTGCAGGAGATCGGCGATTTCGAACTGGACGGGGTGACCTTCCCGGCGGCGGAGATCCAGCTGGAGTTCCTCGACCCGTCCGATGATGGCGACGGCGAGGGCGGGTCGATGTTCCCGACCGGCAACCTGGTCGACACCCTGGACGTGCCCGGCGTGGGCAGCTTCCAGGTGACGATGATCACCGCCGGCATTCCCACCATCTTCCTCAACGCGGCCGACCTGGGCTACACCGGGACCGAACTGCAGCCGGCGATCAACGAGGACAAGGCCGCACTGGCCCGCTTCGAGGCGATCCGCGCGCACGGTGCGATGCGCATGGGCCTGATCGACAGCATCGACCAGGCCGCCACCCGCCAGCACACGCCCAAAGTGGCCTTCGTTGCGCCCGCGCAGGACTACGTGTCTTCCAGCGGCAAGCAGATCGCGGCCGGCGACATCGACCTGCACGCGCGCGCGCTGTAGATGGGCAAGCTGCACCACGCGATGATGGGTACCGCGGCGGTCGCCATCGGCACCGCCGCCGCGATCCCCGGCACGCTGGTCAACCTGGCCGCCGGTGGCGGCGAGCGCGAGGCGGTGACCTTCGGGCATCCGTCCGGCACGCTGCGGGTGGGCGCACAGGCGGCGTTCGTTGACGGGCAGTGGACGGTCACCAAGGCCATCATGAGTCGCAGTGCGCGCGTGCTGATGGAAGGTACGGTGCGGGTACCCGGCGACACCTTGTAGGTTCAACAGGAGATCACGATGTCCGGTCACGACAACAGCAGCAACCAGCGACCGCCATGGGATGCGGTCATGACCGACATCGTGGATTACGTGCGCGACTTCCGGGTGGAGTCGCCGCTGGCCTTCAGCACCGCGCGCCACTGCCTGATCGACACCCTGGGCTGCGGCCTGGCGGCCTTGGCGTTTCCCGCCTGCAGCAAGCTGCTCGGCCCGCTGGTGCCGGGCACCCGCGTGGTCAATGGCGCGCGCGTGCCGGGCACGCGCTTCGAACTGGACCCGGTGCAGGCGGCCTTCAATATCGGCGCGATGGTGCGCTGGCTGGACTTCAATGACACCTGGCTGGCTGCCGAATGGGGCCATCCGTCGGACAACCTCGGCGGCATCCTGGCCACCGCCGACTGGCTCAGCCGCAACGCAGAAGCGCTGCGGCGCCCGCCGTTGACCATGCGCGACGTGCTCGCGGCGATGGTCAAGGCGCATGAAATCCAGGGCTGCCTGGCGCTGGAAAACGCCTTCAACCGGGTCGGGCTGGACCACGTGGTGCTGGTCAAGGTGGCCTCCACCGCCGTGGTCGCGCACCTGCTTGGCCTGGACCGCGAGCGCATGCTCAATGCGGTGTCGCTGGCCTGGGTGGACGGGCAGGCGCTGCGCACCTACCGGCACGCGCCCAACACCGGGTCGCGCAAAAGCTGGGCGGCCGGCGATGCCACCAGCCGCGCCGTGCGGCTGGCACTGATGGCCGCGGCGGGCGAGATGGGGTACCCGAGTGCGCTGACCGCCCCCACCTGGGGGTTCTACGATGTCAGCTTCGGCGGGCAGCCGTTCCGCTTCCAGCGCCCGTATGGGAGTTACGTGATGGAAAACGTGCTGTTCAAGATCAGCTACCCGGCCGAATTCCACGGGCAGACCGCCGTGGAGGCGGCGATGCACCTGCACGCGCGGATGCGCGCGGCTGGCAAGCGCAGCGAGGACATCGCCCACATCACCCTGCGCACCCAGCAGGCCTGCCTGCGCATCATCGACAAGCCGGGCCCGCTGCATAACCCGGCCGACCGCGACCACTGCGTGCAGTACATGGTCGCCATCGCGCTGATCTTCGGGCGCCTGGTGGCCGAGGATTACGAGGACGACGTGGCCGCCGACCCGCGCATCGATGCGCTGCGCGCGAAGATCACCTGCGTCGAGGAGCCGCGCTACACCGCCGACTACCTGGACCCGGACCAACGCAGCATCGCCAACGCGCTGGCGGTGACGTTCACCGACGGCAGCACCCTGGATGCGGAGGTGGAGTACCCGCTGGGCCATGCCCGCCGCCGCGCGGAGGGCATCCCGCTGCTGGAGGACAAGTTCCGCGCCCACCTCACCGCCACCTACCCAACCCAGCAGCAGCGCCGCATCCTGGACGCCTCGCTGGACCCGGTGGTGCTGGAAGCGATGCCCGTGCACGACTACGTAAACCTGTACCTGCCCGGGTAGAGCCGACCGTTGGTCGGCTGCCACATCCCCGGTCGGCCAAACCCGATGCGCGGTCGTCGCACCCGATACCCGGTCGTCCACACCCCATCCCCGGTAGAGCCGACCGTTGGTCGGCTGCCCCGGACGCCACGCAAACCTGACCGTCGCCCGCCTCCGCTCAAGCCGGGTCGCCCTCTATACTGGCCGCCTTGATCAAGGAGCGTCATCATGGCTAGCCGCAGTCGGGTCGGGCAGTGGAGCTGGAAGGGAATCGCGGGCCTGGCGCTGGTCGCCGGCCTCGCCCTGGGCATCGGGGGCTGCAACCGCAACAACAGCGGGCAGCTGCCCACCCCGTCCGGCGCACCGATCGCAGCCAAGGCCGAGAAGGTCAGCGAGTTCACCCTGGTGCGGGCCTACCCCGATCAGAAAGGCGATGGCGTGTCGCTGGCGCTGGAATTCTCGCGCCCGCTGGTGGGCACCCAGGATTTCGACGCGCTGGTCCGCTTCGCCGAGAAGGTGGGCACCGAGGACAGCAGCTGGACCCTGTCCGATGACGGCCTGACCCTGCGCTACCCGTTCGTGGAGGCGGCCAAGGAATACAACCTGATCGTCTCGCCCGACCTGCTGGCCGCCGATGGCAGCCGCATCGGCAAGGAGCTGCGCCAGAAAGTGTTCACCGGCGAGCTCAAGCCGGTGGCCGGCTTCGCTTCGCAGGGCAGCGTGCTGCCGGCCAAGGACAGCCGTGGCCTGCCGGTGGTGTCGGTGAACGTGCAGGAAGTGGACGTGGAGTTCCTGCGCGTGCGCGAGAACCAGCTACCCACCTTCTTCAGCCAGTACCAGCGCGGCGGGCGTCGCGGCAGCTGGGATCTGGACAGCGACTATGACGACCGTGTGCCGATGTCCAAGCTGGCCGAGCCGGTGTACGTCAACCGGTTCGTGCTGGGCGGCAAGCAGAACGAACGCGTGCTGACCTACCTGCCCACCCAGGAGATCAAGCAGCTGCAGGAGCCCGGCCTGTACTTCGCGGTGATGAAGCGCAGCGGCTCGTTCGAGAGCGAGTTCGATACCGCCTTCTTCACCGTCAGCGACATCGGCCTGCACACCCGCGCCTACAAGGACAAGCTGTTCGTGCACACCGCCTCGCTGCAGAGCGGGGCGGCGCTGAAGAAGATCGAGCTGCGCATCCTCGACGGCAAGGGCGAGGTGGTGCTCAAGGGCAGCACCGACGGCAACGGCAATGCACTGCTCAACTACACGCTTGATGCCAGCCACGTGCTGATCGCCAGCAGCGGTGCCGACACCTCGATGCTGCCGTTCAACCAGCCGGCGCTGGACCTGAGCGAGTTCGCGGTGGCCGGGCGCGACAACGCCTGGTTCGACGTGTTCGCCTGGTCCGGCCGCGACCTGTACCGCCCCGGTGAAACGGTGCGTATCTCCGCGCTGCTGCGCGACAACGATGGCAAGCCGACCAAGCCGCAGCCGGTCTTCCTGCGCCTGAAGCAGCCGGACGGCAAGACCTTCCGCGAAACCCGCCTGCAGCCGGGCGAGCAGGGTTATTTCAGCTTCGAACAGACCATTCCGGCCGAAGCCCCGACCGGGCGCTGGCAGGTGGAGTTCCGCACCAACCCGGCCAGCAAGGAAGCCATCCAGGGCATGACCCTGCGCATCGAGGAGTTCCTGCCCGAGCGCATGAAGCTGGACCTGGACAGTGCCCAGAAGACCCTCAAGCCGGGTGAGCCGCTCAAGCTGATCGCCGATGCGGCCTACCTGTACGGCGCGCCGGCGGACGGCAACCGCTTCACCGCGCGCCTGGCCGTGGCGGCCGAGCAGTCCCCGGTGGAGGCGTTGCCGGGCTACTTCTTCGGTGACCCCACCATTGCGCTGCCGCGTGAGGCACGCGACATCATCGACACCGAGTTCCCCGCCGACGGCAAGCTGCGCCAGGACGTGGCGCTGCCCGATGAGGTCAAGCCGACCGCCCCGATCGCGGTGGTGGTGTCCGGCAGCGTGTACGAAACCGGCGGGCGCACCGTCACCCGCACCCTGAAGCGGGTGATGTGGCCGGCGCCGGCGCTGGTCGGCGTGCGTCCGCTGTTCAATCCCGATGACGGCGCCGACGCCAACAGCACCGCGCGCTTCGAAGTGATGCGCGTGGACGCCGCAGGCAAGCCGCAGCCAGCCAAGGGGCTGAAGATCACCCTGGTGCGCGAGCTGCGCGACTACCACTGGACCTTCAACGACAACCGCTGGGATTACGACTTCACCCGCCGCTTCGAGAACAAGGACACCCGCACCGTCGACGCGGGCACCGCAGCCACCACGGTCGACCTGCCGGTGGAGTGGGGCGAGTACCGCCTGGAGGTGTTCGATCCGACCACCGGGCTGACCAGCCGCTATCCGTTCCGCGCCGGCTGGAGCTGGAACGACGACAACCGCGGCCTGGATGCACGCCCGGACAAGATCAAGCTGGGCCTGGACAAGACCGGCTACAAGGCCGGCGACAAGGTCCGCGTCACCGTCACCCCGCCGCATGCCGGCAAGGGCATCCTGATGGTGGAAAGCGACAAGATGCTGTACGTCCAGGAGATCGACGCCAAGCCGGGCAGCACCTTCGACATCCCGGTCACCGCCGAGTGGGAGCGTCACGACGTCTACATCACCGCGCTGGTGTTCCGTGGCGGCAGTGCGCCGAGCAAGATCACCCCGGCCCGTGCGGTGGGCGTGGTGCACGTGCCGATGGACCGCAAGGCGCGCCAGATCGCGGTCGGCCTGTCGGCGCCCAGGCAGATGCGCCCCGAGCAGACCCTGCCGGTGACGGTGAGCGCGCCGCAGCTGGCGGGCAAGGTCGCGCACGTGACCGTGTCGGCGGTGGACGTGGGCATCCTCAATATCACCCGCTTCCCGGTGCCCGACGCGGCCGGCCACTTCTTCGCGCAGCGCCGCCTGGACGTGGATGCCTATGACATCTACAGCCGCGTGATCGAAAGCTTCGACGGCAGCAGCGGCAAGCTCAAGTTCGGCGGCGACATGGCACTGGCGGCGATGCCGCAGGCCAAGCGTCCCACCGCGCGCGTGCAGACCGTGGACCTGTTCTCCGGCCCGGTGAAGCTCGACGCCAAGGGCATCGCCCGGGTCGCGCTGAAGGTGCCGGACTTCAACGGCACCCTGCGGGTGTCGGCGGTGGTGTATTCCGATGACCAGTACGGCAAGCGCGATGTGGAAACGGTGGTGCGCGCGCCGATCCTGGCCGAAGCCAGCATGCCGCGCGTGATGGCGCCGGGCGACCGCAGCACGGTCACCCTGGACGTGCAGAACTTCACCGGCACGCCGGGCGAGTTCAAGGTGCAGGTCGAGGGCATCGGTCCGCTCGCCCTGGGGGAACCGACCCGCACGCTGCAGCTCAAGGCCGACGGCAAGACCACCCTCAGCTTCCCGCTGACCGCGCGCGAGGGCTACACCGTGGCCAAGGTGCGGGTGCGGGTGGACGGCAATGGCTTCAAGGTAGACCGCCGTTACGACCTGCCGGTGCGCGCGGCCTGGCCGCAGATCCTGCGCTCGCAGACCCGCACGCTGGACCCGCTGGGCGCGGTGGAGATGGGCAGCGGCCTGGCCGATGGCCTGATGACCGATTCGGTGACCGCACGCATGCTGGTCAGCGCGCTGCCGCCGATTCCGTTTGCCAGCGCGCTCAACGATGCACTGAAGTATCCCTATGGCTGCGCCGAGCAGACCACCAGCAAGGGCTACGCGGCGCTGATGCTGGACGAGGCGACCTCGGCCATGCTCGGCGCCGATGGCCTGGATGCCAAGACCCGCCGCGAGCGCATGGAAGGCGCGTTCGGCCGGCTGGCCTCGATGCAGGTGGCCAATGGCAACTTCTCGATGTGGGGCGACGACGGCTATGTGAACCCGTGGCTGACCCCGTACATCGCCGAGTTCCTGCTGGATGCCAAGGACGGTGGTTTCGCGGTGCCCGACACCGTGCTGCAGAAGGCACTCAACCGCCTGAGCGAAGACCTGCTGTCCGGTGGCAACCAGTTCTACGGTGAAGATCGCCGGGAGAGCCTCAAGTTCGCCAACCAGGCGTATTCCGGTTACGTGCTTGCCCGGGTCAATCGCGCGCCGCTGGGTACGTTGCGCGCGCTGTACGACAACGAACGCAGCAAGGCGCTGACCGGCCTGCCGCTGGTCCACCTGGGCATCGCGTTGGCGCTGCAGGGCGACCACAAGCGCGGCGATGCGGCCATTGCCGCCGGTTTCGCCAAGCCCAGCAGCGAGCGCCCGCAGTACTTCGGTGACTACGGCAGCGCGGTGCGCGACGATGCGTTGATGATCGCGCTGCTGCACGAGCGCAAGCTGTCCAAGCCGGGCTATGACGCGCGTGCAGTCGACCTGGGCCGGGCCTTGGATGCACGCCGCAGCAGCAGCGGGTTGTGGTTGAGCACGCAGGAACAGGTGGCCATCGCGCGCCTGGGCAAGGCCCTGTCGGCCAACCAGAAGAAGCTGGTGTCCGGCGAGCTGGCCGTGGGCGGCGAGGTGGAGGCCATCGCCGCGCGCCGCCTGTTCGGGCGCAGCTTCGACTACGCCGCGCTGGCCAAGGGCGTGCGCTTCACCCCGCAGGGGGAGCCGCCGATGTTCGCCAGCCTGGACGTGGCCGGCATTCCGCGCACCGCGCCGGAGCCGGACAGCCGCCACCTGGGCGTGGAACGCACCTGGTACACCACCGACGGCAAGCCGTGGACGCCGCGTGCGCTGAAGGAAGGCGAGGCGTTGATCGTGCGGGTCAGCATCACCCCGAACGTGGACATGCCCGACGCGCTGCTCACCGACCTGCTGCCCGCGGGCCTGGAGATCGAGAACTTCAACCTGGGCGATGCCAAGCAGTGGGCCGACGTAGTGGTGGACGGACTCAACGTCAACGACCGTGGCGATGCCGCCACGCTTCGCCACGAAGAGTTCCGCGACGACCGCTACGTGGCCGCGCTGAAGCTGTCGCGGGGCAGCACCGCCAAGGTGTTCTACCTGGTGCGCGCGGTCAGCCCGGGCACTTACACGGTGCCGCCGCCGCTGGTGGAAGACATGTACCGCCCCGACCTGCGTGGGGTGGGCCGCAGCTACCCGACCACGTTGACCGTGGTCCAACCGTGAGCCGGGTGCGGGCCGTCGCCACGGCGATGGCCCGCACCGCGCTGTCGTTCAGCCGATGACGTCATACCCTTTCAAGCGCCTGGCACGACGGGCGCGGCCGTGGCTGTTGCCCACGCTGCGCTGGGGCACCGTGGCCGTGCTCAGCCTGCTGCTGGTACTGGACCTGGCGTTCCCGCCGCCGCTGCCGAAGCTGCGTGACACCAGCACATTGGTGGTCGCCCGCGACGGCACGCCGCTGCGCGCGTTCGCCGATGCCGACGGCGTGTGGCGGTACCCGGCGTCCATCGACAGCGTATCGCCGCTGTACCTGCAGGCCCTGCTCAATTACGAAGACCGCTGGTTCTGGCGGCACCCGGGCATCAACCCGTGGGGGCTGCTGCGTGCCGGAAAGCAATGGCTGCTGCAGGGGCGGATCGTGTCCGGCGGGTCCACCCTGACCATGCAGGTGGCGCGCATCCTCGACCCGCATACGCGCACGCCGTGGGGCAAGGCCAAGCAGATGCTGCGCGCGGTGCAGCTGGAAGTGCACCTGAGCAAGGCGCAGATCCTGGCGCTGTACCTGGAACGGGCACCGTATGGCGGCACCATCGAAGGCGTGGAGGCGGCCAGCTGGGCCTACCTGGGCAAGCCCGCGGCGCGGTTGTCACAGGCCGAAGCGGCGTTGCTGGCGGTGTTGCCGCAGGCGCCCAGCCGGCTGCGCCCGGACCGCCACCCCGAAGCGGCACAACGCGCGCGCGACAAGGTGCTCGAGCGCATGGTCGCGCTGGGCGTGTGGAGCCGTGACGACGTGGACGATGCCCGCATCGAGCCGGTGGTCACCCGCGCGCTGCAGCCGCCGCTGCATGCCGCGCTGCTGGCGCAACGGCTGCGCTCGGCGCAGCCGCGTGCGGCGCGGATCGAAAGCACGCTGGACATCGGCCTGCAGCGCACGCTGGAAGAACGGGTGTCGTCGTATTTCTCGCAGCTGCCCGAACGGACGTCCGCTGCGTTGCTGGTGGTCGACAACCGCACCCTGGAAGCCCGCGCCTACGTGGGTTCGGTGGCCTTCGGCGACAAACAGCGTCTGGGCCACGTGGACATGGTGCAGGCCTGGCGCTCGCCCGGCTCGACGCTCAAGCCGTTCCTGTACGGCATGGCGCTGGATGACGGGCTCATCCATTCGGAAAGCCTGATGGTGGATGCACCGCAGGCGTTCGGTGGTTACCGCCCGGGCAATTTCGATGCGGCGTTCAACGGCCCGGTCAGTTCGGCCACGGCGTTGCGGTTGTCGCTCAACGTGCCGGCGGTGGACCTGCTGGACCGGGTCGGCTCGGCCCGCTTCGCCGCGCGGCTGTCGCACGCTGGCATCACCCTGCGCTTCCCGCATGGCAGTGCGCCCAACCTCTCGCTGATTCTGGGGGGCACCGGCGCCCGCCTGGAAGACCTGGTCGGTGCGTTCGCCGGATTCAACCGCAACGGCATCGCCAGCCGTGTGCGTTATACCGCGGCCGACCCGGTGATCGAACGCCGCCTGATGTCGCCGGGCGCGGCGTGGATCACCCGCGAGGTGCTCGAGTCCAATCCGCGGCCCGGGTATGGCAGCGGCACCTTCGATGTCACCGGGCGCCCGCGCGTGGCGTGGAAGACCGGCACCAGCTACGGTTACCGCGATGCGTGGGCGATCGGCAGTACCCGCCACTACACCGTGGGGGTGTGGGTGGGCCGGCCCGATGGCACGCCGTTGCCCGGGCAGTACGGCGCGGTGACCGCGCTGCCGCTGATGTTCGAGGTGGTGGACAGCCTGCCGCGCCAGTCCGGCGATGCCAGCGGCGCGCCGATGCCGCCCAACGTGACCCGCGAGGCGATCTGCTGGCCGACCGGGGAGCTGGCCGAGCGCACCGAGGACGCGTTGTGCCAGCGCCGCCTGGATGCGTTCGTGCTAGATGGCGTGGTGCCGCCCACCTTCGCCGAGCGCGACGCGCGGCTGTGGCAGCCGGGGCGCCAGCGCTTCAACGTGGACGCACGCACCGGCCTGCGGGTGTCACCGGACTGCCGCCTGCCGCACGAGACCGAGGTGCGCGAGATCGCGCGCTGGCCGGCCCTGTTGTCACCGTGGTTGCCCCTGGCGCAACGGCATGCGTCGCAGCTCCCGGCGTTATCGCCGGACTGCAGCGACGATGGACGCGAGAGCGGAGGCAGCCTGCACATCGAGGGCCTCAACGACCGCGCCACGCTGGCCCGCGCGCCCAATGCCGAACACGGCGTGCGCCTGCAGCTGCGCGCGCTGGGCAACGACAACAGCATCGACTGGCTGCTGGATGGGCGCTGGATCGCACGCACCGAGGGCGCGCGCCTGTTCCAGCGCGATTTCGACGAAACCGGTGAGCACACACTCACCGCGCTGGCCTCCGATGGTGCCTGGACGCAGGTGCGGTTCCGCATCCTGCGGTAGCGGCGGGCGACCTCGCGTGCATCCAGTGCACTGTGACCGGTTCGGTCGTTCGCGCGCCGGCCAGCGGCCGGCATTACCCGTTTCCGACGTCCTTCGGCGGCGGGATTACTCCCCGATCCACCCGTCCAGCAGGTCGGCGAACTCGTCGGCGTGTTCCTCTTCCTGGGCCAGGATCTCTTCGAGGATGCGCTTGGTGGTGGTGTCCTTGTCGCCCACGAAGTTGATCATTTCGCGGTAGCTGTCGATGGCGATGCGCTCGGCGATCAGGTTCTCACGGACCATGTCGCGCAGGTCCTTGCCTTCCTTGTACTCGGCATGCGACCGCGCGGTCAGGGTGTCCGGGTTGAGGTCCGGTTCGCCGCCCAGCTGCACGATGCGCTCGGCCAGCTTGCCGGCGTGCGCCTGCTCCTGCTGGGCGTGCTCCAGGAATTCGGCCTTGACCGCATCGGCGAGCATGCCCTTGGCCATGAAGTAGTGGCGGTAGTAGCGCAGCACGCACACATACTCGGTGGCCAGTGCATCGTTGAGCAGTTTGATCACCGCCTCGCGGTCGGCGCTGTAGGTCGGCGTGATCGCGCCATCGTCGATGTCCTTGCGCGCGCGGGCACGCAGGGTGGCGGTGTCGCTGATGCCATCAGGACGCGCGCTGTGGGGGGCGGGGGCGGAGCTGGGTTGCTTGGCTGGCTTTGACATGGCTGGCCGGGTTCCTTTGTTGCGTGGGTTCAGCTGGGCAGGTGCTCCAGCACGTAGGTTGCCGAGGAGACCTCGAACTGGCCGGGGGCCTCGATGAAGGTCTGGCGCACCACGCCGTCCTCGACGTAGAGCGCGAAGCGGCGCGACCGCAGGCCCATGCCGGAACTGCTGGCATCCATCTCCAGGCCAAGCGCGCGGGTGAACTCGCCGTTGCCGTCGGACAGCAGCTGCAGGCCGTCGGGCACGTGCTGGCTCTCACCCCAGGCCTTCATCACGAACGGGTCGTTGACCGCCATGCAGAACACGTCGATGCCGCGGTGGCGGAAATCGGCGAAGTGCTCCACATAGCCGGGCAGGTGGCGGGCCGAACAGGTGGGCGTGAACGCACCGGGCACGGCGAACAGCACCGCCCGGCGCCCGTCGAACAGGGCATGGGTGTCGATGGTCTCCATGCCCTCGCGGATGCGCTTGAGGGTGACTTCGGGAATGCGGTCGCCAACGTGGATGGTCATGCGGACTCCTTGGACACGGACAGCGTAGTAAGCGGGGTGGGAGGGTGGCGTCAAAACGTTGAAAAAAACGCGTGGACACCCATTTCAACGGCAGAGCAGCGCTGCCGGGGCCAGCGTAGCCGCCGCCCGTGGGTGGCGCATTGCGCCGGATCAAGCCTGCGCGTCACGGCAGCGGCGACGGCAGCAGCTAGAATTACGGGACGGTGCCCGCCAGCGCGGGCGACCGAACTTATTCGAGGTGTATCGATGGAATTCAAGGATTACTACGCCACGCTCGGGGTGGAACCGACCGCGGGCGATGCCGAGATCAAGACGGCCTACCGCCGGTTGGCGCGCAAGTACCACCCCGACGTGAGCAAAGAGGCCGGGGCGGAAGACAAGTTCAAGGCCGTGAACGAGGCCTACGAGGCCCTGCGCGACCCGCAGAAGCGCGCCGCGTACGACCAGCTCAAGGCCCAGGGCTACCGGCCGGGCGAGGAGTTCCATGCACCGCCGAACTACGGCGGCGGGCAGGGCTTCGATTACGAGGAAGTGTTTGGCGGCGGCGCCGGCGGTGGCGGCTTCAGTGACTTCTTCGAAAGCCTGTTCGCCCGCCAGCGCGGCGGTGGCGGTGGCCGGGCCAGTGGCTTCGGCGGCGCCAGCCAGGGCCCGCAGCCCACCCGCGACACCCGCGCCAAGTTGTCGGTGCCGCTGGAAGCAGCCCACACCGGCGACAGCCTGCGCATCAACGTCAACGGCAAGCAGCTGGACGTGCGCGTGCCCAAGGGCATCCGCCCCGGCCAGGTGATCCGGCTGACCGGGCAGGGTACCGGCGGCGGCAACCTGCTGCTGGAAGTGGAATATGCCGAGCACCCGCAGTTCGAGGTCGACGGCCGCAACATCCTGTACACCCTGCAGGTGACGCCGTGGCAGGCCGCGCTGGGTACCAGCATCAGCGTGCCCACGCTGGGCGGGTCGGTGGAACTGAAGGTGCCGGCCGAATCCGATGCCGGGCGCAAGCTGCGCCTGCGCGGTCGCGGCCTGCCGGGCAATCCCGACGGCGACCAGATCGTGGAGCTGGAGATCGTGGCGCCGGCCCCGACCGAAGAGGCGCAGAAGAAGGCCTACAAGGCCCTGGCCAAGGCGTTCGGCGAAAAGGTGTGAGGCAGGCGGTGCGCCGGTGCATCGGCGTACCGGCCATTCTTGCGCGTTGCGTGCCGACCGGCGTTGCGTACCGGTCAACGGTCGGTACCTACCGGCCGGTTGGGGGAGGCGCCGACCGTTGGTCGGCTCACCCCACCGCCGGGCTCACGCCGTCGGCGGTTCCTGGTTGCTGAAGACCCGCTCCAGCACTTCGGACAGCTCGTCCTCGGAGAACGGCTTGGTGATGTAGGCCTTGGCGCCCTGGCGCATGCCCCACATGCGGTCGGTGTCCTGGTCCTTGGTGGTCACCAGGATCACCGGAATATGCTTGGTGGTCGCATCGCGCGCCAGCGTGCGGGTGGCCTGGAAACCGTTGAGGTTGGGCATCACCACGTCCATCAGCACCAGATCGGGCAGCTGCGCGCGGGCGGCTTCCACCCCGGCGGCGCCATCGGTGGCGGTCAGGATCTCGTGCCCGAGCTTTTCGACGATGCGCTGTATCCCCAGCAGCTGCGACGGTGAATCGTCGACGATCAGAATGCGTGCCATGTTGTTCCCCAGGTTATGTCCGCAGTGTAGTGCGGCGCGCGCATGGCCGGGAAGCGTCCGGCATGCCGTCCGTCGCCCCCCTGCAACGCTCAGTCGATCCGCACCACCGTGCGGCCTACTGCGCCGCCTGCAAGCATCGCCTCGAACACGTCGGCCAATCCGTCCAGGCCCACTTCGCGCGTGCAGATGGTCGCCAGGTGACGCGGCTTCCAGTCACCGGCGAGCTTTTCCCAGACCTGCTCGCGCAGCGCGCGTGGCGCAGCCGCCGAAGACACCCCCAGAAGTGACACACCGCGGATGATGAAGGGCATCACCGTCATGTCCAGCGCCGGGCTGGCCGCCAGGCCCGCGCTGACCACGCTGCCGTAGGGCACCGTCTGCGCCAGCAGGCTGGCCAGCATGGGGCCACCGGCATTGTCCAGGCCGCCGCCGAAGCGCGCCGATTCCATCGGTTTGCCCGTGGCCAGCGCCTCGCGCGGCAACACCTGGCTGGCGCCCAGCCCGTGAAGGTAGTCGGTCTGGTCGGCCTTGCCGCTGACGGCATGCACCTCGAAGCCGGCGCGGCTGAAGATGTCCACCGCCAGCGAGCCGACCCCGCCGGTGGCCCCGGTGACTGCCAGCGGGCCATGCGCGGGAGTCAGCCGGTTGTCGGTCATGCGCAGCAGCGCCAGCGCGGCGGTGAAGCCCGCGGTGCCCAGCACCATCGCCTCGCGCGGGCTCAGCCCGGCCGGCTGGGCGATCACTGCGCTCGCTGCCAGCCGCACGTACTGGCTGTAGCCGCCGTCGCGGGTCTCGCTCAGCCCGCAGCCGGTGGCCAGCACCCCATCGCCCTCGCGGTAGGCCGGGTCGGTGGAGGCCACCACCGTGCCGGCCACGTCGATGCCCCCCACCAGCGGGAAGCGGCGCAGGATGCGGCCCTTGCCGGTGCCGGCCAGGGCATCCTTGTAGTTCACCGACGACCACTGCGCGCGGATCACCACCTCGCCCGGGTTGAGCTGGTCCAGGCCGATCGCCTCGATGCCGCTGCGGTGGCCGTGCTCGTCCTGGTGGATGCGGAAGGCGTTGAAGCGGTGGGGGAGGGGCATGGGCTGGCCTGATGGGGTGTGGAACGACACCTTACCCGGTACCCGCGTGGGCCGGGACCCCCGTGGCGGTGGCGCATGAATCGCTCCCTTCGGCACGTTGCCCCTTCCAATCCTGCCAATCCGCCCCATCTAGTAGAATCGAACCGGATTCATGGTTGACGGTGCGGAATGGCCCGCAGGCAACCTTTCACTGATGGAGCGTGCATGGCCTGGAATACACCCGGCGGCAACAAGGGCGGACAAGGTCCCGACGAGAACCGACGAGGGCCGTTTGGACCCCGCGGTGGCGGCAATGGCAGCGGTTGGGGCGGGTTTCCCGGCCCGCTCAAGGATCTCTTCGACGGCAACATCCTGCGTTGGGTGGCGGTCGCGGTGGTTCTGCTGCTGCTGTTCTCCAGCTTCCAGCTGATCGGCGAACAACAACGCGGCGTGGTGCTGCGCTTCGGCCAGTTCTCGCGGATCCTGCAGCCCGGCCCCAACTTCAAGCTGCCCTGGCCGATCGAATCGGTGACCAAGGTCAATGCCACCCAGATCAAGACGTTCAGCAGCCAGGTGCCGGTGCTGACCCGTGACGAGAACATCGTCAACGTCTCGGTCAACGTGCAGTACCGCATCGACGACCCGCGCCTGTACCTGTTCGGCACGGTCGCGGCCGACCAGGTGCTGGAGCAGTCCGCGCAGAGCGCGGTCCGCGAGCAGGTGGGCCGTGCCGACCTCAACGCGGTCCTCAACAACCGTGGCCCGCTGGCACTGGTGGCCCAGGAGCGCCTGCAGGCCGCACTGAAGGCCTACCGCACCGGCTTGGCCGTGACCGGCCTGACCCTGCCCGATGCGCGCCCGCCCGAGGAGGTCAAGCCGGCCTTCGACGAGGTCAACGGCGCCCAGCAGGTCAAGGAACGCCTGATCAACGAAGCCCAGGCCTACGCGGCCAAGGTGGTGCCGGAAGCGCGCGGCCAGGCCTCGCGTGCGCGTACCACTGCCGAAGGTTACAAGCAGGCGGCCGTGGCCAAGGCCGAGGGTGACGCCGAACGCTTCACCCTGCTGCAGGCCCAATACAAGGACGCCCCGGAAGTCACCCGCAAGCGCCTGTGGCTGGAAACCGTGCAGCAGGTGCTCGGCCAGAACCGCAAGATCATCGGTGGCGATGGCCGCCAGCTGATCTACGTGCCGATGCCCGGCGACAACCGCGGCGCTGCCGCACCGGCCGCACCGGCCGTGACCCCGGAAGTGATGCTGCCGTCGCTGCCGGCCAGCACGCCGGTGGATGGGGTGCGCAATACCGAACGTCCGACCACCCGCCCCACCGGTCGTGAAGGAGTCAGCCGATGAAGAGTTCCCTTTGGATCGGGCTGGCCGTGGCCGCCCTGCTGGGCCTGCTGGGCTCGGTGTACGTGGTCCGTGAGGACCAGACCGCGATGGTGCTGAACCTGGGCAAGGTGGTCCGTGCGGACATCAAGCCGGGCCTGCACTTCAAGGTGCCGCTGGTGGAAACGGTGCGGGTGTTCGACCGCCGCTTCCAGGTGCTTGCCACTGCTCCGGCGCGTTACTTCACCGCCGAGCAGAAGGACGTCAGCGTCGACTTCTTCGCCATCGGGTACATCTCCAACGTGCGCGATTACTACCGTGCCACCGGTGGCGATGCCAGCGTGGCCGATGCGCGCCTGGCCCCGATCATCACCGACTCGCTGCGCAACCAGATCAACTCGCGCTCGCTGCAGCAGCTGGTGTCCGGTGACCGCAGTGAACTGATTGCCGGGCAGTTGACCGGCATCAACGAAGCGGTGAAGGGCCTCGGCATGCAGATCATCGACCTGCGCATCAAGCAGATCGACCTGCCCACCGACAGCCAGGTGATCAACGATGTGTACGAGCGCATGCGCGCCCAGCGCAAGCAGGAAGCGGCCAAGCTGCGTGCAGAGGGTGAGGAGCAGTCGCTGACCATCCGCGCCCAGGCCGACCGCGACAGCACGGTGATCGTGGCCGAAGCCGAGCGCGATGCGCAGCAGCTGCGCGGTGCCGGCGATGCCGAAGCCGCGCGCATCTACGGCAAGGCCGGCTCGGCCGACCCGTCGTTCTACGCCTTCTACCGCAGCCTGGAGGCCTATCGTGGGTCGATGGCCGACGGTAACGGCGTGATCGTGCTCGACAAGAACGACCCGTTCCTGCAGTACCTCAAGAGCGATCGCTGAGGGCGCAGGTGGCAGGTAACCCACGGGGACCCGGTGCAGACCGGGTCCCCGTTTTGTTGGTGGAGATGTCATGAAAGACCTGTTCTCGGCCCTGTGCCTGGTGGCCGTGCTCGAAGGCCTGTTCCTGTTCGCCGCTCCGCTGGCCTGGAAGCGCATGGCCGAACAGCTGCTGATGCTGCGCAGCGCCACGCTGCGCACCTGGGGCGGGGCGATCCTGCTGGCCGGGCTGACCACGCTGTGGTGGCTCCGCCACGCGTAGCGCCGGGCTCTGCCCGGCTCCCGAATGCCACGTGTAGCGCCGGGCTCTGCCCGGCTTCCGACCTTGGCTGAGGAGCCGGCCAGCGGCCGGCACTACCGGAGCCGGCCAGCGGGCGGCACTACCGGATCGGACCAGCGGCCGGGCAGAGCCCGGCGCTACGGACCCCGGTCCTGACCGGTTGCCAACGCCCGCCTCCACCGGGGTGGCACCTGCCCGGGGAAACCCGGATAATGCAAAAAAGCCGGACGGGCCTCCCCGTTCGGCTTTTTCCGTGTCTGGGCCTTCCATCGCCGGCCGCTCCCCGTTTGGAGCCGCCATCACCGCGCTGGCCAGCCCTGCCACGGTTTACCCGTCCGCGGCCCCGATGGCCGCAACATATGAGGAGCCCGTCATGGGTCAGTCTGTCGTAGTGCTTGGTGCCCAGTGGGGCGATGAAGGCAAGGGCAAGATCGTCGATCTGCTCACCGAGGAAATCGGTGCCGTAGTGCGTTTCCAGGGCGGC
>Ga0182008_10000151_pt1 | contig 54331 bp, 42 predicted proteins | sample Sormic07211129_1_FD_120482 | JGI IMG/M metagenome (GOLD analysis project Ga0182008, IMG submission 120482) | Rhizosphere microbial communities from Sorghum bicolor, Mead, Nebraska, USA - 072115-129_1 metaG | ecosystem: Host-associated > Plants > Roots > Rhizosphere | place: USA: Nebraska...
CGCAAACATTTATAATTTCCCATCACTATGCCCAGAGTAAAAATACAACGTAAGTCATTATCTATTGATATGACTGCGATGACCGATGTAGCTTTTCTATTGCTTACCTTTTTTATCTTAACAGCCACTGCAAAACAACCTGATCCCTTAGAGATCAAATTACCTTCTTCAACCTATAAAACAAAGGTCCCTGACAAAGACATTGCCATACTCACGATTGGAAAAGGCAAAGTATTCTTTGAAGCTACCGGACAGGACATCAAAACAGCTGTACTGGAGAAAATGGCTGCACAATATAAAATAGAATTCAGTGCAGAAGAGAAAAAAAGATTTAGTCTAATTGGAGCTTTCGGAGTTCCGCTTCAAAACCTCAAAGCATTTGTCAGGATGGATGCCGCTCAAAGAAAATCTTCTGGAATGGACACCGGTATTCCTGTAGACTCCATAAACAACCAACTTGCAGACTGGATCTTTCATTCCAGGCAGGCCGTTGCCGAATTACATGGCACAGCAATGCGGGTCAGCATCAAGGGAGACGCAAAAGAGGGGTATTCTTCTGTAAAAAAAATCGTCGATATCCTTCAAAAACAGAAGATCAATAAATTCAGCCTGGTTACAACAGGTGAAGCCATTAGATGACCCTAGCTCTTCAAGTGTTCTTTTAAAAAAGAAAGGGGATTATAGAAACGCAGATCCAATTGGCTTTTGTTCATGGTAAGCCAGCTTGCGCAGCCATAATCATCAAAGTTTTTCCGGATCTCGAGGTGCAAATGATGATAATCACCACCATACTTCTTTGACTCCTGAGGTGTAAATAAGCGGGCAATTTTTGTATGCTCATCCAACTGTTGCCCGTTTTTAACATACACTTCCTTTAAATGTTTATACGAGCTAAATATGATTTTCCCATCCGGAAGCTTATGTTTCACGACAACTGTACGCTGGTTCTCCCCTAAATGCACGGAACATACCGTTCCACTTGCAATCGGATAAACCCCAACATATTTATCTTTTGGACTCGCAGGATTCATATCAATTGCAGTATGTATATGACCCTTGAAGAAACTATCTCTATGGTCACCAAAAATGCTAATGACCTTAACTTGTCTGATGTCTTTACGATTGTTTGTTTCAAAAGGTAAAAACCAACCGCTAACTGCTTTTACAGGAACAACCTCGGCATAATAGGGTTTCCACCTGTCTTTATCTTTATCAATTGTTGGGATATTTTGTTGTAAACCAAAAAGAAGAAATCCCAGTAAAACAGTTTTGATCATAATATTATTCTAAGATTTGCTTCTTTCCACATTCCGTAATCTCAACGCTTCCTTTTTAGAAAGTATAACCGCTTTAAAAACGATAGGATCTAAAGGCAAATCGTCCTTGTTTGTAGCAACACTATTAATTTCATCAGCAATATCCATTCCTTCTACAACTTCTCCAAATACAGTATAGTCCTGATCAAGATGCGGAGTTCCTCCTATTGTTTTGTATGTTTCCCTCTGCTTTTTAGAAAATTTTATCCCTTTCTTAGTCTCAATGGCATCTAATTGTGCGTCTGTTTGCTTTTTACCGGCAACCAGATAAATCTGGGATAAGTAGGAGCTCTTCTCCGGATTATCATTTCTTCCTGCACCAAGGGCCCCTTTTTTATGAAAAAGACCTGGCTTAATCTCTGCCGCCAGGCGCTTTGGTGCGTTTTCCGGGTGTTGTTTCTCGCGGTCCAGAATCACCTCATCCAGTTCACCTCCCTGACTAACGAAGGATTTAATTACTCTGTTGAAAGCAGCCTCGTTATAGGTTCCGTCCTTAATGGCCTGCAAAAACATGTCCCGGTGCTTAGGCGTTTGATCATACAGCATCAGGGTAATATCCCCTTTACCGGTCAACAGTCGTACAAAAGTCGATTGAGCTTTCAGCGAACAGATAAAGAACATCAAGATGAAAGAGAGTGCAAGTGTTTTCATGATTCTGATTTAGAGTAACAATAGTTGGAAATACTAATATAACAGTCTTGCTTTATTTTTTCCACAGCTTATATAACTTAATCTTATATTTAGCCTCCATAGATTATAATCCCATAAAAAAACACAGGAATGAACAACTGGTTTAAGCACAACAGCCTCCACTTCATTATCATTGCCCTATTCTTAGCCATTTGCTTTGTCTATTTTAATCCCGTTTTCGAAGGAAAAACACTCGGACAAAATGATGTGACCAGAGCACAATCTACACAAACAGAAATTAATGCTTACAAGGCCAAAGGAACAACTATACTTTGGACGAACCAGATTCACGGGGGAATGCCAACTTATCAGATATGGGCACCTTATAAGTCTAATTTGACTTCCTGGATCGTCAACGCGATTAACTATACTTTTCCAAAACCAGCTGGTATTGTGATCATCTTTCTGCTTGGCGCTTATCTACTGTTCTGTGTCCTTAAACTTAATCCCTGGCTGGCAGCGGCAGGTGCTATCGCTTTTACTTTCTCTTCCTATAATATAATTTTACTGGTGGCGGGCCATGCCAATCAGGCTTTCGCTATCGCCTTTTTCGCTCCTGTTCTTGCAGGTATCCTTTTGGCATTCAGAGGCAGGTATCTTACCGGAGGCGCATTAACCGCTTTGTTCCTGGCCATGGAAATCAGAGCGAACCACATTCAAATGACCTACTACCTCTTGCTGGCATTGCTGGTATTGGTCGGCATCGAACTTTATCATGCCATAAAGCAAAAAACAACCGCTAATTTCGGAAAAGCCATGGGCTACCTTGCAATTGCAACTTTGCTTGCCGTGGCGGTAAATGCATCTACTTTATGGAGTACATATGAATATGGAAAAGACTCCATCCGGGGCAAATCAAACCTGACTACAACAAAGGAACCAAGTAATGGACTGGATAAAGAGTATGCTTATCAATGGAGCCAGGGATTGGGAGAGAGCATTACCTTTCTTGTTCCAAATGCTTATGGTGGCAGTACCAGGGGTTCACAAAATAAAGATTCAAATGTAATCAAAGCCTTAACAGGAGTAGGTGCAGATCCGGAGCAAGCCCAATATATTGCCAACGCAATGCCAATGTACTGGGGAGACAAGCCCTTTACAGAGGGCCCATTCTATTTTGGAGCAGCCATTTGTTTCCTATTTGTACTTGGCTTGTTTATCGTTAAAAACCACTTAAAATGGTGGTTACTGGCAACCGTTATTCTCACCCTGCTTTTATCTTTTGGTAAAAACTGGCCACTGGTTTCTGATCTTTTCTTCGATTACTTCCCTTTGTACAACAAATTCAGAGCCGTCGAATCTATACTTGCGGTAGCAGGTTTATGTTTTCCTGTACTGGCTTTGCTGGCTGTTAACGAAATCATTACCAATAAAAACAAAACTGAACTGTTCAGGAAAACAAAGATAGCTTTTTATATCGCCGGAGGGCTGAGTTTGATCATTGCTATCATTCCCGGCTTACTGCTTTCTTTTAAAAGCAACAGCCATGAGCAGTTTATTGGGCAACTGTCGCAGATGCTGAAAATTGATGCTTCCACAGCGAATTCCTTTGGTAACGCTTTAGTTGAAGACAGAACTGCCGCTGCGAAGGCAGATGCACTCCGTTCTTTGCTTTTTATTGTTGTCGCATTTGGACTCCTATGGGCCTATCTAAAAGATAAACTGAATGTAACACTGCTATCTGCGGGTTTTCTTGTTCTGGTTACTATAGATATGTGGACAGTGGATAAACGTTATCTTAATCAGGACAGCTTCGTATCTAAACAGGATATTGAACAACCCAAGCCAAAGGCTGTTGATGAAATCATTTTAAAAGACAAAGATCCTGATTATAAAGTAATAGATCTCACCGAAAATATTTTGAGTGATGCCACTACTCCCTATTTCCACAAATCTATTGGTGGTTATTCAGCTGCCCGCTTAAAACGATTTGATGAATTGGTGCAAGCTCAATTCTCTAAAGGAATAAATCCTGGTGTTCTGAGTATGCTCAATACGAAGTACCTCATCCACAACAATCCGGAAACCAAACTCCCTGATGTGCAAGTCAATCCCGATGCTTGTGGACATGCCTGGTTTGTTAAAAACATTAAATATGTACAAAATCCAGATCAGGAAATGCAGGAGCTAAATGCCTTTAATCCAAAGGAGCTTGCTATTGTCAATGAAAAATACAAATTCCTGATTACAAGCCCTGCTACAGGAACAGTTCCCGGTGATCAGATTGAACTGACTAGTTATGCTCCTGATCATATGATCTATCAAAGCAATAGTTCCAAACCTCAGGTGGCTGTTTTCTCCGAAATCTATTACAATAAGGGATGGAAAATGCTGATTGACGGGCAGGAAAAACCCTATTTTAGTGCAGACTATCTTTTAAGGGCTGCGCAGCTTCCTGCAGGAAGCCATAAAATAGAGTTCGTTTTTCATCCTGCTTCCTATTATACAGGAGAAAAGATTTCTTTAGCGGGTTCTGTACTACTTGTGCTGGCATTAGGTGCCTCTCTATATTCAGAAAAGAAATCCAGAAAAACCAGTAGGGCGTAATTCACCTAAAAATACTTTCACAAGTATACTTTGTTACGAGTAAATTTTTAAGGAATGTAAACCAAAACTGTTTATTGCCGTTATAGTGAAGATTGATGAAATGAAATCGTCGTCAATCTTTACTATAACTCTATACCAATGAAGAAACTCCTCGTTTTTGATCTTGATGGTACACTTGCAGAAAGTAAAGCTGCATTGGATGAAGAAATGGCAACACTCTTTAGCAAATTATTGAATATTGCTGATGTAGCAGTAATATCAGGAGGAGACTGGCCTCAATTCGAAAAACAAGTAATATCCCGTTTACCCCAGGGAAGCAATTTTGACAACTTATCTATCTTGCCTACTTGCGGTACAAAGTTCTATCAGCACCGCTCTTCTGGATGGAAGAAATTATATGCAGAAGATTTTACAGATATGGAGAAGCAAAAGATCATCAGTGCCCTGGATCAAGCCCTGCAGCAATCAGGCTTTAAAGCAACGCAAACCTGGGGCGAACAAATAGAAGACCGGGGAAGCCAAATCACCTTTTCTGCGCTTGGACAGCAAGCTCCGCTTGAACCCAAAAAAGCCTGGGATCCTGACTTTGCTAAACGGCAGAAAATAAAAATACTGCTCGATCAGCTGATTCCTGAATTTTCTGTAAGACTTGGTGGTGCTACTTCTATCGATGTAACCAAACCCGGGATCGATAAAGCTTACGGAATGTATAAGCTGAGGGATATTTTGAATATTTCTATAGAAGAAATGCTGTTTATGGGCGACGCCTTATTTGAGGGTGGAAATGATTATCCGGCACGTACAACCGGTGCAGATTGTATTCAGGTAAAAGATCCGGAAGAAACCAAAAGAGTAGTTGAAGCCATCATTGCCTGTCTCGGATCTGCTAAAACAGAGATTTCTTACGGCAACTAAAAATAGCAAACCGGCATGATCAGAAAATTATCCCTCTCCATGCCGGTTTATTGATTAACAAAATATTTCTATTGAACAACTTTAATCTCTACTCTTCTGTTCAGTGCTTTACCTTCATCTGTGCTATTGGAGGCAATTGGTTTAGTAGCACCAAAACCTTTTACAGTAAAATTAGAGGCGCTGATACCTGCATTTACCAGGTAGGACTTTACCGCATTAGCTCTATCAACAGATAAAGACATATTGTGTTCAGGCGTTCCTTCAGCAGATGAATTACCGTTCAAAATGAATTTCACAGAAGAATCTTTTCTCATTTCCGCAACAGCATGGTCTAATGCCTGAATCGACTCAGTTTTCAAAACGTCTGAATTGAATTCAAACTGGATATTACTGAAGTTATAATTTGGCTTTTCAACTTCGGCTGGTTTTTCAGGTTCCTGCGCAGGAGGTTCTGGTTTCTTTTCTTCCGGTGGAGGTGTTTGTGCAACCGGGGCAGGAGCTGGTTTTGCTACAGCCTTCTTTGTTTTACAGGAATACATCGTTAAGGATAATGATCCCATAACGGCTAGTAATACTAGGGTTCTTGAAATTTTCATTTGTGTTTATTTGTGTTATTTGTTGTGTTCTTTGGGTATATAAAATTATACGCAAAATATAAAAATGTATCTATAGTGATACCATTTATAACGAAATATTTAACACGAACTTATATGCACATCAGCTTTTTATCTTCGGTAAAGAAAAATGCTATAGATTACGGCCATCAATAACTTTTGCAGACGGTCGCTTTAATTCAATGAAGACATTCCAAACATCAGTACCAGCTTATTGTCCTGATAGAGGTTTAAAGTTTGGTCTGCAACGTCATATCTGAAGGTTTTATCAGACATTAAGTTCAGTAGATCAGCCTCCAGCTTATTCTTACGTTCATCAGCACAAGCCATTAAAGTACTGCCTATTTGTTTAAACGTGATCGTTGTCGCCGTCTTTTCAAATCCTCCAAAGAAATTATTACAGCCTGCATATCCGTTGAATCGAGCTTTATCCGTGTCAAAAATTAAAAAAGCAGGAGAATTTTCCTGTGTCACGCCATTTAACTGGATCAGATTCCATTTATGTTTGGACACGAAACCCCACAGGCCGTCTTCTTTAACCGGTTTCGTCTGTACCTTGTATTTTTTAAGAACCTTCTTTAATTTGTATTGGTATGCAGATGCATCCGCTGGAACATTTATTCTCTTTGTTCTCTGTACCTGCAATACATAACGGTAACCGGGCTTATATTTAAAACCAGCAATCTGGTCATAAAAAAGCTCCCAGTTTTTACTGTTATTATATTTCACCTGATAGCAGGTTTGTGGTGCCACCCCCGTGCAGCTGGCCCGGTCTTCTTTCACCACCAGTCTGATGATATCGGCATGGGCATATAAGTTAAGCCCGAATGATAAAATAAATATTGATACTAATTTAAGGGCTGAATTTTTTAATAACTTTTTCATATTCTATGTGTGTATACATCAATGATGCCTATTAGACGACTTTTCCATAAGGCACAAAAAAGAAGCCAGATTAGGTGTTTTGATGACGGAATTTAAATACCGTAAAGAAAATCGGATTTCAGAAAGGAACTAAAATAAAAAAGCGAAACACATCCTCCAATGTGCTCCGCTATCTAAATTAACGCTCTTGCCTATATAAACGCCTTCAAATGCATTTTAGTTTATAAAAGATAAAAAAAGTTGATAAAAATTAAAATCAAACCTTATTCATCCTCAAAATCAGCAAGATATTTTATAGTTCGATCTCCAAATGAATATCGTTTGGTTCCATTTTGAATAATTCTACATCCAGTTCTTTAACCAGTATAGCCTTGTTACCGGTATAAAAATCGACAGTACCTTTTGTTGGCGTTGCAGAGATATATAGTTTATTTGCCCCAAATCCCTTAGCAATTTCTTTGCATTTCCGGAGCAAGGTTTGTCCTACTTTCTTACCTCTGGAATGTTTGCTCACATACAAAATATCCATCTTACAATAATCTTTATTTCGGCCTCGCTTTCTCCTATCCACAGAAGCAGCGCCAATGATCAGTTTATTTTCAAATGCGGCAATAACTTTACCATCCGCATTGATCAATTCCTGCTGACGTTGTATCATTGACTCTAATTCAAGGGGATCAAATGGACCTGCTGAAATTGGAGTATCGATTAAAACAAGTGCCCCATTTCGATGTTGATAACTGGTAAATATCTTTTCCGAACGGTCTATCTCCGCAAGGAGATAAAGTTCATTTTCAGTAAGTTCTCTATATGTTATTTTTTGCATCACCAGGAGTTGTTAATCAGGGTTTCGATACTTTAGGAATCCGAATTGCACAATTATTCCAGCCATCAGTAATGGTTATAAATTTCAATTTAAATCTATTTTAACATTTTATTTGCAAAAGCTGAACTTTTACTTACTTTTGCCACCCAAGCCACACGGGGGATTAGCTCAGCTGGCTAGAGCGCTTGCCTGGCAGGCAAGAGGTCAGCGGTTCGACTCCGCTATTCTCCACCCATTGAAAGCTTCAGAAAATCTGAAGCTTTCTTTTTAAGACAAGCTGGGGGGATACCAGAGTGGCCAAATGGGACAGACTGTAACTCTGTTGTCGCAAGACTTCGAAGGTTCGAATCCTTCTCCCCCCACTCAAAAAAGCCTTTCAGTAATTACTGAAAGGCAAATATCAAATCATCTGGTCATATTCAAACTGCCATTCTTGTCCCTGATTATGATATAGATTAAAATCCAGATAAGTACGAAGTTATACTCCATCCCATTCCTCCCTCCTCCCACGACAAACCAACCTTCTTTAAAATGGACCGTCACTATGCCCATTATTAATATAATGATGGTTAACCCTGCTGCAGGTTTTACGAATTTATTAGCCAACAATAATCCGGCACAAACTACATGTGATATTTTTATCAACCAGGCCAGTGGAACCCCAATTGGTGAAAAACCAATCTTGTTTAGAAATAAATTACCAAAATCGTTAATTCCTCCATCCAGCATACCGGGTATACCATGTGATAAAAGAATAATTGCAATAACAATACGCAATAATAAAGTGTCCTTTTCCATTTAAACTTATAATTCTTATAGTGAATCAAAATTCCATTAAAACTACATATCAGAATTGTAAAAAATCGACATTTTTTATTGCGTATTGTTTAGCCAGCAGTATAAATAAATGATGAACTTTCAGATCCAAAATTTTGAGTTTTAATAAATTTATATGGCGTCATCCCCGAAAAAGTCCTGAAATCCTTGATAAAGTGAGATTGGTCTGTATAATTCAATTGATATGCAATCGCTGTTAAGTCATTATATTTAGCATCGCCGAGCAATTGAAGTGCCTTTTCAAATTTAACAATGCGTTGAAATTTCTTAAGGGATACACCCACCGAAATCTTGAATCTTCGCTCCAGATGTCTTTCGGAAGTATGGTATTTATCAGGAAGTTCATCAATCAAGCTATCTTCATTGATTTCATTCGCATGTATAATATGCTGGATCAGTAATTCTTGTTTCTTCGATGCATAAATTTTACGATATAGGTAGGCACTCAAAAGCTGAACCCGTTCTGTATGTGAATTTGCTTTTGCCAGCTGATACTTTATTCCGCCATTACAAAGCAATTGAATATCCGGCATTTCATTGACCAACTCAAATGCAGAAATTTTAAAACAGGCATGTAAGGCATGTGGAAAAAAACTAACTCCAAAATGAGAAAAGTTTCCTCCAAAAGTAGACTCAGTATTTTGCGTATCTATTCCACTGATGTAACACTCTGGCAGGGCCTCTCCATGCATGTTTCTGATCGGCTTAAAGTTGTTCAAATCCTGAAATATTAAACGGGGATATTGGTCAGCGAAGCTTTTAACATGAAATACAGAAACATCAGATGAAAAGCAATCAAAGCTCCAAAAATACCGCACATATTTCTGGAGTGCTGGCGGAGGAGGATATCGGGTATATTTCATAGCAATGATTGATATAAATATACAGAATAAGAAACGAATCAGTTGATATCTTGTATTTGAACAAATAAATCTGGTACTTTATCTTACAACTAATCAATCGGAATACATAGATCAAGTATAAATTTACGTTCAGGGTGTGTTCTGTAATCGTTTCGGTAGATCTCAAAACAATTCCTTTCCGTTGTCTTATATCCATTTTTATTCAACCACATAAATAAACTGCTCCAGGTCTTTCCCAAATCTTCCCCTGCAACCTCAAAGTGCCCAACAATAAACTTTCCTTTTTCAATCTTGGCAGCATCAATTTCTCCTTCGCTTCTTATAGGTTCTTCAACTGCAATACAAGCACTCATCCTTACTTTATCCGGATCAGTAACTTTAAAGCTATCGTGATAGATTGTCAACATTTTCACTTCAGGTTTATCCAGCAAGCCTTTTGCTCTGGCCCATTTCAAGAGCTTTTCATAAGTAGAGTCTAAATAAAGGTGACCAATGTGAGCTATACAAGCTACGTGCAGAACAGGCATTTCTTTAATTTCAATATTTGCATTCATTTCATTCCAAATTTTATGGTTATTGATACTGCAAATATCTTTTTCAAATTCAACTGTTATTTGTCCATTCTTGCTTTCTGTTTTACTAATCTTGCTAAATTGATCAGGAGCCTTATTTCTAAATGCAGTAGGACTTAGACCATAATATTTTTTAAATGCCCTGGTAAAGGAAGAGTTACTGTTAAAACCATACTTTAAATACAAATCCGTTATAGATACTTCCCTTCTTCTCATTAAAACAGAGGCAGCTTTCTCAATCCTTTTACGGATAATATAAGCATTCAAGGTTTCACGAATAACTGCCTTAAATAAACGGTGAAAATGAAACTGGGAATAACTGGCAACCTCTGCCACCCGTTCAAGAGAAAGCGATTCATCCAGATGATTGTTGATAAAGTTAACAGCCCGATTGATTCTTTCAATATGATCAGGGTGGATATTCTGGATTTCATCTACATTCATTGGCCATAAAATTACAAATAACTATAAGAAAGCTGATGACTAATTTCATTCTTAACATTTTATCCACACCCGGTTAAATCCAAAAAACACCAAATAACAAACTGAGAATCAAACTCAATACAACACAATTATATCATCATCAAACAATAATTAAATTACAAAATCCACAACTTTGCAAACATATGTCCAATGGAACAACAAACAAAATCCGCTTTGTACGTTAATCTGCAGTTATCCACATTTTTTATGTTAATAATAGAATATTGGTTAAAAACTTCATAGCTAAACATCAGCAATAAACCCTCTTTTTAAAGAAGATGAACTTTGTCTACTAGAAGAAACAGGAGTTATTAACAGAGTTACCAACATTCCTTTGTTTAAAAAAGCATTCACTGATAACTATATTCTATTTCTAATCTCCATGTGCCAGTTTAATGACGAAGCTGCCCCACAATAAACCTCACCTCCGTCGTGATGTGAACAACCGACAGCACAAGTGGATAACTATGTGGATAAGTTGATTTATTGTTAAAAAAGGAACATAAGGTTAGTCTGATACTAATGTAGCCTGCCGCGTTCCTCTTCATTGCCCGAATTCCTGTCTCCCGATTTCATTGCATTATTTCCAAAATGATAACTGATCCCCAGTAATACATATCTGTATAACTGGAAATTGGTAAACTTCTGTTGAATGTTATTAACCGTAGTGGTTATAGAAGGTACACTACTTAAAAACACATCATTTACCGTAAGAGAAAGATCTACTTTCTTCTGAAAAGCTACTGCCTTCACACCAAGATCTAATTTATAATAACGGTCAGTTCTGCTGATGTGGTCCACTTCTGGAAATTGGTACCCGTACGCTTCCCTTTCCTGCAAGGCCAATCTGCCCATCCCCGATTTTGATTCCAGGTACTTTACTAAGGGCATTCAATGCGTCACTCCCATTAGCTGTAATACTTGCAGCTACATTGTAAACAAGCTTATCTGAATTATTTTTAACAGTAGATTTAACAGCAGTGATTTTAATTTCTCTCAGGTTGGTATCAATCTGTGCTTGTAGTTGTTGATGTAGAGTGATCAGCAAAAATAGGGCGAGTAGTCGTTTCAAAGTTTAAGGGCTTAGATGGTTTCAATGTGTTTGTGTCTTTGCAATTTACTATATTTCCTTATTTTAGCAAGACACACAAATAGAAAACAGATGGCACGTATATTACTTTTAATGTTATTCTGCTGTATCAGTATGGCAGGATTTGCTCAAACAATTACACAAAACAGCGGTTGGCTGTTCCTGTTGAACAACACCAAATTGAGCGAGAAATGGGGTACACACCTGGACGTACAGGTTAGATCTTCAGACAATTGGGAAAATGTAAGAAATTTCCTGTTCAGGCCGGGGCTAACCTATTTCATCAGTAAAAAACAAGATATTACTTTAGGTTACCTGCTCAACGAAAGCCACAACTTAAAGCAAGGATTAAACGAATACAAACTTACTGAACACCGGATTTGGGAGCAGTACATTTATAAACACAAAATCAGTACTATACAAGTAAGTCACCGGTTAAGGTTGGAACAGCGGTTTATTGATCGACACGAAAAAGACGACCTTTTCTCCCAACGCTTCCGTTACTTTTTCCGTATGATACTGCCTTTGGAAAAAGGAATTAAAGATTTTGAAAAAGGAATGTTTGTCGCTTTGCAGAACGAATTTTTCTTAAATCTGCAAAACAAAGATGAACTCAATAAACATGTGTTTGATCAAAACAGGGCCTACGCAGCAGCGGGTTACCGTTTCAGCAGGAAATTTGATCTGGAAGCCGGATATTTAAATCAGGCCATCAAAGGAGTTGGCAACTCAACCATTAACAATGTTGTTCAACTGGCCGTTTACACTCGATTTTAATACAAATTGATTAAATGAAAAAGCCGGACCACATGATGATCCGGCTTTTTCATTTATCATTAAACTTTTGTTTCTTCACTGAACTTTTCTCCAAAACGGTCTGTTGCAACCACTTTTACTTTCTTTACACCAGGAGCAAAATGAGCAACAAAAATATGATCGGTTTTTCTTGGCTCCGGAAAAGTACGGCCAACAGGGAGTTGATCTCCTTTGTATAAAGTAACGGCAAGGGGATCATAGCCAATCTGGTTTTCAAGCAGTCCCATAGGACGGTCATCCAGAAAATACTCCACTTTCCATTCCTGATCCCAGTTCCACACATTGGCAATCAATCTGATCTGGTTGGTCAGCTGATCTACGGACATACTGATCTGTTTTTCTCTTTCCAATCCTGTCGATTTATAATACCATTTCAGATCTGTTCCATCTACATCATAAACCCCATAACCTCTTGGAGTTCCATCTTCACAAATTGGTCCTGTCCACCAGGCACCGCACACCGTACCGTGGTTATGCTCATAAATCCCATTCTTAACTACATTCTTATTAAAATGAGTATGCCCGGACATAATATGAACATGTTTGTATCCTTTAAGCAATTCATAAAATGCTTCATTATTTTTCACTGAATTGTGTACAGGAATATGAAGATTAACGATCAGCAACTGCTCCTTATCTACATATTGGAGGTCTTTAGCCATCCAGTCCAGTTGTGCCTCAGTAATATAACCATCATACTCCCTTTCTACCCCTAAATAACGCACATCATCTAAAACAATATAATGGGCTTTCCCACGGTTAAAGGAATAATAAGTTGGTCCGTAAATCTCTTTGAAAGTAACATCAGAGGTTTCATCTCCTCCCTTTCTGTAATCCATGTCGTGATTGCCCAGCGCCTGAAAAAAAGGAATTCCCATTTTTGATACTGCCAGATTATAATCTTCAAACAAAGCATGATTGTCCCATACGATATCTCCGACACAAATCCCATGGATCAGCGTCTTTCTATCCATACTCCTAAGCAGGCGCTGCACATCAGGAACAGAAGTCTCCATCATTTGCTGCACATCTTTTTTATTTTTCACCTGAGGATCTGCCCAGATGATAAATTTATGCTTGCTATCGTCCCTGCCCAGCGGCTGTAAATGAAAATCGTAGTTATTTCTCACGCCCAACTTTTCATAATGCTTCACAACGCTGTCATTTGTACGAAATTCATAGCCAGCTGGTGTACTTACAAATATGCTGGTTGCTTTCTCATGAGGTTCTATAGAATAACGACCTTTTGCATCTGTCTTTACTACGGAATAACCATCTGAAACCACCACACCTTCCACTCCTTTTTTACCAGACAGCACAGCTCCATGAATAACCGTATCCCTTTTGAGCCCGTTAAAAGCATGACTGTTTAAACTAATGAATGCAGCCCCGCTCAAAAGACTCATCCGCTGTATAAAAGATCTTCTCTTCATTTTAAAGTTTTATTTAAGTATTGTTGAACCTTCCCCCTCTATCTCTGAAAGTACAGATGTTTTGCTGAGCAAAACATTTGTCTGCGTCCTGGCTTTGATCCATCGTCCTAAGGAAGCATTATAAACTCCACCCAGCACATAGAAATAACCTATATCCGCCGTTGTATAAGCCAAACACAAAGTATTAGAACCATTGGCATAAAATGGCTGGTTCTGCAATGTAATTGGATTGGTCACATCATAAAAATCTGTATTCGTAATACGGTACCCCATAGCCGGAGGCCCTGCGGTAAATAAACTTCCTCCGCTGGCCACAAATAATACGTCAATTGGTTTAGATGCGGCAGTAATATTTGTTCCGGAGAAAACGGCCAGCCCTGAAGCATTTCCACTATTGGCAAACAAACCACTGGTCTTTGTACCAAAACCGTCTCCGTCTGTAGTCGTATAATTAAAAGCTCTGATCCAGTTTGACGTACTCATACTGGTAGACCCAGAGCCATTAATGGTTTTTCCTGCCCCACCAACATAAAAGAAAGTTCCCTTAGCTGCTGTTCCCGAACTGAGGTTAAATTTAAAAGTACGCATACCACCGGTTGCCCAGCCATTTGCAGGATAACCGGTTGGCGTGGATGCATTGGCATTATTAGTCACCACAACGGAATAAGGCGTAACAGCGAAATTAATATCTTTAGTAGCCATTAACTGGATATATTCATAATTTCCATCTCCTCCCTTAACATCGCTGATGAAACCAGTGATGATGATTGGGGCAATTTCTATTTCAGAACTCAATACCACCACATCATCACCTGTACGCGGCCGCTGCTGCGGGATAAGCTGACCGCCAGGCCCCGGCTTGTTAAAGATAATTCCATAATAATTGGCCATGACCGGCAACTGTTTACTGGCAAAATTTGCCGTAGCTTCAGTATGCAGGTTTAAGTTTCCAAAGCCGTCATTGAGAATTTTGTCCCCGGATAAAATATCTGTAGGCGCAGGCAAAGGATCAAATCCACCTTTTACAATGGCAACCAGTGTACTTTCATATTTATCCGGATTGGCCAGGATCAGGTTACCAGGTACTCGATTTGCCGGGATGGTTTTACCTGACGACACTCTGGTTACCGCCGAAGAGGGAACGTTTGTAATTTGTAAAGTGCCGTTTACCCTTTTCAGCACACCACCCTCCACATTAACAATAACAGAGTCTCCTGGCATATATTTCGCTGCATCGCTGCCAATGGGAATAGAAATCCCTCTAAGTTCCGACAAGCGTCTTTTGTCCTGGAGTACCAATAAGCCTGCAGGCATATTACCTCCGGAATGATCTGAAACTACAATCCCTGTGATCTTATTGGATCCCAACATATTTTCGGTATTCAGCGTCACATCGGCACCTCTGTACAGATTCCTTAGATCATAGAGTCCAATATAAGGGCTGACCATTCCACCTGGATAATTGCCCTTTTTACAGCTTCCTATAAAAGCTGCAGAAAAAAGAAGAAAAGTATATAAAAGTATCTTTTTCATGTATTTGAGTTTTATGGTTTTTGCCACCACACCTGAGTAAATATTTCATCTCCACCCATAGCAGCAACCGCCGCCTTATAATTGGTTGGATTGGCCGATTGCACATACACCGGGTAGGTCAGTCTGGCCGGCATCACACCATCATTTCTTAAACCGGTTCCCTTAGGTAAAACCGGATGTCCTGTACGACGATATTCAAACCATTGCTGCAGATCGGTTAAAAACAAAGCATAATACTTTTGAAGATGAATCCGTTCCATTTTTTGATCCAGAGAGGCTGTCTCATCCCATTCAATATCCGCAGCCGCAAGAAAAGTATTGATATCTTCAGTCCATGCAGGCAGCCAAAGTGTAATGCTGCTTTTAGCCCCATTGGTATAATAGCCAGCTGCAGAACCATTGATCCAGCCTTTAGCCGCAGCTTCGGCAAGAATAAACTGAAGTTCAGCATAGTTCATGATCATTCCTGTCAGGGGGTCGCTTTGCAGTGTAGCTGCAGGCAGGCTGTTCACAGTTTGTCCTGTAGAATAAAAGTATGACTTCTTCACCGGGTTTTCTCCGGGAGCATAACCACTCGGCACCCCTAAATACGCTCCCTGATAAGGTACAATAGCAAACCTGTTTACACCATTGGTACCATAGGTAGGGATATTGATCCGAGGATCATTCCAAACCACCAGATGGTCAATAAAGAAACTGGCTATTCCCGGCGTCCTGAAATCCTGTTCTCTGACCCCACCAATAAATGGCGAGGTATAAGGCGCAACACCTGTCCATCTCAATATGGCAGAATCCTCATTACCGGCCATAAGGGGATAAGAAGATGCGTTGGTATCTATAATTTCCTTGATCTTATCAATACAGGAAGCAGCGACCTCCGATTTTCCAGAAAGCCTCAGCAGTAAGCGCAGGTATAGTGTGTTCCCAAATTTTCTCCATTTCAATGCATTACCAGCATATACAGGATCACTTCCACCAAGAACGTTTCCAGCTCCGTTCAATAAAGTATTGGCTTCTTCCAGTTTCTTGAAAAGATCCAGATAAATGTCTTTCTGCTTATCAAATACCGGGGTAAAGTTATTATCATCTTTACCTTTATTTGACTCGGAATAAGGCACATCTCCATAGGTATCGGTAAGCATACTATAAATCCAGGACTGACAGATCAGTGAAATACCCATATACGTTTTACTGGAGGTCAGCGGCTGTCCTGCTATGGCATAGATATCCTTAAAATTAGTAAGCTGGGTATACCAGCCATTCCAAAGATAATCTCCCCAGGTACGTTTAACGTCGTACCTGAATACCTTGCCTTCTGCATCACTTGCATCCACGGTAACTTGCATCAGCTCGTTCGTGAAGTTTCGGTTGCGAAACATATTATAGCTTACTGTATTCACCAGCGCCGGAGCCAGCAGTTGCTGGGGCAGAGCATTCGGTGTATCGTTAGGGCTTGTATTAATATCGTTGAAACCTTTCTTACAAGAAGGCAGTACAAATGCCAGAAAAGCAACTAAGGCTATAATTTTATACGTTTTATCTTTCATTTTTATTTTTATTAAAGACCAATGACCAGATTAAATCCAAAAGTTCTTGTTGAAGGAAATTGTGCAATTTCAAAGCCCTGTGTAATATCACTTCCACTCAGTGTACCAAATTCCGGATCAAAGATTGGCCAGTTAGACCATATGTACAGATTACGTCCGTAAACACCTACAGTAGCCCGCTGCATCCCCAATCTTTTAGAGAATTTTGGATTAAGTGTATAATCCAGCCTGGCTTCTCTGAACTTAATAAAGTTGGTGGAAAAGGTATTGCCTTCTGCATTGTCAATTCCATAATGCGAGCGGTAATACCCATCTACATCAGATGCAATGACATCGTTTTTCCTGTAGGTTCCGTCCGCATTTTGAACGACACCATTTCCAATGATCCCATTATACCTTCCTGGCAATGTATTGGTCGTTTTTCCTTGTTCTGCCAGCTTATAATTAGTTAAAGAATAGGCTACCGCCCCATATTGGGCATCAAATAAAATGTTTAAACGAAATTGTTTGTACTTAAAATCATGGCTCATACTGGTCTTCCATTTTGGAATCGTATTTCCCAGATATACCAGATTGTCAGATAGCTTTGCAAAGCCAGTTTTGGCGTCATATACAATCTGGCCGTCAGGTGCTCTTAAATACCCTCTCCCATACATATCCCCCATACTTCCTCCAACCTGAGCAACAATTTGTCCACCTCCGGTGGGCCCGTTCTGTAATACGACAGCACTATCCGCCAATGCCTTTATGGTATTCTTGTTGGCAGAAAAAGTCATATTCACTGACCATTCAAAACCATTTCTAAGACGTACAGGTACACCGTTCAAAGCCAGCTCCAGGCCTTTATTACTTACTTTTCCGGCATTAATTACAGCCTGTGAAAACCCTGAAGATCTGTCGATGATCCTTTTAAGAATCTGATCTTTTGTATTTCCACTGTATAAAGCCAGGTCAAAACCTAAGCGGCTTTTGAAAAATTTCATTTCAGCCCCTACTTCAAAAGTTGTGGTTCGAAGTGGCCTGAGGTTAGGATTCGTTAAAAGCCCCGGGTTTTGCAAGCCTCCAGAATATATACTTCCTGCAGAAACATAATTAAATATAGTTTGATAAGGATCAATCCCCCCACTACCCACACTTGCTACTGATGCCCTTAGCTTTGCATAATCAATTTGACGGGGAAGTTTAAACAGTTCTGAAGGCAGGAAACTCAGACTTAACGAAGGATAAAAAAATCCCGCATTATCGGTTCTCTCAGCGGTAGCCAATGTACTCGCATAATCCTTACGCGCAGTAATATCCATATAGAGATAATCTCTAAAGCTTGTGGATATTAATCCATAAAAACTGTTCAATGCATAGGTAGCCTTATAAGGCAAAGTAACCAATGGCCCTGCACTGTTAGACATCTTGTATGATCCCGCGTACACCAGAGAATCTGCACGAACCTCATCCTTGTTGTAGTTATTCCTCAACATACTTCCACCTCCGGTAGCAGTTACCGTAAAATCCCGGTTTATTTTTTTGTGGTATTTCAATAGAAAATCACCACTTACTTCCTGAGAGAAAATGTTCTGAGTCCGGTAAGATCCTTTAGGATATTTCGTCCCGGCATCGTATGGACGTTGTTGAGCTCTTTGTTCATAACCAAAATCCATAGAGGTACGGAGCTGGAGGCTAAGCTCTTTGGTAATATCATAAGTAGCCTGAACATTTCCTGTAAAGGAGTTTCTGCCTGATTTGTTAATAAACTCATATGAAACAGCATAAGGATTTTCGGGATACGAACTATAGGGGTAAAAAATCACCTTATTCTCTTGTCCGTTCTTCCAATAATTTCTTAACCAGTTGATATCTGCATTGGGCTGCCAAAAAATGAACCAATACATAATAGATTGGTTTCCATAACCCGCACCAGGTAAATTATCACTTGATTTATTATTATAGTTAATTTTTGAACTGATACTGAGTTTATCATTAATCTTTGAATTTACGGATAAAGCCACGCTGTTCCTTTGATAACCTGTATTTGGTATGATCCATTTGTTATTCACATTGGTTGCAGAAAAACGCGCTGTAGTTTTATCTGAACCACCGTCTATACTCACAGAATTGGTGTAGGTCTGTCCAACATCAAAAAATTTTCTGATCTGATTTTTATAGGGTACCCATGGCGTACGTGTTGTACCTTGTGTCTGAGTCAGCGGGTCCAGTTGAAAGAAACTCTGTCCATCAAATTTAGGACCATACGCAGAACTTGTGCCGCTGGTACTGGCACCATCAGCACTATTACCATATGAATAATAGTTAGACCCGGCCGTACCCTGTCCGTATTCGTATTGAAGATCCGGCCAGCGGTTTGGTTCTTCAAAAGCCACATTAGAGTTAATGGTAATCCCAATACCCTTCTTCTTCGCGCTTCCGGATTTAGTGGTAATCAATATGGCACCATTTGCACCTCTTTGACCATACAAGGCAGAGGCTCCAGGTCCTTTCAGTACACTTACACTTTCAATGTCTTCCGGATTGATATCATTAATCCCACTTCCGTAATCTGCAGGCATCATATCGCTGCTGGTCCCGTAAGCAGATTCACCACCGTTGGCAGTCCGGCGGCCACTTCCCTGACTAATCACCACCCCATCTACCACAATCAGGGCCTCGTTATCACCTGTTAAATTATTCTCGCCCCGCAGGATAATCTTATTAGAACCGGTAGGACCGCTATTTGACCTTACCAAATTCAGCCCGGCAACTTTACCGGATAAAGCATCTGTCCAGTTGTTTGATATCGCACCGGTTAGTTGTTCTCCGCGAACTGTGCTTACTGCATACCCAAGAGATTTTTCCTCTCTCTTTATTCCCAAAGCCGTCACCACCACTTCATTCAATGCATTTAGTACTGTTTTTAATTGCACATTTAGTGTTGTAGCATGATTGGCCTGAACAACTATATTTTCCTTTTTTAAGGTTTCAAAAGAAATAAAGCTGATTTCTACAGTATATATACCCGGTACGACATTCAAGATATAAGAACCATCATTTTGACACTGTGCAGAAACATTAGCCCTTACAATCCTAACAGAAGCCCCCGGGAGCGGCTCACCCTGGTCATCCAGTACCTTTCCTGTTACCTTACCTTTTTCCTGCGGTCTGGGCAAAATCAGAATGTTTCCATCACCGGAAGCCTTAAAGGTAAAAACTGTACCTCTTAACAGCAGATTTAAGATTTCCTGAACAGAACGTTCTGCTTTGGCAATACCCGAAATCATCCGTTTATCATTTAACTGTGTGTTGTTATAATTAATAGATACTCCACTCAACTTCTCCACCTGCTGAAAAGCGTTTTTAAGCATAATCCCTTCTGCCTCAAAAGTGATCTTCTTGTTGGTGATTTGCGCTTGTGTTTTAAAACTGCAAAACGACAGCTGCAAAAGCACCAGTATGGTCAGAAACCATATATTTTTCATATATTTACTTAATTTTATACTTATTCCTAAATGAGTTTAAATCAACTTACAGCCTGGGGTTGTTACCAGCAACTCCCGGGCTATTTTGCACTAATTCCTGGTAAATTCTATTTCATAATCTTCCCTCCTTTTTGATCATTATTGGAAATAAAAACATGATTGTCCTTTTGCGTAAAAGATAAACCAGAGAGTGTTGTCAGATCTTCCATAACTTGTTTTAACGGAAGGTTTTTGAATTTAGCTGTAAGTCTGCTCTCACCCAATTCAGGATCAGTAAACTCTATTTTCACGCCATAACGGTGTTCCAGCGATACGGCAATCTCCTTTAAAGGCGTGTTATAAAAAACAAAATGATTATTGATCCATCCGCTTACTTCCCTGGCGTCAGCTTTGTTAAAAGTATATAAACCGTTATCAGTATTAATTTTAAGCTGTTCATCAGGAAGGAGATACCTCACCAGCTGGGTCTTTCCAGCTACTGATGCCATTACTCCAACTTTACCGGTTCGAACGGTTACATCTACTTTATTTTCCGAAGCATAAGCTTTTACATTAAAAGAAGTACCCAGTACAACGGTGGTGATTTCTCCGCTTTTCACCACAAATGGTCTTCTGGACTGGTGTACGACATCAAAAAAAGCCTCTCCATCCAGATAGACCATGCGTTTTGTTCCAAGAAAGTTTTTTTCATAGCGGATCTTACTGCCGCCACTCAAATACACCACCGAACTGTCTGGTAAAAGAATCCTGGAATGCTGGCCATTGGGGTTACTGAGTTCTGCATAATCAACAGGTACTGTTGTTTTATGAAAGTAAAAGACCAAACTAAACGTACTCATCAACAGTGCCACCGCAGCGTAAGCCAGCCAGCGAATCTTTCTCTTTGCATGTATCACAGGCTTTTCTTCCTGATCAATATGTGCCTGTACCCTGGCCCAGGTTTGAATAGCGTTGTCCCGGTTTCTAAAATAAACCCGGGATGCCTCCAGAATTTCTATGGTTTCACTAAACTGTTCCAGGTGCTCTGGACTCTCCTCTATCCATTCCTGCAACTGGGTCAGCCCTTCATCACTGATGGTTTTCTCAAAATATTCTACAATTAGGCGGTAACTCTGTTCTTCCATTTCATCTGTCTCTACTCATAAAGACAGATTTTGCAGCACCGATACGTAGCCAAGAAGATTAAGCTTAGGTTAACAAATCATTAACTGCCAGAATTAAAATAACTGGAGTTTTTCAACAGTTCCCGAAGTTGCTTAATAGATTGATAGAGCGTAGTTTCCACAGTTCTAACTGAAATTCCAAGAATCTCAGCAATTTTCTGTTTATCAAAATGCTCAAACCGGCTCATCAACAAGATCTCCCGTTGACGAAGGGGTAACTGATCAATGGTCAACAATATTCTTTGATAAGATTCTCTGCCCGAAAGAATCCGAAAAGGTGTTTCCTTATCCGTAAATAGATGTTGTTCCAAATCGAAATTCTCTACCAGATCTACAGGATCCTTTTTCTTTTCTTTATAATTGATAGACTGATTTCTGGCAGATACAAACAAGTAGTTTTTAATTTTAAGAATATCACTTTCTTTCCTGTTGTCCCATAATTTGATAAAAATGTCTGCTATAATTTCTTCTGCAACAGTATAATCCTTTGTATACACTGCACAAAACTGGCAAAGCGATTTGTAGTAACGATCAAAAAGAGTTTCTAAAGCCAGTGGATCATCTGATTTCAAAAGATTTGTTAAGGCTTCATCTGTAAGTTCAGGATACATGCCGGTTTCGGTATTTCCAACAAAGTTAAAGAAGTAATATTAGCCTAATGTTAAATTAAGAGGGATTCTGACATCGGCTTTCAGGATAGTCTATTATACCATACATCTTATAATATTCTAAGATTAGATTGCAGTAAGTCATTGTAAAATAGCAATATATTTGTAAGTTTGGGCATACAGGATATAGTCAAAAAAAATAGCTATACAAATAAGACAGCATGAATAAATCATTAAATCTTTTATCTGATCAGGAACTTTTAAACCAATGCAAGTTGAACGATGAAAGAGCATTTAATACTTTATTTGACCGCTATTTTAAACGTCTGTACAATTTTGGATATGGTTTAATTCAAGACGAAGACGTAGCGAAAGAAATTGCTATGGATGTGATGCTGCGCTTATGGCAAAAAAAAGGAGATTTGGTTCTGGAAAACGAATTGCTGCCCTATCTTTTCAGGTCTATTAAAAATGCCGTTTATAATCATTGGAGAAAAGCCAGGATCATTACCCATTCTTTAGAGGTATTCGAAGACAGCCTTCAAAATTCGGTCCCTTCTGCCGACAGCAACCTGGAGTTTAAAGAGCTGGAAAAACAATACGCTGATTTCTTAAATGAAATGCCGGAACAACGAAGAAAGATCTTTCATTTAAGCCGGAACGAAAATTTAACCTACGCGGAGATCGCAGACCAGCTGAACCTCTCCGTGCACACCGTCCGCAATCAAATGAGTTCTTCTGTGCGTTATTTCCGAAAACATATGGGCGATATTACCAAACTGATCATCATCATCTATTTAAAATGGTGAAGGAACAACTCCCCCCACCATTCTAATTAAACAGCTTTTTAATTCACCAGGCTTCCAATCATACCGGTAAAATAGATATCCGGGTTATCCTGACTGATAAACTGGCCCAGTAAACCATTAGGTGTATCATAGTAATCTAACTTATAGCGGTTATTTGACACCGCCAATAAAATACTTTCTACATAAGGCTGGATCAAGGCGGCGTTGGCCTGAACCTCAATGTTTTTGTTTAAAGGCAATGCGGTAAATTTATAGGTACCATCCGTTGTTTTGGTATAAGAATACGGAAAAGTGGCCGTATAGAGCTGTGAACCAATGTCAAAATATAAGTTCAGGTTCAAAACTTTGGTTTTAGTCGAGAAATCAAAATCTACCACCAGTAAAAAACCCTGATACGGACTGTAATTCAATTCTGATGTAGCATTGGTCCAGATGGAATAAAAGTAATCCGACCACCCGGGCAGTTCCGTTACATAATATGGAGAAGGTATCGACAAAACCGACGGAAAACCATTCCCAAGAAACTGGTGCAATGGAATCACAGGCATATTAGAACCTACAAATGAAATCTTCTGGGCACCATCCTTGATGTAAAACACTTCTTTGGCCGGATCAAAAAATATTTCATAGACCCAATTAGTACCTAGTTTTATTGGCCTTTTAAATTGAATACGGTTAATCCCATACGCAAAATCGACAGAAGTCGTCTGTACTTTATCTTTATCCACATAACTGGCAATCACCGAACGGCTATATTGGTTAATGGCAAACTGAACGCCATACCCACTCGACGTGATCACCGAATAAAATGGTTTTTTAGAGAAAAACCAGCTCACAGCGTATAATGATTGTCCGAGTTCCCCTGCATTATAATCGTTCCGCTCCTGAACACTGGCATATACCAATTTCAATTCGTCTCCATAGCGGTTTCCAACGAGCATAATGGTATCTGCTTTTTTATAACTAAAGGAATAGCTGGTATCTGCGGAGATGATCTCCCGCCCTTTTCTCACATAAATGGAGTCCAGATAACTTCCTTCTGAAAAACCAATTACCGGATTTATTTTTTCTAATCTTAAGGAAAACTTGGATGTTTTAGCCGTAGCTCCGCTTTGCGGATCTAAATCGGCAAGCATGCTCACCTCTCCTTTATCGTTCAGTTTGATGTACAGACTGTAAACCTTACCTGATTTTGGTGTCAGGGTACCTTTCCATATCGACTGGCCATCTACCAGCGATTTCTTAAAATCGTTAAATGCCTCCTCTGACGTGGGGAAGACCTTCTCCACCTCATAAGCATCTTTACTTTCCTTTTTACAAGAGCCAAACAAAATGCTCCCTAAAAGGATGATGATCCAAATATTTTTTGCTTTCATGCCTTTTATTTTAACGTAAATAACCAATAAACTTAAAGTCTGGTCTTGCTGAACTGGTACCTGAACCCATCAACTTCGGCCTTCCATTTTCATAATCGAATTTAAAGCTCCCCGTAGTCATGGCCTTGGTAAATGGCTCAAAGCTCTTTTCCAAATAGGTCGCATTCTGATTGAGCCCGCCAGCATATTCAAATGTATAGGCGTCCCCTTTCTGCGTATAATAAAATGAATATACTGCCTGGAAAAACTCTGCTCCCTGTGCAATGATCATATTGGCAATCATCATTTTTTCCTTTTTGTTGAAGATCAGCCTCAGCTCAGGAAAAGTACTTCCCTCGGCCAATTGGGCCCTCATACCTATCAGCACGACTCTCCTGATTTCATTGTAATTCGATCCCGTCCCCGTAACATCTTCTTCAAACGGGAGCACCACATTCGTGAACTGAACGCCCAGCATCTGGTTAAAGCTGAACAAAGGCGTAGTGGAGGTCTTCACAGGAACCTTCTGGTTTGCATTAAAGACCACCATTGATTTCTTATCGTCGGAAAGCTGAACTTTATCAAATTCCAGGTTTTCAATCTTTAGCTTATTCTTTAGAACAAGGTCATTTATTCCGGAAAAAGCAAAGGGGGCACTGCGCTGCTTCAACACACCTGAGCTATCGTAACTCAGGAACAGTTGCTTACTGCCCACATCCAGACTGAACCCAATCGTTTTGTTTTTATCTGTCAGCAGGTAATTAAACGAATTTGCATTCAAATAATTAGCTACGGATTGTCTCAGCACATTTAAATTCCCGGCTTTATAAGCTCTAGCCTCTTCTGCCGAAGCTTTCACCAGCACCAAAATACTTCCGTTTAAATTTCCTTTTAACTTAATCGTATCTGCACTGGCTTCCAGAATTGAAAATTCAAAATCTGAATACAAGCCCCATCCGGGCGTTCCACCATTCACCTGCGGATCAGGGTCGGCCAGCAAATGTAAATAAGAATAGGTGTCGAAATAAAGCGATGGTAGTGTGGTCGCTTTTAACCGATAAGAGCTTTCGAATGGAGTTTTTCCACTGGACTCACTAATATCAGCCAGCATTTCAACACGGTTCTTTCCATTAAAGTTGAAGAGAAAGCCAAAACCTCCTCCTCCATCCGGAAAAAGATGACCTTTCCAGCCATTCGCAGAACCGCTCAAAAGGTCATTGTATTTGGTCAGCGCCTCTGTTAATCTATAATCAGGGCGCATTTCATCTGCGATTTCATTCTTCTTACATGAAAAAAGTAATGGGAGCAGCAGGATATAAAAAAATAATCTTTTCATCAGTATATAGTTTGTTTTTTTATCGGTGATGAAGCTATCATGAGCATATTAATTGTTGTTTGTGAGCGCTTGCCCATGATGGTTTCATCTTAATAGGTAATTATTTGGTAGAGTTTAAAATGGCCTGCTTCGTCACTTCCTGTAATTTTCTAAAATCGATATTGTATTCTTTCTGATAAAAATCTACTACAATGGATTCCTTTTGCCTCAAGATCTTCTTTGATGCCTGGGGCACATAGGGATTGTTCACAATGGCATCAAAATACGTCTGTCCGTTTACCAAAAGCACAGCAACCGTTTCTACGAAATCTTCATCCGGACTAGCTTTCGCATAAGCCGTAACCAATCCCTGTGTATTGGCTTCTTCATCCGTAGTATTGAACCAGGCCGCAGTGATCTTATCCGGGTTTAACCCTTTCCACTCTACCGGATACGCATGGATCTGGTGCAAGATATGCGCAAACTCGTGATGAATGGTATGGAGCATCCTTTGTACTTCTGCTACATTGGCTTTGTTGAACTGGTTGATCACCATCAGTACGATTTTCCTTCCGCCCTCAGCCTGTCCCAGCACCACCGTACCGTTTTCATTGTATTCCGCACTTCCGGCCAGTTGGAACAGCTTTGGTGAATATTTCTTAATAAAGTTATTTCCTGCCACCTGCTCATAAGGCTTGATATAAATATCCCTTACCGCCGTCATCACAGGCTCTACCTGGCTTTCCAGTACGGGCACCAGGTTCTTGGCATAATTCAGTTCATAAGGGTCCCATTTGTATTTCACTTCTATATTGTAGGGATCAACATAATTCTTATCAATCCAGAAATCTAGGGGCCGCTTCACCCAGGTATCCCCGCCCAAACCTACAATCGGCGTAGTTGGCAAGGTGGTTTCTTTTTTACAGCCCAGCAAACCCAGGGTCAGGGCTGCAGTCAGCATGTAAGTATACATTGGTTTTATCATGGTATTCTTTTCTAGGTCTTTATCTTGGGTTTAATTCAATGCCAGAGCTCTGCACTTCCTCCGGAAGCTGAAACACCCTTTGCGGGTCTTTAGGCCCCAAGGTTAAGATCTCTCCATTTGATTTTTTATGCTGGACCGGCAATCCATGTCTGATGATATCAAACCAGCGCTCTCCCTCAAAGAGGAAATTGACACGTTTAAAATCTAAAATGCAGTTGATCAATACTTGAGTACGGTCAGCAGAATCATAAAATTCCAGCAGTTTGTCTATAGAGACCTGCAGACTCTCATCATAAAAAGGCAAACTCGGACTGACAATAAATTTGCTGGCGATATAATCGTTGAGGTCGTCAATTGCCGCATCAAAATTTCCCAGCATGGCATTGGCTTCTGCCCGGTTAAAAAGCGTCTCTTCCGCACTGAAAATGGGGATCATATTATAAGGGATCCCACTTTCAGCGTTTAAAGTCAGGCGCACAAAGTGCTCCCTGAATTTGGGGATATTGATGGTATTTTCACTGCCATATATATTATAGGCCCAGGTTCCTCCGGTTACATTGACACTGGTGGTCAGTTTACTCATCAGGTCTGAAGTGAAGCCATACCTGTTGGTGGCATAACTTCTTCCCCATGCGGTAGGTGCCTCCACCAGTAAAATATTTGCCGGGTTGACCGCCCGTGTATACTGTGCCTGCAGCTCATTGTATTGATAGCTCATATACTCCGTACTATTTACAGGTCTCAGGTAAGCCGAGAAACTGGCATTAGAGAATACGGCACTCGCATATTTAACCGAATTGGTATAGTCCTTTTTATACAAATAAAACCTGGCGGCAAACGCGCTGGCAGCCGAACGTGTAAAATGGTATTTTGGAACTTTATATTTAGAATCGTTGATCAGGGGCATCCCTTCTTTAAGGTCTTTTTCGATCATATCATAGACATAGGCAACTGTTTTCCTTTCATAATGGCCCAGTACAATCTTCTCAGTAGTGGTCACATAAGGAATTCCCGGATCTGTATTTGACGTTTGAAGTGAGTAAGGCTTCGAAAATAAAGTCACCAGCATAAAATGCGCATAAGCCCTGGCCACTAAAGCCTCGCCTTTAAAGGGTTTGTATGCTTCGGCACTTTCTTGTTTATCAATAATTTCCAATGCATGGTTTGCCGCCGAAATCGCCTTATATGCCGCATTCCAATAATTTGTGGGAGAATCTCCGTCTGTATTTTTATTGTCCTTAAAGAAATAAGGCATACTGTTGTCCGGATCTACTGCCCCTGAACCTTTATCTGAAACGTTATCCGACATAGATTCCGTGAAAGTAATATAATTGGCCTGCGGATAGGCTGTAGCCAGCAGTTCGCCTATTTTCTCCGGAGAATTGAGGTCTGTCCGCATATCCGGCGCCTGGTCCAGGTATTTATTACAGCCGGAAAACACCAGTAAACTGGCCACCCCCAGTATAGTTTTGCTAATTAATGTATGTTTAATCATTGTAATATCGTTATAGTCCTACTTTTAGGGATAAGGTAAATTGCTTAGGAATTGGCATGGCTACCCCTCCTGAGCTGAAAAACTCCGGGTCCTGACCGTTCAGTGCTTTATCAGAATACATCAGCCAAAGATTATTGGCCACGAGGCTTAAAGAGCAATTGGTCAGGTTGAGCCTGGAAGCAATCTTCGCTGGTATATCGTAAGAAAGGTTCACTTGCTTTAACCGGATAAAATCGCCCTTGGCCACACGTTCGGTAGAATAATTGTAATTATTGTAGGGAAAGGAATTGACCAGTCTGCCCTCTTCCCGCTTGTCCGGAATAGAAGGTGAAGCGGCGTCTCCGTATAAGACCCAGCGACTGATAAATTCCTCTGGAGCAGCATCCAGCTCAGAATAGGAACTCTTAAAAGCCGGATTTAAACGGATCACATTTCCGGCACTGAAGGTAATTAATGCCGATAATTTAAAATTCTTATAGCTGATGTTGTTAAAAAAACCACCCGTTAATTTCGGGTCAATAGAACCTTCATATACCAAATGCGCTGTCTTTAAGCTTTGCAGGTATACCGCATCTGACACCACTCCTTCTTCATTGATGAATTGTGGTGTTCCGTTTGTCTTATTTAAGCCTTCATATTGCAGCGAGAATAACCCACGTTGCGGGTATCCTTCCTTGGCACCGCCGTCCGGCCCGATCAACGACCAGATATTGGGTTCATTTTTCAGCTTGGTGATCCTGGATTTATTAAAAGCAAAGTTCAGCTGTGTATTCCATTTGACCAAACTATGGTCGAGCACCTTGGCACCTAAAGTTACCTCCAGTCCGTGTGCATCCATATCTGCATAATTGGCCAGTTTCACAGCCTCACCGCCGATACCACCATTGCGGATCAGGCCAATCAGGTCGTAACTTTTGTGACTGTAATAATCCATCGCCAGGGAAAACTTATTATCTGCCAGCCCTACATCAAAACCAATATTGGTTTTGTATAGCTTTTCCCAGGTCAGCTCAGAGTTTTCCAGATTGATAATGTCTATTGCAGATTCCCTCTCCCCTAAATATGGCCGTCTTGTCGCAGCATTTAACAACACCACACTGGAGTTGGTAGCAGGACCGCTGCTGGCCGTTAAACCATAACTTGCCCTAAAAGTCGCCCGGCTCAGCAAGGTCTGCTTTTTGAAGAATGGCTCACCATCTATATTCCATGATCCACTGATGTTCCAGGTTGGCAGCCACCGTGCAGTCCTGGTTTTTCCCATTAAATTGGAGCCATCATACCGCACTGTTCCCCCAAAATTGTACTTGTCTTTATACGTATAACCGGCATTTAAACCATAGGCCAGAAAACGGTCATACCGACGTTCCATTCCAAAATAATCGGAATTACCCTCGACAATCATCTTCACGAAGTTCGGATCTAAATAAGGGACCCCACCTTTGTCGAACTGATAACCATAACCATTAAAATTTTTAAACTGGCGGTCTGCATACCTCAATTCCGAAAACCCATATACCCTCAATTGATGATCTCCCTTAAAACGCTCATTAAACTCGAGTGAATTCCTCAAATTATAGCTTTTCAGGGAATTGTCATTGGTGTTGTAAAACCCGCCGTAAGGTAAAACCACAATGGGTTCAGCTTCTGGATTTTCAGGATCACGGTATAAAAATTTGTTCGCGGCCCGTATTGTCGCATCGCCATCTGCACGGTAGGCCATCGGCATGTTTGAATTTTCCCTGATGCTATGCTCCTGATTGGTCTTCGCATATCGGTAGGCACCTTCAAAAGCATATTTCAGGTTCTTCAGGATTTTATATTTCAACTCTCCCTGAACTTTAAAATCAATGAAACTCAAGTCGATGGTATTGTTTTTCAGCTCGTTCAAAATATTGAACGGGGCAAAGTTTCTCCTGAAATATTCCAGGTTCCCATTTTCGTCGTAAGGCGTTAATGCTCTGCTGGTATTGAGTGCATAACTGAAAGGGTTGATGTCAAAATCACGGTTGAACTGACCGGAAACCGGATCGCTCACCCGGCCCAAAGTTCCTGGCGCACGCTGGTTCCGGATGGAACCCTGTGTAATTAACCCGTAACTTAACCTGTCGTTTGGCGTAAACGTAGCCCTTACATTTCCTGTAAACCGTTCTACATGGTCTGCAACTGTCCATCCTCCATCATTCAGATAACTGGTGGAAACATACAGTTGTGATTTATCAGTACCATTCGATATACTGATGGCATGTTCCTGCATGAATGAATTTTTAAACAATACATCAAACCAGTTGGTATTGGCATTGGCATAGCGTTCCAGGAAAGCCCTTCTGCTTTCCGGATTATTTTTGATCCCGAACTGGCCTTTGGTCTCGTCGTACTCGTTAATCAGATCGGCCATCTTTACATAAATCCCGCCGTTTGGAAATCTGGAGGTAGCCCCAAAATTCAGCCATCCTTTACGTTCCATTTCCGCATACATGGAAACCTGATCGTAAGAGTTCATCACATTGAACTGGGAATAAGAAGGTTTTAAATAGGTCGAGAAATTGCCAGTATAGGAAACTTTTGAAATCCCGATCTTACCCTTCTTTGTGGTGATTACAATCACACCATTCATTGCCCTTGCCCCGTAGAGAGAGGTGGCAGCCGCATCTTTAAGGATCTCAAAGCTCTCAATATCATCCGGGTTGAGCCCAGCTACCGAAGATCCGATCAAAGTGGAAGGATCTCCGGTAGAGAGCTGCTCATTGGAGACATTCACCACATCCTCCAAAATAATCCCGTCTACTACCCATAAAGGCTTATTATCGCCGCTAATGGAAGTAGCCCCCCGGATCCTGATCTTAGGTGCAGCTCCAAAGGTCCCCGATACGTTCTGTACCGAAACCCCTGCAACTTGTCCTTCCAGCATTCTGCTGACGTCAGTAATCCCATCTCTTTTGGCATCCGTTGCTTTTACGGTGGTTGCTGCTCCGGTAAACTGCCTTTTATTTACGGTTTGGTAACCGGTAACCACCACTTCACCCAGCCGGCCAACTTCTTCCGCAAGCGTAATGTTAAAGTTTGTCCGACCGCTCACCGCAATTTCCTGGGTCACAAAACCGATGGAACTGATCACCAGGACCGCCTGACCGGAGGCCTGGATCGTATACGCCCCGTCTTTATCGGCGATGGCGTATACCGCTGTTCCTTTTACTTTTATGGTTGCGCCCACCAATGGCTTTCCCTCTGCATCTATAATTTTGCCCTTTATGATATGCTGCTGCATGACGGCCCTGCTTTCATGCGGACCAGCATGAGCAGCTTCGCCGCACATCCCTAGGAGGGCAAGTGCAAAACAGCTCCGGACAACCGTCTTAAACAGCCGGTCTCTAATTAAATTTACATTCATTGTTTTTTATGGTTTTTAGAGTTAATTTTTGAATTTCAGAACAAAAGGATCCCCGTCCCCTTGGTTTTTCTTTAAAAAACCAAGGGGTAAATCCTCATTTATAAGATTTTTGTTATTTCAAATAGACTTTTCTAATGGCGTTGTTGTTGTTATCCAATATATACACCGTTCCGTCTTTGCTAACAGCTATATCCTGCATACTTGCAAACTGGGCAGTGCCGAAATTCCCATCTTTAAAGCCCCTGTCCGATTGCACCAATGTGGATACCTCGGCAGATTGCAGATCGGCCTGACGGAGAGCGATGTTAAACGCATCGTTCGAGTCGAGGATTAAGAGCTTACCGTCTACGACCTGCATTCCCTTAATGATATTAAACCTTGCATTGGTCCCTATTCCGTCCCGGTGGTCCATTTCATAAAGATTTCCAATCCATGGATTAATTACCGGCTGAGGTGACTGTCCATCCATTCTGTTTGGATACTTGCTGATATAACCGGTATAAGATTCCGGACTCATATACAGAGTGCCCGCCTGGTCAAAAGCCGGACGATGGGAATAATTAGTGGTAGTAATATTTATCGTAACAAAAGATCCGTTTGATGCTATTCTTAATGCATTTTCGAATCCGCGCATACCGTAGATATAGCCGGCACGGTCGATGGTCATAGCGTATACATTTCCAACACGGGTAGAAAAAGTAGAAACTACTCCCTGGGGAGTTACTTTTCGGATCAGCTGATTTTGAAAGTCTGCAACATACAGGTTCTCGCCCTCATCCATCACCATTGTAGAAAATCTACCGAAATTGAACAACGCCTGATTACCCGCCCCGTTTTGGAGACCGGCCTGTCCCGAAGCACTTCCCGCAAAAACGGAAACCTGACCATTAGGTGTGATCTTAACAATCCGGTTCTTTTCGTTCTCAATTGCAAAAACATTTCCTGACGCATCCACAGCAATACTGCCATTGGAGGTGATATTGAGACTATTTGTACCAGGACCACCGGCAAGTGTGCTTACCCCTGCCCGTAAAAATGGCGTAGGCGCCGCAGCATCCAAACTGCCCACTTTAACTTTTAGAGTACCTGTCGACAGATTGCCTGGTGTTTTGACCACCAGTTTCGTATCCGTTGCAGACAGCACTGTTGCCGGTACATTATTAAAGGTCACCTGGTTATCGGCCGGATTGGTACTGAAACCGACTCCGGTAATGGTGACTTCTGTACCTGCCAAGCCATTTTCGGGACTTACCTTTTTTATCCCTAAATTCTGGTCATAGAATTTCGGACCTGTAACTTCCTGGTCATTGACCGACACCTTCACAAAACCACTGCCTGTATTCCCTGGAAGGATCAGTTTCAATTCAGTAGCCGTTGCAGTGGTCACCGGTACATTGACCCCATTAATATAAACCTGGTTTTCTTCCTTGTTTTTGCTGAAAGTAGTTCCTTTAATGGTCATCTCCAATCCGGCCGGGCCGCTTAGCGGGGTTACCAAAGCAATGGTTGGAAGTGGCACTACGGTGAAATCCGGACCGGTAGTCCGCTGTTTGTTAATGGTCAGGGAAACCGGACCAGTGTCTACCCCATCAGGTGCAATAACAATCAGCTCATCTTCTTTGGCTTCAACCACCTTGGCGGCCTTTCCATTAAAATCTACTGTATTTCCGCTCACCAGCTTTTCAAAACCGGTTCCTTTAATCGTTACGCGTGTTCCTTTTCCCCCGGTTAAAGGTTTAATGGATTCTATGGCCTGATAGTAAAACTTCGGCCCGCTGGATTCAAAACCGTTCACTTTTACCTGCACTGTTCCGCTGCCTGCATTTTCAGGGATTTCCACCACCAGCAGAGTATCACTTGCACTCACCACAGTAGATTTTTTTCCGTTGATGAAAACCTCTGCCGGATCTGTGATACTGCTGAAACCTTCGCCCATGATGCTGATATGTGCCCCCGCAGAACCATTGGTAGGAAAGATCTCTTTTAAACTCAGCGACTGATATTTGTATTGCCCGATGTCGGACTGGTTAGATCCGCTTTTCACTTGAATGGCACCAGTTTTACCACCCTTCGGCGCCCGTACAACAATCTTGTTTTTCTGTAAAGAAAGAATGTCCGCACGCAAGCCGGAAAAGGTAACTGAAGTATGCTCCCCGCTGAGATCAAAGCCTGTCCCCAGAATGGTGACCAATGTGCCCTCATTACCGCTGTTCGGGTAATAACTTTCTACTTTAAATGGCTCCTGCTCTTCATTCGGCTGTTTGTCTTTTTTACAGGAAGAGATCAGAAACATAAGCAGGTATATCAATACCATAAAACTCATTATATACCATGAGGTATAAGCTCTTTTTTGAATCATTATCTTATAATTTTAAATACCCCGTTCACAATATGTAAAACTCCGTTCCCGCTCAGCAGGTCGGCTTTTTCTATGCCTACCGGCACCATATTTCCAGGTCCCTGTAAATTGATTTTGCTGAATACGCCTTCCGGGTCCGAATCGCCCTGAATCAGGTTTACATTCACAGAATACCCGTTTAACATGGTCTGTTTACTGGAACCCGACTTCCCCGTGGTCAGGATATAATCCGATACAAATTTGCGGTCGCTTACAATATGATAATTGATCAATGCTGTAAGGACAGCGGGGTCCGTATTGTTCACATCCTGAATGGATTTCATCCCAGCTGCAGCCATGGCTGCATTCGAAGGGGCGAAAACAGTATAAGGTCCTTTTTGCTTGAGAAGGGCATACATCCCTGTTCTGATCAGCGCCTGGGAAAAGAGGGTGATAGAGTTTTCAGAAGCGATGGCATCACTGATCTCATCAAACTGGTAAGGCTCCAGCACCTTATCCATGATCTGGATCAAACCATTGGAAGCCGGAATGTTTTTGAGTATAATCTTGGAGCCGTTTATCGTGATCACGGTATCGGCATCTTTAATCCAGTGCGTCACAAAAAGCTTCCCTCCAAGCGATTCTATCTGCTGGTTAAATAAATAAGGAAGCTTGTCCAGCTCAAATGTTCCCTCCAGGATATGGTACCTTGAAATCCGGTTGATCCTTGCCAGGCTTTCTGTTCTCACATCGGTAGTACTTCCATAACCGAAGTTTTGAAAGGCAAGGTTCGATGGTGCCAGAACGGTAAACGGACCCGGCTCTAATAACCGTTTATCATTACTGCTCCTGCTTAATGCAGCGGTAAAAAGAGACAGGTTGAAATTATCGGCCATCTTATAGCCTACCGTATTATAATCTAACTGTTTAATATAATCGTCCTTTTTAAGACAAGATTGCAGGAAGATCCCTGTCAATAAAACTGCAAACCAATATTTTCTTTTCATCATGGTATCTAAAATGAAATTCTAAAACTTAAAACCTTTAGGCAGCAACAGCCGGTTTAACACATGGATAGTGCCGTTGAAGGCCTGTATATCCCGGTTTATTACTGTAGCCGGTTCGGCATCTGATCCCTTAACCCTGATTTTGAGCTCCTCACCGTTCCTGATAAACTCCAGGTTATTCTCATGAATGGGCTGATCCCAGTACGTATCGTAAAGGGTAACATAGTTGCCGATAATCTGATTCTTCATGTCATTGGAGAAAAAAACCAGTGCATTAGAACCGGGATTAATGTACCGGCCCGGAACCCTTTCGTTGACATTTCTAACATAAACTCCACTGTATTGCCAAAAGTGATTGTTCAAAACAGAATCCATAGGCAAGTAATTGGATACCGTGAACCCATCTTCAAGGATATAAGGTACAGCCCGCGTGTTCAGTTTATCCATGTCGGCCATAGAATAAATCCCCACCTTGTGAAAAGCATCGTCTGTAGGCGCCAGCACAGAAGAAAAAGTAACATAACCAAGTTTGGAAGAGAACCTTTCTATCTGCTTTGCAGAAAAACCAGACAGCGACAGATAAAATTCACTGTTACTTTCCAGAAAACTTAAATAGAGTTTAAACCTTCCATCCTGCTCTAAGATTTCTTTAATATCTTTTTCAGGCTTAGCCAAAACTTTATGGATCGGGATCAAAGTTCCGTTCGTAGCCAATATAATATCCCCGGCATTCCCCGATACCTGTCCGTTTACCAAAACCTTATCATTTTCAACGTTCAGATAATGGCGGTATAAATAGTCCCGGAATTCAGAAGTACTCAGTCCGAAAGCCTCTGTATAATTTTTATTGCTAAGCATGGTCAGCAACAACTGATTTGCAGACTCCGGGTCTAAAGTTTTAGGAATAATTTGATTGAGACAGGAATGAAACAGCAACAGGCTGTCTAAAACCTCCGGCGCAGCCGAATTAATAGATGCCAGGGTATACCCCATCTTTTCAAAAGCTTGATTATCAGGCACAAAAACAGTGATCGAAACCTTAGAATTGAGATCGTTTAAGATCTTGTCCATATGGCTTCTTTTCCAGGCCGCACTAAAAAAGGTATAAGGGGATTTATTCAGTGTTTCCTGAATGGTAGTCTTCGACTCATGATAAGGAATTTTCTGACCGACAGGCTCTGGCATATATTCTTTTTTAACGCAAGACGATAAAAAGAGAGAGAGTAGGGTGCAGATAAGTATGTATGTCTTCATCTTGTATATTTTTATTTACGGATAATGGCCTCGTCAGGATAGACAACCACATTTTCAAGTTCATGTACCATTCCATTTGTATTGAGGATATCAATGGTATCATCTGGACCTAACATCGATTGTCTTACAATAGGATAATTGGAAATGGAGGTTTTAATCACAAACAGATTGATGAAGTAATCACCCATTCCATAACTATACTCTTCATCCCCTGGAATTGGGAGCCTGATGGGCGCACCCGTTGGATCATAACCTCCGTTCCCCCCTTTCTTTGTCAGGATGTAGAGGTCAGACCGAAAAAACTGAAGTTTAAAAGTATAAATGCCAAATAACCTGTTTTTAAAAGCAGTTGGATCCATTTTTTCTATATCCTGCTGCGTTAATTTGATTTTTTCAAACGCAGAATTTGGCGGGACCATTACAGTCCACGGACCGGCAGACGACAACTGGTCCAGCAGGTTAAACTTTTTTAAGGCTGCTACAAAAATGCTGTACTTCGCCTTGCTTTCCAGGTATTGCTTGACCGTGCCCGGATGGTATTTGATCACTTTATCAATCACATGAAAAATACCGTTAGATACATCAACATCCACTTTGGTAATCCTCGATCCGTTGATATAAAAATTATAGTTCACATCCTGACCCAAAGCCAGATAAACAGGTATATTTCGCAGGGTATTAAAGGGGTTGTCGACCGTCATTTTGGCAACGTCCATACTGCTGACCCTTTGCGTTACAATATGATATTTTAGCATATCTCTCAAACTGTCCACATTCATCTTCTGGAGATCAGCTGGGGTCATAATGCCCATGTTATTAAAAGCAAGGTCTGTTGGTGCAAAAACAGTGAACGGGCCCGGACCATTCAGCACTTCTGTGAGGTGTGTCAGTCTAAGGGCTGCGCTAAAGAGTTTAAATTCATAGTTGTTGTTTATAAATTCTCCCGCAGGCCGTAATTTCAAATTGGGCTCAAATAAACTTACTCTATCATGTTTACAGCCAAACAGCAGCAATGCAACAATAAGGAAAGCCATATGCACTGAAAATTTCTGCTCAGTACCCGTATATTTTTGTTGATATAATTTCATCAGTTATAGTTTATGGTTTAGGCCGTTTAGATTTAATAGGAAGGCGGTGCATACTTGCGCTGTATGGTTGTTAAAAACACTCTCCCATTCACAATTTCCAGGGTATTTACTGTACCAAAGGTTTTTGGATTGTACTTTCCGGAGTGTACATTGACCAGCAAATTAGGCAGTAAAGCAGCTCCGCCATAATCGGCGTAAGGCCTGACCTGTCCGTTTTCATAACAGCTGATGGCTGCGAAATTTCCCTGTGCATCATGGTAAATTTCATTGATCAGGTAATCCTGCAGTGTGCTGCCGGGTGGAACAAGGTGGAACTTCTGCCATATTTTATTGGAAATGGTATCTTTTGAAGGCCCGGGAAAAACTGGAAAACTAAAATAAGTATTCACCTTACCGGACTCTGTATCCCGGCGAACAGTACCCATAAAAGCTTTGTCGTGTCCTTTTACGACTTTATCGTACCAATATCCTTCTCCTGCACCATAGTCTACCAGGGAATAATAGACGTTCATCACGTCTTTAATACCAAAATTCAGTATACCCATCTTTTCATCAATATCTTTAAAACCCGCATGGGCCTCCCAAAAACCTTTGGCGCTCATGTTGTAGATATTCACATACACCAGTGAATCTGCCAATGGTATTTTATGGAACTGCTCCTGTCTCAGGATCATCCCATTCTGGTGGGTATTAAAATCCTTTTGCAACAGGTGCAGTGTATATACTTCTCCCTGCTCCATATTCAATACGGTATCAACCAATACTTTCTTTCTTAAATGAGCAGGCAATTGTAAAAATGGGACATCACTTTTTGGCCGGTAGACAAACATGAACCTCTTCTTCCCAGAGGGAATCTGTGCCCAGCTGCTCAGGTCGAAACCATTGAGTATGGGCCCTACCAATACATTTTCTTTCCCGGGGTATTCCGGATTAAAGACAGAAGTACTGTTTCCAATATGCGAAGGATACGGCGGTGCATAATAATCCCTTTGGTCCAGAAAATCACCAATGATCTCAGCACCTGTCACCACGCCATCAGCACCAACTTTCGGATCGATGAGCATCGTAAAAATGGGCAATTGATCGTTCTTGTTTTCTGCCGTAATTTTATAGTTAAAATTATTAAATACCCTTAAATAAGCAGGTGAGTCTATCTTCGTGTATTCAATTTTGCTGCAGGCACTTAAAGAAAACAGTAAAACAATCACATAATTTATTTTCAAATTCTTCATCTTACTTGATTTATTGGTTGTGTTTAATGAAAATCATTTTCGCTTTAAATTCCGCCGGGACCTGGCTGCCTGTTCTTCCGATCAGGGCAACACTGTATACTCCGGGCTCATGGGCAGGAAGCTTTTTAGAGGTAGAGGTATATAATTCTTTCCTTGCAATAAAGTTATCATTGGTGAGGACCTTAATATCATCTGCCCATATGCCCGGCGTAACCTGCGGTGTGGAGCGATACGCAAGGATCTCGTACGACTTGATCTTCCAATCTCCCCAGGTATATGGAAAATAAGCAGGCAGCTCGCCCGGTTTAAGGTTATACACTGCAGGGTTATCTTTTGCCCCGCCTATAACCTGTCCGTTATTGGTCGTGATGGTGAGATAAGGGAAATCCGGACAAAAGTTGAAAAAGCGCTTGCTAAATGGCATGGTATAATGCTGATAACCGAAAGATCCGTCATCTTCCGAACTACCCATGTGCAGATCACCGCTCAGGTCATTGCTGCTCACCGACATCCTGCTTGTTCCATCGGCTCCCGGGTAAAGCCAGAAAGTGTAATTCATTCTGGCATCCAGGTTTTGCTCCATCTGTGCCAATACCTTGCCTCCAGCATCTACCGCCTCAACCTGGTATTTTCCGTTTTCTTTAATTTGGTACTTGCTGTACTCACTGTATTTTATGTTATTCTCAATCGACACTCCGTTTAAACGGAAACTTACCGCTTGTCCGGGTAGCGCATTTACACCCTGCACCCTTGTATACGACATGTTTACCGGAGGCTCTTTGTCTTCAATAATTTTAAACAGGTTCTGATATTTGATATCCGTATACCCCAGCTCATTCATTATAAATTCGCATGGCAACGGTGTTACGACAATGGTATATACCCCTCCTGGCTGATAGGTTTTTATAGGCGCATAGACAACATTGGAAGGATCAAATAGGCTGCGCGGAAGGGATGAACTTGGCGGGTCAAGTATCCGGTACACATTATTACCGGTAGCGCCCGAAATTTCCCGGCCCAGTTGCGAAAGTACCTTAAACTGATACGTTCCATAAGGGACTTCTACATAATCGGAAACCTTTTTTGCAGGATCCACATTACTGGTTGCAGCGCTTACGGGTTCCCCGTTTGCGTAAGTCAGGGTAATATCTCCGTAATGATCTTCAAACGGGCCGTTAAAGTTAGATCTCGATCCCAGGAAATAGGTCAGGTTGATGACCCTAATCTTAAAGTAACCCGGTTTAGATACCGTTTCATCCCGCTCAGCGGCAAAGTATTTGCCTCTACCCCCTAATACAGGTTCCGGAACTATATAATAATCCATATTCCTGTTCCTTTCCAGAGCAATGGAAAAGTTGGTTTTCTCGTAAGGAAGCCTGTTGGTGCCCAGGATCTGAAGTTCCACGTCCAGGCTGTTGTCTGACCGGAAAAGCGACTTCGGTACCTTCCAGATATAGCCTACCTTGGCATCAAAATTTTCTCCGCTCCACCAGCTGTTGCCAAAACGACCGTCTTCAGGAAAATATTTAGTGCCCGGGAATTTATAATGGTTTTTCTTATATAGTGGGTCAGTGGGCGAAAGTGGGGCAACAAAATTGGTTAAGCTGTCGCCATTGGCAATCACCTGGTCATAGCCATATAAATCGATGATCCTGGTATGCGACAATTCTCCGGTTACCCGCTCTACAGCAGAATCTCTCTGAAAATCTGCTTTATCTTTTTTACACGATAAAACCAGTAGTAAAGAAAATAAGGTGAGCAGACAAAGCCATCTTCCAGCGGGCTGATTTTCTATCTTCAGATTTACTTTTTCAAACATGTTTAAAATAATTTATAGGTAAAACCAAGCATCACTTCCATTCCTCTTTTAAAACTCCGGTTGAGGTATTCATTGCCGTACCAGGTACCGCCTGTACCGGGGTTGGCATAAACAGTCTGGATATTCGGGTTTAAGATGTTCTTCGCATAACCCTTAAAAACTACCCGTTTGGCCAGCTTCTGACTGAACACAAAATCCAGCATTGGCACTGGACGGCTGTACAGGTCGGGTTCGCCGGTTAGATTGATCTGGACCAGCCTTTCCCCAACCATATTGAAAGAAGTGGTAAGGTCCGTACCCGTTTTTTTATTGGTATAATTTAACCAGGCATTGATGGAATATGGCGCCTGTTCAAACAGCGGACTGTTTTTAGGGGTATGTCTGTCCAATGATTTATTGGCATTGTAACGTGCCGCAGATTTAGTAATGATACTTTGTGCGAGCATCAGATTGGAGCCTATAGAAAAATTATCCAGCGGGTCCCAGGTCCTGCCCAGGTCTTTGACCACCTCCATTTCTATCCCCCAGACCTTACCGGTGTTCTCATCGTTTTGGTACTGGATGGTCGGAAATTCAGGGTAAGTCGCCGACAGTCCGTCTGTTTTCAAATTAAACACCCGCACCAGCTGGTGGTCAATCTGTTTTCCAAATACCGAGAAAGCCAGTACTTCACCTGAGGCAGGAAAATATTCCCAACGGAAATCAAGGTTTTTGGTATGCTGGTTCACCAATTTTGGGTTCCCGATCACCAGCCCCATTTGAAAAGCATCAAATTCAAATACATTGGTAATTTCCCGGAGTTCCGGCCTGGCGAGGGTAGTGTTAAACGCAAAGCGGAAATTCATATTCTCATGCAGGGAATAGGTCAGGTTTGCAGAGTAGTACGGCTGATAATCCACATTGTGAATAGAGTTTGGTTCCACCAGGATCAAAGGGATTTTGGACCCATCGGCAGTCCGCTTGGATAAAGCCGGGTCCAGGAATACATTAGAAGTATCCACTACAGACCCAATGCTGGTCATCTCAAAACGGACACCACCGGCAAACCTAATTCTTTTGGAGAGCTTGACGTCCAGCATACCATAAATGGCATTGGTTTCATAGTAACCTTTATAGTTGTTTGGCGATTTCTGGCTATTGTATAAAAATCCACCTACGGGCATCATACCTTCCCCCTGACCAGGTCTTGGTGCACGGATCCCAATCACTTCATTGCTCACCAGGCGGTTTAAATCGCCTTCCACATCGTAAATTGGACTTGCACCATAGCCTGTGAAATTTGATCCAGGCAGCATCAGATGGTTCTCTGTGAAACTTCTTTCCCTGTACAGGTAATTTACACCAGTTTTAAACTCCTGCTTTTGACCCAGTAAACGGAAAGGGAAACTTAAATCTGCCTTATAATTGTAGTTCTTTTCATTCAATTTACGCCATCTTCGTCCATTGGGCTCGGCCTGGATAATCCCATAAGCGCCAAAGCCGTTTACATAACCAGAAGTGAGGGCGTATAAATGCTTGGTATACGTAGCTCCTCCAACATCACCTGGTTCCCCGATCTGGGGTTTATTATACCAGCCACCACCTGTTGGTGTATAAGTAGCGAGGGTAATAAAGCGGTAATCGGGTTCGTTCTGGCTGGACCGTGAAGACGCCATATTGTAACTTAACCGGGGTGAATACGGCCCTTTAAGGATCTTATGCTCGCCCTGAAAATTAAAAATATTCAAGGTGCGATAAGACTGTTTGATGGAATAAATATCGCTGGTTACATCCCCTGGTAATCCTGAATATTGATATCCGCCATACAAATTCGTGGCCGTACTTTCACCACCCCAGCTGCCCATGTACTGGGCACTGATCTCATGTCTGTCGTTAAACCGGTACGCCAGTCCGGCAAGCACCCCATAGTTTAAGACCTCTACGCCGGTATTTTCCTTATAGGTCTGATATTTACCCATATATAAGCCGTTCGGCGTTACATAATTGGGGATATTCCTGAAACTATATACATCTTTATTACCGGTGGTTACCCCCTGATAAATACTGTACTGCGTTAAATCACCTCCATAGGTATCCGTAATCCTGCGGTAATAGTTACCCCCCAGGATGACACCGATCTTATGTTTTTTAAAGACCTCAAAATTATTCCCGTAGGTCATGGAATACAGCTGGTTTAAAGGAGCCCTTTTAAAGCTTGTTTTCATGACCGGATCAAACCCTTGCATAATGGAATTGACGCGGGCCACTTCTTTTTGGGTTGCCGCACTATAATTGGTATTGGCAATCATTTTCTGAATAGAGCCCAAACCGTCCGGATACAATTTGGAAAGCGCTAAGAAATCGGGTGTCAGGTTCTTATTGTTGATCTTTGTACCCAATATCCCCATGTCACTGTTGTAAAAGCTATTGTAATTCCCCCCAGCTCCGACATTGGAATTGAAGCCCGTCTGGGCAACAATTTCAAACATTAAAGAATCCGGTATAGACTTGGTTTTGAGCTCTATAATCCCTGATGCCGCATCAGCAGGCTTATCCGGGGTCACGGTTTTATAAACGGTAATATTGTCCAGTAAGGAAGCTGGAACAAGGTCCAAAGGAATAGATGTCCGATCCGGATCAGAAGAAGCTAGTCTGACTCCGTTCAGCTGCGCAATTACACTCCGTTCGCCCAAGCCCCGTATGGCCACGAACTTCTCATCCGTTACCGTTACACCAGTTACCCGCTGTAAAGCCTGGGTCGTAGTGATACTTGCCGTGCGTTCAATCTGTTGCGCGGAAATCGCATCCTGAACAATCCCAGACAATCGTCTTTCATCCAGGACTGCAGCTTCGGTATTAACTTTTCTGCGGGCATGAACAGTAACCTCGCGGAGATCGTTGCTCAGGATTTTCAGACCTACACTTAGTACAGACCTGGAATCGTTGATCCTGATCTCTGCCGTTTGATAACCCAGTGACTGGAATTGCAAGGTGACACCGTAACTGGGAATCTTCAAAGAAAAACTACCCTGATTATCCGTGATGGTATAAATCTGCGAGCCTTTAACCTTTACAGATACCCCAATTAACGGCTCTTTTGTCTTATCATCCAGAACCTTGCCTGTAATCTGGAGCTGTGCAGATTTATTGATCACCGATACAAAACCATCGATCACCACATAGGTAAGCCCAGTATTAGAGAGTATTTGCTCGAGCGCATTGCGGACCGTGATTTTAGATGAAGAAATGTTAAGTCTTTTTTCATATCTCCTGATTAAATCGTCCCGCATCAGGAAGTGGATACCGCTTTGCTTTTCAATCACAAGTATGCTTTCTTTCACACTCGCGTTATGAATAGAGAGGCTGATGGTCTTCTCTAATTCCTGACCACGCCCTTCTCCCGCAAATAAAAGACTTACAAATAATAATTTCGTAACTGTTAAAACAAATGAAAATCTCATTAGAAATTTGACCCTGTCATTTTTAATCAAAAAAAATCTTACAGATGGATAAGGAATAAATCCTTTTTGCATACTTTTATAGAATTATGGGTTATTCTCGGGTTTCCGAAATAGTCTGTTAATTATAATAACCATGCTGACGTCGAAATCTTTTGGTTATTAGTTCATATGAAGCCGTTCTCCGAAAGAGGACGGTTTTATTGTTTCTAGTGTAAAATTTTATTGGTCATGACGGTTGGTTGGTTTGGTTGGTGAATAGATCTAGTTGGTTGGTTAATATATGGTGATGGTACGGTCTTTTAAGGTATAATGAAACCCAAATGATGCGCTCAGACCGTCCAGAAATCTGGATACCGGCATATTCCCATCTAAAGTGACAGTTATGGGAATCTGTTTCAACTTTTCAGTACTGATGGTGATGGATACATTGTACCACCGGCTGATCTCTGTGGTTAATTCTGAAAGAGGTGTGCCATCAAATACCAGTTGACCTTGCTTCCAGTTCCTTATATTCTCCATATTGAAATTCGATTTATGGATTCCTGATTTTGCACTATAACTTACCTGTTCACCGGGAAGTAAAACAGCGAGTTGCTGAACCTGATCACCTTCAATCCGGTCAACTTTAACCCGTCCGCTGGTCACAGAAACTAATACAGGACTATCCTTAAATGCGTTGACTTTAAAAGTCGTTCCCAGTACTTGTGTCCTGATGTGATTGCTATAAATGATAAAAGGTTTCTCTTTATTTTTAGTAACCTCAAAATACGCCTCACCTTCCAATTGGACTTCTCTGCTGTTACCTGAGAATTTCTCTGGAAAAGACAATGTGCTTCCTGGTCCAAGATACACTTGGGTACCATCGGCTAAAGAAAAATTGGAATGCCTTCCCATTGGATTTCTTTGCACCAGTTCCTTCCCCTTTATTTGGATCATGTTACTTCTTCTGGTAGAAACCTGATAAATGCCTATGCCCAAAATCAAAGCTGTAAAAACTGCTGCATAACGAAAGACCATCGTAAGATCTATCCTTTTCTTTTCCGAAACAACTTTAGCAGGTTCATTTGTAAATTTCAAACTCCATTCTCTCTTCCATTCTGATAAAATGCTCGGGTCAATCTCTCCATCTTTGGCCAACTCCCAATGCTCATTCAAAAGTTCGTTTAATACATTTTGACCCGCAGCCGTTTTAAGAAACTGATTGATTTCAATAGATTCCTCAGAAGAGCATTCTCCTTTTAGAAATTTTAACAGGTCGGTTTTGTTGATACGCTGCTCCATTCTGGTTTAAAATGTTTAGGGTTCTACTAGACTAAACACTTATTTTGTCAGATAGTACTACCGGTCACATAAAAATATTTTAATACTATCCATATATCATCTGTTCGGATAAATCATATCTGGCTGGGATCTTGTTGGGATAAGGGTACCCTTTGTCCCAATAAGACCCCAACCAAACCCTAAGCAGGTATCACAGAGCCTACCTTAAGTCATAATTCTGTCTCAAGAATAACAGACCCCAGTAACGATGGAGAAAATCACAGGCAATTTAGGTTCATGACATATTTATTAAAAAGAAATTTATATATTCATATCACCAAACCAACCAACAATGATCCCGTTAAAAAATATGTTGAATGCAAAACAAAGAAATTTGTTGCTCATCAACGGATGGCACATTAGCTTCCTGATGATGCTATTTGGAGCTATTAGTATTCAATACGACCACTACCCTATGATGGCACTATTGTTCTCTCCCTTTTGTGCCTATGTCATTTTCAGCATCTACTTACTCCGCACCAGAATAAAGATCAACAAGGACAAAATCCTTAAAATAACAAAGTGGCAAAGGAATTAACAATAAGAGTTGCAAATAACCAGCTAAGCAGGTCTGCGCGCAGAAAAAATAGATTTTAATGGTCGAACCTCAGGGCCTGTAAGGTCCAGAGAGACCATTAAATCTATTTTTTAAAAAAACCGGGAAGTTTAACGTTCCAAATCTTCAATAATAAGTTTTGCTGTCCTTTCAGAAGCACCAGGTAAACCCATTTTTAGCGCCAGTTCTTCATAATCCTGGAGCATCCTGTCTCTCTGGTTCCCATCAAGCAAGGGCAGAAGGTCCTTAAAAATCTGTTCTGTATTACAATCTTCCTGGATCAGTTCTTCAACCACTTTCCGGTTCATAATCAGGTTTACCAACGAAATGAAGCGGATCTTAACAACCATCCTCGCAATCGCAATAGACAATGGATTACCTTTATATACCACCACCTGGGGGACCCTAAACAAGGCAGTCTCTAAAGTCGCTGTACCAGAAGCCACAACTGCGGCACTGGCCACCTGCAACAGGTCGTAAGTCTGGTTAAAGATCAGGGTTACTTTTTTTGCTCCGGTAAACTGCCTATAATAATCTTCAGTAAAAGACGGTGCCGCAGCCACTACAAAATGACAATCGGCAAATCGATCGGTTAAGCTAAGCATAACCGGAAGCAAACGTTCTATTTCCTGCTTCCTGCTGCCGGGCAATAAGGCGATCACCTTTTCTTCTCCAATTTGATGGATTTCCCTAAAGGCTGGATTAGGCGTAAAATTTGCTTTCTCATCCAGTAAAGGATTTCCTACATAATCTACCCCCATTCCCCATTCTTTGTAAAAATCTACTTCAAATGGCAGGATACAGAAAAGCCGGTCTACGATCCTTTTTATCTTTAATACCCTTTTCTGGTTCCAGGCCCAAACCTTCGGAGAAATATAATAAAATACGCGGATGCCATTTGCTTTGGCAAATTCTGCAATCTTGAGATTAAAGCCAGGGAAATCAATCAGGATCAGCGCGTCTGGGCGATCAGCCAGAATATCCTCTTTACAAGTTTTGAGGTTCTTAAAAATCGTACGCAGATTTAAAACTACCTCAGCAAAACCCATAAAAGCCATTTCTGCATAATGCTTTACCAGATGCCCTCCCTCGGCCTGCATTTTATCACCTCCAAAATACCTGAACGCTGCTCCAGCGTCGTTGCTTTTCAAGGCCTTCATCAGGTTGGCTCCGTGAAGGTCGCCTGAAGCTTCTCCTGCTACAAGATAATACCGCATTACTGGCGAACTTTATACACAAAGAAAGCCAGAGCCCAGATAAAAGTGGCACTCAACACACCACGACCTGTATTTTCTTTGTTTTGTTTAAAAAAATATTTGAGCAGCAGAGCATTTACCCCAATGCAGCAGATCAGTAAAAGATCAGCTTTAGCCAGATAGGACACCACATGCATCACATACCAGGCTACTCCAATCAGCAGACCAGGAACCAGGATACCGATCCCAAATCCCGTAAGCACAGTATCTTTGAGTTGCCTAAACATCAAATGTCCATGAATTTAAAACCGGGATAGCATGATGGGCAGTCAGGTCAAACTGGACGGGAACAACAGAAGTATAACCATGGTCGAGTGCCCAAACATCGGTATCCTCTCCTTTATCATTGTTCTGAAACACACCGGTTAGCCAATAATAAGGTCTATGGTAAGGATCCTTTCTTTCGTCGAATTCTTCTGCCCATTTGGCATTGGCCTGCCTGCATATCTTAATCCCTTTGATGTCCGCACCATTCGGGAAGTTGACGTTTAACAAGGTTGCAGGGGGGAGACCATGCTCCAATACCTGTTCACAAATTATTTTAATAAACCTCTTGCAATGGCTGAAATCCGCTTCCTGCGCATAGTCATCTAATGAAAATCCTATAGATGGAATTTGCTCGATAGCCCCTTCTACTGCTGCGGACATAGTACCGGAATAAATCACATTAATGGAATTGTTCAATCCATGATTGATACCTGAAACACATAGATCCGGCTTTTTTCCTTTAAAAATCTTGTTTACTGCCAGTTTCACACAATCAACCGGTGTTCCTGAACATTTATACATTTCAACACCTTCATACAGCTCTACTTTATCGAAACGAAGAGGTTTCCCTATGGTGATGGCGTGTCCCATTCCAGATTGAGGACCATCTGGTGCAACTACAACTACATTACCCAGCTCCTGAACCACCTCTATTAGGTTCTTGATACCCGGGGCGGTGATGCCATCGTCGTTAACGACTAAAATATTCGGTCTTGAATGTTGTTTTTTCATCTGTATTGCTGTCTAATGGATTAAATTTTAATCTCACAAAAATACAAGAATTAAACAGATTAATCAGGATTATCCTGAATTCAGCTACCAATATTATGCAGGTTCCTATTATCTTTGATCGTAACATAAAAGGCAGAAATGCATCTTATGTTGGCTAACAAGCTCATTATTAAAAAAACTTCATATGATCAAAAACAAACTATTACTGATTGCCGGTTTTTTGCTGACCGGATCGGGTGTCATGGCCCAATCTGCTTATCAATGGAAAACCGCATCCTCAGCTGGCTATACTTATAAGTATGTGACCAATGATCCTTCTAAATCCCGTTTTTACACCCTAAAAAATGGATTAACGGTAATTCTTTCTCAAAACACTAAGGAGCCTAGCATTGAGTTCCGTATGGCTGTACGTGCGGGAAGTAATACCGATCCGCGTACCAATACTGGTTTGGCACATTATCTGGAACACCTGCTCTTTAAAGGTACCGATAAGTTTGGAACAACAGATTATGCAAAAGAAAAGCCTTATTTAGATAAGATTGATGCGCTGTATGAACAATACAATAAAACGACAGACCAGGCCAAACGCAAGGAGATTTATAAACAAATTGATAAAACTTCGGGTGAAGCCTCCAATATCTCTATTGCCAATGAGTATGATAAAATGATCCAGGGATTGGGTGGGCAGTCTTCCAATGCCCATACTTCTGTAGAGGAAACGGTGTACCAGGAAGACTTCCCTTCAAATGCGGTGGATAAGTTCCTGGCCTTGCAGGCAGAACGCTTCCGCAACCCTATTTTCCGTATTTTCCATACGGAACTGGAAGCGGTATATGAAGAAAAAAACCGTGGCTTGGATAATGACGGCAACAAAATGTACGAGGGTATGTCCAGTTTGCTGTTTCCTACACACAATTACGGCCAGCAGACCACTATAGGTTTAGTAGAGCATTTAAAAAATCCATCCCTTGTGGAGATCAAAAAATATTACCACAAGTATTATGTACCCAACAATATGGCGGTGGTTTTAGCTGGTGATTTCACCCCGGATGAAATGATTAAAAAGGTAGATAAAGCTTTTGCTTACATGCAGCCAAAACCTGTAGAATTATACAATCCTGCACCTGAAAAACCGCTAACCAAAATTCAGACACTGGATGTATATGGCCCAAGTGCTGAAAACATGCAGATCTTTTATCGCGGCTATGCTGAAAACACCAGACAGAGCCTCTTGCTCGACCTGATTTCAAGCATTCTTTCTAATGGTAAGGCAGGTTTGATCGACATCAATCTGAACAAACAGCAGAAAGTACTGAAGGCAGGCGCTGGCTACCAGCAAATGAAGGATTATGGTATCTTTTATTTAACGGCTCAGCCAAAACAAGGCCAATCACTGGAAGAGGTAAAAAAGCTGGTGATGGAGCAGATTGACATACTTAAGAAGGGAGATTTTGATGAATCACTCATCAAGGCTACCGTGGCCAACAGTAAATTAGCATTATTGCAACAATTTGATCAAAATGCTTTCCGTGTAGAGGCAACTACAAATGAATTTATCCTAAACCGGGCAAGCAAATGGGACAAGTCTCTAGACGCACCCGATGAAATGGCCAAGGTTACTAAAAAACAAATCGTGGATTTCGCCAATACCTTCTTTAAGGACAACTATGTTGTGGGTTATAAACATAAAGGTGTGGATAAGAACATCGTTAAAGTGGAGAAGCCTGCAATTACCCCTATTAATCCAAATGCAAATGCTATTTCCGCATTTACCAAGAGTATCCTGGAAGCACCAGTGAAACCGATTGAACCTAAATTTCTGGATTATAACAAGGATCTGAACTTTGGTAAAGTAGGGATCGCTGATGTCGTTTCAGTGGAGAACAAAGACAACAGTATTTTTCACCTGACCTACCGTTTTGATCTGGGTGCATATAATAACAAATTATTGCCTTATGCGGCTCAGTACCTGAACTTCCTGGCTACGGACAAATATACCGCTGAAGAGATCAGCAAACAGTTTTACAATATCGCCTGTAACTACAGCATGAATGTAGGCAATGAAATTGTAACTGTGAGTATTAGTGGTTTACAGGAAAATTTCAATAAGGCAGTAAGTCTTACAGAGCATATCTTCGCGGGTTGCAAGCCAAATGAGAAGGCTCTTGCTGAATTAAAAAGCACGATCTTAAAAGGCAGACAAAATACAAAGCTGAACAAAGCAGCCATTTTGAGCGGACTGGTTGCTTATGCACAATATGGTGCAAAAAATCCGTCAAATAACGTTTTGAGTAATGATGAGGTGAATAAAATGACGGCTGATGAACTGGTCAATATCCTGCATAACCTCAACAATTACAAACATACCATTACGTATTTTGGTCCGCAGACACTGGACATTTTTACTGCAGATATAGCCAAATTGCATCGCCTGCCCGCAGAATTCACTCCTGCTGCAACTGCAGTTAAGTTTGACTATACCTCTACCAATACTAATCAGGTGCTTTTTGCTGATTATGATATGGTACAGTCAGAGATCAGATGGGTACGGAATGATGGGCTGTACAATCCTGAATTGGCCGGCAAGATCAATTTATTCAACAATTATTTTGGTGGTGGTATGGGTTCTATTGTATTCCAAACCATAAGGGAATCTAAAGCTTTGGCTTATTCTACTTATGCCTTCTATTCTGCTCCGGATAAAAAGGATAAAGAATACGCAATGATTGCTTATGTAGGCAGCCAGGCTGATAAAATGAATGATGCAGTTAAAGGGATGAATGAACTTTTAACGGTACTCCCGGAGAATGAAAAATCTTTTGAGGGTGCAAAAAGCAATTCTGTGAATGCCATCCAGACGGAACGCATTGTTAAGGATGGTATCCTTGCTGCTTATTTTTCGGATAAAAAATTAGGCTTCGACCATGATTCCAGGATAGATCTTTACAACAATATCAAACCGCTGAAATTGTCCGATATGAAAGATTTCCATACAGCACATGTTTCTGGGAAGGCTTATAATTATTGTATTGTAGCTTCTGAAAAAAATGTAAAAATGGAAGATATGCAAAAGTTTGGTCCGGTAACCAAATTGAGCTTAGAACAAATTTTCGGGTATTAATTCCAATTAGACACGCTGAACAAAAAAGGCCTGGAGAGTGCTCCAGGCCTTTTTTGTTCAATAATGTATTTCTACAGTGATTTTAACCAGGTAACCACCTCATCACGGGTCTTACCTGTTTTTTGCTGGAGTTTCCCCAACAACTCATCATCCTTTCCTTCTTCATGTTTCAGATCGTCTTCTGTAAGATCCGCATAAGCTTGCTTAACCTTACCTTTAATTTCATTCCATTTTCCTTGCAATTCTAACTTATCCATAGTAGGTGTTTTTAGTGTTTAAACTGTGGAAATAACACCTTAAAAATAAAATTGTTTGGCCTTGCAACTATCTTACCCTTCCGGTCGTCTTACTAAAAAACAATTAGATGAAACAATTCTACTATTTGCTGCTGCTTCCCGTACTGCTGTTCAACAGCTCTTGTACAATGATTATAAAAAGTCTGGGAAAGTCCGTCGCCAAACACTATGATGACCATAAAGACTTGAATTTGTCTAAGCTCAGTTTGCTTGACGGAGCTGGTCATCAGGAAACACTCGGAAAATCCTTTTCTGGAAAAACCGTTTATATGTATGTATGGAGCCAGGATTTACCTCCGGATGACCGGAATTTAGATTACAAAGCACTGAAACAACGATTTCAAAAATACAACGATGTTATCTTCATTAATCTCTATACAGGCAATGATGAGAACAAATGGAAAAAGGTACAAGACTTAAAAAATGAACAGGTGAAGGCTTACAGGTTAACTGCTGCACCTCAAAATGATACTTTCAGAAACCTGACTGATTCTGTGACGCGCCCACAGATCATTGGTAAAGATGGAGCTTTACTTGGTTTCAGGGGCCCTACTCCGGCAGATCACCTGGTTATTGACTACGCCTTATATCAGGCAAGAAATGGAATAGATGCTACACAGTCTACCAAAACACTGATCCGGGGCATCAACAGCAAGGTAAAGTTTAAAGACCAGGATCTCCTGCTTTGGTATGAAGATCACTTTGACAAAAAACCAGACGAAAAACTGAATATCAGTATTTCCAACAACAATTAATAAGAAAGCCGTTCGGATCTTCGAACGGCTTTCTTATTTGGTTTTAAAGTCATTTATAATTGCTTGGCTTTTCCGATAATTTCATCAACTACACCAGGATCTTGTAATGTACTGATGTCGCCAAGATTAGAAGTATCTCCTTCAGCAATTTTTCTTAAAATCCTGCGCATGATTTTTCCTGAACGCGTTTTAGGCAATCCAGACACAAAAAGGATTTTATCAGGTTTGGCTATGGCACCTATAACGCGGGTAACCGTTTGTAAAATATCTTTACGACTCAGATCAGCATCACTGTGCGGATTTGGGAAGATCACAAAGGCATAAATTCCCTGGCCTTTAACATCGTGGGGATAACCGACAACAGCACTTTCTACCACACCAGCATGCATATTGATCGCGTTTTCGACTTCTGCGGTACCGATCCGGTGTCCTGAAACATTGATCACATCATCTACTCTACCGGTAATTTTATAATAACCGTCTGCATCTCTCAAGCATCCATCTCCTGTAAAATACAGGTTTTCATAAGTAGAAAAATAGGTCAGCTTGCAGCGTTCATGATCGCCATAAGTGGTGCGGAGCATGCCTGGCCATGGAAATTTAATACACAGATTTCCGCTCACATCGTTGCCTTCAATAATATGGCCTTGTTCATCTACAAGAACAGGCTGTACACCAGGTAAAGGTAGCGTGGCATAACTTGGTTTGGTTGGCGTAACGAAGGCAATAGGCGAGATCATAAGCCCTCCTGTTTCTGTTTGCCACCAGGTGTCTACGATCGGGCATTTCTTTTTGCCAACATGTTCATCAAACCAGTGCCAGGCTTCTTCATTGATGGGTTCTCCAACTGAGCCCAGCACACGAAGGGAGCTCAGGTCTGCACCATCTACAGGTTCATCACCAAATCCCATCAAAGAACGGATTGCTGTAGGTGCAGTGTATAAAATATTGACTTTGTGCTTATCCACAACTTCCCATAACCTGGCAGGTGTTGGATAGGTTGGTATACCTTCGAACATCAGTGTGGTTGCGCCCTGCGATAAGGGCCCGTAAACAATGTAAGAGTGACCAGTGATCCAGCCAATATCTGCTGTACAAAAGAAAATCTCTTCCGGCTGATAGTTAAACGCAGTGGAAAAGGTATAACCCGCATACACCATATAACCTCCAACAGTATGAACAACGCCCTTAGGCTTACCTGTAGAGCCTGAAGTATATAAAATGAAGAGCATATCTTCTGCGTCCATCTCTTCTGCGGGACAATAGGTATCGACCAGTTTAATTTCGTCTTCGAACCAAAGATCCCTTCCTTTCAGCATAGAAACAGGTGTACGGGTATGTGTCAATACAATCACTTTCTCCACACTTGGGCAACCGATCAGTGCATCATCGATCACTTCTTTCAATTGGATCTGTTTTGCCCCTCTGAAAGCACCATCGGCAGTGATCACCAGCTTACATTGGGCATCATTGATGCGGTCTGCAATAGACTTGGCAGAAAAACCTCCAAAAACTACGGAATGCACAGCGCCTATCCGGGCACAAGCCAGGACTGCAACAGCCAGTTCCGGAACCATAGGCATATAAATACATACCCTATCCCCTTTTTTAACCTGGTTCTTTTTCAATACGTTGGCAAACCGGCAAACCTGTTCATGTAATATTTTATAAGTGAGAGTAACACTGTCCTTTTCCGGATCGTTCGACTCCCAGATGATAGCGGGTTTATCCCCGTTCTTCTCCAGGTGACGGTCAAGACAGTTTTCTGTAATGTTTAGTTTCCCGCCTTCAAACCATTTAATATTGGGCTCTGAAAAATTCCAGGACAATACTTTATCCCATTTCTTTCGCCATTTAAAAGTATCTGCTATGCCCGCCCAGAATTCTTCAGGCTGTTCAACACTTTGTTTGTAGGCTTTTTGATATTCATCAAAAGAATTAATTTGCATCATGTGGTTCTTATATTTTTTTCAATTACTGGAATCCAAATATAACTTTATTGAAAAGTTATCGGAAGTGATCGGCATTTTAAATTTTCTTTTGTACTTTTGCACCCGTTCTCCGGGGTATCAGACAGGTATCTCAATAATTTTTCAAAAATATCGAACACCCGCTTGATGGTTACAAATATTATTCTGATATTTGCACACTCTTAAAAAATTAAGCGACTAATAATTAACAATATATATTAAAAGGCATGTCTAGAGTTTGTGATTTAACCGGAAAAATGGCGATGACAGGTTTTAATGTTTCTCACTCGAACGTTAAAACTAAGCGTAAGTTTTATCCCAACTTACA
>Ga0182008_10000152_pt1 | contig 54242 bp, 47 predicted proteins | sample Sormic07211129_1_FD_120482 | JGI IMG/M metagenome (GOLD analysis project Ga0182008, IMG submission 120482) | Rhizosphere microbial communities from Sorghum bicolor, Mead, Nebraska, USA - 072115-129_1 metaG | ecosystem: Host-associated > Plants > Roots > Rhizosphere | place: USA: Nebraska...
CGCCGGCGGTCCGGGCGTACTCCAGGGCGGCCGGGAGCAGGTCGGTCACCGTGACGTGGGCGGCGCCGGCCGCCCTGGCCGCCGCGACGACCAGGCAGCCGATGGGACCGGCGCCGGTCACCAGGACATGGCGGCCGGTCATGTCACCGGCCCGGCGTAGGGCGTGCAGGGCGACGGAGAGGGGTTCGGCGAGCGCCGCCCGGCGCAGGCCGAGGCCCTCCGGGAGCGGCCTCAACTGGTCCGTGGGCACGACCATATGGGCCGCGAAGCCACCCTGGACATGCGGGAAACGGGCCGCGCTGCCGAGGTAGCGGGTGTCCCGGCAGACGTTGCGGCGGCCCGCCACGCACTCCGGGCAGGCGTCGCAGGGGGTCGCCGGGTGCACCGCGACGGCCGTACCGGGAACGGGTCCCGGCGAACCGGCGCCGTACGCGACGACCGCCCCTGGTCACGGGGGTTCCCTTGCAGGTGCGGGGACAGGGGGAGGGGTTATCGGGTTGCGTGGGGGAGTGCGGCGAGCGCCTTCATGGCCCGGTCGGTGATCTCCTCGGGGCTGCCGGTGACGTCCACCGCGACGCCCGCCTCGTCCGCCTGGAGCGGCTGGAGCGTGGCGAACTGGGAGTCGAGCAGCGCCGTGGGCATGAAGTGGCCCTGCCGGTGCGACATCCGCTCCTCGATGAGGGCGCGGTCGCCCGTGAGGTGCACGAAGACGACACCGGGGGCGGCGGCCCGGAGCCGGTCGCGGTACGACCGCTTCAGCGCCGAACTGCTGACCACCCCGCCGAGCCCGGCCCGCCCGTGCGCCCAGGCACCGATGGCGTCCAGCCACGGCCACCGGTCCTCGTCCTGGAGCGGGGTGCCGGCCGACATCCTGTCGATGTTCGCCTGCGGGTGGAAGTCGTCGCCCTCGGCGTACGGAACGCCGAGCCGGGCCGCGAGCAGGGGGCCGATGGTGGTCTTCCCGGTGCCCGCGACGCCCATGACCACGACGACATGGGGGGTGGTCATTGCTGCCTCGCTGTCCTCGTCGACACGTGATGTCGACGTAACTGAAACCGATTAGATACGACGATTTCAAGACTCCGGGACGAATAAGTCTGACTTTTTATGGCTGTGATCCGCCCCGTACTCTGAGTGCATGAGCACACCGGGCCGGGGGCTGCACGGCCATGTACTGGACTCCCTCGGCCCCGCCATCACCGCGGGTGAGTACCCGCCGGGCAGCGTTCTGCGCACCGAGGAGCTGGCCCAGCGTTTCGACGTGTCACGCTCGGTGATGCGGGAGGCGGTCCGGGTCCTGGAGTCCATGCGCCTGGTCGAGTCGCGCCGCCGGGTGGGCGTGACGGTGCAGCCGAAGTCCGCGTGGAACGTCTACGACCCGCAGGTCATCCGCTGGCGCCTGGCCGGCGCCGACCGCCCCCACCAGCTGCGCTCACTGACCGTTCTGCGCTCGGCGATCGAGCCGGTCGCGGCGGGCCTGGCCGCCCGGCACGCGAGCGCGGAGCAGTGCGCCGAGCTCACCGAGTGCGCCCTCGGCATGGTCGCCCACTCGCGCGGCCACAAGCTGGAGGGATACCTCGTCCACGACATGGCCTTCCACCGCGTCATCCTCACCGCCTCCGGCAACGAGATGTTCGCCCGCCTCGGCGACGTGGTGGCGGAGGTCCTCGCCGGCCGCACCCATCACGAGGTGATGTTCGAGGACCCCGACCCGGCCGCCGTCACCCTGCACGTCCAGGTCGCGGAGGCGGTACGGGAAGGCGACGCGGCCCGCGCGGAGGAACTGACCCGGCAGATCACCGTGGGGGCCCTCCAGGAGCTGGACATCCTGGCGCCCTGAGGGGCCCGGGGCCGCTCAGCCCTCCGTCTCCCGCGCCGTCACGGTGAGCGGCAGCATGACGAAGGCGTCGACCGTGGCCCTGTCGGACCAGGAACCGGCCGGCAGCTCGACGGTCCCGCCCTCGACGGCCAGCCTGGCGTGGGAGAGGAGCGGACCGCCCGGCCCGCCCCCGCCGCGCACGGGCTCGGCGCTGAAGTACTGCACCAGCAGCGCCCCCGTGACCCGGGTGCCGACCTGCTGGAGCAGCTTGCCGGGGAGCGTCCACTCGACCCCGTAGTACAGCGCCCCGCCCACGACCCGGTGGATCCTGCGCACGTACCAGGCGTCCCTGCCGACCTGCGGCGCGCTGCGCAGCTTCAGATGCGCGATGGCGGCGGACGCCGCGCTGAGCCCGGGCAGCGGGGTCACATCGGCCGCTATCTCACCGGCCAGCCCCACCGCCGGAGCGAGCGCGTTCACATCCTCCGCGAGCGCGGTGCGCCACTCCCGCTCCTCCTGCACCGGAGGCAGGTGGTACACCAGCGCCTGGACGTCCTTCACCCGCCGGCGGTCGACCGCCGGGGACCCGCACACCCCCGTCCTCGTCACCGGCCTGCGCGGCTCCCTCACGGTCCGCCTCGACGTGACCGGCCCCGCCACCGACCTGCACGCCGGCGCCTACGGAGGTGCGGTGGCCGAGCCCGCCCAGGTGCTGTCGGCCCTGGTGGCGAGCCTGCACCGCGCCGACGGCCGGATCGCCGTCGACGGCTTCCACGACGCCGTACGGCCCCCGAGCCCGGCCACCCGCGCCCGGCCACCCGCGCCCGGCCACCCGCGCCCGACTCGCCCGCGACGGCCCCACCGTCCGCGAGCTCCTCGCCGCGGCCCGCCCCCCCGCACGGAGACCTCCCGCACGGACACGGCGAACCCGGGTACTCCGCCTTCGAACGCACCACCGTCCGCCCTGAGCCGCCTGCACCGGGGGACGGAGACCTGTGTCCGCCTGTACGGCGAACTCGGCGCCCGCCAGGCCTGTTGCGAGAGTCCCTAGGCGTCCGGGAACTCGCCGTCCACGTACACCCACGCGCCGTCGACCCGCTCGAACCGGCTCCGCTCGTGCAGCGAACCGCCCTTGAAGGACGCCCGGAAGGTCACCGTGCCGGTGGTGTGGAAGGCGGTGCCGTCGGTCGTGGCGAGGATCTCCAGGCCCGTCCAGCGCATCCCGGGGTCGAAGTCGACCCGGGCGGGGCGGGTCCCCGGGTGCCAGCTCCGCAGCAGATACGCCTCGTCGCGCTTCACGAAAGCGCTGTAGCGCGAACGCATCAGCGACTCGGCGGTCGGGGCGGAGGCCTCACCCCGGTGGAACCGGCCGCAGCACTCTTCGTACGCCTCCCCGAGACCGCACGGGCAGGAGGGCTGCTGAACAGGGGCGGAGCCGTGCTGCCGCCGGGATCGCGAGGTACGTCGGGACATGGGGGCCATTCTCCTGGAGGTGCCTGCGCCGCCGGACCCCGCCCGCCTACGCCGACTCGGCGTTGGTGGGCGGGTGGGTCGGGCGGGCCGGGAGCCGGGTGGGGAGGGGAGGCAGCCGGGTGCCGTGGATCCATGCCTCGAACAGGGCGTCCAGCGGCTCGTCCGCGTAGCGGTTGACGTGGGCCGTGAACGTCGTGGTGGTCACGGCCCCGCCCCGGTGCAGCCCGGCCCAGCCGCGCAGCATACGGAAGAAGGCCTCGTCGCCCAGCACGCAGCGCACCGCGTGCAGCACCAGGCCGCCGCGCTCGTAGAGCCGGTCGTCGAACATCGACTTCCGCCCCGGGTCGGACAGCCGCAGATCCTGCGGCAGCGAGGACAGCAACCGGTGTGCGGCGGCGGCCAGTTGCTGGGCGCCGCGACCGCCGGACCGCTCCGACCACAGCCACTCGGCGTACTTGGCGAACCCCTCGTTCAGCCAGATGTGCCGCCAGTCCGCGATGGACACGCTGTTGCCGAACCACTGGTGCGCCAGCTCGTGCGCCACCAGCCGCTCCGAACCCCGCGCCCCGTCCACGTGGTTGGCGCCGAACAGCGACAACCCCTGTGCCTCGACGGGGACATCGAGCTCCTCGTCGGTCACCACGACGGCGTACTCGTCGAAGGGGTAGGGCCCGAACAGCTCCTGGAACAGGTCCATCATCTGCGGCTGCCGAGCGAAGTCCCGGGAGAACTCGGGCAGTAGATGGGCCGGGATGTGCCCGTGCTGCGGCACCCCGCCCGGCCCGGGGTCGCCGAGCAGCACCGTCTGGTACTTGCCGATCGCCAGACCCACCAGATAGCTGGAGGTCGGCGCGGCCTGCTCGTACACCCAGGTCGTCGTGGACGCGCGGGTGGTGCGCGTCAGCAGCCGGCCGCCCGCCACCACCGCGTACGCCGACGGCGTGGTGACCGAGATCTGGTAAGAGGCCTTGTCGGCGGGCCGGTCGTTGCACGGGTACCAGGACGGCGCCCCGATCGGCTGGCTCGCCACCAGCGCCCCGTCCTCCAGCTCCTCCCAGCCGAGACCGCCCCAGGGGCTGCCGACCGGCTTGGGGTTGCCCGACCAGTGGACCTCGACCGTGAACGCGGCGCCCGGGCGGACCGGCTTGGCCGGACGGATCCGGAGCCGGCCCCCGCGGTGCGTGTAGTGCGGCTGGCGGCCGTCCACCCGCACCCGCCCGATCTTGAAGTCGGACAGGTTGAGGAAGAACTCGGCCAGCGGCGACCGTCCCGCTATGGCGTTGATCCGGGCGGACCCGGCCAGCCGGTTCGGACCCGGGCGGTAGTCAAGCGCGAGCTCGTACCGGTGCACCCGGTAACGCGCGTCACCGTGTTCCGGGAAGTACGGATCCGAACCCGCCGCCTGCTGAACCGCCACTGCCGTTTCTGCTCCCTGTGCCGCGTTGCCACTCCGATGCGCCGGTGCACCGCACGAGATGTTCCTCGCCTCCGGGTCGCCGAAGCCGGCGCCGGGAGGGCGATCGTGCTCAGCCCCTCGGGCCTCCGCGCGTTCGCCCTCCCGACCCCGGCGCGACCCTTCGGCGGGCGACTCCGGGTGGCCCGCGTTCAGGGACGCCATGCCTCGATCGGGTTGCCGAGCCAGCGGGTGTCGTCCGGGACGGACTCCGCGGCCATGACGAGCGACGCGGGACCCAGGGTCGTACGGGCCCCGACCGTGCTGCCGGGCAGCACGATCCCGCCAGGGCCCAGCGTTGCGCCCTCACGGAGGACAACAGTATCCGTCCGCAAGATCCGGTCGTGGAAGAGGTGAGTCTGGAGCACGCAGCCGCGGTTCACCGTCGCCGCGTCCTCCAGGGTCACCAGATCGGTCTCCGGCAGCCAGTAGCTCTCGACCCAGACGCCCTTGCCGATACGGGCGCCCAGACCCCGCAGCCAGGCCGTCATCACCGGCGTACCCGGCACGGACCCGGCCAGCCAGGGCACCGCGACCACCTCGACGAAGGTGTCGGCGAGCTCGTTGCGCCAGACGTAACCGCTCCACAGCGGGTGCTCACCCGTGTGGTGCCGCCCGACGAGCAGCCACTTCGCGAGGACCGACACCAGCCCGGCCACGGCACCGGCGGCGAGCAGCACCAGGCCGGACAGCAGCGGGGCCCAGGGCCCGAGCAGACACAGCAGCGCCACGGTGGCGACCGCCAGCGCGGCCGAGCAGAACACCGGCACGATCCGGCACAGCTCCACCAGCCCACGCGCCCACAGCAGCCGGGCCGGCGGGTCGTAGGTCCGGCTCTGGTCGCCCTCGGAGGCGTTGCGCGGCAGCTTCACCGGCGGCAGCCCGAGATACGAGCTGCCCTTCTTGGCCTTCTTCGGCGTCGCCGACAGCACGCCCACCAGCCCGCCGTCCGGCACGCTCCGCCCCGGCGCGGTCATCCCGGAGTTCCCGAGGAACGCCCGCCGCCCGATCTCCGCGCGCCCGATCCGCATCCAGCCACCGCCGAGCTCGTACGGCGCGGTCAGCGTGTCGTCGGCGAGGAACGCGCCCTCGCCGACCGTGGTGAGGCTCGGCAGGGCCAGCACGGTGGACACCTCGGCGCCCCGCCCGATCTTCATGCCGAGCAGCCGCAGCCAGACCGGCGTGGCCAGCCCCGCGTACAGCGGGAACAGCGTCTCGCGCGAGCGGTCCATCAGCTGGGTGACCGTCCAGGCCTGCCAGCCGATCCGGCTGTGCGTCGGATGCGTCCCCTCGCGCAGCCCCAGGCTCAGCAGGCGTACGGCGACCAGGATCAGCAGCGCGTACGCGGCCCCGAAGGCCAGCGTCGCCGGGACGAGCGCGAGCGCGACACCCGGCACCGGCGCGGCCGGGTCGACGAGAGCGTGCACGACCAGCAGGGCCGCACCGCCCGCGACCAGCGGCAGCGCGGACAGGGCGAGGCCCGTCAGGCCGTACATCACACGCCAGTAGGTGCCCCGCTGCGGGCGCTCCTTGGGCCAGTTGCGCTTGGCCTTGCCGAGCTTGACCGCGGGCGCGCCCGCCCAGCGCTGGCCGGTCGTGATCTGCCCGGTGACCGCGGAACCGGGGGCCACCTCGGCGCGCTTGCCGACGCGGGCGCCGGGGAAGAGGATGCTGCGGGTGCCGACGGTGGCGTGCGCACCCACCTTGACCTGGCCGATCTCCAGCCGGTCGCCGTCCAGCCACCAGCCGGACAGGTCCACCTCGGACTCCACGGCCGCGCCCCGGCCCAGCTTGAGCATGCCGGTGACCGGCGGCAGCGAGTGCAGGTCGACGTCCTGGCCGACCTTGGCGCCCAGCGCACGGGCGTACCGCTCCAGCCAGGAGCCGGTCAGCGAGGTCGCCCCGCTGAACTCGGCCAGCCGCTCGGCGGTCCACAGCCGCAGATGGACACCGCCGCCGCGCGCGTACCGGCCGGGCGCGACGCCCCGCAGCAGCAGCCGCGCGCCGCCGGCCGCGAGCGCGAGGCGCCCCGGCGGGCTGAACAGCAGCACCGCCCCGGCCGCGAGCAGCCACCAGGGGGCCGTCGGCAGCCAGGAGTAGGCGGGCAGGAGGTTGCCGGCCGCCGCCAGCGCGAGGGTCCAGCGCAGGCCGAGCAGGGTGAACAGGGGGACGAGGAGCAGCAGCTGGATCACCTTGGCGCGGACCGGCACCGGGGCGATCGCGCGCTGTGCGCCGTCGTCCTGCACCGACTCCTCTAGCCGACGGGCCAGCTTGCGCAGGGTCGGCTGCTGGTAGATGTCGAGGACGGCGGCGCTCGGGTAGCGGGTGCGCAGCCTCGTCGTCAGCTGGGCGGCGGCGAGGCTGCTGCCGCCGATCGCGAAGAAGTCGTCGCGGGCGCCGGTGACCGGGATGCCGAGGACTTCCGTCCACTGCTCGGCGAGCCAGGCCTCGGTGCCGTAGAGCTGCTCGGCCGGGCCGCCGGTCTCCAGGCCCTCAAGGGGCCAGGGAAGCGCGTCGCGGTCGACCTTGCCGCTCGTCCGGGTCGGCAGGTCCGCGACCGGGGCGAGCAACGGCACGAGCGCGGCGGGCAGTTCGGCGCGCAGCTTCTCGACGGCGGCCGCGTGGTCCCAGCCCTCCTGGGTGACGACATAGCCGACGAGCAGCTGGTTGCCGCTGCGGGCGGTGCGCACGGCGGCGGCGGCACCGGCGACGCCGGGCAGCGCCTGCAGCGCCGCGTCCACCTCGCCGAGCTCGATCCGCCGGCCGCCGAGCTTGATCTGCTCGTCGGCACGCCCGAGGAAGACCAGCCCCTCGGGCTCGGCCTTCACCAGGTCGCCACTGCGGTACGCACGCTCCCAGCCCAGCGATTCGAGGGGCGCGTACTTCTCCGCGTCCTTCTCGGCGTCGAGGTACCGGGCGAGTCCGACGCCGCCGATCACCAGCTGGCCGCTCTCGCCCATGCGAACGGGTTCGCCGGCCTCGTCCACGACGGCCAGCTCCCAGCCGTCCAGCGGCAGCCCGATCCGGATGGGCTCCTCGCCGGACATGAGGGAGGCGCAGGCGACGACGGTGGCCTCGGTGGGCCCGTAGGTGTTCCAGACCTCGCGGCCCTCGGTCACCAGCCGCTGCACCAGCTCGGGCGGACAGGCCTCCCCGCCGAAGATCAGCAGGCGTACGTCGTTGAGGGTCTCGGGCTCCCAGAGCGCGGCCAGCGTCGGGACCGTGGAGACCACGGTGATCTCCTGCTCGACCAGCCAGGGGCCCAGGTCGGCCCCGCTGCGGACCTGCGAGCGGGGCACCGGCACCAGACAGGCGCCGTAGCGCCACGCGAGCCACATCTCCTCGCAGGAGGCGTCGAAGGCGACCGAGAGGCCCGCCATGACCCGGTCACCGGGGCCGATGGGGTCGTCGGTGAGGAACAGCGCGGCCTCGGCGTCCACGAAGGCGGCGGCGCTGCGGTGGCTGACGGCGACGCCCTTGGGCTTGCCGGTGGAGCCGGAGGTGAAGATGATCCACGCGTCGTGCTCGACGCCGGGGCGGGCGGCGGGGACCTCGGCGCGGCCGGTGACGGTCAGCCGGTGCCCGGCGCCGACGACGGCCCGTACAGCGGCCTCGCCGAAGACCAGCTCGGCCCGCTCGTCCGGGTCCTCGGCGTCCACGGGGACATAGGCGGCCCCGGCCGCGAGGACGGCCAGGATGGCGATGTAGAGGTCGTTGGTGCCCGAGGGGACCCGGACGCCCACGCGGTCGCCCAGGCCGACGCCCGCGGCGGCGAGGCTCCGGCGCAGCCGCTCCACCTCGCCGGCCAGTGCGCGGTAGGTGAGCCGGACGGTGCCGTCGTCCAGGGCGAGTTCGTCGGGGTGGGAGCGGACGGATGCGTCGAAGATGTCGACGAGCGTGCGCGGGGAGGCCGCCTGACCTCCGGAAAAGCGCGCGGTGTCGCCGAACTGCTGGTGGATCTCAGCGCTGAGCTCATCGTCGAGCAGGCCGAGAGCACTGCTCTCGTGTATGGCTGCCATCGGTCCTCGCGTCTCGAGCCCGGAAGCCTCCGGGGCGCTGGCGGGCCCGCAGGTCTGCCTGGGGTTGTCCTCCTCCAGCTCCGTAACAAGCCGGAAATTTTAGTACGACGCTAGGTTCGGGATACGGGATCGGCCACCCGAGAGACCCGTCCGGGTCCCCCGCGCACCCTCCATGACCGTGCTGACCTGCCCCTTTCACTCAGAAGAGAGATGCCCCACACCGTCCGTGAAGACACGGTACGCACCTGGCTTGGTTGTGACGATCGACTCCACGAGAAGTGCTCGCAGAAATCAGGCAGTGTTGTCTGTTTCGTGGTTTCGGTGCAACGATGGCGGCGCTCGATATGCCGTCTCGTCGGAGAGGACGTGGTAGCGGATGCACCCCCGAGCCGAGCAGACCCGTTACGAACTCATCCGTGCCGCCGCGCTGTTGATCCGGTGCACCGGGCTCCGGTCCGCCGGGCTGAACGCGATATCCCGTGACGCCGGGGTGAGCCGGGGAGCCCTGAACTTCCACTTCCCCACCAAGGGCGCCCTGGCCGCCTCCGTCTACAGCGAGGCCCACGCCTATGTGCTCTCCATGCTCGAAGCCGCCTTCACCAACCCGTCGACCGAACCGGCGGCCCGCTTCGGTGACGCGCTGTGGCGCGCCGCCCGGGAGGATCCGGTGGTCGGGGCGGGTCTGCGGCTGACGGCCGACGGTACGGAGGAGCCGGCCCCCAGGCTGCGCGAGGAGGTGCTGGAGGCGCTGCACCAGCGCACCGAGGCATGGCTGCGGGACCGTCCGGACATGGGCGCGGTCGCGGACCTGGTCGTGGTGATCACGGCCGGCCTGGAGTCGCTGAGCCGGGTCAAGGTGCACTGGTGGGACCCGGACAGCTCGTCCCGGGTGTGGGACCTCGTACGGCCCCTGCTCGCTACGGCGGAGTCACCCGAAGGCGCAGCAGCAGACCCGGCACCGCGAGACCGGGGAGAATCAGCCGCCACATCGCCGACACCCGTTCCAGCAGGTCCCGGCGTTTCGAGTACACATGGGAAACCAGCTGCACACCGGTGAATGAGCCGACGATGAACTCCGTGGTCTCCTCTATGTTCAGGCCGGGCAGCAACTCGCCCTTCTGCGCGGCCAGTTGGAGCTGCCGGTACACCGCGTCCTCGGCCGCCCGGTAGGGGCGGCTGCCGGGGCTGCGGAACGACGTCTGCTCCACCGTCAGCCGTACACCCGCCCGCAGTATCGGGTCGGCCTGCAGTCGCCGGGCGTACTCGAAGGTCAGGTCGATGAGCGACTGCAGCCCGAGGTCCCGCTCCGGCGCCTTGAGCGCCTCGGCCTGGGCGTCCACCAGGGCCACGGCGATCGATTCCTTCGACGGGAAGTGGTGGTACAGCGCTCCCCGCGTCAGTCCGCAGCGCGTGATGATGTCCGTCGTGCTGGCACCCTCGTATCCGAACTCGTCGAAGAGCTCCGCCGCGGCCTGGAGGATCGTCTGCCGGGTTCTGATGGCTCGTTCTTGACGTACCAATTCGTGGATCCTCTGCAAAAAAGACAGGTCGGCCTGTAGCGTACGACGCGACCGTTAGCACATGTGTACAGGGGACTGTTTTCGGAGACCACATTCATGCAAAAGGATCTCAAAGCGGACACGTGTACGGCTGAACAGGAAACACAACGTCAACATGAACGTCACACAACGGGGATGCGGCATACGCGGAAGCGGCTGACGCGGACCGTTCCCCGAGAGTACACACACCGGGCGGCGGTGGCAGAGGTCTTCCTCACGGACTGGGAACCAGGACGACCTGATGGTTTCGTGGTGAGCGCGCAGTGGCCCCGCGGGCACTCGTTCTTCGCGCCCCGCGGCGGCTGTCAGGACCCGCTCCTCGTCGCCGAGTCCGTCCGCCAGGTCGGCTCGCTCCTCGCGCACGCGGAATTCGGTGTACCTCTGGGGCACCAGTTCCTGATGCGCAAGCTGTCCTACACCGTCGCACCCGAGGGTCTGGTCACCGCTCCCGTCCCCACCGAGGTGGAGATGCGGGTGACCTGTCACGACCTGGCCAAGCGCGGTGACCGGCTCACCGGGATGCGTTACCGGACCACTCTCGTGCGCGAGGACCGCACGATCGGTTACGCCGAGGCGGAGTTCAGCTGCCTCACCCCCGAGGTCTACCGCCGGTTGCGCGGACCGAGGCCGACCAGCGCGGATCCGGCGCGCAGCCGTGTCGTCGACCCCGCCTCGGTGGGCCGCACGCGGCTGTCCGACGTGGTGCTGCGCGAGCCGCGGGACACCGCGAACCGCTGGCAGCTGCACGTGGACACCCTGCACCCGATCCTCTTCGACCACCCCGTGGACCACATCCCCGGGATGGTGTTGATGGAGGCCGCCCGCCAGGCGGCCCAGGCCGTCCACGCCGTGCCGGTGCTCACCCCGGCCATGGACAGCGCGTTCCTGCGCTACGCCGAACTCGACGCCCCCTGCTGGATCGAGGCCGAGGTGGAGGAGTCCACCGAGGAGAGGCCGGCGCTGGTCCATGTGACCGCGACACAGGACGACAGTGTCGTGTTCACCGCGCAAGTCACGACCTGGCCCCTGTGACACGACGTCACGGCCCTCGGGGTGATGAATCCGCCGGCCTCCTCATCACGGGGGCCGGCGGGTTCGTCGGCAGCCGGGTGGTGCGGTGCGCCGGCCGACTGCCGGACGGGCGGCCTCCGTTGCGGGTGCTCGCCCACCGGCGCACGGTTCCCGAGGCGCTCGGCGCGGTGGAGGTCGTCGCCGGCGATCTGGGCGATCCGGCTTCGCTGCGGGGCCTGTGCGCGGGCGTGGGGACGGTCGTGCACTGTGCCTCGCTCGTCGGCGGCACCGAGGAGGAGTGCGAGGCCGTCAACGTCCGCGGCACCGAAGCCCTGGTCGAGGAGGCGCGGCGGGCCAAGGTGGCGCGGATCGTCTACCTGAGCACCGCCTCCGTCTACGGCCGGGGCACCTTCCGCGAGGCACGGCCACAGGACCTGGTGCGCGACCCCGGCTCGCCCACCTCCCGCACCCGGGCCGCCGCCGAGGACCTGGTCCTCGCGGCCGGCGGCACGGTGCTGCGCCCGCACATCGTCTACGGGACCGGCGACCGCTGGGTCGGCCCCGGGCTCCTCGCCCTGGCCCGTGCGATCGGCGGCGGCCTGCGGGGCCGGCCGGCCCTCGTCTCGGCCGTCGACGTGGACGATCTGGCCCGGCTCGTGCTGGGGGCCGCTCTCGCGCCCGCGGACCGGATGACGGCGTCCGTGTACCACGCCAACCATCCGCGCCCCACGACCGCCGATGTCCTGCTGCGCGGTTTCGCGGGGGTGGCCGGACTCCCGTTCGCCGAAGGCGCGTCGACGTACGAACAGGCGGCGGAGCGGTTGCGCGCGCTGGGTCGCCCGACGAACCCGCTCGACATGATGGCCACGGACCACTGGTTCGCGAGCGACCGGATCTGGTCGGACCTCGGTCTGGCCCCGGGTGTCGCCTTCGAGGAGGGCCTCGCCCGGCATGCCGGCTGGTACCGGTCCACCATGCGTTTCAAATAAAACAGGCAAGACTGCCTCGATGTCACGTCCTTGAAATCATGTTCAGGTGACCTGCTTATGTATCGCAGGCATCGTTTTGTGCTGGTTGACGCCCCATTTAGAGGGGGAATGGTCGGTTCCGGGTAGCGTCCGAATGTTCGAAAGCGGAGCGTTGACAAACAGGCAGTGCTGTCTGTTAGTGTTCCTTCGTCAGTCGGACCTGCAGCGGGCCGCAGGCGGTAATTCCGCCCCCGCATCGACCGCGCCACACATCGCACCACGTCACTGACGCCCGGTCGCCGGGCGGACCGTGAGCTGGGCGTGGTTCTCCTGCCGCCGTCCTCGATCGCTCGACGGCGTGAAAAACAATCCGCACACACCAGGCGAAACGTCACTGGTGCCGTCGCGTCTACTTCACGATCCAGAAGGGATGATCAGTCATGCCTACGATCACCGTGGGAAGCTCCCGCATCCAGTACCGCGTCACCGGTTCCGGGCCGGCCCTGATGCTGGTCCACGGCGTCGGCAAGGGCGGGGAGGCGGCCTTCGGGCACCTGGTCGACCGGTTCGCGCAGCGCAACACGGTCATCCTGCCCGATCTGTCCGGCAGCGAGGCCGCCGAGGACGACGGCAGCGACCTGACCATGGAGCAACTGGCCGACGAGGTCGCCGCCGTGATCGACCACGCCGGGCTCGGCCCGGTCGACCTGGTGGGCTTCTCGCTCGGCGGGGCGGTCGTGGCGGCCACCGCGGCCCTCCACCCGGACAAGGTCCGGCGCGTGGTCCCGGTGGGCGGCCTCGTGCAGACGGACCGCTACATGGAGAACCTGATCGGCCTGACGCTGAGTCAGAAGCACGACCCCGTGGCCTTCGGCCGGGTGCTGACCACCACCGCGTTCAGCCCGAAGTACATCAACAGCCTCGACTCCCTGGCGGAGGTCGACGCGATGGGCGAGCATCTGAGCCCGTCGTCCGGCCGCATCCGGCAACTGGAGCTGCTGGTACGCACCGACATCCGGGACCTGGCCGGGAAGATCCAGGCGGACACCCTGGTCATCGGCTGCAACCCGGACGCGGCCGTGCCGACCCAGCACTCCCGCGACCTGCACGCGGCGATCCCGAACGCGTCGTACGTCGAGTTCGACAGCGGTCACATGGTGCTGGTCGAGCAGCCCGAGGAGTTCGTGCGCGTCGTCGACGAGTTCGTTCACCAGCCCTGATCCACCGTCATGTCCCGCTGCCGGGTGGCGCTTCGGGCGCGGCCCCTTCGGCCGGCGCGCCCAGGGCCGCGCCCCTGTCCACCGGCGGCCCCCGCACATCCGCGCACATCCGGTCCACAAAGATCAGGAGAAGCAAGATGAGGATACTGCTGGCCGTCAGCAGCCATGACGTACTGGGAGACACCGGAAACAGGACGGGCTACAGCGTCTCCGAGGCGGCCCACCCGTACCACGTCTTCGTGTCCGCGGGCCACGAGGTGGACTTCGTCTCCGTGCGCGGCGGTGAACCGCCGGCCGTGGTCTTCGACGGGGAGGAGGACGACCCGCAGATCGTGGCCTTCCTCGCCGACGAGACCGTCCGCGCCAAGCTCGCGGCGACCCGGCCCGCCGCCCAGGTCCGGCCGGAGGAGTACGCGGCGATCTTCTACGTCGGCGGACACGGCGCGATGTGGGACTTCCCCGACTCACCGGACCTCGCCCGGCTCGCGGTGGGGATCTACGAACGCGGAGGCGTCGTCTCCGCCGTGTGCCACGGTCCCGCGGCGCTCGTCAACCTCCGCCTCTCGGACGGTTCCCTCCTCGTCGAGGGAAAGCGGGTCGCCTCCTTCACCAACGAGGAGGAGCAGACCCTCGGCCTCGTCGACGTCATGCCCTTCCTGCTGGAGGACCGCCTCAAGGAACGCGGCGCCCGCCACACCAAGGCGCCCGACTACGTCGCGCACACCGAGAGCGACCACCGCGTCCTGACCGGCCAGAACCCCGCGTCGGCCGCGCCGCTGGCCGAACTCGTCGTGGCCGAACTCAAGAACGCGGCGGACACCCTGTCGCGCTGACCGTCTCGCACGCCGCCCGTTTCCGGAAAGGGAGAGCACGATGCAGAACTTGATCCAGGTCGCGGGAATCATCGACCAGGCCGAAGCGGACATGATCATCGAGGAGGGGGCGGACTGGCTCGGCTTCGCGCTGCGGCTGCCCGCGAAGAACGAGGACCTCTCCGAGGCCGACGCGGCCGCCATCGTCAAGGCGATCCAGCCCAAGAACAAGGGCGTCGTCATCACCTATCTGACCGACGCCGACGAGATCAGCGCCTTCTGCGCCGAACTGGGCGTCGGCGCCATCCAGTTGCACGGCGATGTCGCGCCCGCCGAACTGCGCCGGCTGCGGACTCTCGCCCCGGACCTCTTCCTGCTGAAGAGCCTGGTGGTGAAGGCGGACAATATCGACGAGCTGACCAGGACGGTCGACGGCGCGGCCGAGTTCGTCGACATGTTCATCACCGACAGCTTCAACCCGGCGACCGGCGCCAAGGGCGCCACCGGCCTCGTGCACGACTGGGACGTCAGCGCCGAGCTGGCCCGGATCTCCCCCCGGCCGCTGATGCTGGCGGGCGGCCTGAACCCGCACAACGTCGCCGAGGCCATCGAGAAGGTCCGCCCGGCCGCCGTGGACGCGCACACCGGTCTGGAGGACGCCTCCGGCCGCAAGGACCGGCTGAAGGTCCGCACGTTCGTCGCCGAGGCGCGAAAGGCCTTCGCCCGGATCGCCGGCGAGGTCGAGTCGAGGTGACGGGGATGGCCACCGAGGCGACCGCGCTCCAGGACACCGTCCATCTGCTGCCGCAGACCAAGCGGTTGCGCGCACTGCACAGCGTCATCCGTGACCGGCACGCCGAGCGCGGGGACTTCGTCCCCCACGCGGGCCGGATCATCCGCCAGCTGATCGAGGCGGGCCTGGAACTGCTCCCGTTCGAACCGTATGACGTGCAGACGCCCGTCGGCAGGACCTACCACGGCCTGCGCCTGGCCCCCGAGATCTGCGGGGTGTCCGTGGTCCGCGCGGGCGACAGCATGGAGACCGAACTGCGCGCGATGATGCCGGAGGTCCGCCTCGGCAAGATCCTCATCCAGCGGGACAAGGTCACCAAGCTGCCGCGCCTGTACTACTCGGCGCTGCCGTCGGACATCGCACGCCGCCATGTGCTGCTGCTCGATCCGATGCTCGCCACCGGCGGCACCGCGCTCGCCGCGATCGAGGTCCTGCGCGAGCGGGGCGTGCCCGAGGAGCACATCGTGTTCGTCAACCTGCTCTCGGCGCCCGAGGGGATCAGGGCCGTCCACGAACACTGCCCGCGGGTGCGGATGGTGACGTCGTCCATCGAGGAACGCCTGGACGAGAACGCCTATATGCAGCCGGGCATCGGCGACTTCGGCGACCGCTACTTCGGGACGGACCTGCCGGTCTGAGCGCCCCCGGTCCGCCGCCGCAGATGTGACCGGAGCGCCGGCCCCGTGGCCCCACGCGGCTGTCCGCACTCATCCAAGGAGCACACCCATGACCACCCCGGGTGCCGACGGCGCCACCAAGGCAGCCGTCATCTACTACTCCGGAACCGGCAACGTGCACAAGCTCGCCACGGCCGCGGCCGAGGCGGCCGAGAAGGCCGGTGCGCAGACCCGGCTGCGCCGGATACCCGAGTACGTCAACGAGTCCCTGGCGCCCGAGTTCGCCGAGTGGACCGAGGCCTGGGCGGAGAACGCCGAGGCCACCAAGGACATACCGACCGCGACCGTCGACGACCTCGACTGGGCGGACGCGATCCTGCTGGGCGGCCCGGGGCGGTTCGGCCTGATCCCCGCACCGCTCAAGCACTTCATCGACCAGGCCTGGCCGCTGAACGCGCGGCGTGGACTGGTCGACAAGGTCATGTCGTCGTTCACCTCGACCGGCGCCCCGCACGGCGGTCAGGAGAGCACGATCCTGTCGCTCAACAACGTCTTCTACCACTGGGGCGGAATCATCGTGCCGCCGGGCGTCACCGACGACATCGTGATGGCGCCGAGCAACGGCAACCCCTACGGGGTCAGCTCGGTCTCCGGCCGGCAGGCGGTTCCGGGACGGCTCGCGGAGAACGTCACCGAGGACAACCTGGCCGCGATCGCGTACCAGACCCGGCGCGTGGTGGAGATCGCCTCGGCACTGCGGCTCGGATTCGCGGCCGGCTTATGAGATCGCCCAGGGGCACGGCCCTCCCCGAGGGGCCTGCCCCTGTCACTCATCCGATGGGGGAACGTAAAGATGCCAGACAACGGATCCGGGCCGGAGCCTTCCAGGCGCACGACCCTTCCCGATCTGCTCCGTGCGCAGGCGGCCCGCCGGCCTGACGACACGGCGGTCGTGTACGGCGAGGGCCGGCTGACCTACCGCGAACTGGTCCGCGAGAGCGGCCGGTTGGCCGGCTGCCTGTACGGGCTCGGCGTGCGCGCCGACGACCGCGTCGGTCTGTTCGTGGAGCCGTCGCCGGAGCTGATGACGGGCGCCTGGGGAATCCTGTTCGCGGGCGGCGCCTATCTGCCGCTGTCGCCGGAGTACCCCGAGGAACGCCTGCGGTACATGATCGAGGACTCGGCCACCCGGGTCATCCTGACCCAGGCGGACCTGGTGGACCGGCTGTCCGCGCTGGCGCCGAAGGGCACGGCGATCGTCACCCTGGAGGACGCCGAGGGCTTCGGCCCGGCGCCCACCCGGCCGGCCGCGGAGAACCTGGCGTACGTCATCTACACCTCCGGCAGCACCGGCAGGCCCAAGGGCGTGACGATCGAACACCGCAGCATCGTCAGCCAGATGCGCTGGCTCGCGCGGGCCCACGGGCTGGACCGCTCCAAGACCGTGCTGCAGAAGACGCCCATGAGCTTCGACGCGGCCCAGTGGGAGATCCTCGCGCCGGCCTGCGGCGCCGTCGTCGTGATGGGCAGCCCCGGCATCCACCGGGACGCCGAGCGGCTGATCCACACCATCAGGACGCACCAGGTCACCACGCTGCAGTGCGTTCCGACCCTGCTGCAGTCACTGCTGGACACCTGCGAACTGCGCACGTGCACCTCGCTCACCCAGATCTTCACCGGCGGCGAGGCGCTGACCAAGTCGCTCGCCCGGGAGTGCCTCGACACCATGCCGCGGTGCGAGCTGGTCAATCTGTACGGGCCGACCGAGTGCACGATCAACTCGTCGGCGTTCACCGTGGACCGGGCCGGTGTGGGCGAGGGGCCGAACTCCATCTCCATCGGCGCCCCCGTGCACGGCACCACTTACCACATCCTCGACGCCCAGGGGGCCGAGACGGCCGTCGGCGAGGTCGGTGAACTGCACATCGGCGGGATCCAGTTGGCGCGCGGCTATCTGCACCGGCCCGAGCTGACCGAGCAGCGGTTCGTCACCAACCCGTTCGGCGAGGGCAGGCTGTTCCGCACCGGCGATCTGGCCTACTGGAACGCCGACGGCACCGTCCAGTTCGTCGGCCGGGCCGACAACCAGGTGAAGCTGCGCGGCTTCCGCGTCGAACTGGACGAGATCAAGCTGGCGATCGAGACCCACGACTGGGTCAAGCACGCCGCGGTGATCGTGAAGGACGACCCGCGCACCGGTTTCCAGAACCTGATCGCCTGCGTGGAGCTGAATCCCAAGGAAGCGGCCCTGATGGACCAGGGCAACCACGGCGCGCACCACCAGTCCAAGGAGAGCAAGCTCCAGGTCAGGGCGCAGCTGTCGAACGCGGGCGTCCGGGACGCGGCGCAGCTGGCCGGCCGGCCGGTCGTCGACCTGCCGGGCCGCACCGCCGCGCACGTCCAGCGCCGCCAGGCCTTCGCGCGCAAGACCTACCGCTTCTACGAGGGCGGACAGGTCACCAAGGAGGACGTCCTCAGGCTGCTCGAACGCCGGGTCACCGGCGGCCGGCCGCGCGCCCTGTCCGACCTGGGCCGCACCGAACTCGGCGAGATCCTGCGGTACTTCGGACAGCACCTGAGCGAGGAACGACTGCTGCCGAAGTACGGCTACGCCTCGCCCGGATCGCTCTACGCCACCCAGCTCTACCCGGAGCTCGCGGGGATCGGCGACCTGCCCTCGGGGATCTACTACTACCACCCGGTCGAGCACCGGCTGGTGCTGATCACCGAGACCCCGGGCGCCCCGGGACCGAGCGTGAGACTGCACTTCCTCGGCAGGAAGCAGGCCATCGAACCGGTCTACAAGAACAACATCCGGGAGGTGCTGGAGATCGAGACCGGCCACATGGTCGGTCTGTTCGAGGAGATCCTGCCGCCCTACGGTCTCGACATCGTCGGCCTGGAGTTCGCCCCGGGCACCAAGGACCGCCTCGACGTCGCCGAGGAGGACCACTACCTCGGCACGTTCGGCCTGGTCCCGTACGCCGGACCGAGGCCCGAGGACTCGCTCGACCTCTACGTCCAGGCCCACCCCGGAAAGGTCGAGGGCCTGCCGGCCGACCTGTACGCCTACACGGACGGACGTCTGGAGCGGATCTCCTCCGACCTCGTGCTGCGCAAGGAGGTCATCGCCATCAACCAGGCGGTGTACGACCGGGCGAGTCTGGGGATCTCGGTGGTCAGCCGGGCCGGCCAGGACTGGCGGCGTTACATCGATCTCGGCCGCACCCTGCAGCACCTGTCCATGAACGACGTGGGCCTCGGGTTCATGTCGTCCGGGTACAGCTCGAAGAGCGGTGCCGACCTGCCGTCCGCCCGCAAGATCGACGGCATCCTGCGCGCCCTCGGCCGGCCCACCGGACCGTCGTACTTCTTCGTGGGCGGCCGGGTGAGCGAGGAGCAGCGGCTGCACGAGGGCATGCGGGAAGACGTCGTCCATATGCGGGGACCGGCGGAGATGATCCGGGAGGACCTGGTCAACTTCCTGCCGGACTACATGATCCCGAACAAGGTCGTGGTCCTGGACGCACTGCCGACCACCGCCAACGGCAAGATCGACGTGAAGGCGCTCGCCGCCTCGGACAAGACCGACGCGGGCACCGACGACCGTCCCTTCGTGGCGCCCCGCACCACCGTCGAACGCCGGATCGCCCAGCTGTGGAAGAAGGCGATGAAGCGGGAGACCGTCTCGGTCCAGGAGGACTTCTTCGCCTCCGGCGGCAACTCGCTGATCGCGGTCGGGCTGATCAACAGGATCAACCGTGAACTCGGGGCGGCGCTGCCGCTCCAGGTGCTGTTCGAGTCCCCGACGATCGAGGCGCTCGCCCGGCGGGTGCAGGGCGGGGACGAGGTGCGCTCCTCCCGGCTGGTCCCGCTGCAGCCCGAGGGAGCGGGAAAGCCGGTCTACTGCTGGCCCGGCCTGGGCGGCTACACCATGAACCTGCGCCTGCTGGCCGAGCGGATGGGCACCGACCGGCCGTTCTACGGGGTGCAGGCGCACGGCATCAACCCGGACGAGGAACCTCACCTGACGATCCGTCAGATGGCGGCCGACGACGTCGAGATCATCAGGCGGCTGCAGCCGGAGGGCCCGTACACCCTGTGGGGGTACTCCTTCGGGGCGCGCGTCGCCTTCGAGACCGCGTACCAGCTGGAGCAGTTGGGGGAGCGGGTCGAGCAGGTGGTCCTGATCGCCCCCGGATCGCCCAAGGTCCGCTCGACCTGCGGCCTGGAACGCAACGCCACCTACGCCAACAAGGCCTATGTGAGGATCCTGTTCTCGGTCTTCGCCGGCATCACCGGCGGCCCCCTGGTGGAGAAGTGCCTCGCCGTCGCCGAGGACGACAAGAGTTTCGCCGAGTTCGTCAGCGCTCACTTCCCGGGGCTCGACATCGACCTGGTGCTGCGGATCATCCAGGTCGTGGGGACGACCTTCGAGTTCAGCTACACCTTCCGTGAGCTGACCGAACGACGGATCACCGCGCCCATCACCCTGCTCAAGGCGCGGGGCGACGACTACTCGTTCCTGGACGGCGTCGACGGCTACGCGGCCGCACCGCCGACCATGGTCGACCTGCGGGCCGACCACTACTCGATCCTCAAAGATCCCGACGTCGAGGAGCTGGTGACGGCCCTGCGACGGCGTCCGGACCTCCGGAAGGAGACCGTCATGCCGCACGTCAACATCAAGCACTTCCCGGTACCGCTCAGCGACGAGCAGCACTACCGGCTCGTCTCGGCCGTGACCGAAGCGGTGACCACGGCCTTCGGCTGCGACGAGGACGTGGTGTCGATAGCGATCGAGCCGATCGCCAAGGACCGCTGGAACGAACAGGTCTACATACCGGAGATAGTGAACCGGCGGCACATACTCAGCAAGGTGCCGAACTACGGCCCGGACGCCGGCTGAGCCGATGACCACCGACTTCCCACGACACCGGCAGATCCCCGTCGAGTTCAGTGCCGAGGTGAGCGACGCCCTCCACGAGGGGCGCCCCGTGGTGGCACTGGAGTCCAATGTCATCACCCATGGCCTGCCCTATCCGGACAACGCCGCGACCGCCCGGAAGGTGGAGGAGGCGGTCCGGGCCGGCGGTTCGGTCCCGGCCACGATCGCCGTGGAGAGCGGCCGGATCAAGGTCGGCATGACCGACGCCGACATCGACCGGTTCGCCTCCACACCCGGCATCCCCAAGGTCAGCAGCAGGGACCTGCCCGTCGTCCTGGCCCAGGGCCGGATGGGCGCGCTGACCGTGGCCTCGTCCCTGGTCGCGGCCGAGCTGGCGGGCATCCCGTTCTTCTCCTCGGCCGGCATCGGCGGGGTGCACCGGGGGGCCGAGAAGACCATGGACGTCTCCTCCGACCTCATCCAGTTCACCCGGTCCAAGGTCGCGGTGGTGTGCGCGGGCGCGAAGAAGATCCTCGACCTCGGTCTGACACTGGAGTACCTGGAGACCCAGTGCGTGCCGGTGGTGTCGTACCGCTCCGACGACTTCCCGGCCTTCTACTGCGTCTCCAGCGGGCTGCGCAGTCCGCTGCGGCTGGACGACGACGAAATGATCGCCCGGTCGATCGAGAACCACTGGGCCCTGGGCAACCGCAGCGCCTTCCTGATCACCACCCCGGTCCGGCCCGAGGACGCCATCGACGGCGCCGAGGTCGACGCCGCCCTCACCGAGGCCATGCGCGCGGCCGAGCGGGACGGTGTGCGGGGACCGGCGATCACGAAGTACCTGATGCGGGCGGTGGACCGGGCCACGGAGGGCCGCTCGTCCAGGGCCAACATGGCCGTGCTCGTCAGCACCGCCGAGGTCGGCGGCAGGCTCGCCGCGGCCCACGCCGAGCATCTGAAGGGTGTGCGCGGCTGATGGGCACCGGGGACATCAAGCTGTTCGCCGGGCGCAGCCACCCCGAGCTGGCCGAGGAGGTGGCCAAGCACGTCGACGTGGCGCTGACACCGCAGTCGGTCCACGACTTCGCCAACGGCGAGATCTTCGTCCGCTTCGAGGAGTCGGTCCGCGGCAGCGACGCCTTCGTCCTGCAGAGCCACACCGCGCCCATCAACCAGTGGATCATGGAGCAGCTGATCATGGTGGACGCGCTGAAACGCGCGAGCGCCCGCCGGATCACGGCGATCATGCCGTTCTACGGCTACTCCCGCCAGGACAAGAAGCACCGCGGCCGGGAGCCGATCTCGGCCCGGCTGACGGCCGACCTGATCAGGACGGCCGGCGCGGACCGGATCATGACCGTCGACCTGCACACCGCCCAGATCCAGGGCTTCTTCGACGGCCCGGTCGACCATCTGCTCGCCCAGAACCTGCTGGCCTCGTACGTCGGCGACACATACGGCGCCGCCCCCGTCACCGTGGTCTCCCCGGACGCCGGGCGGACCAGGCTGGCCGAGAAGTGGGCCGACCATCTGGGCGGTCGGCCGATCGCGTTCGTGCACAAGACCCGTGACCCCGACCGGCCCAACCAGGCCGTGGCGAACCGCGTCGTCGGCACGGTGACCGGGCAGCTCTGCGTCCTCATCGACGACATGATCGACACCGGCGGCACCATCGCCAACGCCACCGAGATCCTGCTGGCCCAGGGAGCCGCCGACGTCGTCATCGCCGCCACCCACGGCGTGCTCTCCGACCCGGCCGTCGAGCGGCTGTCCGGCTGCGGGGCACGCGAGGTGATCGTCACCGACACACTGCCGATCCCCGACGCCAAACGGTTTCCGAGACTCACCGTCCTGTCCATCGCCCCGCTGCTGGCCCGGGCGATCCGCGAGGTCTGCGCGGACGGCTCGGTGACCAGTCTCTTCGACGGACACGCGTAGCCGACAGGCCGGCCACGCACACGGCATCCGATCCCACCACACGAGAGGTCTCCCGGAACATGACATCACAGCAGCACAACGGCGTCGGCACGGTCGACGGCTACCGGCCCCTGATCCCGCAGGAGCAGGTCGAAACGGTTCTGGAACTGCGCAGGATCCTGTCCGGGTCGGGCGCCCCGGAGGAAGCCGCGACGACGGTTCCCTTCCTCGGCCTGACCCTGACGGTTCCCGCACAGGTCATGACTCCCTGCCCGGTCTCCCCGATTCTCGGCGGAGCGGTCTTCGCCGAGGTCGAGGAGGGCGACCGGGTCCTCGACATGGGCACCGGCAGCGGATCCCTCGCGATCATCGCCGCCGCCAAGGCGTCCGAGGTCCTCGCCGTCGACATCAATCCGCACGCCGTGGAGGCGGTACGCGCCAACGCCGAGCGCAACGGTGTCGCGGACCGCGTCGAGGCGCGCCTCAGCGATGTCTTCGGCTCGGTCGAGGGGACGTTCGACCTGATCGTCTTCAATCCGCCCTTCCAGTGGTTCGCGGCCCGCGATGTCGCCGACTCCGCCACCACGGACGCGAGTTACTCGGCCCTGACCAGGTTCTTCCGCCAGGCCAGGGAGCACCTCGCGGACGGCGGGCGCATGCTGATCTTCTTCAGCACGATGGGGGACGTCGACTACCTCCACAAGCTCATCGAGGACGGGGGCTTCCGGCACGACGTGGTGTTCCGCACCACCCGGCCGGTCGCCGACGTCCCGGTGGAGTTCTCCTGCCACCGCCTGTCGTGACCGCGGGCTGAGCACGGTGGAGGCCTCCTCACCCGCTCCCCGAGGGGTGAGGAGGCCTCCACCGGCGGCCATGGGGCACCGCACATCCGTAGTCCCGGCCACCGGCCCGGTGGCCGTAACAACAGGAGGAAGTCCCCTTGTCCCGTCGTCTGTTCACCTCGGAGTCCGTGACCGAGGGGCACCCCGACAAGATCGCCGACCAGATCAGCGACACCATCCTCGACGCGCTGCTGCGCGAGGACCCGACCTCTCGGGTCGCCGTCGAGACGCTGATCACCACCGGTCAGGTCCATCTGGCGGGCGAGGTCACCACCAAGGCCCGCGCGCCCGTCGTCCGCCTGGTCCGCGAGAAGATCCTGGAAATCGGTTACGACTCCTCGGCCAAGGGCTTCGACGGCGCCTCCTGCGGGGTGACGGTGTCGATCGGAGCGCAGTCCCCGGACATCGCCCGCGGTGTGGACACCGGCGGCGCGGGCGACCAGGGCCTGATGTTCGGCTACGCGACCGACGAGACGCCGACCCTCATGCCCCTGCCGATCTTCCTGGCCCACCGCCTGGCGGCGCGCCTCACCGAGGTCCGCAAGAACGGCACCGTCCCCTATCTGCGCCCCGACGGCAAGACACAGGTCACCATCGAGTACGACGGCGACTGCGCCGTCCGCCTCGACACGGTGCTGGTCTCCTCGCAGCACGCACCCGACATCGACCTCGACTCCCTACTGGCCCCGGACATAAGGGAGTTCGTGGTGGAGCCGGAGGTGAGGGCCCTGGCGCAGGAGGGCATCAAGCTGGACACCGAGAGCTGCCGTCTGCTGGTCAACCCGACCGGTCGCTTCGAGATCGGCGGCCCCATGGGGGACGCCGGTCTGACCGGCCGCAAGATCGTCATCGACACGTACGGCGGCACGGCCCGCCACGGTGGCGGCGCCTTCTCGGGCAAGGACCCGTCCAAGGTGGACCGTTCGGCGGCGTACGCGATGCGCTGGGTGGCGAAGAACGTGGTCGCCGCCGGCCTCGCCTCCCGCTGCGAGGTCCAGGTCGCGTACGCGATCGGCAGGGCCGAGCCGGTCGGCCTGTTCGTCGAGACGTTCGGCACCGGGAAACTGCCCGCGCCCGACATCCAGAACGCCGTCACCGAGGTCTTCGACCTCCGCCCGGCCGCCCTCGTCCACGACCTCGACCTGCTCCGCCCGATCTACGCCCGCACCGCGGCCTACGGCCATTTCGGCCGCGAACTCTCCGGCTTCACCTGGGAGCGCACCAACCGACAGCACGCCCTGCGCAGGGCAGCCGGCCTGTACTGACCTCCCCCGACTTCCCGGCACCACCCCCTCTTCCGCGGCCCGCCGGGAGCTCCCCCCATCCGCACTCAGCACTCCGCTTTGTGCCGCTGTGCTCCGCTGTGCGCCGTCCCGCCCGTCCAGAGTCCGAGGAGAACCCCAGTGCGTATCGCCGTGTCAGGCTCCATCGCGATCGACCATCTCATGGTCTACCCGGGCCGGTTCGCGGAGCAGTTGATCGCCGAGATGGTCGAGCACGTGTCCCTCTCCTTCCTGGCCGACCGCCTGGAGGTCCGCGAGGGAGGCGTGGCCGCGAACATCTCCTTCGGCCTGGGCCGCCTCGGTCTGCGCCCGGTGCTCGTGGGCGCCGCGGGCCTCGACTTCGCCGCCTACGGAGAGCGGCTGCGGGAGGCAGGCGTGGACCTCGCGTCGGTCCGGGTCAGCGAGACGCTGCACACGGCCCGTTTCGTGTGCACCACGGACGCCGACCAGAACCAGATCGCCACGTTCTACGCGGGCGCCATGGCCGAGGCCGGCCGGATCGACCTCGCCGATGCGCACCGCCGCACGGGCGGCCTCGACCTCGTGCTCGTCGGCGCCGACGACCCCGAGGCGATGCTGCGGCACACGGCCGCCGCGCACGCGCTCGGTATCCCGGTGGCCGCCGACCCCTCCCAGCAACTGGCCCGTCTGGACACCGCGCAGACACGGCTTCTGGTGGAGGGGGCCCGGTTGCTGTTCACCAACGAGTACGAGAGCGCGCTGCTGCGCGAACGCACCGGCTGGAGCGAACGGGAGGTACTGCGGCGGGTGGGCGCCTGGGTCGTCACGCGTGGCGCGGAGGGCGTGTCGATCACGGAGGCCGGAGGCCGGCGCAGGGACGTCCCCGCGGTGGCGACGGACGACATGGTGGATCCGACCGGTGTGGGCGACGCCTTCCGCGCCGGATTCCTCGCCGGCCTGGCCTGGGAGCTGCCGTACGAGCGGGCGGCCCAACTGGGGTGTGCGCTGGCCACGTCGGTGCTCGAATCGGTCGGGACGCAGGAGTACAAGGTGCTTCCCTCCGACGTCCTGGCCCGGATCGGCCGGAGCTACGGCCCCGACGCGGCGCGGGAGATCGGGGCGCGGCTGTGACGACGCTGCGCGATGTCCTCGGCCGTGGCCGGCCCACGTTCTCCTTCGAGTTCTTCCCACCGAGGACCGAAGCCGGAGCGCGGAGTCTGTGGCGGACGATCCGTCACATCGAGCGGCTGGCTCCGGACTTCGTGTCCGTCACCTACGGGGCGGGCGGCTCCTCCAGGGACCGCACCGTCGAGCTGACCCGACGGATCGCGACCGAGACGACCCTGCGGCCCGTCGCCCATCTCACCGCGGTCGGGCACTCGGTGGCGGAACTGCGCCGTATCGTCGGCCGGTACGCCGACGGGGGCGTACGGGACGTCCTCGTCCTGCGCGGTGACCCGCCCGGCGCTCCGGGCGGGCCCTGGATCCCGCACCCCGACGGCTTCACCCACGCCCATGAACTGGTGTCCCTCGTCCGGGAGTTGGGTGACTTCGGCATCGGTGTCGCGGCGTTCCCGGAACGCCATCCCCGCTCCCCGGACTGGGACAGCGACATCCGGCACTTCGTCGCCAAATGCCGGGCCGGGGCCGACTTCGCCATCACGCAGATGTTCTTCCACGTCGACGACTATCTGCGGCTGCGGGACAGGGTGGCCGCGGCGGGCTGCGACATCCCGATCGTCCCGGAGATCATGCCCGCCACCGATGTACGTCAGATCAGCCGCTTCGCCGAACTGAGCGGTGCCGCCTTCCCCGAGGAACTGGCCCACCGTCTGGACGCCGTGCGGGACGACCCGGAGCGGGGCCACCGCATCGGTGTCGCCCACGCCACCGCCATGGCCGAGCGGCTCCTCGCCGAAGGCGCCCCCGGCCTGCACTACATCACCCTCAACCGCTCGACGGCGACGCTCGAGATCCACCGCGACGTACTGAGCACGAGGAGCCCCCACCATGCCCTGGCAGACCAAACCTAACAAAACCCACCAAATGCGCCGAACCGCGCCCCCGTTACAAAGCACACCACTGCCACGGGCTGCGCCGCTCTCGTGGGCCACCCCGTCCGCATGGGGTGCGCCGTCCTCATGGAGCGAGGTGTACGTCCTTGACGTCGAGGATGTCGAGGAAGGCCGTGGCCGCGGGTGTGCGGGTTTCCGCGCTCCAGATGACGTACTCGACCCGGGCCGGCGCGTCGATGACCTCGACGATGGTGACTCCGCTGAGCTGGGCCGCGTAGGCGGAGGGGAGCATCGCCACGCCGAGGCCCTGGCCGACCAGCCGGGCCAGGAAGTCGGCGTTGGTCACCTCGAAGGCCACGTCGCGGACCAGGCCGGCGGCGGAGAAGGCGAGGTCGGACTGGACACGGCCGGCGGTCTTGGCCGGCAGGTCCACGAACACCTCCGAGGACAGCCGCTGCAGATCGACCGCCGGCTCGGCCGCGAGCGGATGATCCGGGGCGATCACGGCGACGAGCCGGTCCCTGGCGAGTTCCCGGGCGCTGACCCCCTCGGGCCGCATCGTCGTCGGCAGTCCGAGGAAGGCGACCTCGATGGCGCCCTGCTTGACCTGCTCGACGAGATCGTCGCTCGCGCCGACGCGGAGACTGATGCGGACCTGCGGATACCGCTGGTGGTAGTCGCGCAGCGCACCCGGGATGTCGACGGCGGCGACGGACGGGATGAGCCCCACGGACAGCCGCCCGCGGACCTCACCGATGGCGGCGGCCACCTCGAGGGACGCGCGCTCGGCGGACTCCAGACACTGACGGGCGGCGGGAAGGAACGCCGCACCGGCCGGTGTGAGCCGGACCCGACGGGTGGTGCGCTCGAACAGCTTGGCGCCCAGCTCCTGTTCCAGCCGCGCGATCTGATGGCTGAGAGCGGACTGGACGACCAGACAGCGCTCGGCGGCACGGGTGAAGCTGTTCGTCTCGGCGACGGCGACCACATAGCGCATCTGCTGCAGCTCCATGGTGATCCATCTTGCATCAAGATAAATGAGATGACAAACATGTGTTGGACTCATTGATGGTCGCCGGTCCAGAATTTGAAGGTGCCACACCGCCACGCCGATTTCTGAGGTCGACGCATTCGAGCCGGGTGGCGAATTCCTCATTCCGACCGGAAGGACCGGCCCATCATGCCCAGCATGCCGTCGAACAAGACGGAAACCGTCGTCGACATGTGGTTCGACCCCCGCTGCCCATGGGCGTGGATCACCTCCCGTTGGCTGCTCGAAGTCGAAAAGGTGCGGTCCATCGAGACCCGTTTCCACGTGATGAGCCTTTCGGTACTCAATGAGGGCCGGGAAGTTCCGGACAAATACAAGCAGGGCATGATCGACGGCTGGGGCCCGGTGCGGGTCTGCATCGCCGCCGAACAGCAGCACGGCACGGAGGTCCTGCGGCCGCTCTACAACGCCATGGGGACCCTCATCCACCACAAGAAGGCAGGCCTGAAGCGGGACATGATGCTCGCGGCCCTAGCCGAGGCCGACCTGCCCGCGGAGCTCGTCGAGGTGGCGGACACCACCGAATACGACAAGGCGCTGCGGGCCAGTCATCACGCCGGAATGGACCCGGTCGGCTCCGAGGTCGGCACTCCGGTCATTCACGTACCCGGCCCCGACGGTGAACTCATCGCCTTCTTCGGCCCGGTGATCTCACCCGCTCCGCGCGGTGAGGCGGCCGGCCGCCTGTGGGACGCCGTACTCACCATGGCGGGCACCGACGGATTCTTCGAACTGAAGCGCACGCGCACCCGCGATGCCATTTTCGACTAGTCCGCTTCCAGGGAATTCCGACGTGAACGCAAACCTATGTCCCGGCATCGACGCGTTGGATGGCGGGTTTTCCGAAGCATCGACAGCGGAGGGTGGTGCGCCATGAACAGTGGCCGGCAACTCCTCACCTCGGGGGTGACGGCGCTCGCGCCGGCGATCTGGGGATCCACCTATCTGGTGACGACGGAATGGCTGCCCCCGGACCGTCCCCTGCTCGCCACCACCGTGCGGGCGCTTCCCTCGGGCCTGATCCTGCTGCTCATCTCCCGTGTGCTGCCCAAGGGCGAGTGGCTGTGGCGTTCCCTGGTGCTCGGAACGCTCAACATCGGCGCGTTCAACCTGCTGCTGTTCGTCGCCGCCTACCGCCTGCCCGGCGGCATCGCGGCGATGATCATGGCGGTGCAGCCGATGATCGTCCTGATCCTGGCGGCACTGATCATCGGCGACAGAATCCGCGCCGTACACGTCGTGGCCTGCGCCATGGGCGCGACCGGTGTCGTCCTGCTGGTGTTCAAGGGCTCGGGGGCACTCGACCTGGTCGGCGTCGCCGCCGCGCTGGGCGGGGCGGCCTGTATGGCCACCGGCATCACCTTCACCAAACGCTGGGGCCGACCCGAGGGGGTGGGTCTGCTTCCCTTCACCGGCTGGCAGTTGACGGCGGGCGGGCTGGTGTCGCTGCCCTTCACCCTGTCCGTCGAAGGTCTGCCGGACTCCCTCACGGGAACCAACGTCTTCGGCTTCGCCTACCTCATCTCCCTGGGCGCGGTGATCAGTTACGCGCTCTGGTTCCGCGGGATCGAGAAACTGCCGGCGCTGGCGGTCTCCTTCCTGGCCCTCGGCAGTCCGATCGTCGCGACCATCCTCGGAATCGCCTTCCAGGACGAGACGTTCTCGGCGCTCCAGATGGTCGGGATCGTGGTGATCCTCGCCGCCGTGGTGCTCGCGCAACCCCGGCCGGCCAAGCCGCCCACGACGCCCGCCGAGGAGCTTCCCGTCGGCGAGGAATCCGCGGTGCTCGGGCCGAAGCCCGCCGTGGGCCGCAGCGGGACCGGTTCCTGAATGCCTGTGCCCCAGGCCCCACCTGTGCCCCAGGCCCCAAGACATCACCAGATCGTTGGAGAGTAGTCATGTCCGTACAGCAACAAGAGCGCGCGCCCTCGGCCGTCAAGGGCTGGTTCGGCGTCGCCGCCATCACCGCCAGCCTGTTCGTCTTCCTCACCACCGAGCTGATGCCCGTCGGCCTGCTCACCCCGCTCAGCAAGAGCCTCCACATCTCGGTCGGCGTCGCCGGCCTCATGGTGACCGCGCAGGGCGTCGCGGCCGGCCTCGGCGTACCGTTCATCGTGGCCTGGACGCGGCGCGTCAACCGACGCCTCCTGCTGTCCACGCTGCTCGCGGTGCTGGCCCTGGGAAACCTCATCACCTCGGTCTCGCCGAACTACCCGCTGATTCTCGCCACCCGGCTGTGCATGGGATTCGCCAGCGGTGTGTTCTGGGCCATCGGCGTGAGCATGGCCATGCGGATCGTGCCCGAGCGCCACGCGAGCCGGGCGGCCGCGGTCGTGATGTCCGGCATCTCCATCGCCACGGTCGTGGGCATCCCGCTCGGCACCATCATCGAGGCCCACACGAACTGGCGGACCACCTTCGCCATCTGGGCCGGCCTCAGCCTGCTGGTGTTCCTCGCGGTCGCGGCGATCATTCCCTCGCTGCCGTCGGAGAACGCGGTGTCGGTCCGCGAGGTGTTCGGGCTGCCGGTCAGGAACGGCCAGCTCCGTACGGTGCTGCTGATCGTCGTCTTCTTCGTGCTCGGCCACTTCGGTGCCTACACGTTCGTACGCCCCTACCTGGAGGACGAGGCATCCGCCTCGGCCACCTTCATCACGGTCGTGCTGATCATCTTCGGTGTCGGCGGTGCCATCGGGAACTTCGTCGCCGGATACACGGTGAACAAGAGCCTGCGCGGCACCTTCGTCGTCGGCCTGGTGGGGCTGCTGGCCGCCCTGCTGCTCCTGCGCACCATCGGTGACGTGGAGTCCGGCGCCGTGGTCGCGCTGGTCCTGTGGGGACTCTCCTTCGGCGCCGTGCAGCTCTCCCAGATCAACATGACACTCGCCGCCGCGCCCGAGACGTTCGAGGCCGCGATGTCGCTCAACACCATGGCGTACAACACCTGCATCGCGCTCGGCGCGCTGTTCGGCGGCCTGTTCGTCGACCACGTGGGTGTCACCAGCGTCATCTGGTTCGGTGTGATTCTGGCCGCCGCGTCGCTGCTTCTCAGGCTCGGCACCGGCTGGAAGAAGAAGGTGCCGACGAACCCCGTCTCCGAGGACGATCTGGCCCCCACCCACTAAGAAATCGGTCCTCCCGAAAAGAGGCCGTCGCGCACCCCTCGGTGAATTCGCATTTCGCCGAGGGGAGTTGCGCGATGGCCTTTTTCTGTTTCCGCCTGACATCGAAATTAGGCGGCCGATGGCTGATTTACGCCCTGTCCGCCGAATGGTTTTATGGGCCATCATTGTTGCCGGACGAGCTTTTGGGACCTCGAACCAGCCGGCTGCCGCATCTGCGCATTTCCCCGGCCTGTCCCCTTCGCCTCTCGTCTTCCGGCGGAACTCCGCCTTTCGAACCCCGTCCGAACCGGGAGTGGAACCACGATGACGACAAGCACCGCAACCGCCCTGCACGACCAGGTCGCCTCGTTCCTGGACGAGCTGGAGCGGCACGACGTCTACAACAACGACTACTTCAAGTTCCTCCAGGACACCCAGTGGAACAGCCGGAACTACGAGCTGCACCGGGCCAACTTCTTCTACCGCACCGAGGGCACCGTCAAGGGCATAGCCCATGTGTGCGCCCAGGCGGCGGCCCACGACGACCGCGACACGCTGACCCTCTTCTCCTTCATCCTCAACGAGGAGACCGGGGGCGGCGAGGCCGCCAGGTGCCACGAGGTCCTGATGGAGAACGCCCACAACCTGCTCGGCGAGGTCGAGTTCGGGCTGCCGGCGCTGCGCGTCAAGGACGCCCGCGACAGTGACCTGGTCATCCCCGAGACCGTCGCCTACCGCGAGCGCACCCGGGAGCTGGTGGGCGGCAGCTACCAGCGCATGCTGGGCGTCGCGATGGCCCTGGAGTCCCACGCCGACACCATGCTGCAGGTCTGCCGCACGGCGTTCCGCAACAGCAACACCGGCCTGCCGCAGGGCGAGTTCGTCGACAACGTGGAGATCTACTTCAACGTCCACGTCGGCGACGAGGGCGTCGAGGAGCGGCACGCCGCCGACGCCAGGAAATGCGTCGTGAACAACAGCCGTACCGAGGCGGACCTCGCCGAGATCGCCTATGGGGCGACCGAGACCCTCAACATCCAGCTGGAGATGTGGAACGCGATGTACAAGCACGTCACGAGTTGAGTTCCGCACCGACAGAGAGGTGACTCGCAACGCCGTGCAGAAGACAAGAGGTATCTCCGACGCCGTCCTGGCACTTCCCGAATCCGCGACCCACGGAGCCGCGGCGAAACTGGTCGCGCTCAACAGCGGACTCGCCCCCGAACACCAGATCATCGACCTCAGTATCGGTGCGCTTGACACACCGACCGATCCCCGGATCGACCAGGGGGTCATCGAATTCATCCGGACCCGGTCCGACATGGTGCACGCCTTCGCACCGGTCAAGGGATTCCCGTTCCTGCGCCAGTCCATCGCCGCGCGGGTGAACCGGCTGCACGGAATCTCCTACGACCCGGACAGCGAAATCATGGTCACCCCGGGCGGCGTGAAGGGCTCGATATCGGTCGCTTTCCACGCGCTGCTGAATCCCGGGGACGAAGTCGTTATCCCGGTGCCCAACTGGCCCCACTACTCCGACATGGTACGGCTGCACGAAGCCGTACCCCGGACCGTCCTGGTCCCGGCGCGGGACGGCCTGACCGCGCCGGTTCTCGAAGAAGCGCTGTCCGAGCGCACGAAGATCGTCGTCCTCGGCGACTGCATCAACCCGACCGGAAAGATCTACTCGACCGGGGAACTCTCGGCGCTGGCCCGGGTCCTCGCCGAGCACAACAGGCGGCGCGAGGCCCGCGGCGAGAGCCCGGTCCACGTTCTCTTCGACACCCCCTACGAAGCCCATGTCCTCGGGGAACGCGCCAAGACGTTCGCCGGCCTGGACGTGGCCCTCGCCGACGGCAGCCGCTGCTCCATGCGGCCCTGGACGGTGTCGGTGACCGGGCCCGGCAAGACGTACGGCATGCACGGCGACCGCATCGGATACCTCTGCGGTCCCCCGGACATCGTGGAGGCGTCCGCGCGGGCGCAGGTCAACCTGACGTCGTTCGCGTCCACCTACGGCCAGATAGCGACGCACATCGCGCTGCGGCCGGAGATGGACGAGGTGGCGACCGCCAGGGCGCGGACCGCTCGCGCCAACCTCGAAGCCATGCTGCGGGAGCTGGAGGCGGTCCCCGCACTGAAGGTCAGCCGTCCGCAAGGGGGTTACTTCCTCTTCGTCGACCTGTCGAGCCATGCGGACGCCTACCGCAAGCACGGCTATGTCACGGCCGAGCAGTTTCTGCTGGCCGAGGCGAAGGTCGCCACGATCTGCGGCAGTCATTTCGCCGAAGGGGAGGAGTTGGACCACTTCGTCAGGATCAACTGCGGTCGCAGCGGCGCGCTCCTGACCAAGGCGGGCACCCGCATCAGGCATGTCCTCACCCGTCTGGAGACCTGAGCCGCATGGCCACCTCGGCGGGAAACGTCAAATACTGCATCATCGGTACGGGTTTCTCCGGTACCTGCGCACTGTGGCATCTGGTGCGGCGACTGACCGATCCCCGTCGGCCGTCCCCGCTTCCGCCGTCGGCCGTCACGATCGTCACGGTGGAGCGGGGGCCGGTGAGCGGGCCCGGATACCCCTACGCGAAGGACAACGTCCAGCTCGCCCACCGGTGCAACAACGAGGCCGGCACCATGGGGATCCACGGCAATGACTTCGTCGACTGGATGACCGAGAGCAAACCCTGGCTCATCCGGGACTTTCCGGAGCTCGTCCTGGAAACCCACCCCGGGATCGAGCCGGGGGAGTGGCAGCCCGACAGCCGTGAGTTCTATCCACGGGCCCTGTTCGGCGCGTATCTGCGCCAACGCTTCCAGGAAGCCGTCGACAGGGCGGTCGCGCACGGCTTCCGGGTGCGGCGGTACGTGCGCCACGAAGCCGTGGACGGCCGTACGACGGAGAACGGATTCAGCGTCGTCCTGCGGGACCTCGCCACCGGCCGCGAGTTCACCGTGGACGGGATCGACCGGGCCCTGCTGGGCATCGGACACTGGCAGTCCGAGGTGACCGGTCCGCTCTCGGGACACAGCGGCCATGTCGCGTCGCCGTATCCACCGGACGCCGTGAAAGCGGCCGTCCGGGACCGGATCCGGGCCCGCCGCGCGCGCGGTGAACGGCCACGGCTGTTCGTGCAGGGCATGGGCCCGAGCGGTATCGACGCCATCCTGTCCCTGTGCGACGAGGGCGAATTCACCCATACGCCCGACGGCCACGTCGCGTCCTACCGACCGGCGCCGGACCGTGAGCCGCTCCAGGTGGTCGCCGGCTCGCGCTCCGGTTTCTTCCCTCCGGTCCGGGGGCCGCTCGTGCCGTACGAGCCGCACTACGTCACCGAGGAGAACTTCGCCGCGATCCGGCGCGCTCACGGCGGGCAGCTGAAGGTCGAGCCCGTTCTGGAGCTGCTGGACAGGGAGCTGCGCCGGGCGACCGACGGCACGGTGGGCTGGGCCGACGTCCAGAGTCCGCCCCACCCGGGCGCCCGGGAGAAACTGGCGGGCGATCTGCGGGACTCGTACACCGGGGACCTCGTCCACGCGATCGTCCTGAAGACCCGCAGGATGCGGTTCTACAGCCGCCTCGCACCGAGTGAGAAGGCGCTGTACGACCGGCTGTTCGACACGCACTTCATCCGGACGGCCGTTCCGATGCCGGCCGCGAACGCGGAGAAGCTGCTCGCCCTGATGGACGCCGGAATCCTGACCACCGTCGCGCTGGGCTACGACTCTCCGCCCGTCCAGGTGACGGAGGACGGTGAGTTCCTGATCACGTACCGCTCGGCCGGCGGTGAACCGGCCGTCCTGCGGGCGGACTGTGTGATCCGAGCCAGGGCGCAGGACTTCGGCATGGCACGCCACCCGTCCCCGCTCGTGCGGAACCTGCTGCGGCGAGGCGAGATCGTGCCGCACCAGGAAGGGGGATACGCCACCGGCGGCATCGCCCTCGAAACCGGCGGCGGATACCGGGTGATGAAACGGTCCGGCGCCGTCCTCCGCCCGTCACCGCACCTGGCGGCCTACGGCCCGCCCGTCAGGTTCTGGCAGAACGAGAAGAACTACGCAGGTGCGTTCGTCGAGGCGGCCGAACGGGTCGCCGACGACTGGATCGAGACAGGGAGACAAGTCATGGAGATGAAAGAGTTCCACTACCAGGACGGCCTGCGGGTCAGTCTGTTCAATCTCGACCACAAGGCCGTCCCCTACCACTTCCACCGCGAAGTGTCCGACATGATGTACTGCTCGCGGGGTCAGATCACGATCGAACTCCCGGACACCGGCGAGGTGTTCACCGTGCAGCCGGGCGAGGTGTTCCAGGTCCCCAGCCCCAGCAGGCACAGGTTCGTCAACGGAGCGCCCGTCGGCACGCTCTCCCGCTATGTGCTGCTGCAGATCGGCGAGTTCGACATCAACTTCGTACCGGCCGCCCAGGAGTTGGCGGAGCGGTTCGCCGGGCGGGCGAAGACGCTGGTCACCAACGGCTCCGTCCACATCGAGAACCGCAAGGACGACATCACCGAACTCGCCGACCGCTTCGAGCGGGTGAAGCCGGAGGAGCTCACCGCCGAGGAGCAGCGCGACGTCGTGGAGGCGCTGCGCTCCTTCGCCGCTCGCGGCACCGAGACGGAACACCCGCGGGCAGCCGTCCACCCGTGACCTCCTCGCACCTGCAGCCGCTCGACCCGACCATCGTCACGATGATCGTCCTGACGTTCTTCGTGGGCGGACTGGTCAAGGGCCTCACCGGCCTCGGCCTGCCGCCCGTCGTCCTCGGGATCCTCACCGCGGCGATCGGGATCCAGCCCGCGAAGGCGCTGATCCTCGTTCCGACGTTCCTGACCAACGTCCTGCAGGCGTCGAGCGGCGGGCACGGCCGGAAGGTCGTCCGGATCACCTGGCCGTTCCTGCTGGCCGCCACGGTGTTCACGGCGTCCGGGGCCTTCACGCTGAGCTACTTCCGGGCGGACGTGATGTCGGCCCTGCTCGGCCTCGGACTGGCCGTGTACGGGGTGCTCGGGCTGTTCCGGTTCCGGGTGAACATCCGGCACCGGAAATGGCACCACCCCGTGGGGGTGCTCTCCGGGGCCACCAACGGGTTCCTCACCGGGATGACCGGCTCCTCGGCCGTCCCGGGCGTCTTCTACCTCCAGTCCCTCGGGCTCTCCCGCGACGAACTGGTACAGGGCATGGGGATCCTCTTCACCCTCTCGACCGTCGGCCTGACCTGGTCGCTCCAGGCGCAGGACCTGCTCGGCGCCCAGCTGGCCGTCATGTCCGCGGTGTCCCTCGCGCCGGCGTTCCTCGGAATGTCGATCGGAAACCGCATCCGCAAGGGCATATCCGAGGAGAAATTCCGAAAGGTCCTGTTCATATCCCTCCTGCTCCTCGGCCTGTACGTCGCCGTGCAGAGCCTGAACCCCTGGTGAGGCCCCGCCCGGCCGGCCACCGCTCGCCGATTCGGGACGGGGCGAAGGGGAAGGGGGACATCACTGCCTGCCGCCGCCCGCTCGGCCACGCGAAGGCCATCGGGGAGCGCACCGCGGCGGGCTGGTCGGGCATGCACGAGGCCGGGACCCGGGAGATCACCTGCTCCTTGCTGCACTCCCCGGCCCACACCTGGCGCGCCCACGCCGTACGTCCCCCGGCCACACCGGAGCCACGCTTCACAAGCGGCGACCGACCGACTGTTCGGACCCGGCGCCTGAAGGAACAGGGGGCCCGGCGGCCCCTCACCGCCGGTGGACGCTGACCGCGTATCCGCCGCCGGTGTAGGGGTCCGCGTCCCAGGTGGCGAAGCGGCCGACGAGGGTGAGGCCGGCCGCGGCGCAGTGCTCGTCGTACTCGGGCAGGGTGATGCTCGGCGGTACCGGCAGATGGGCCGCGTCCAGGCCGAAGCCGGCGACCAGGAGGCCGCCCGGGCACAGGGCCGCGGCCAGCCGTCCGGCCACGGCGGCCTCGGTGCCGGGGGCGAGCAGCGGGAAGATGTTGCCGGCGGCGACCACCAGGTCGAAGTCCGCGGCGATGCCCAGCCGGGCCGGGTCGAAGCCGGTCAGGTCCGCCTGGTACCAGGGCAGTTCGGGTGCCTGTGCCCGCGCCACGGCCAGCATCGACGCGTCGAGGTCCACCCCGACACAGTCGTGGCCCAGTTCCGCGAGCCGGATCATGACCCGCCCCGTGCCGCACCCGGCGTCCAGCACCCGCGACCCGGGCGGTACGAGCCCGGCGCAGAACCGGGCCTCACCGTGGACGTCCTGCCCGCCGCGGGCCAGCGCCGCGAACCGGGCGGCGTAGTCCTCGCCCGAGGTCCCTCCGGTCAACTGCTCCCAACGGCTCATGACCCTCAGCATAGGCAGCACCGCCACATCACCACGAGAACGACGAATCCCCCGTGATCTCGGGGAGATCACGGGGGATTCGGCCGGTGTCCGAGGGGGGACTTGAACCCCCACGCCCGATAAAGGGCACTAGCACCTCAAGCTAGCGCGTCTGCCATTCCGCCACCCGGACAAGGTGTCTGTCGTGCGGGGTTTCCCCCGCGGCGACGAAGGAAACATTACCAGGCTTTCGAGGGGCCCCGATCACCCCCCGTCGCGCCCCGGCCCCCGCGTGAACGGCGTGTGACGGGCCGGTCCCGTCTTGGGGCGCGGCCCGGGTCGGGGAGAGGATGAGGACAAGCACCAGCAGTGACAGCGGGAGGAAGCAGCGTGAGCGACACGGACACGACCAAGGGCGTCACCGGCGAGGACGAGGTCGTGGACCTCTGCAGCGAGCTGATCCGCTTCGACACCAGCAACTACGGCGACCACTCCGGCCCCGGCGAGCGCAAGGCGGCCGAGTACGTCGCCGAGAAGCTCGCCGAGGTGGGCCTGGAGCCGAAGATCTTCGAGTCGCACCCGGGGCGCGCCTCCACGGTCGCCCGTATCGAGGGCGAGGACCCGTCCCGGCCCGCGCTGCTGATCCACGGCCACCTGGACGTCGTACCCGCCCATGCCGACGACTGGACCCACCACCCCTTCTCGGGCGAGGTCACCGACGGGTGCGTGTGGGGGCGGGGCGCCGTCGACATGAAGGACATGGACGCGATGACCCTGGCGGTCGTCCGGGACCGGTTGCGCGCCGGGCGCCGGCCTCCGCGCGACATCGTGCTCGCGTTCCTCGCCGACGAGGAGGCGGGCGGCACATACGGTGCCCGTCACCTGGTCGACAACCACCCCGACCTCTTCGAGGGCGTCACCGAGGCGATCAGCGAGGTGGGCGGGTTCTCGTTCACGGTGAGCGAGGAGCGGCGGCTCTATCTGATCCAGACGGCCGAGAAGGGCATGCACTGGATGAAGCTGACCGTGGCCGGCACCGCCGGGCACGGCTCGATGATCCACCGGGACAACGCGATCACCGAACTGTCGGAGGCGGTCGCCCGGCTCGGCCGGCACACGTTCCCGGTCCGCGTCACCAAGACCACCCGGGCCTTCCTCGACGAGCTCGGCGACGCGCTCGGCACCGAGCTCGACCCGGAGGACATGGAGTCGACGCTCGCCCGGCTCGGCGGTATCGCCAAGCTGATCGGCGCGACCCTCAGCAACACCGCCAACCCGACCCAGCTGGGCGCCGGTTACAAGGTCAACGTCATCCCGGGCGAGGCCACCGCCCATGTCGACGGGCGCTTCCTGCCGGGGCACGAGGAGGAGTTCCTCGCCGACCTCGACAAGATCCTCGGACCGAAGGTGAAGCGCTCGGACGTGCACTCAGACAAGGCGCTGGAGACCTCCTTCGACGGCGCCCTGGTCGAGGCGATGCAGTCCTCGCTGCTCGCCGAGGACCCCACCGCGAAGGCGATCCCCTACATGCTCTCCGGCGGCACGGACGCCAAGTCCTTCGACGACCTCGGTATCCGCGGCTTCGGCTTCGCGCCCCTGAAGCTGCCCCCGGAGCTGGACTTCGCCGGCATGTTCCACGGTGTCGACGAGCGGGTGCCGGTCGACGGCCTGAAGTTCGGCGTGCGCGTTCTCGACCGTTTCATCGACGCGTCATGACCTTGATAATCGCCAGCCTGTACGGAACTGACTGAGAAGAGTGAATCCGCTCATAAGCTCGTAGCTCCATTACTCCCTCCTCGTTACAGGTGATGTGATCCGCTACTTGGGATCGCATTGCCAACAAGGAGGAATAATGATCAAGAAGGTCGTCGCTGCTGCGGCTGCCACCGGTGGTCTGGTTCTCGCGGGTGCGGGCCTCGCCGTCGCCGACGCCGGCGCTCAGGGTGCCGCGGTGCACTCCCCGGGTGTCGCTTCCGGCAACGTCGTTCAGGTTCCGGTGCACATCCCGGTGAACCTCTGCGGCAACACGGTCTCCGTGATCGGGCTGCTGAACCCCGCCTTCGGCAACACCTGCATCAACAACTGACGCCGGCCCGCTGAGGCCGTCCGTTTCACGCCCGTCGGCTCCGGAGTGCGCGCCATGCGCTCCGGAGCCGACCGGGCTTTTCACGATGATTCCAGGTCAGGAATGAAGGCAGGGGGGAATTCAGGAATGCGACAGGCAACACGCAAGGGCCTGATGACGGTGGCGGCAGCGACCGGTGTGCTCGCCGCCGCGGGCGGCGCCGCGCACGCCGACTCGGGGGCGAGCGGCAGCGCCTCGGACTCGCCCGGCGTGCTCTCGGGCAACACCGTGCAGGCGCCGGTGCACGCGCCGGTGAACGTCTGCGGCAACACCGTCAACGTGGTCGGCGTCCTGAACCCGGCGGTGGGCAACAGGTGCGTCAACACCGGCGGCGGCAGCTCGGACCACGGTGGCTACGGCGGCTCCGGCTCGGGCGGTCACACCGGCTCCGGCGGCTCGCATGCCGGCGGCCACAGCACCGGCTCGCCGGGTGTCGGCTCCGGCAACCACGTCCAGGTGCCGATCGACGTACCGGTCAACGCCTGCGGCAACAGCGTCGACATCGTCGGCGTCGGCAACTCCACCACCGGCAACGACTGCGGGGGCGGCGGTCATTCGGGCGGCGGGCACTCCACGACCCCGCCGGGGACCGGGACGCCCGGACAACCGGGACAGCCCGGACAGCCCGGACAGCCCGGACAGCCGGGCCAACCCGGTCAGCCGGGTACGCCGGGCACTCCGGGCACGCCTTCCCAGCCCGGCCACCCCGGCAGCCCGAGCATCCCGCCCGGCACCGGCGGCCACACCCCGGGCGGCTCCTCGCACACCAACCACCCCGGCGCCCAGTCGGTCAGCGCGCCCGAGGCCGTCTCGCAGCTCGCGCACACCGGAAGCGACCTGCCGCTGGGCCTGGTGCTCCCGGTCGGAGCCGGGGCGATGCTCGCGGGCGCGGTGCTCTACCGCAAGGCACGGGCGTCGGCGTAGTACGGAGTGACCGGCGCAGTGCCGAGTGACATGCATCACGGAGCGGGCCCCGCCTCGGCGGGGCCCGCTCCGTTTCCGGCGATCATGTCGCCGCCTCAGCTCACCACGTGGCACGCACCTGGCGGATGATCCGCCGGCGCAACCGCACCCTGCGGCTGCCGTCGCGCATCAGACTGAGGCGGTCCAACTCCCAGTGTCCGTACTCGGCATGGTCCGTCAGCAGGCGTGTGGCGTCCTTGCGGGAGACCCCGCGCGGTACGTACACGTCGACAAATTCGTATTCCGGCATCGCATCTATTGTGCGGGCTGGGGCCCGGTACGGATAGCGTCTGCACTATGTCTGATGCTGCGCAGCCCACCGCTGCCGAGGTACGAGCCGCTGCCGAGGCGGTCAAGACCGCGCTCGACCGCCACCTGGCGGCCGTCGAACGCCGGTCCGGGGAGGACGACCCGGCCGTCTACGAGGCGTTCAACCAGCTGGCGGCGGCCGCCGAGGCGAACGACGAGCTGCTCTACGAACGCTACGACGAGGTGACACCCTTCGAGATCCCCGGTGCGGAGGACGCGCTGCCGCCGTACACGGGCCCCGAGGAGCCGCACGCGCTGAGCGTGCTGATCCGCCGTGACTACTCCGTGGTGGAGCCGCAGCGGTTGCTGGCACAGGCACAGCGGGTGGAGGCGGCGGACGCGGACGACGACGAGGCCGCGGGCACGGTGCCGGGGGCGCTGAGCGTGCTGTTCGGCGAGTTCGAGCCGGACGAGATCGCTTCGCGGCACAAGGAGTTCGGGCTGGAGGAGGGCGACTCCACGCTGTGGGTGACGGCGGCGGACGATCCCGCTGAGGCGGGGGAGTGGCTGGAGACGCCGTTCGAGGCGGTCGATCCGCAGCGGGTGGTGTGTCGGTTCGACGTCAGCGCGGTGTTCGACGACGAGCTGGACGACGAAGAGGAAGAGCTGGACGACGAAGAGATGGACGACGACGAGGTGGTCGAGGACGGGGAGCTGGAGCCACTGGACGTCGAGAGGTAGGCCGGGTCTTCGGCGGCGGTCACGGAGTGCTCTCCGTGACCGCCGTTTGCCGTGCCGTGCGCGGTTCCCGCCGCCCGGCCGCCCCGCCGCCCCTCAGCGGTTGGCGGCCAGGAGGGCCGGGAGGCGGGTCGTGCGGGGCTTGGCCTGGATCTCGGACACCGCTCTCGGGAGGGCCTGCTCCACGCCGTGGACCACCGAGAGGTGGCGGTCGGCGCGACTGAACGCCGTGTAGACCCAGGGGCGGGTCAGCGCCTGTCCGGCGTCCCCGGGCAGCACCACGACCACCGCCGGCCATCTGCCGCCCGCCGCCTGGTGCGCGGTGAGGGCCCAGCCGTGCCGCAGGGACTGCTCCACCCGCTCCTTCGGTACGACCACGTCGGCGCCGGCGCAGGAGAGGTGCAGCCCGGCCGCGTCGGCCTTCACGACCTGGCCCGGGAGGGTGCGCCCCGGGGTGGGGGAGTAGGCGACGCGGTCGCCCGGATCGAAGCCGGCGAAGCGGCCGGGGCCCGGGTTGAGGCGTTCCTTGAGGGCCGCGTTCAGGGCGCGGGTGCCCGCGGCGCCGCCGTGGCCCGGGGTGATCACCTGGGTCTGCTCCGGGGGGATGCCGATCGCCCGCGGCACCGAGTCGGCGACCAGCTGCACGGTCCGGTGCACGGCCTCGCCCGCGTCCCGGACGGGCACGATCACGACCTCCTTGCCGGGGGCGTCGACCTGGTTCAGCTCGCCGATGCCGATGCCGGAGACCAGCTCACCGAGGGGGCCGAGGTCCGGCACCCGTGAGGCGATCTGCGGGCAGACCCGGGCCGCGAGCAGATCCGCGAAGACCCGCCCCGGGCCGGCCGACCACAGCACCGCCGGGTCACCGGCCAGCACCAGCCGGGCCCCGTCGGGCAGCGACTCGACGACCAACGCGGCCGCCTCGACGCCCAGTTGGGGCGTGTCCAGCACGATCAGGAGATCGAGGTCGAGCGCCCCGTCGGCGTCCCGGCCGGGACCTTCGGCGCCGGAGAGAAGGCCGGCGACGGTGGTGACCTGGGCGGCCGCGGATGCGCCGGGCCGGTCCGCCTCGTCCAGCAGCCCCGCGAACCGCTCCCGGCCCACCGGACTGTGCGTCGCCGCCCAGGCCCGCAGCCCGAGCTCGGCGGCCACCCGCAGCAGCGTCGCCAGTTCCGTCAGGGACGCCTCGCCGCCCGTGTGCAGGGTGACGCCGTGGCCTCCCGTCGCGCGGATCAGCTCGGCGGTGGAGCCCTTCGCCGCCTCCGCGGCCCGCTCCCACTCCTCCGCCGAACCGGCGTCCTTCGGCACCGAGTTGATCAGCCGGGCCAGGCCGTCGGCCAGGCTCTCCTCGGCCAGGGCGTAGCGTTCGAGACCGACGAGGACGCGGACGGGGCGTTCCTGGCCCTCCTCCGGGTCCTCGGCCTGCTCGGCCGCCGGGGCACGGGGGTCGGCGTCCTGGAAGACCAGGGCCTCGCCCTCCGCGACGGCGTGCTGTACGGCCTCGTCGGCGTCCGGCACACCCCGCTGGGCCAGCGCGGCCGTGAGCGCCGGCATCTCCAGCGCCGTGTGCCCGGCCAGGGCCGCCTGCTCCAGCAGCCAGCCCGTCAGCGCCCGGCCCCGCCGTTCGTCGTCGGGACCGGCCTCCCCGCCGAGCAGGGCCCGTGCGAAACCGTCCGCCTGCTCGGGCCGTACTCCGCCGACCCGCAGCAGCAGCCAGGGGTCGGCGCGGAGCTGCTCGTCCGCCCCTTCGCCGAGGGCGGCGGCGACCTGCGGGGCGAGCGAGTCCGGTGCGCCGCCGGCGGTCAGCACGCCGCGCACCGCGTCGACCGACTCCGCCGCGGGAGCCGCGGGAGCCGAGGGCACGACGGTCTCAGGCATCGGCTGCGGTCGGCGTACCGGCTCCGGAGCGGGCCGGTTCGGAGCCGGCTCGGGGTCGGCGAAAACGGTGGCCACGGGCTTCGTGCCGCTCTCCACCGCCCGGACGGCGGCCAGCAGATCGGCGGCCTTCCCGCTGAGCTTGCCCCCGGCCTCGATGGGCCCCTGCTTCTCGGCCTTCCGCCGCTCGATCCGCTCCCGCTCGATCCGCTGGGCGGCCAGCTCCGCCTCGGCCTCGGACTGCCGCGCCGCGGCCTCGCCGTCCCCACCGGCACCCGTGGCGTCGGCCGCCGCGCCGGTCTCGTCGCTTCCCGCCGTGCTCGCGTCGCCCACGGTGTCGCCGGTGTCAGGCGTCTGCGCCTTGCTCCCGGCCGTGCCGTCGGCCGCCCGTGCGCCCCCTTCGGCGGTGTCGCCCTCCGTCGCGGCTTCCGGGGTTCCCGGCTCCGTCTCCTCAGGCTCCGTGCTCACAGCGTGCTCCAGTCGTGATCGGGATAGCGGTGCACGGGCGCCGACACATCGTCGAGCGCCCGGCAGATCTCGTCAGGAAGACTAAGGGCCTCCACTGACAATGCCGCCGTGAGCTGCTGCGCGTTGCGCGGACCGATGATGGGGGCGGCCACGCCGGGGCGGTCGCGGATCCAGGCGAGGGCCACCTGAAGGGGCGTCACGGCGAGGCCGTCCGCGGCGGTCTGGACGGCCTCGACGATCTGGCTCGCGGTGTCGTCGAGGTACGGGGCGACGAACGGCGCGAGGTGGTCCGAGGCGCCGCGCGAGTCGGGCGGCAGGGCGTCGCCCCGGTACTTGCCGGTCAGGACTCCGCGGCCGAGGGGGGAGGAGGGGAGCAGGCCGATGCCCAGGTCGAGGGCGGCCGGCAGCACCTCGCGCTCCACGCCCCGCTGCAGCAGCGAGTACTCCATCTGGGTGCTCGCGAGCCGGGTGCGTATGCCCGGTGCCGCCAGCTGCCAGGTGCCGGCCTTGGCGAGCTGCCAGCCGCAGAAGTTGGAGACACCGGCGTAGCGGGCCCGCCCGCTGCCGACGGCCAGGTCGAGGGCCTGGAGGGTCTCGTCGAGCGGGGTCGAGGGGTCGTAGGCGTGGATGTGCCAGACGTCGACGTAGTCGGTGCCGAGGCGGGCGAGCGAGGCGTCGAGGGCGGAGAGGAGATGGCCCCGGGAGCCGTCGAAGCGGCGGTCGGGGTCCGGCACGCTGCCCGCCTTGGTGGAGATCACCAGGTCCCGGCGCGGGACCAGGCCTTCCATGAGCCGCCCCAGCAGGTACTCGGCCTCTCCGTCGCCGTACACGTCCGCCGTGTCGACGAGGCTGCCGCCCGCCTCCCAGAACGTCTTCAAGAGGTCCGCCGCGTCGTGCTCGTCGGTGTCCCTGCCCCAGGTGAGGGTGCCGAGTCCGATACGGGACACACGCAGGCCGGTGCGACCGAGATGCCTCTGCTCCATGAACGCCGACATTACTGGCCTGAACCTGCCGTGTGGGGGCCTGTGGACGAGCAGTTTCCCCAAGGGGAGGCCGTGTTCGCGTGCCTGGTCACACCGTGCCGACCGGCATTGTGCGCAACGCGACTGCCCGAGGTCGGGCGCCTCGCGCTAGTGTCGGTGGGACAGGGACGTTACTGATCGGTAAGGGGATCGGCATGCAGCTCGGGATCAACCTCGGCTACTGGGGTGCCGGAATGGACGCGGACAACCTGGAGGTCGCCAAGGAGGCCGACCGTCTCGGGTACGCCGTCTGCTGGGCGGCCGAGGCCTACGGGTCGGACGCGGCCACCGTCCTCAGCTGGGTCGCCGCCCACACCGAGCGCATCGACGTCGGCTCGGCGATCTTCCAGATCCCGGCCCGCCAGCCCGCGATGACCGCGATGACCGCCGCCACCCTCGACTCCCTCTCCGGCGGCCGCTTCCGCCTCGGCCTCGGCGTCTCGGGACCGCAGGTCTCGGAGGGCTGGTACGGCGTCAAGTTCGACAAGCCGCTGGCCCGCACGCGCGAGTACGTCGAGATCGTGCGCAAGGCCATGAGCCGCGAGCGGCTGTCGTACGAGGGCGAGCACTGGACGCTGCCGCTGCCCGGCGGCCCCGGCAAGCCGATCAAGCTGACCGTGCACCCCGAGCGCGAGTACATCCCGCTCTACATCGCCGCCATCGGACCCAAGAACCTGGAGCAGACCGGTGAGATCGCCGACGGCGCCCTGCTGATCTTCCCCTCCGCCGCGCATCTGGAGGAGACGACCCTCAGGCACGTCCGCGCGGGGCGTGAGAAGGCCGGCAAGACGATGGAGGGCTTCGACGTCCACCCGACGCTCCCGCTCGCGGTCGGCGAGGACAAGGACGTCACCACGCTCGCCGACGCCTTCCGCCCCTACACCGCCCTGTACGTCGGAGGCATGGGCAGCGCCAAGCAGAACTTCTACAACCAGCTCGCCCAGCGCATGGGCTTCGAGGCGGCCGCCGCCGAGGTCCAGGAGAAGTACCTGGCCGGCGACAAGCAGGGCGCCGCGGCCGCCATCCCGCACGACCTGATCGACCGGACGACGCTGCTGGGATCCGTGGACCGCATCGCGGACCGGATGAAGGAGTACGCGGCGGCCGGGGTCACCACCCTGAGCCTCAACCCGGCGGGCTTCACCCTGGAGGAGCGGATCGCCTCGCTGCGGGCCGGCGCCGAGGCCCTGGAGCGCGCCGGACTCGCGTAACACGCGCGCAAGGCGGACGGCGGGTTTCCGCGGCCGTGGTGGGGGCTCGGGGGTCTTCCCCGCCACGGCCGTCACGGGGAACAACGCGCCGACACGCGCGCGGTTACGCTCCCCATGTGACCCCGTGCGTCGTCCTTTTGGCGGAGTTGTCCGACACATCGGTTGCAGCACCCTTCCTGCGGCATTTGACTCGTTCTCTGAGGAATGCTCCGGAATCCTGCGAGTCCTGCGGAGAGGTGCCCACGATGCTTTCGGCCAAGAGTCTGTTCCAGGAGATCCTCGACGACGACCGGTCCTTCGCGCTGTTCTGTTCCATCGCCGCCAGCGGAGAGACGCAGGGGGGCTGGGAGAACGGCCGGATCGCCGCGCTCGTCCCGCAGAGCGAGCGCGCCCTCGCGCCGAAGATCGCCCGGCACGGCGCCGACGAGGACAAACACGGCCGGATCTTCAACGCCCTGATGAGGAAACGCGGTCTGGAGCCCGTCCCGGTGCCGCCGGAGACCGACTACACGATGCTCCTGGAGCGGCACGGCATCGGCCTCGCCCACGAGAAGCTCAAGGGCGAGGAGGCGCTGACCGTCCAGGACATCGTCACCTACCTCGCCCACAGCAGGGTCACCGAACAGCGCGCCTCCGAACAGATGGAACTCCTGCGCAGGCACTTCGCCGACCACCCCGACCTCGGCCGCGCGGTGAGGATGATCTCCAACGACGAGGACAACCACCTCGCCTACTGCCACGAGGAGTTGCTGCGCCTCGCCCGCGCCGGTCACGGCCGCGCCATCCAGCGCACCCTGCGGGAGTGCGCGCTCGCGGAGATCCGCGTCTACCGGGACGTCAGCCTCGCCGTCATGGACCACATGGGCCGCGTCCTCGGCTGGCCCCGGGTCAAGTCGGCCGTCCTCGCCGCCGGAATCCACGCCGTGTACGCCTACGAGCGGATCGCGGGCTGGCGCCGCATGGTCAGCCTGCGGATGCCGGAGCGGCGCAACGCCCTCAGCGGACCGGCGGGCACGGCCGCCGAGTTCGCCTGAGCCGGACTCCGAGCCCGAGCCGGACTCCGAACCGGAGTTCGAGCCGGACCCCGGCCTACAGCCAGCCCCTGCGCTGGAACATCCGGTACAGCAGCACCTCCAGGCCGGCCATCGCCAGGATCACCGCCGGATACGACCACATCCAGTGCAGCTCGGGCATGTGGTCGAAGTTCATGCCGTAGATCCCGGCGATCATCGTGGGGATCGCGGCCATGGCCGCCCATGCGGAGATCTTCCGCATGTCGTCGTTCTGCCGGACGCTCATCTGCGCCAGGTGCGCCGACAGGACGTCCGAGACCAGCCGGTCCAGGCCGTCCACGGACTCGTTCACGCGCGTGAGGTGGTCGCTGACGTCCCGGAAGAAGGGCCGCGCCTTGTCGTGCACGAAGGGCACCCGGACCCCGAAGAGACCACCGCCCGCGAGCCGGTCCAGCGGCTGGGCCAGCGGGACGGTCGCCCGGCGGAACTCCAGGATCTGCCGCTTGAAGGCGTAGATGCGCGACGCCGTGAGCCGTGAGCCCCCGGCCGTCGGCGAGAACACCTCCGCCTCCAGTTCCTCCAGGTCGGTGCCCAGCTCGCCGGCCACCTCCAGATAGTGGTCGACCACGGCGTCGGCGATCGAGTACAGCACCGCCGTGGGGCCGTGCCGGAGCATCTCCGGCTCCTCCTCCAGCCGGTGCCGTACGGCCGCGAGCGGCGCCTCCTCGCCGTGCCGCACCGTCACCACGAACGCGTCGCCGACGAACACCATGACCTCGCCGGAGGTGACGATGTCGCGCTTCGCCTCGTACCCGACCGGCTTGATGACCATGAACAGCGAGTCGTCGTAGACCTCCAGCTTGGGCCGTTGGTGGGCGTTGAGGGCGTCCTCCACGGCCAGCGGGTGCAGCCCGAACTCCTCGGAGACCTGGGCGAACTCCTTCTCCGTGGGCTCGTACAGACCGATCCACACGAAGGCGTCGTGCCCGAGACGGCACTGGGTGAGGGCGTCGGAGAGATCCGCCGGACCCTCCGTCCGGTGTCCGTCCCGGTAGATGGCGCAGTCGACGATCACGGAGCGTCCTCTCCTGCCGTACTCACGAGGGCACGCCTCCCGGTGCGCCTACCCTTGGCCGCATGCCCACGTTGATCCTGGTCCGGCACGGACGTTCCACCGCCAACACCGAGGGGCTGCTCGCCGGGTGGACGCCCGGGGTGGCGCTCGACGAACGAGGGGCCGCGCAGGCCGCCGCGCTGCCCGGACGGCTGGCGGGGCTGCCGATCTCCGAGGTGGTCACCAGCCCGCTGCAGCGCTGTCAGGAGACGCTCCGGCCCCTCCTGGACGCCCGCCCCGAGCTGACCGCGCACACCGACGAGCGGATCGGGGAGGCCCACTACGGCGACTGGTCCGGCCGCAAGCTCGCCGAGCTCAAGGACGAGCCGCTGATGGAGGTCGTCCAGGCCCATCCGTCGGCCGCGGCCTTCCCCGGCGGCGAGTCGATGCGGGCGATGCAGACCCGCGCCGCCGAGGCGGTCCGTGAGTGGAACGCGCGCGTGGAGCGCGACCACGGCGCCGACGCCGTCTACCTGATGTGCTCGCACGGCGACGTCATCAAGTCCCTCGTCGCGGACGCGCTCGGACTCCATCTCGACCTCTTCCAGCGGATCTCTGTTGAACCGTGTTCCATCACCGCGATCCGTTACACGCGTCTGAGGCCGTTTCTCGTCCGCCTCGGCGACACCGGTGACTTCGCGTCCCTGGCGCCCCGCGAGGAACCCCCGGCCGACGACGCAACGGTCGGGGGCGGTGCGGGCGCACCGTGATCGTCGGGAGCAGTAGGGTGAAGCGGTCGCAGTAGCGGCGTACCCATCCACGACTCCAGGAGACAGGACGTGTCCCGTCAGGTGTTCCTCTACGACCCCCCGGACCGTTTCGTGGCCGGTACGGTCGGGCTGCCCGGGCGCCGTACGTTCTTCCTCCAGGCCATCGCAGGCTCCCGGGTGACCAGCGTGGCCCTGGAGAAGACCCAGGTCGCCGCTCTCGCCGAGCGTATGGACGAACTGCTGGACGAGGTCGTCCGGCGCAGCGGCGGCAATGCCGCGGTACCGGCCGTGGCGCCCACCGAGATCTCCGACAGCGACCCTCTGGACACTCCCGTGGAGGAGGAGTTCCGGGTCGGCACCATGGCCCTCGCCTGGGACGGCGAGGAACAGCGCATGATCGTCGAGGCGCAGGCCCTCGTGGAGCTCGACGCCGAGTCCGAGGAGGACCTCGCCGAGGCCGAGGAGCGCCTGTTGCAGGACGAGGAGAACGGACCCCCGATGCTGCGGGTCCGGCTGACCGGCGCGCAGGCGAGAGCCTTCGCCAAGCGCGCCCTCGACGTCGTCAACGCCGGGCGGCCGCCGTGTCCGCTGTGCAGCCTCCCGCTCGACCCGGAAGGACACGTATGTCCGCGCCAGAACGGATACCGCCGCGGAGCGTGACGACCGACGAACCGCTCGCCGACCTGCTCACCCACGGCGAGCTCACCGTCCGCGGCCGCATCCGTGAGGCGTCCAACGCGGCCCTGTACTGCACGGTCGTCCACGAGGGCCGCGAGGCTGCCTGTATCTACAAGCCGGTCGCCGGAGAGCGGCCGCTGTGGGACTTCCCCGACGGCAACCTCGCCCGGCGGGAGGTGGCCGCCTACGAGGTCTCCGAGGCGACCGGCTGGGGGCTCGTACCGCCCACCGTGCTGCGCGAGGGACCGTACGGCGAGGGCATGGTCCAGCGGTGGATCGAGGTGACCGGCGAGGGAGAGACGGCCGAGCTGCTCGCCCTGGTCGACGGCGAGGAGCCCGAGCCCGGGTGGAAGGCGATCGGCCTCGCCGAGGTCGGCGACGACAGGACGGCCCTTCTGGTGCACGCCGACGACGAGCGCCTGCGCCGGCTCGCCGTCCTCGACGCCGTGATCAACAACGCGGACCGCAAGGGCGGCCATCTGCTCCCCACCGCCGACGGCCGTCTGTACGGCATCGACCACGGAGTGACCTTCAACACCGAGAACAAGCTCAGGACCCTCCTGTGGGGCTGGGCGGGCGAGCCGCTGCCCCCGGAGGCGCTGGAGGTCCTCAAGAGCCTCCAGGACGCCCTGGGGACGGACGGAGCGCTGACGGCGACACTGGAACCGCTGATCACGGCCGCGGAACTCGACGCCACCCGCGCGCGGGTCGCCGTACTCCTGGAAACGGGCAGGCACCCGGAGCCGAGCGGCGAGTGGCCGGCCATTCCGTGGCCGCCGGTCTAGGAGCACACTGTGCCGTAACGTGCAAGAACGCCTTACCGGCCATCTGGCCCGGTCCGGTTCGTATACGGAACATCCGTCCGGTTAGGCTCATGACATGCATGCCTGGCCCGCTTCCGAGGTCCCCGCCCTGCCTGGTCAGGGCCGCGACCTGAGGATCCACGACACCGCGACCGGTGGTCTGGTCTCCCTCGACCCCGGTCCCGTCGCCCGTCTCTACGTCTGCGGCATCACGCCGTACGACGCGACCCACATGGGTCACGCGGCGACCTACAACGCGTTCGACCTCGTTCAGCGCGTGTGGCTCGACACCAAGCGCCAGGTCCACTACGTCCAGAACGTGACCGACGTCGACGACCCGCTCCTGGAGCGGGCCGAGCGTGACGGCGTCGACTGGGTCGCCCTCGCCGAGCAGGAGACGGCCCTCTTCCGGGAGGACATGACCGCCCTGAGGATGCTGCCGCCCCGGCACTACATCGGCGCGGTCGAGGCGATACCCGGCATCGTGCCGCTCGTCGAGCGGCTGCGGGACGCCGGCGCGGCCTACGAACTCGAAGGGGACGTCTACTTCTCCGTCGGGTCCGACCCCAACTTCGGCAAGGTGTCCAACCTGGACGCGGCCGCCATGCGCCTGCTGTCCGCGGAGCGCGGCGGCGACCCGGACCGGCCGGGCAAGAAGAACCCGCTCGACCCGATGCTGTGGATGGCCGCCCGCGAGGGCGAGCCCAGCTGGGACGGCGGTTCGCTCGGGCGCGGACGCCCCGGCTGGCACATCGAGTGCGTCGCCATCGCCCTCGACCACCTCGGCATGACCTTCGACGTCCAGGGCGGCGGCTCCGACCTCGCCTTCCCGCACCACGAGATGGGCGCCTCGCACGCCCAGGTGCTCACCGGCGAGTTCCCCATGGCCAAGGCGTACGTGCATGCCGGCATGGTCGCGCTCGACGGCGAGAAGATGTCCAAGTCCAAGGGCAACCTGGTCTTCGTGTCGCAGCTGCGCCGCGACGGCGTCGACCCCGCCGCCATCCGGCTCTCGCTGCTCGCCCACCACTACCGGGCCGACTGGGAGTGGACCGACCAGGTGCTGCCCGACGCGGTGGCCCGGCTCGGCCGCTGGCGCGCGGCCGTCTCCCGCCCCGACGGCCCGCCCGCCGAGGCCCTCGTCGAGGAGATCCGCGAGGCCCTCGCGAACGACCTGGACGCCCCGGCCGCGCTCGCCGCGGTCGACCGCTGGGCCGCCCGCCAGGAGGAGCAGGGCGGTACGGACACCGGCGCGCCCGGCGTCGTGTCGCGCGCCGTGGACGCTCTGCTGGGCGTGGCCCTGTAGCCAGGCCTTCAGCGAGGCCCTTCAGCGAGCGCGGACACGCAGGAGGGGCGCTTCCCCCGCGGAGAAGCGCCCCTCTCGTGCGTCCCGGGCGGCCGTCAGATCCGCTGGATCCGCACGCTGCGCAGGATGTTGGGCGAGGTGGACTCCCAGACGCCGATCACCTGGTGGCCGAAGGCGAAGGCCTCCTGGATCTGCTGGTGGATCTGCGGGGTCGGGTTGTTGAGGACCCGGAACTGGTTGTCGATCCGCAGGAAGATCTGCTGCGGATGACCGGGCAGCGGCTGCACGATGTCGACGAAGCCGTTTGCCACGCCGGCCGCGAGGGCCTGCTGCTGGACCTGCTGCACGGCCTGCTGGATCACGGTCTGCGCGAGCTGATGGAGCTGCTGCTGCGTCTGCTGCTCCTGCTGGAGCGCCTGCTGGTTCTGCTGCTGTGGCTCACCGTAGGGCTGCTGCTGTTGGCCGAGCTGCTGGAGCAGCTGGTGGAACGGCTGCTGCCGGCCGAGCTGCTGGAGCTGCGGCATCATGCCGACGCCGGGCCAGCCGGAGGCCTGCTGCGACTGCGGGGCGAACGGCTGCGAGGCGAACGGCTGCGGGGCGAACGGCTGCTGCTGGGCGTGGCCTTGCGGCGACTGCTGCCCGAACATCTGCTGCCCGCCGCCCTGCTGGTCGAACGGTGACGTGCTCGGGAACGGCTGGCCTTGCTGTTGTCCCAGTTGGCTCATCTGCGGGGTGGTGCTCATACCGGTGTCACCTTCCCTTGCTGGAGACTTGCCTTGACGGGGTCTTTCTCACTGGTCGGACCGGTCAGCCCGAGACCACCAGGCCGACGATCTCGTCGTCCGAGAACCAGACCCGGACGTCGGGCCGTCCCCCCGCGAACGCGGTGTGCACCGCCTGGCGGATCTCGGGGGACGGACGGTCGAGGTTGCGCCAGTTGCCGGCCACGAACAGACGGAGCCTGGGCGGGAGTTCGGAGGGATACGGCAGCAACTCGTCCCAGTACCGTTCGGCCCGGCCCGAGCCGACCGCCTGCGGCAGCAGATGGGTGACCGCCGCCTTGATGTCGGGCCGGTTGCCGATCCGCTGGGAGGCGGGCCGGCCCGGCGCGTCCTGCTGCGGGGAGCCCGTGGCCCGCAGCGTCAGCCGGGCACGCTCCGGGGCCATCGGGGGCCGGCCGGCCGCCTTGAGCATGCCCTGCAGCGCGGCCAGCGCGCCGACCACCACCGGGGCGGCGGAGGAGGTCCCGGAGAACGTGTCCGTGTACCAGGCGATCTCCTCGGGCCCGCCCTGCAGATCGCCGGGCCGGTCCCAGAAGCCGCCGGTGGTGGTGACCTCGCGCCCCCAGCCCTGGGCGTCGAGGCGGGCGCCGTAGTTGGAGAACGCCAGCCTCGACCGGTCCGGGCCGTGGTCGCGGCCGTGCGTGCCGGGCGGCGGTGCGCCCGCGCCGACCAGGACCGCGCCGGAGGACTGCTGGGAGGAGTTGAACGGGTTGCGCCACCACTCGGGGAATTCGTCCGGGCGGCGCTCGTAGAGCGCGTCGTCCAGCGACTCGGCGCCGTTGCCCGCGGCCTCCACGACCAGGACGCCCCTGGCGGTGGCGTACCGGATGGCCGCGAAGTCGTCCGGCCACCACTCCAGCGCGATGTAGCCGCGCTGGTCGTCGCGCTCCCCGTACTCGAACCGGGGCCCGGGGCGGTGGAGTTCGACCAGGACGATGTCACCGGGGCCGAGGCGGTCGGCGGCCGCGTGGATCGCCGCCGCCGTGCCGATGCCCTGGAACGAGGCGGCCGCGGTCACCGCCTCGGGCACGATCCCGTTGACGCCGTACTCGCCCGGGTCGCCGCCGATCACACCGATCACGGCGGTGCCGTGGTTGCGCCAGGCGAGGTCGGTCAGGGGAGTGCCGACCACGACGCCGGCGAGCTTGGCGGCCAGGTCCTCGTGGCCCAACTGCCAGGCGCCCTCGACATCGATGACCGTCACCCCCTGACCGGACCCACCGGGCCGCTGCCATGCCCAGTGGGCGTCCACCCCCTCCGGCGCGGCGCGCAGATAGCCCTGCCGGCCGCTGAAGTCCGGGGTGACCGGGGCGCCTTCCTTGAGCCGCCCGCCGCCGTCCGCCAGTGTCGCGGGCACGGCGCCCGGCTTCACGTACGCGGTGTCGATCCCCGGCAGCGCGGCGATCCGTGACCGCAGCTCCTGCTCCCGGCCCTCGCCGCCCCGCACCCGGTAGAACAGCGCGAGATCGGGCACGTTCTGCTCGCCGGGGGCGGCGCTCGACGCCGGGGCCGACTGCCGCAACCGCTTCTCGCCGCCGAACAGCGGCTCCAGGGAGAGCTGTTCGTCGCCGAGGAACATGTCGAGCGAGGAGACGTCGGCTCCCGCGGCCGAGCGGACGCCCTCGGCGCGGGCGCGCAGCCGGGTCTCGGGCCGGGCGACGACGATCAGTTCCTGCTCGGCTCCTCGATAGGTGAATCCCGCTCCGTCGGGCCCGGGCCCGGATGTTCCCGGCCCTTGCGGCGGCTGTACCTGGTCGCTCATCGGGTACCGCTCCCTTCGGTCCGTGCGGGTTGTCATCGGTGCCCAACCAAGCACTCTCTCGGCGTGCCGTCCAGAGCGTTTTCACCAACTCGGTTTGAAACAAGTTGAATTGGGTAACGTGTGCAATCTGGCCTAAAACAGATGGCACGCCTCAAACCGGCCAGAAGCTCCCGACACGACAAGGGCGGTGCGCCACGCGCACCGCCCTGTCCTCCAGCGTCTTTCCGGGATTCTCAGTCCTCGGACGACTCGTCGCCTTCCGCTTCCGCTTCCGCTTCCGCTTCGGCCTCCGTCTCGGCCTCCG
>Ga0182008_10000154_pt1 | contig 54086 bp, 50 predicted proteins | sample Sormic07211129_1_FD_120482 | JGI IMG/M metagenome (GOLD analysis project Ga0182008, IMG submission 120482) | Rhizosphere microbial communities from Sorghum bicolor, Mead, Nebraska, USA - 072115-129_1 metaG | ecosystem: Host-associated > Plants > Roots > Rhizosphere | place: USA: Nebraska...
CAGGGGAAAAGTCGGAGGTGCTGGCATTGCCGCGTTTCTTGCCGACAAACACGGTCACGCCCATGCCCTTGTCCTTGTTTTGCTCGATCGTCTCGATCTTGCCTTTTCGTACAGAAACGGACAGGCCGCCGCCTTCGCTGACTTCGACGGCAGCGTCGGTGCCGCCCGCTTCCCGCGCAAAAGACAACACATCACGGGCCAGTTGCTGCAATTGCTCTTGACTATGGGTAAATACGGAGTCGTTCATGCGCTGTTTTCTTCGGAAAGCCGCTAAAAAGGTTATCATAGCAGTCGTTTACAGTTTACAGGTGCGGCCTACGCGGCCAATCCCGCCTTATCATGCCAAATCCAAACCGGGGAGCTTGCGGCTTCCAATCCACCGAATTCGAACAGGAATATGAACGTCCATCGAAGTCGGAACTCAAGCGCCAGATGACCGTCCTGCAAAAGCTGGGCGAAGAACTCGTCAATGAGGCACGTGACCGCGTCAAGCGCGTTCCGATGCCGGAAGACGTGCGCGACGCCATTCTCGAATGCCAGCAGATCAAGGATCACGAAGGCCGCCGCCGCCAGCTGCAATACGTGGGCAAGAAAATGCGTACCCTGGATGAAGAAGAAGTTGCCGCCATCCAACGCACCATCGATAGCTGGAAAGGCTTGTCGAAAGCCGACACGGCCAATATGCACGCGATGGAACGCCGCCGCGACAAGCTCTTGACGGATGACAAGGCATTGACCGTCTTGCTGTCGGAAAACCCGGAACTGGACGTGCAGCACCTGCGCACCCTGATCCGCAATGCCCGCAAAGAGCAAGCCGAGAACAAGCCGCCGAAAGCCTACCGCGAAATCTTCCAGATCTTGAAAGAGATCGCCAAGAAGAACAACAGCGGCAAGAAAGATGCCGATGAAGATGGCGTTGAGCAAGAAGAAGACGAATAAGCAACTGGGGTCAGACCCGGCGGGTCTGACCCCGAAAGTAGCGAAAAACCGGGATCAGCCCGGTTTTTTTACGACATAGAGAGGTGCCCATGACCACGATAGAAGACGAATTGATTATCGGCCTCGTGTCGATCTCCGACCGCGCCAGCGGCGGCGTGTATGAAGACCTGGGCATCCCCGCCCTGGAAAGCTGGCTGTCCGCCGCCATCCGCACGCCGTTCCGCCTGGAAAAACGCCTGATCCCCGACGAGCGCTCGCAAATTGAAAACACCCTGATCGACATGGTCGACCTGAACCACTGCCATCTGATCCTGACGACGGGCGGCACGGGTCCGGCGCGGCGCGACGTCACGCCGGACGCCACGCTCAGCGTGGGCACCAAGGAAATGCCCGGTTTCGGCGAACAGATGCGCCAGATCAGCCTGCAATTCGTGCCGACGGCGATCCTGTCGCGCCAGGTGGCCGTGATCCGCGAAACGCCCGAGCGCGCTTGCCTGATCATGAACTTGCCGGGCCAGCCGAAAGCCATCAAGGAAACCCTGGAAGGCTTGAAGGATGTCGATGGAAATCAATTGGTGAACGGTATCTTTGCCGCCGTCCCCTATTGCATCGACCTCATCGGTGGCCCCTACATGGAAACCGACCCGGCCATCTGCAAGGCCTTCCGTCCCAAATCGGCGCTGCGTCCGGCGCAACCATTACCAGAGGAAAATACATGAGCACCTTGCTGGAAACCATAGAACTCGACAGCGCACCGAACCCCACCGTCTCCATCATCTGGATGCACGGCCTGGGCGCCGACGGCAACGATTTCGTGCCCCTGATGAAGGAGCTGGACCTGCGCGGCTGCCCCGCCATCCGCTTCATCTTCCCCAGCGCCGGCACCATGCCCGTCACCATCAACAACGGCTATGTGATGCGCGCCTGGTACGACATCCTCGTGAACGACCTCGTGCGCCGCGAAGACGAAGGCGGCCTGCGCGCCTCGCAGGCACAGATCGAAGCGCTGATCGCGCGCGAAAAGGCGCGCGGCATCCCCGCCAGCCGCATCATCCTGGCCGGCTTCTCGCAAGGCTGCGCCATGACCTTGCAAACGGGCTTGCGCCACGCGGAACCGCTGGCTGGCCTGATGTGCCTGTCCGGCTACCTGCCCCTGGCCGACAAGACGGCTCTTGAACGCACGCCGGCGAGCCTGCAGACGCCGATCTTCATGGCGCACGGCACGGCCGACCCCGTGGTGCCGATCGGCCGCGCGCAGCAGTCGCGCGACTTGCTCACCGGCATGGGCTACAAGGTGGAATGGCACGAATACATGATGCAGCACTCGCTGTGCCAGGAAGAGATCGACGCCATCGGCGCGTGGCTGAAAAAAGTATTGGCTTAAAATAAAACAGGCGTGGTGTGCGCCGCGCCTGTTGTCAAACGGAACGCCGGGAACGATCAGTTCGCCGGCGTTTTTTCATGCCAGATTTTCAGCATGTCGGGCGATGCTTCCGAGCGGATGCCGTTGTCCGTCAGCACCGATTCCGTCGCCGCCAGCATCTCCTTGCGGGGCACGACGACCATTTCCGCATCGCGCTGCTGGAAGCGGAACGTCAGCAATTCATCGGTCTGGTCGCGCAGCAAGGCCACCAGGTGCGCCAGGCTGCGCACGCGCACGCCATTGACGGAATCGACGACCGAGAAGAAACGGGTGCTGTAGCCATTCATCAGCTTGTGCGGGAAGAATGGCGCGGCGATCACCACCAGCTCTTCGCGCTCGCTGTCGGGCGCATCGCCGCGCCGCGTGGCCAGCGGATTGCCGGCAAACGCCATGCCGCCCAGCATTGCCGGGTTGCCACTCGGCGCCGCCATGAATTCCGTGGTGGCGCGCGAAAACACCATCGGGCCGAAGATGAAATAGGACGGATAATTGCCCTGCAGACCGCTAATGAGCATCGGGTGCGCCGCCGAGACGGGCACCTTGATTTTCAGGGACGCGCCCTGGCGCACCACCGTCAACGGCAATTCGCCGTCTTTCGCCAGTTGCTGCACCCGGTACTGGAAGCGTACGCGGCTGTTGGCATTCAGCTTGACCATGCCCTGGTTGTCGATAGGAAATTCACCGATATGCGTGATGACATCCCACTCCTTGAGCGGATAGGCGGCATCCTTGCTGGCCGGCGTCATCACGACGGCGCCTTCGACTCCCTTGGCCAGTTTCAAATACGTGCGCAGCGCGGGATTTTCCAGCGTTTGCGTCACGTCGCGCATGGCCGGCTTGCCCTTGGGTGCGCCGCTTTCCTGGTCGCGCAGGAACAGCTCGATTTCCTCGTTGGGGATGATGTAGCCGATGTTTTGCGCATTGAGCATGCCCGCAAAGGCCAGGCCGATCATCTTCTCGCCGGCAATCACGGGGCCGCCGCTATTGCCCGGGTTGATGGCCGCATCGATCTGGATGCGCAGGCCGGAGACGGGGAAGTTATAGCGCACGAATTCGATGCGCGAGACGATACCCTTGGTGATCGACAGCGAGGTGCCGCCCGTTGGATAGCCATATGCCAGCACGGCATCGCGCACGTCCGGCAAGACGTTGGCGCGCGGCACCGCCTTGTGGCTGGCGAAAAAACTGTCGTCGTCGATCTTCAGCAAGGCCAGGTCCATGCCGCGCGAGATGGCCAGCACGGTCGCCGGTATCTTGTCGCCCGCGCCATTCGCCTGGATCTGCACCTGGCTGGCATAGCCAACCACGTGCGCATTGGTGAGGATGCGGCGGCCTTCGATGACGACGCCCGAGCCCGTCACCTCTTGCGGCGCGGCCTTGCTCCAGGGTTTATACGGGTCCGGCCCGCGCAGAGTGGAAAACACCTTGACGACGGAATTTTCCAGTGCCGAAGCGCTGGCGTTCGCCGTAGCGGCGGTCTCGGCGGCAAGCGCCCGCAGCGTCATCAAGGGGGAAAAAGAAAGGGCCAACGCCAGGAAGGCGCGGCCCATCAGGGTGATGCACGGACGAGTTTTCATTGAGCTAGTGGGCAATGGAAGGGAAGTAAAATTATATATTGAATAATTGCAACTTCATTACATTTTGTCCATCTTTGCCCGAAGAACTATTCTAATCGGGCAAAGGCGTGACGCCCAAGGCCGGCACCGCCGTCTGCGCGCCATTCATCACCATGGCCAGGAAGGTGTAATAGCCATTGATGCCCATCAAGTCGACTACGCCGTGCTCGCCAAACAGCGCCAGCGCGCGTGCATACGTCGCGTCGCTGACGCGCTTGTTCTGCTGCAGCTCGATACAGAAGTCATGCACGGCTTGCTCATCTTCCTTCAGGGCAAGGGGCAGGCGCCGCGCCGCGATGGCGTCCACGGCCGCTTGCGCGATGCCGTTCTGCACGGCCAGCGGCGCGTGGATGGCCCACTCGACTTGCTGATCCCACTGGCGCGCCGTCACCAGGATGGCCAGTTCCGACAGCCGCGTGCCGATGGCGCTGCGGTAACGCAAGTATTCGCCCATGCGCTGCGCCGTTTCCATCAGCTCGGGACTGCGGATCAGCGGCACGAAGGGGCCGTACAGGGCACCGCGCGGACCGTCGATGATGGCTTGCGCGGCGGCGCGCTGCTGCGGGTCCAGCCGGTCCAGCGGCAGCGGCGGCAAACGGTCGATATCGCTACCGGCCATCAGGCAGTCCAGGCGACGACGTCCTGCTGCTGTTCGCCGAGGCCGGCGATGCCCAGGCGCAGGCTGTCGCCTTTTTTGAGGAAGCGCTGCGGCTTGCGGCCCTGGCCCACGCCCGGCGGCGTGCCCGTGGCGATCACGTCGCCCGGTTCCAGGGTCATGAATTGCGACAGGTAGCTGACGATCTGCGCCACCGTGAAGATCATGGTTTGCGTATTCCCAGTCTGCATGCGCTTGCCGTTGACTTCCAGGTACAGGTCCAGGTCTTGCTCGTCGATGACTTCATCGCGCGTCACCAGCCACGGGCCGACAGGGCCGAAGGTGTCGCAGCCCTTGCCTTTGTCCCACTGGCCACCCCGCTCCAGCTGGAACGAGCGCTCGGAGATATCGTTGACGACGCAATAGCCGGCCACGTATTTCAGCGCGTCCTCTTCGCTCACGTACTGCGCGCGCGTGCCGATGATCACGCCCAGTTCCACTTCCCAGTCCGTCTTTTTCGACCCTTTCGGCAGCACGACATTGTCGTCCGGACCGTTCAGGCAAGTGATGGCCTTCATGAACACGATGGGTTCGGCCGGGATCGGCATGCCCGATTCGGCTGCGTGGTCCGCGTAGTTCAGGCCGATGCCGATGAACTTGCCGACCTTGGCCACCGGCACGCCGAAGCGCGGGTTGCCGCGCACCAGGGGCAAGGTCTTTTCGTCGAGCTTGGCCAGCTTGCGCAGGGCCTTGTCGGACAGTTGCGCGCCGTCAATATCGGCAATCACGCCGGACAGGTCGCGCAGTTTGCCTTCTTCATCGATCAGGCCCGGTTTTTCCTTGCCTGGACGTCCATAACGAACGAGTTTCATAGTCTTCCTTGGAGTTGATCATTGCCGCTGTGCAGGCTGCCATTTTACCGGATGGCCCGGCACGCCTGTAGCGGTCGATGAAAAACATCGCAAGTCCCGGCAGTTGCAAGGCCGCCAGCACGCCAAACGCCGCCTGGTACGCCTGCGGCGGGTACTGCTGCTGGCTGTTCAGGGGCCAGCAGCCGAGGATCAGGCCAAAGCCCGCCTGCACCAGGAAGGCGCCCGTAAAAATGAGCAAATTCAAACAGGTGGCCGCCCTGCCCGTCAGGCTGGCGGGCATGCTTTGCGCGACGATCGCATATTCGAGGCCCGTCACCGTGCCCAGCAAGGTAAACAGCACGGACAGCAAAGGCAGGCTGGATACCACATTGCACGCCATCGCCGCTTGCACGGCGACAAACAGGACGATGCCGGCGCCCGCCACCTGCATGGGTGCAATGCCACGCCGCCCAGCCCATTCCGTCAGCATGCCCATGCCGATGGCGCCAAAGATGACGGCCGCCATGCCCAGGTACAGCAAATATGCCACGTTGTCATCGGACAAGCCGCCCACGTCGGCCAGCCAGCGCCCCACCCACAAGCCCTGCACGCCAAAGAACACCGTGTGCGGCAGCAGGATCAGCGCGATGGTGCGGCGAAAGCCGGGATCGCGGTACACGCTCCACACGCTGACCTTGCTCACCTTGTGCATGCCTGCGGCAGGCGCGGGCATGGCCGGCGACAGCAGGCGGATCAGCAAGCCGATGGCCAGCGCCGCCAGCGCCAGCCCCAGGAACACGCCGCGCCAGTCCGTGTAGTGCAGGGCCAGCTTGACGGGCATGGTGGCCGTGGCCGCGCCCAGGCCGCCCACAGCGATCAGGTAGCCGTGCACGGAGGGCAGGCGCGACGGCGCGATGGCGCACGAGATCGCTTTCACGGCGGCCATGAAACAGCCGCCCAGCCCGGCGCCCATGATGGCGCGCGCCCACATCAGCTCGACAAAGCTGTGGCCCCGGCTGAACAGCCACACGCCCAGGGCCGCCAGCGCCAGCAGCCACAGTTGCACCGTGCGGGGGCCGTAACGGTCCAGCGCCATGCCGACTGGCAATTGCACCAGCGCAAAGGCGAGAAAAAAGGCGCTGGTCAGCAGGCCCAGCTGAGCCGGCGTCAGGGCGATGGCGCCCAGCAATTCGGCCGTCAGCACGGCATTGACGCCGCGCAGCAGGCACGACAGGTAATGCCCGAGCGCGAACGGCAGGAACACCAGGCAAAACACGGCCACGCCGGAGCGGGCGGGCGCACCGGCGGCATGCATGCTCAGGCAGCCTGTGCCAGGCGGATGATTTTGTGCGGCAGCTGCGGCACAGGCTCATCCGTCTCGAAGAAGAATTTATCGTGTCCGAACGCAGGCTTCAAATCGTCCATCCACGTCGCTTCCGCATCGAATTTCGCATAAAACGGCCGGCGTACCCAGTCCGGGTTGCGCGCCTGCAAAAATTGCAGGGCAAACAGTTTTTCGCCGTTGATGGTGACGATACCGTCGATGACGACCTTGCCGGGGAAGGCGCTCATGGACGGTCCCCGCACCGTACGCGACAGGCCCGACACCATCTGGTAGGCGGCCTGGAAAATCTCGTGCGCCTTCGCCAGGGGCAACTCGAAATAGCCGCGCGGGCCCGTGTCCCGTTCGACAAACATGTAATACGGAATCGCCCCCAGGCGCGTGCCCGTCTGCCACAGCTCGGCCCAGCTTGCCGGGTCTTCGTTGATATGGCGGATCAGCGGACCCTGCATGCGCAAGGTGGCGCCCGTGGAAACGATGCGTTTCACGGCTTGCTGCGCGATATCCTGGCGCAACTCGACGGCATGGCTGTAATGCCCCATCACGGCCAGGTTCTTGCCCGCATTGACGATGCGCTCGAACAGGCGCATCAAGTCATCCGCATCGCGGTCCGAGACAAAGCGCTGCGGCCAATACGCCACCGCCTTGGTGCCGATGCGAATGTTCTGGATGTGTTCCAGGCCTGGCGCCAGCAGCGGCTCCAGGTAGGAGGCCAGTTGCCGCGTGTTCATGATCATCGGATCGCCCCCCGTGATCAGCACGTCCGTCACTTCCGGATGCAGTTTCAGGTAGGCGGCCAGCTCGTTCGATTCGCGCGCATCGAACTTCATGTCATCCATGCCGACGAACTGTGGCCAGCGGAAACAGAAAGTGCAATACGCGTGGCACGTCTGGCCGGCGCTGGGGAAAAACAGCACCGTCTGCGCATATTTATGCTGCAGACCGCGCACGGGCGCATCGTTGACCCGCGGCACGTTATGCGTCATCTGCCCGGCCGGATGGGGATTCATTCCCAGGCGCAAGCCATGCACATAGGCATCGATGGCGGCCTTGTCCTGCTTGACCAGCACCAGGTCGCGCAGATGCGCGTACTGCTCGGGCGGCAGCATGTCGCGGTGGGGAAAGACGAGGCGGTAGATGGGGTCGTCAGGGATGTTGTTCCAGTCGATCAGCTGATCGAGCACATATTCATTGGTGCGAAACGGCAAGACATGCGACACCACTTGCACGGCTTCGCGCTGCTCTTGCGGCAGCCATTCCCACTGCCGCGCTTGCTGAATGGTTTGCCGTGTATACGGCTTGAACTTGGGTGAAAACGGCTCGGTAATGAGTGCGGACACGATCGGCTCCTTGCCTGTAAATAGCGATAACTTTCATGAAATCGGCCCATATCGGCCAATTCCAGCCTCTTTCTCCCCCATGCCAGGCCACCTCGGCATGCTGTGAAAGTCATCATAGTTCTTGCCGTTCGGAATCAAATTGCTACATATCAACAAGCCTCCCGATACGTTGCATGCTGCCTACAAGCAACACCTTAGTTTGTTCCATCGCAACTTGAGGGCGACTTCGGCGACGTAAATTACGACTTGGCAACACATCCCTCGATATCACAAGGAGCTTTCATGAAACGCTTATTCACGGGTAGCCTGCTGTGCCTGGCATTTGCCGGCGGCAGCGTCAGTGCCGCGGTCGAACCAACGGAAAAAGACGCCATCGCCATGGCCGAACGGGGTGCCGCCTTCATGAAGGCGCATGGCAAGGAAGAAATGATGAAGAAAATCACGGCGAAAGACCCGGACTTCGTGCAGGGCTCGCTGTATGTGGACATGCGCGACATCAAGACGGGCATCGTGCTGGCCCACCCCATCAATCCTTCCATCGTGGGCAAGGATTTGACGGATGTACCGGATGCGAATGGCAAGAAATATCGGCGTGAAATCATTGAGCTGGCGCAAAAGCAGGGCAAGGGCTGGGTCGATTACCAGTACAAGAATCCCACCAGCGGCAAGATCGAACCGAAGACCACGTACATTCTGCGCGTCAACGATGTGGTGCTGGAAGCGGGTATCTACAAAAAATAAGGCAAGGGCGGCGCGCAGGAACATCGCGCGCCGCCTGCGGTTTGAACAGCCATAGCCAGGAGTCAAGCATGCTCAATCAATTACGCATCGGACCAAAATTATTGCTGGCGCCCACCCTGGTCTTGCTGCTGCTGATACTCAGCTCGACCGGTGCCTGGTATGGCATGGTGCGGCAAAATGCCTCGCTGGAAAACATGGTGCTGGTGCGCATCGCGCATTTGAAGGCGGCCGCCGACGTCGTCGGCGAGGCCAAGCATGTGCATGGCAATATGTATCAGTTGCTGTCGTGGACGAATGGCAGCTTCGCCAAGGCCCGCCTCGATGCGCTGGAGAAACAGATCAAGGCGCGCCACGCGGCCATCGGCACCCAGCTGGCCACGCTGCGCTCCACGGCCACGGGCGCCGAGCGCGCCCTGGTCGATGCGGCCATCACGGCCCTGGCCGGCTATCGCAAGGCCGTGCTGGAAACCATGGAAATGGCGCAGATGGACCAGTCGATCGCCACCAATTCCATGCTCAAGGCGGAAACCCAATTCGTCCAGTTCAATACGCAGCTGGCGCAACTGTCTGCCCTGGAAACAAAACTCAGCAGCCAGGCCCATGCGACGGCCAGCGCCGAGTTCCGCAGCCTGGGCTGGAGCCTGCTGCTGACGGTCCTGCTGTCGATCCTCGTCTCCATCGTCGTGACCATGCTGGTGCGGCGCGCCATGCTGGCGGAAATCCGCGGCATTGCCGACGCCGTGCAAGACCTGGCGGCCGGCAAGCTGATGGCCGGCGCACCGAAGCAGGGCAATGACGAAATCGCCGCCACGTCGCGCGTGCTGGACCAGACCATCGCCCACCTGAACCAGACCTTGCGCACCATCATGGGCGCCGTGCAATCGATCGACACGGCCTCGCGCGAAATTGCCACCGGCAATCTGGACCTGTCGGCGCGGACGGAAATGCAAGCCAGTTCGCTGGAAGAAACATCGAGCGCCATGGAAACCTTGACGGAAGCCGTCAACAACAATGCGGACAACGCCCAGCTGGCCTGCGAGCTGGCGGGACAAGCCTCCACCCTGGCCGTGCAAGGGGGACAATCGATGCAGCAAGCGGTGGCGACGATGGCGACGATACGGGCCAATTCGCGCCAGATCGTGGATATTATCGGCGTGATCGACGGCATTTCCTTCCAGACCAATATCCTCGCGCTGAACGCGGCGGTGGAGGCGGCGCGCGCGGGCGAGCAGGGCCGTGGCTTTGCCGTGGTGGCGTCGGAAGTACGCACCCTGGCGCAACGCTCGGCGCAGGCGGCCAAGGAAATCAAGACCCTGATCGCCACCTCCGTCACCACTATCGATGGCGGCAGCGTGGCCGTGCAGCAAGCGGGCGACAGCATGGGCGCCATCGTGGCCTCGGTGCAGCAAGTCAACGAGATCATCCAGCGCGTGAAAGAGGCCAGCGCCGAGCAAGCCTCGGGCATCACGGAAGTGAACCAGGCCGTCGCGCAAATGGATGACGTCACGCAGCAAAACGCGGCCCTGGTGGAGCAGGCGGCGGCAGCGGCGGCCAGCCTGCAGGATCAGGCCGTCAAACTGTCGGCGGCGGTCAGCGTCTTTACCCTGGATCAAGCCGCGCCGGCGACACCGGCCGGCCTGGACGACGACGCCTTTCAAGACCCCGCCAGGATGCCGGCCCAGGACCGGCGCGCACTGCACAGTCCGCTACGCGGCATGCCCGGCATGCGTGGCGCGAAGGATGCGCCCCAGCGCCGGCGCGGTTAGCGCGGTAACTCGATGACAGGCGCGCGCATCGGCTTGCTCAGGTAACGCGAGCCTGCCAGCACGAAGCGCCACGGCGTGTCCATTGCCCTGGAAATGCCGATGCGCGGCCCCGCCTGTACGGCAACCTCTTCCTCTCGCGCCAGCAGCAGGAACGGCGGCGCATCGAGCGCCAGCCGGTTCTGCCTATGCGTGACACCGAGCGCCTGGCACACCTTGCCCGGCCCCGAACACAGCAGCCGCGCATCCTCGACGCCGCGCCGCTCGCGCATGGTATCGATGCCCGCCAGCGGTTCGATAGCACGGATCAGCACGCCTGCGCCATGCCCCGCTTCGCGGCACACGAAGTTCAGACACCAGTGGATGCCGTACGAGCGGTAGACATAAGCGTGCGCGGGCGGGCCGAACATGGCCGCATTGCGCGGCGTCATGCCGTCATACGTGTGCGAGGCCGGGTCCAGCCGGTCATACGCTTCCGTTTCCACGATGCGCCCGCCCACGCCGTCGACCAGCACGGTCACGCCGATCAGCTGGCGCGCCACGCTGCTGGAATCGTCCGAAAAATCGATACCCGCGAGGATTTTTTTCATCCGGCAATTGTAATCCCACGCTGTCCGCGCACGCCTGGTCTCGCCTTGAAAACAAATAAAACTTGATATTTTTATCATAAATATCGGGATGGACAGCGTCGTAAAATACGGAAAATAGGGAATGGAGCGGGCCAAAACGGGGATTTTTTCCAGAATAGTTTGTACAGATGAACTATTGCCGCGCATAAACAGCGATAATCGTCGGCACCGCGCCGGGCGCCCACGAGGCGGATGGCGGCAGCGCAACAAGATAACAACCAGGCAAGACAATGATGATGAGAGCGGCAGCGCAAAAGCAGGTAGTGCAGGAAGATCCGGTTGACGCCTTGATGCGTTCCATCCGTATCCCGCCGCGTCCCAGCCTGCTGGTCGACCTGCAGCGCGAACTGGCCGAACAGGACCCGTCGCCGCGCCGCATCGCGCGCATCATCGCCGACGACGTCGGCATGTCCGGCGCCCTGCTGAAACTGGCGAATTCACCGTTCTATGGCGCCGCGCGCAAGGCCAAATCCGTCGAGCAAGGCATCAACTTTCTCGGCATCAACCAATGCAGCGCCAAGATGACGGGCTTGCTGGCGCGCCAGGCGCTGGAAGCGGAGGGCGTAGAACTGACCCACTTCTGGGACGTATCGGCCAAGCGCGCGCGCGCCTTGGTATTTACCTCGCGCAAGCTGCGCATCGCCCCGCCCGACATCGCGCATACCTTCGGCCTGTTCTGCGACATCGGCGTGCCCCTGCTGATGAACCGCTTCCCCGACTACGTCAACACGTATGCGGCGGCGGCCAACGATGCGCACAACTGTTTTACGACCCTGGAAGATGCGCGCCACCACACCAACCACGCGGCCATCGGCTGCTTGCTGGCGCGCAACTGGGGTCTGTCCTCCGACGTTTCCTGGGCGATTCTGCACCACCACGACTACACGGTGCTGGCGGACCCGTCCACGGACGACGCCATCCGCTCGCTCGTCGCCCTGTCGCTGCTGGCCGAAAAGGGCATTCAGCGCTACCATGGCAACAGTACCTCGCTGGAGTGGGACAAGGGCGGCGAACTTGCCTGCCAGCATCTTGGCCTGTCGCAGGAAGAAGCGGCCGACCTGCTCGACGAGCTGCACGAGATGTTCGATACCGACCATTGAAGTATCAGGCGGCCGCGTCCGCCTGTATCATCCATCCCGGCGCCCGGCAAAACCCTGGCGCCCGTTTCCGTTTGCCTGACCCGTATTCCTTAACCTGTTGATCGCCATGCCCAAAAATAAGCGCCCTGTCCCCCGTAAATCCGCCAACACGCCTGAAGACAAGGATGAGTCCGTCACACGCATGCTGTGCACGATGGCCCTGAACCTGGCGGAGCAGGAAGACAGCGAATCGCAGGGCACGGTGCTGGCAGAGCAAGCCGTCGAGTTCGGCCGCCTGATCCGCAAGGCCCTGAATCAAAAGAAGGATGAAATCCTGTACGACGCCATCGAGCGTTCCAAATACGAGGACGTGGGCGCCTATCAGTACCTGCGCAGCCATATCGAGGAAGCGGCCTCCATTTCCGTGATCCGCCGCGAAAACGCCCCGGCCATGGAAATCAACGTCTTCGTCGTGCCCCTGCTGGTGCAAAGCACGGGCGGCCTGAAGGAAGCGGACAGCTTCCAGGACCAGGATGCATTCGAAGCGCTGGTGAAAAGTTTCCAGCAGGCAGAACTGGAAAGCGCCAAGGCCAAGGTGGTCCTGATGAGCCATGCCTACGACCTCGATGAAATCGACCGCATCACCTACAGCCATCTGCACGACATGGTGCGCGATGCCTATTCGTCGATGACGGACAAGAAAATCGTCGCCACGCCGGGCCTGGAAAGCAGCATCGTCGGCTGGAGCGAAACGGCTTTCGGCCCGCAGGACACGGCCGTCGAACTGCGCTTCCTGCTGGGCTTTGCCTTGAAACGCGTGGACGACCCGTTCTATGCGGAACCGAAGGACGAAGCGGTGCTCGACGCCTGGTTCGATGCGCGCATGGCCCGCTACCAGCAATGGACGACGGAAGTGGGCGACCTGGTGAAACGCTGCCTGGCGCCGGCCGGCAGCGCGCTGGAAGTGAGTTTTCTGTACCAGGATCTGTTCCATGGCGGCAAGGAACAAGGCATGAGCGAATATGCGATGCTGCAGATGATGTCCGGCATCAACCATGCCTTGGCGGAAAACAACGTGGATGCGGGCGACGTCTCGGTGGTCGTCGGCCCGGCCGATGAGCATGGCGAAATGCTGTTGCGCGTCAACGTCAGCACGGCGAACGGCGCACTGCTGCACAGCGCCGACAAGCCGCTGGACCTGGCCGCCGACCTGCAGGACGAAGTCGACGACATCTGCGACGCGCTGGCCACCATCGGCGTCACCCACTTGTCCGTGGCGCTGAAATTCGATGCCAAGGGGCAGCCGGTGGAAGCGCAGCCTTACGCGCCTGCCTGAGTTCGCCCCTGCCGCCCGCCATCTCGACAGGCGGCAGTTATCAAGATACCATCTCCCGGTAGCGTGCGACCAGCCAGGCGCACCGTCCGGAGATGCGCATGCCCCAGCCGCAACTGATCAATATTGCCACCCATGTGCTGACCGGCAGCGCCGCCATCGGCCTGGGCTTGTTCCTGCTGGCGACCGCCAAGGGCACGCCGCAGCACCGCCGCCGCGGCAGGCTGTTCGCCTGGCTGACCTTGCTGGTCTGCGCCACGGCCGCTCTCGGCAACCTGCTGTTTGACTATCGCCCCGTGTTTGCCGTGCTGACCGTGCTGGTGCTGTACCAGCTGCTGAGCGGCTGGCGCACCGTCTACACGCGCGATGCCGGTCCGCAAGCCGTTGATGGCGCCATGACGGCGCTTGCGCTGATGGCGGGCGGGCTGATCCTGCTGCGCCTGCAGCACGATGCTTCTGGACAACAAGCCATCGTCGTGCTGTCATCGCTGGGCGGCCTGGCCGCCATCCTCGTCTACGACGGCGCGCGCTGGGCCTTTCCCCGCCGCTGGCATGGCGCCTTGTGGCGTTATGAACACATCTACAAACTGCTCGCCTCGCTATTCGCCATGCTCTCGGCCGCCGCGGGCAACCTGCTGCGCATGGGCCAGCCCTGGACGCAGCTGGCGCCATCCGTGCTGGGTTTGATCTGCATCGCGTGGTTCTGGCGGCGCCAGTACCGGCTGGAGCAAGCGCGACGCCACATGCTCAAGCTTGCCACCTGACATCAGCGGCGCAGCGACAGCCACGCCTGCAATTTCTGCGCATACGCCAAGGTGTAGGCCGGGCTGCTCGATGGCAAGCTGACGATGCGGTAACGCTGCGCGTGCTCGCCCAGCACCTTGACGCCCAGCTTGGCGGCAGTGCCGCCGTTGAAGGCGATCGTGTGCAGCCGTGGCAGGCTGGCGGCCAGGGCGACGAGGTCGTTGTCGTCGCGGAAGCGGATATTGCTGTCCAGGCTGCCCGTGCGCTGCGCCTGCGCCACGACATCCCACAGGCCCACGCCGTGCGCCAGCAAGCTGGCCAGACGCTCTTCATAGGGCAAGCTCTTCAACTCCACGCCCAGCACTTCGCCCAGCAGCATCCAGAACCTGTTTTGCGGATGCGCATAGTACTGGCTGTGCGCCAGCGATTTTTCGCCGGGCAGGCTGCCCAGTATCAGCAAGCGCGTGCCGGCGTCGACGACGGGATCGAAACAGCGCTTGCGCGCATCGGCAGCATGGTCTGGCAGGAGGGCTGGGCTGTTCAAATCAGATATCCGGAAGGGAAGACGAAGGAGCATTTTACCCGGCCACGCGACGGTGTAGAATTCCCGCACACCCCTCCCTCTACAAGAGACGCCCATGCGCACCATCGACACCCTGCTGGCCCAGTATGGCGAAAGCCACCGCAACCACATCAATGAATGGGTGCACATCGTGTGCGTGCCGCTGATCGTTTTCAGCCTGCTGGGGCTGCTGTGGAGCGTGCATCCCAGCGTGGCGCTGCTCGGCAGTATTCTGGCCTTATACTATTACTACAAGCTGTCGCGTCCGTTTGCGGCGGGCATGCTGGCGATGCTGGCCGTCATGCTGGGCCTGCTGCTGCTCATGCCGCCGCTGACTATTCTGCCCGCGTCGCTGGCGCTGTTCGTGCTGGCCTGGATAGGCCAGTTCATCGGCCACCAGATCGAAGGCAAGAAACCGTCGTTTCTCGACGATGTGCGCTTTTTGCTGGTGGGGCCGCTGTTCGTGCTGGGATTTTTGTACCGGCGCCTGCGGCTGGCGTATTGAGCGGCAGGTGGTCCCTTGGTCACGCGGGACCGGTAACAGATTTTTACTATTCGCAACTAGTTATCTGCGACAAGTGTCCTTATGATAAGTCATCATCTGCCGGTCGACGCAATCGGCAACCAACTTTTGTCCAAGGGAGTCCTACATGAAAGCACCAATTATTGCAGTGGCATTGCTCGCCACCCTGGCCGGCTGCGCCGTACAACCGAACTCGGCGAATGTGTACAACGCGCGCCAGGCGCAGAATGAACAATCGGTTCGTATGGGCACGGTTGAATCCGTGCGCCAGGTAACCATCGACAAGGGCGAAACGGGCACGGGCGTGCTGGCTGGCGCGGCGCTGGGCGGCGTAGCCGGCTCGACCGTCGGCGGCGGCAAGGGCGCCATCGCGGCCAGCATCCTCGGCGCGGTTGCCGGCGGCATGGCCGGCAAGAGCATCGAAGCGAATGCCTCGAACAAACCCGGCCTGGAAATCACCGTGCGCCTGGACAATGGCGACATGCGCGCCATCGTGCAAGACGCGGACGAACTGTTCCGTCCGGGCGAGCGCGTGCGCCTGTTGTCGGATGGCCGCAAGACCCGCGTCACCCACTGATCTGCTTGCCGGCGCATGCGCTCAGCCGAATGCGCCGGCAGCGATGAGCAAAGTCGAGGGCGACATGCCCTCATGCAGCCAGACGGCAATCCATGTTGCCACGATAACATACACAAGCACGCTCCATATCTTGATCTGCAGTGAGGCTGGCATGGCGGTCTCCCTTCAAAGATGCAATTCAGAAAACATTTACTTGATATTAAAGTAAATATTTTCATAAATTCAACATTTTCCAGAAGCACTGCGCTAGCTCAATGCCGGTGTGTCTGCTGACCCTCGTCGAGCAAGCCCGACCAGGGCTCCCCATCCCCGCGCGATGCCCGTATCCCGTATACTTGCGCGATGTCCTCTCCTCTCCTGTTCATCATTGCCTGCCTGATCTGGGGCTCCACCTTCTGGGCCATCACCTTGCAGCTGGGCGACGTCGCCCCCGCCGTGTCCGTGGTCTACCGCTTCGGCCTCGCGTCCGCCACCCTGTTTGCCTGGTGCGCGCTGCGCGGCGACCGCCTGCGCCTGCCCTGGCGCGCGCAACAATGGATGCTGCTGCAGGGCCTGGCCTCGTTTGCCCTCAGCTATGTGTGCACCTACAGTTCGGAGCAATACCTCGTTTCCGCCCTCGTCAGCGTGCTGTTCGCGCTGATGGTGTTCTGGACGCCCTTGCTCAACCGCATTGCCTTCGGCACACCGATCACCTGGAGCACCTGCTGCGCGGCGTTTGTCGCCATCTGCGGTATCGTGCTGCTGTTTTACCAGTCCATCGGCGCGGCGCTGCACGATATTCTCGGCGGCGGCAATGGCCATTTTCTGCTCGGATTCTTGCTGGCCCTGGTGGCCACCGTGTCGAGCACGGTAGGCAATGCCCTCGTCATGAAAGTGCGCGAACAGTCCGGCAACGTGATGCTGACCATGGCGTGGACCATGCTGTGGGGTACCTTGATGGTGGCCGCCTGGGCCATCGCCACGGGCCAGTCCTGGCAATTGCCCACGCGCACGAGTTACTGGATGGGATTGCTGTACCTGGCCATCTTCGGCTCGGTGATCGCCTTCAGCGCGTATTTCACTTTAATCGCGCGCATCGGCACGCAAAAGACCGTGTATATCGGCGTCGTCACGCCCGTCATTTCCGTGCTGCTGTCGGTCCAGTTCGAACATTACCGGCCCGCCCCCATCGAATGGGTGGGCATGGTGCTGTGCCTGTCCAGCGTGGCATGGGCCCTGACGTCGGGCGCGCGCAAGACGGCTGCCGTCTCCTCTATTTCCACCACTTCATCCGCAAAGGCAACATGAGCACCTCTTCCTCCCTCGCCATCCGTCCCGCGACCGCATCCGACGTGGCTGCCATCTTTGGCATGATCCACGAACTGGCCGTGTTTGAAAAACTCGAGCACATGATGATCGCCAAGGAATCCATGCTGCACGACAGCCTGTTCGGCAAGCACCCCGCGTGCGAAGCGCTGGTGGGCGAGGAAGACGGCACGGTCGTGACCTTCGCCCTGTTCTTCCACAATTTTTCCACCTTCCTGTGCCGCAAGGGGCTGTACCTGGAAGATCTGTATGTGAAGCAATCGGTGCGCGGCAAGGGCTATGGCAAGCAGATGCTCGTGGCGCTGGCGCAACTGGCCGTCGAACGCGATTGCGGCCGCTTCGAATGGTCGGTGCTGGACTGGAATGACAACGCGATCAACTTCTACAAGGGCATGGGCGCGGACGTGATGCCGGACTGGCGCATCTGCCGCGTGACTGGCGATGCCTTGACGCAATTGTCGGCAGGAACGCCGAAAGCGGCCTGATTGGAATTGTAGCGAAGGAACTGACAATGCGAGTTCCAAAAAAAATCCCCGCGGGCTAGCGGCACCGCGGGGGGAACCCATTGTCAAGTGGGAGGGGGAGAATGCAATCAACGGTTATCAATATAAACGCTACGACTGGTCACCGCGCCGACCTTTACATTTGCTTACCGGGCCTTACATTTTCCTTAAAGCTGACACCTAACTGTCCACCATTTGCCACAGTTTATTTCCGTGGTTCAATCAATGTGCCGTGCAAGCCGATATGTTGTTGCGCAACCCCACTGCCACCCTGCGCATTTTTATAGATTTGGTACACTGTCAGGCAGGCGATGCAGCCAGCAACCACGGCAAAAATGACCATGCGACGCTCCTTGAGTATGCTTGATGGAATCAGGGCTCGCGGCTGATGATGTCCAGGCGAGCAGGGAAGATTCAGTGTGGCATCTTCGACGTTGGGGGCATTGCGCAATGTCAAACGCGCCAATTTGACGGGGTCATGGCGTTTGATCTGACGCAAAGTGGCGGCATTCCGCTCACACAAAATGAACGCATCATTCCGCACCTGGGAGCCACATCATGAATGTCTCTGCCAAACCGCTCGTCATGAAAATCTACCGCGCCTACCTGCGTTCCCGCCTGGAACGCTACACGCGCGACTTGCAAGCCATCGCCGAACAGCGCGAAAACGACTTCCAGGCCGAACGCATCCTGCACCAGGCCGTCGTCTCGGTGCGCTCCAAACTGCACTCGCTGTAACCGTGATGCCGTCAGTGCTGCCGGCCGGCAACGGCCCAGCGTTCCACCAGTTCGAACAGGCCTTGCGTCAGCAGGGCCAGCACGGCTGCGGGGATCGCGCCGGCCAGCAGCATGTCGTTGTCGTTCAGGGCCAAGCCGATGGTGATGCGTTCGCCGTAGCCGCCCGCGCCGATGAAGGCGGCGATGGTGGCCGTGCCCACGCTCATCACGGCCGCCGTTTTCACGCCCGCCAGCATGACGGGCAAGGCCAGCGGCAAGTCCACGTGCAGCAGGCGATCGCGCCGGCTCATGCCCAGCGCCAGCGCCGCCATGCGCAAGCCTTGCGGCACCTGCAAGATGCCCGTGCACGTGTTGCGCACGATGGGCAGCAAGGCGTACACGAATAGCGCCACCAGCGCCGGCGCCAAGCCGATCATGCCCAGCACGGGAATCAATATCGCCAGCAGGGCCAGCGACGGCACCGTCTGCAGCACGCCGACGAAGGCCAGCACCGTTTGCCGCAGCGGTGCCGAAAACGCCGCCAGCACGCCCAGCGGTATGCCGATCAGGCATGCCAGCGCCACCGACAGCAGCACCAGGCTCAGGTGCTGGCGCGTCAGGGTCCACAGATCGTCGCCGAGGATTTTATCGAGCAAGCCGCTGCGCACGGCCGCCGGTTTGTTCGCCCGAGTGCCGGACGCCAACCACTGCCGCGCCACGCCGGCAAAGCTCTTGCCGTCGATTTCCACGGCCGCATTCATGGCGATCATGTCGGCCTCGCTGATGCGTCCCTGCAGCGCCTGCAAGGCTTGCCAGGCGGCGGGAAAGCGCTGCGGCACGTCGAGCCGGTACAGCAGCATGGCGTCGTAGCGGGGAAAGTACTGCTGCGTGTCGGCCAGCACGCGCAAGCCGTATTGGCGGATCTTCGCGTCCGTCGAATAGATGTCGATCACGTCCACCTGGCGCTGCGCCAGCGCTTCATACGCAATGCCGTGATCGAGCCCGCGCGGGCGCTGCGGCAAGCCATAGCGCGCGGCCAGACCCGGCCAGCCATCGATCCTGCCGATGAATTCATGCGACAGGCCGAACTTCAAGGCCGGGTGCTGCGCCAGCTGCGCCAGGCTCGCGATGGATGTTTCATCGCCGCGCATGGCCAGCGCATACGTATTGTTAAAGCCCAGCGGCACGGCCACGCCCAGCCCCAGCGCCGCCAGCTCGCGCCGCATCTGATCCAGCTCAATCGGTTTGTCGTGCTTGAGGATTTCGCTGGCGATCGTGCCCATGTATTCGGCATACATGTCGATGCTGCCCGCCTGCAGCGCGGCGAGCACGATGGCCGTGTTGCCCAGGCCCTGGCGGTGCTGCGCCCTGACGTGCGGCGCGGCGCTCTGCTGGATGATCTCGCCGAGGATGTACGATTCCGTAAAGCGCTTCGAACCCACCTTCAGGGTGCCGCCGTCCAGGGCGTGTGCGGGCGCGGCGACGCCGAAAACAAGCAGCAACAACAGGTAAACACAACGCACGCGGCGCTCCAGGACGGATGATCAATCCGGCAAGCTTACCACCGGCGCGCGCCAGACACCGCCATGCACCACGCCCGCGCACGGGTTCAGGCCCAGCGCATACGCCAGGTCGGCCGGGCGCGCGATGCGCCACAGGGCGAAATCGGCGCGTTTCCCCACCGTCAGGCTGCCCGTTTCCTGCTGCAAGCCCAGCGCGCGCGCCGCGTGGCACGTCACACCGGCCAGCGCTTCCTGCGGCGTCAAGCGCCACAGCGTGCACGCCATGTTCATCGCCAGCAGCAATGACGTCATGGGCGAGGTGCCCGGGTTGCAATCGGTGGAGACGGCCATCGGCACGCCGGCCGCGCGCAAGGCCGCCACGGGCGGCGGCTGCGTCTCGCGCAAAAAGTAATACGCGCCCGGCAGCAGCACGGCCACCGTGCCGTGTTTTGCCATGGCGGCGACGCCCTCCTGCGACAGGAATTCCAGATGGTCGGCCGACAGGCCGCCGTAGCGCGCCACCAGCGCCGCGCCGCCCAGGTCGGACAGCTGCTCCGCATGCAGTTTCACGGGCAGGCCCAGCGCCTGCGCCGCCTCGAATACCCTTTCGGTTTGCGCCGGCGTAAAGCCGATGCGTTCGCAAAACGCGTCGACGGCGTCGACCAGTCCATCGCTGGCCAGCCGGGGCAGCATCTGCGCGCACAGCAGGTCGATATAAGAGTCGGGCTGGCCCGCGTATTCGGGCGGCAGCGCGTGGGCACCGAGGAAAGTGGTGCGCACGGATACGGGTAGCTGTTCGCCTATCCTGCGCGCCACGCGCAGCATCTTCGCCTCGCTGTCCGCATCGAGGCCGTAGCCGGACTTGATCTCCAGCGTCGTCACGCCTTCGGCCAGCAGCGCCAGCACGCGGGGCAGGCTTTGCCGCAGCAATTCGTCGTCGCTGGCCGCGCGCGTGGCGCGCACGGTGGACATGATGCCGCCTCCGGCACGGCTGATGTCTTCATAGCTGGCGCCATTCAGGCGCGCCTCGAATTCGTCGCTGCGGTTGCCCGCGTGGACGATGTGCGTATGGCAGTCGATCAGGCCGGGCGTCAGCCAGCAGCCCTGGCCATCGAACAGCACCGCGCCGCTGGCCGGCAGCTCGTCGCCGGGACCGAACCAGGCGATGCGGCCATCCTTGACGGCGATGGCCGCGTCGAGCAATTCGCCGTAGCCGTGCTCCATCGTGGCCAGGTGGACGTTGTGGATGACCATGTCCCAGTCTTGCATCGTTTTTCTCTCCTAGATGAACAGGTCGACGCGGAACACGGCCGTGCGCTGCAAGGCGTCGAGACGCCATTCCTGCGCATCGTCGGCGTCCAGCAGCAACGCGTCATGGCGGGCCAGCGCAAACTGCTGGTCGCTTGCGCGCGCCAGCACGTGACCTTCGCCGGCGACGAACAGCAGGGTGGCCGCGCTGCGCCGTACCAGCTTGCCCGGCGCCGTGATTTTTTCCAGCTGGTGGCGGCAGCGGTCGCGCCGCGTCATCACATTGAAGTCCGTCGTCGGTCCCTTGACTTGCGCTTCCACGGCGGCCTCGCCGGGAAACCACAGCATCGGTTGCGCCGCAGTCAAGGTCACCTTGCGCGTGCCGTCGAGCGTCAGCTGCACGCTGTCGCCATCGACCAGCATCAGGCTGCGGTCGATGCCGGGAAAGCTGGAAAACGGCCCGCTGGCCGTGATCGTCGCCAGGCTGATACGCCAGTCAAAATCGTCGAAACCGGCGTCCGGCGGAGAAATGGCGATTTCCGTCGTGCTGCCGCCGCCGTTTTTCCACGGCGCGGCGCGCAGGTATTCCTGTGGGATGAAGGTCGCCATCAGAGCGCCCTCAGTTGCGCCAGGGTGCGCTTGTAGGCGGTGGCGATGGCGTCCTGCGCCACGTGGCGCCCATCGCGCACCTGCCACTGGCCGCCGCACAGTACGTCGCGCACCAGCTTGTCGTTGCCGCAGAAGATAAAACTGCCCAGTACATCGGCGATGGCCACGCCGCACAGGTTCACATGCGCGTCGTCGAGCACCAGCACATCGGCGCGGCAACCCGGGGCCAGGGCACCGAGCTTGCGCCCGGACGCCTGCGCGCCGCCCCGCAAGGCGGCCTGCCACAGATAGTCGCCCACATGGCGCTGCTCCGGCGTGGCGGCCACGTTGCGCTGCTGGCGCTGCAAGCGCTGGCCGTATTCGAGCCAGCGCAATTCCTCCACCGGCGACTGCGATACATGGCTGTCGCTGCCGACGCCGAAGCGCCCGCCGGCGGCGATGAATTCGGCCAGCGGAAACAGGCCGTCGCCCAGGTTCGCCTCCGTCGTCGGGCACAGGCCCGCCACGGCGCCGCTGGCGGCCATCCGCGCCACCTCGTCAGGCTGCACATGCGTGGCGTGCACGAGGCACCAGCGCGCATCGACATCGACCTGGTCGTACAAATACTGCACCGGGCGCCGGCCGCTGTAATCCAGGCACTGGCGCACCTCGCCCTGCTGCTCGGCGATGTGGATGTGGATGGGCCTGTCCGCGGGCAGCGCTTGCGCCACTTCGCGCATCTGCGCCACGCCGGCGGCGCGCAGCGAATGGGCGCAAAGCCCACCTCCACCTGCCCGCCGCGCTGCGGCGCCAGCGCCTCGACGATGCGCAGGACATCGTCCGCCCCCGTGCGGAAGCGCGCCTGCTCGGGTTTGAGGGGCTGTGCGCCGAAGCCCGCATGGCTGTACAGCACGGGCAGCATGGTCATGCCGATGCCGCTGACGCGCGCCGCCGCCAGCACCCGCTCGGCAGTTTCGGCGGGGCGCGCATACAGGGCGCCGCCCGCATCGCGCTGCAGATAGTGAAATTCGCAGACGGCCGTGTAGCCATGGCGCAGGCATTCGGCAAACAGCTGCGCGGCGATGGCCTCCATCTGCTCCGGCGTGATGCGGTGCGCGAAGCGGTACATCAGCTCGCGCCAGGTCCAAAAACTGTCCGCTACATGATTAACCTCGTCACCCGCAACCTCCGTCATGCCGCCCAGCGCGCGCTGGAAGGCATGCGAATGCAGGTTGACCATGCCGGGCAAGACATATTCGGCCACTTCCGCGCCGGGCGGCGGCGTGGCGCCCTCCGTCACCACCGTCAAGTCGCCGGCCGCATCCCATTCCAGCAGCACGTCGCGGCGCCAGCCTTGCGGCAGCAGCGCGTGGCGCGCGAACAGACAGGTACTCAATGCGCCACCCATGCCACGGCCGCTTCCATCATCTGGCGCAGCAGCGGCTGCACCCGGACCGCCAGGTCGGGCCGGTAGCCGAAAGGCGCCGTCTCGTCCATGTACAGGCACTGGCACATCTCCAGTTGGATCGCATGCACGCGGCTGGCCGGCTGGCCGTAATGGCGCGTGATATGCCCGCCCTTGAAGCGGCCATTCAAGGCCACGGTAAATGCATCCTGCGCGCGCGCGATATCCACCACGGCGGACGTCAGGCCGCTGTCGCAGCTGGCGCCATCGGCCGTGCCGAAGTTCAGGTCGGGCAGCTTGCCGTCGAAGAAGCGCGGCACATGCGAGGCGATGGAATGGGCATCCCACAGCACCACGGCGCCATGCACGCGCAGCAGGCGGTCCAGTTCCGCGCGCAGCTGCGCATGATACGGCGCCCAGTAGCGCTGCAATCGGCGCTGCACGTCGGCCGCATCGGGTTCCTTGCCGGCCAGGTACAGCGGTTCGCGATGGAAGGTATCGTTGGGCAGCAAGCCCGTCGTATCCTGGCCCGGATACAGATTCGTGTCTTCCTGCGGGCGGTTCAAGTCGATGGCGTAGCGCGACCAGCGCGCCGACAGCACGGACGCGTCCATCTCCTGCAAAAAGCCGTACAGCTCGCGCAAATGCCAGTCCGTGTCGGCCTTGATGAGGGCCTGCGGCGTCATGCGCGCGGCGATATCGTCCGGTATGTCGGTGCCCACGTGGGGCATCGACACGAGCAGCGGGATGCTGCCTTCGTTGAAGCGGAAATCCATGCTTGTCTCCTTGCTCCCGCTTAAGCGTACAGCGGGGCGAACAAATTCTTGCAGGTGCTGCTCAATTCACCCTGCAGCACCATCTGCTTGGCCGCCTCGATGTCGGGCGCAAAAAAACGGTCGGCGTCGAAGAACGGCACTTTCTGGCGCAGCTGGTGATGCACGTGCTCCAGGTGCGGCGAGGTTTTCAGCGGACGGTGGAAATCGATGCCCTGTGCGGCGGCCAGCAGCTCGATGCCGACGATGACGGCCGTGTTGTGCGCCATGTCGTCCAGGCGGCGCCCGGCGAACGTGGCCATGCTCACGTGATCCTCCTGGTTGGCGGACGTGGGCAGGCTGTCGACGCTGGCAGGATGGGCGAGCGACTTGTTTTCCGACGCCAACGCCGCGGCCGTCACGTGGGCGATCATGAAGCCGGAATTGACGCCCGGGTCGCGCACGAGAAACGGCGGCAGGCCGGAGAGCGTCGCGTCGATCAACAGCGCGATGCGGCGCTCTGCCAGCGCGCCGATTTCGGCGATCGCCAGCGCCAGCGTGTCGGCGGCAAACGCCACCGGTTCGGCATGGAAGTTCCCGCCCGAGACGATTTCCGCCTGCCCGTTGGGACCATCCTGGAAGATCAGCGGATTGTCCGTGACGGCATTGGCTTCGATCAGCAGGGTGCGGCCCACATTGCCGATCAGATCGAGGCAGGCGCCCATGACTTGCGGCTGGCAGCGCAGGCTGTACGGGTCTTGCACGCGCTCGTCGCCTTCCAGGTGAGAGGCGCGGATCGCGCTGTTGGCCACCAGCTGACGGTACATCTGCGCGGCCAGGATTTGGCCCGGCTGTCCCCGCACGGCGTGCACGCGCGCGTCGAACGGCGAGTCGCTGCCCTTGGCCGCGTCGAGCGACAGCGCGCCCGTGACCATGGCCGCTTCCAGCAGGCGCTCGGCCATGAACAGGCCATGCAGCGCCAGCGCGTTCGACACCTGCGTGCCATTGATCAGGGCCAGGCCCTCTTTCGCCGCCAGCACGACGGGCGCGATGCCCGCCTGCGCCAAGGCATCGGGCGCCGGCATCAGTTCGCCGTTGACGCGCACATCGCCCACGCCCAGCATGGCCAGCGTCATGTGCGACAGCGGTGCCAGGTCGCCCGAAGCGCCCACGGAGCCCTTGGCGGGAATGGCCGGCATGATGCCCGCGTTGTACAGGGCGATCAGGGTGTCGACGATCAGCGGGCGCACGCCGGAAAAGCCGCGCGCCAGGCTGCCGATCTTCATCAGCATGATCAGGCGCACGACGGCGTCCGACAGCAGTTCTCCCGTGCCGACGGAATGCGACAGGATCAGGTTGCGCTGCAATTGCTCGAGCTTTTCATCGGGGATGCGCGTCTTGGCGAGCAGGCCGAAACCCGTGTTGATGCCGTAGGCCGCATCGCCCTTGGCGACGATGGCTTGCACGGCGGCGGCCGACGCCTCGATGACGGGATAGGCCTCGGCGGCGAGGATCAGTTTCGCGGGTGCGGCCCAGACGGCGCGCAGGTCGCCCAGGGTCATCGCGCCCGGCTTCAGGGTCCAACTTTTGGCGTGCTGTGTCATCTTCGTTTTCACTTCATCATGGGGAGAATCAGGCCGTTGCGCTTGGCGCAGGCGGCCGCGGTTTCATAGCCGGCATCGGCATGGCGCATGACGCCCGAGCCGCTGTCGTTGACCAGCACCCGGGCCAGGCGTTTCGCCGCCCCTTCCGTGCCGTCGGCCACGATGACCATGCCCGCATGCTGAGAATACCCCATTCCCACGCCGCCGCCATGGTGCAGCGAGACCCAGGTGGCGCCGCCGGCCGTGTTCAGCATGGCGTTCAGCAGCGGCCAGTCGGAGACGGCGTCCGTGCCGTCCTTCATGCTTTCCGTCTCGCGGTTCGGGCTGGCGACGGAACCCGTGTCCAGGTGGTCGCGGCCGATGACGATGGGCGCCTTCAGCTCGCCCGTGCGCACCATCTCGTTGAAGGCCAGGCCGGCGATGTGGCGCTCGCCCAGCCCCAGCCAGCAGATGCGCGCCGGCAGGCCCTGGAAGGCGATGCGCTCGCGCGCCATGTCCAGCCAGTGGTGCACCTGCTTGTGGTGCGGGAACAGCTCCTTGATCTTCGCATCCGTTTTATAGATGTCTTCCGGGTCACCCGACAGGGCCACCCAGCGGAACGGGCCACGTCCTTCGCAAAATTGCGGGCGGATGTAGGCGGGCACGAAGCCGGGGAAGTCGAAGGCGTTCTGCACGCCCTGGTCGAACGCCACCTGGCGGATATTATTGCCGTAATCGACCGTATGCACGCCCATGGCGTGGAAATCGAGCATGGCTTGCACGTGGGCGGCGCAGGAATCGGCGGCGGCCACCGTCAGGCGCGCGTGGCGCTGCGGGTCCTGCTGCGCCGCCTTCCAGTCCGACACGCTCCAGCCGCGCGGCAGGTAGCCGTTGACCAGGTCATGCGCGGACGTCTGGTCCGTCACGAGGTCGGGCACCAGGCCGCCCGCTTTCGCGCGGCGCACCAGTTCCGGCAGCACTTCGGCCGCGTTGCCCAGGAGGCCAATGGAAATGGCTTCCTTGCGTTCGGTATGGGATTTCACCAGCGCCAAAGCTTCGTCCAGGCTGGCCGCCTGCTTGTCCAGGTAGCGCGTGCGCAGGCGGAAGTCGATGCTGCTTTGCTGGCATTCGATATTGAGCGAGACGGCGCCTGCCATCGTGGCGGCCAGCGGCTGCGCGCCGCCCATGCCGCCCAGGCCCGCCGTCAAGATCCAGCGCCCGCCCCAGTCGCCGCCGAAATGCTGGCGGCCCGCTTCGGCGAAGGTTTCATACGTGCCCTGCACGATGCCCTGCGTGCCGATATAGATCCAGCTGCCGGCCGTCATCTGGCCGTACATGAACAGGCCCTGGCGATCGAGCTCGTTGAAGTGTTCCCAGTTCGCCCATTTCGGCACCAGGTTGGAGTTGGCGATCAGCACGCGCGGCGCATCCGCGTGGGTCCGGAACACGCCCACCGGCTTGCCGGACTGGATCAGCAAAGTCTGGTCGTCTTCCAGTTCGCGCAGCGAGGCGAGAATCTGGTCGAAACAGGCCCAGTTGCGCGCGGCGCGGCCGATGCCGCCGTAGACGACCAGGTGCTGCGGATTTTCCGCCACTTCCGGGTCCAGGTTGTTTTGCAACATGCGGTAGGCCGCCTCGGCCTGCCAACTCTTGCAAGCCATGGCCGTGCCGCGCGGCGCGCGGATGGTACGGCTGGCATCAAAGCGTGGATCGGTGTCCATTGTGCTGTTCATGCTGTCTCCTCGTAGGGTGCGAGCGGACATGCGTGGTCCGCTCTGGTACTCCCAGCATAGGTTGTCTATACAACCAAGTCAACAGGTTTTTGCAGCTGTCAAATCCTTACTTTTTCTCGAACACGCGCTTGCCCGCCACCCACGTCTGCAGCACCTGCGTCTTGCCGATGGCCTTGGGGTCGACGGTGAACAGGTCCTGGTCGACGACGATGAAGTCCGCCCATTTACCCGCTTCCAGCGTGCCGATGACCTTTTCCTGGTGGGCCGCCCAGGCCGCGTCGAGGGTGAAGCAGCGCAGCGCCTCGGTGACCGTCATGGCTTGCTGCGGATACCAGCCGCCGGCCGGAAACCCCTCGCTGTTTTGCCGCGTGACGGCCGCGTGGATGCCCTCGAACGGGTTCGGCGACTCGATGGGGAAGTCGGAGCCGCAGGCGATGCGCGAACCCTGCTTGAGGAAGGTGCGCCACGCATACGCACCCTTGATGCGTTCGTGGCCCACGCGCTGCTCCGCCATGTTCTGGTCGGACGTGGCGTGCGTGGGCTGCATCGACGGCACGATGCCCAGACTCTTGAAACGGGGGATGTCGCTCAATTGCACCACCTGCGCGTGCTCCATGCGGTGGCGCAGGCCCACGCTATGGTATTGCGCGATCAAGGCTTCATAGCCGTCGAGGATTTGATGGTTGCCCGCGTCGCCGATGGCGTGCACGTTCACCTGGTAGCCGGCGCGCATGGCTTTTTCCATCTTCGCGCGCATGGCGTCGTCCTTGTAGAACAGCAGGCCGCGAGTAGAAGGATCGTCGCTGTACGGCGCCAGCAGCGCCGCGCCGCGGCTGCCCAGGGCGCCGTCGGACAGCAGTTTGACGGCGCGCAAGGCGTACATGTCGCGCGCATAGCTTTTTAATGGGCCGTTTTTTGACAATTCGTCGAAGTCTTCCGTCGTGTCGGCAATCATGCCGTAGACGCGCACCGTCAGCTTACCGTGGTCCGCGTAGTCGCGGAACAGCCGGTCCTGCATCTGGCCGATGCCCGCATCGTGCACGCTGGTCAGGCCCGCCTGCGACAGCTGCGCCAGCGCGCCATCGAGGGCGGCGCGGTTTTCCACGTCGCCCGGCTTGGGCAGCACGGCATCCATCAAGTCCATGGCATTGTCGACCAGCACGCCGGTGGCATTGCCGTCCGCATCGCGGACTATCTTGCCGCCGGCCGGATCCGGCGTGGCGGGCGTGATGCCGGCCAGCGCCAGCGCGCGGCTGTTGGCCCAGCCCGCGTGGCCATCGACCCGGCGCAGCCACACGGGCCGCGCGCTTTCCGCCGCATCGAGCTCTGCGGCCGTGGGAAAGCGCCCCAGCTTCCAGATTTCCTGGTTCCAGCCGCTGCCGACGATCCAATTGCGCTCGGGATGCGCGCGGGCGAAGTCGCCCACGGCCTGCACGGCGGCCTGCAGCGACGACGAACCGTACAGCATCACGCCGCTGGCGATCGTCCCCAGGCCGAACACGTGGCCGTGCGCATCGATCAGGCCGGGCAGCACGGTCTTGCCCTGCACGTTGACGTGCAGGGCACCCTTGGCCGCCTTGCGCTTCACCTGCGCGGCGCTGCCGACGGCGAGGAGCTTTCCAGCGTCGTCAAAGGCCAGCGCCGTAAAACGCCGCACCTTGCCATTCGCGTCGAGCGTGTAGCCATTCGCATTGTCGATGACCGTGTCGGCATGGGCGTGGGTCAAGGTGCCCAGGCAGGCGAGAACTAGCAGGGTGCGGCGCAGGTGCGGGGTCGGCATTTCCATCTCCAGGTCTTTTAATAAATGAGTGAAAAGACGAGTGTATAGAAATTGGCAAAATGGTCAATCAGGCAGCGTGCGGCGGCCTTACCATCAGCCAGTAATCGCAGCCCGTGACGGCTTCCGCGTAACGCCCCGTCACCACGAAGCCCAGGCGGGCATAAAACGGCAGGCTGCGCTCATTGTAGGTTTCCAGGAAGCACGCGGCGCCCGCCGCATCGACGGCCGCCAGGCCAGGCGCCAGCACGGATGCGCCCAATCCCCTGCTCTGTACGTCTGGCGCGATACCGGCGATCGACAGATACCACGCGTCCTGCAGGGCATGCGGCGCCAGCGCGTGCTCCATGTTCTCGACGATGGCCGTGAAATGCGCGTAGCCCTGCTCTCCCAGCAGCACGCGCAAGGCATCCTCGCGCTGCGCGTAGGCGGCCTGGCGCTCGGCCGCCGGCGTATCCGTCGTCCAGATGGCGGCGCCGTTGCCCCCGTCATCAGCCAGGTCGACGCGCCCCGCCTGCTCGCCCTCGACCAGCGCCAGCGCGAAGTAGGCTTCCAGCATGGCCAGCCGCGCCGCTTCATCGTCGCCGCAGGCCACCGTGACGGCGCGGTAGAACGGGTCGCCGATCAGGGCGGCGGCCAGGCTGCGGGCGGCTTGCGATGCTTCAGTATGGGGTGCGCTGGACATGGTTCTCTTTCTGTTCGTTGTATCTTGCGACGCCCGGCATCTTAACGCAAGCGCCCAAGCCTTGCGCCCAGTCAATACCTCCCCGCCGCCGCTGGCCTACGCTGGCGTTTTATCGCGGAGGTCCCATGGCCAGGCACCATGTCATCAGCACCACCGCGTGCGACGTGTTCTTCAAGCTCGTGGCCCACCAAAAGAAAAGCCTGGGCGCGCGCTTCGACAGCATGATCGTCACCTTCAGCGCCGACGGCCGACCCGTGCTGGGCGCGACCCTGCGCAACGCGACAAGCGGCTGCGAACTGCACCGCCTGGCCGGCCAGCCCGACGAATGCTGGTGCTGCGGCTACGACGAACAGCTGGAATTCGTCTCGCATAACAAGGTGCCGCTGGCGCACGCCGATTACCGGCTCACCTTGAATGGCGGATGTCGAAGTTACCTCGTTCAATGGCGTGCCCTGCTTTAGCATTTCCAAACAGGAAGAGGGGCGCAACGGCCAGCCCCTTCTCGGCGCCTTGAGCGTGTCCGACGTGACGGTCAAGCCAACGACGGAAATATGGGGGTTTCTCATGACAGACGGTAAGAAAATTCCGCTGTCTTCAACAAATTGCATTCCCTATGGGAATATTCCGGCACATGCCGACGCTGCGCCCGCGCCTGAATTGAAGACCGGCAGGGTGTACGAGGTATTTCTGAATGGCAGGCCAGCCGATCCTGCCGATCCAACCTATGGATATGTGGCAAAGTTCTGTCTCCTACAGCGGGTCTCTGCCAAGCCACGCCTCGTCGTCATCAAAAGCGATACACAGGCCTGGATGGATGATACGTGCCCAGCCAGAAATTCTTCCCGATAACGCAAGGCATGCCATGAATCATCGCCACCTTATTCTTTGTCTGCTGGCGACCTTGACGAGCATGGATGCCTCGGCTTGGTCGCGCATGGCCGAAGCCGAGATTAGCGCTTTCAAAGGCATACCATGCTTTACCATTTCAAAAAAAGAAGAACGCCGCAATGGAACGCCAATGCTGGGCGCACTCATGGTTTACGACATCTCCATAAAGCCGCCTGTAGAGGTCTGGTCCTTCATTCTCCCTGGAGCGACGACCCTACCCATGCATGCAAAAACCTGCTATTTGTATGGCCAGGTACCAGCAGGAGCCGAATCGACTGCCGCGACGATGTTGAAAACAGGCAGGATGTACAGCGTTTTCTTGAATGGCAGGCCGGATGACCCGTCTGACTCGACCCGTGGCTATAAAGGGAAATTCTGTCTCATCGCGACAGCTAACGGTGGTCAACAGGTCATTCCCATCAAGCGCGATATGCAGGCCTGGATAGATGAAATTTGCCCAGCAAACATCCCAGCACAAAAGGGCCAATAATGCCCATCTGCCACAAGACCGTATTGATGCTTATGTTTCTGAACAGCATGAGTGCCTCGGCCACGTCCCGCATGGCCCGCAGTCGAAGTATGGTCTTTTCTTTTACCGGGCACAGCAACTATCCCTGTGCATGCCAAGTCCTGCCTTTTGTATGGGCTTGCTCCAGCAACGGCAGAGGTCAAGCCGCCCAAAGCGCCGCCGCTGAAAGCGGGGCGCATGTATGACGTCTTCCTGAACGGTGGGCCAGCCGATCCTTCAGATCCTACTCGCGGTTACGTGGGAAAATTTTGCTTAATCACCGGCATCTCCGGGGAGCGCAAGATTCTTCGTATCGACAGCGATAGCCAAGCCTGGATAGATGAAATCTGCCCCGTTCAGAAATAGGAAAAACATGATGTCCTTGCAGCAGAATGCCCTGTTCATACTGCTCATGTTCCTCGGCCTGCATGCCTGTGCAACATCACGCATCGCCGATGCTGAAATCAATTCAGTGAATGGCATGCCCTGCTTCACAATCTCACAAACGGAAGAGAAACGTAACGGTCAGCCACTCCTGGCGGCACTCAGTATTTCAGACCTGTCAGTAAAACCAGCTACCAAAGTATGGAGCTATGTGATGACCGGAGGAAGAAAAATTCCGCTCTCATCAAAAATCTGCCTTCTCTATGGCGATATTCCACAGGGCGCAAATGGCACGCCTGCCCCTGAACTGCAAACCGGGCGGGTTTACAGCGTCTTCTTGAATGGGCGTCCAGATGATCCTTCCGACCCGACCTATGGCTACAGAGGGAAATTCTGCATCGCTATCACCTCCACAGATGAACGAAAAATTATCGCCATTGGCAGCGACACGCCAGCGTGGAAACAGGATAGTTGCCCTGAGCATTCGCTCATCAGATAGTGCAAGGATTGCCATGCCATATCGTCACACACTGCTATTCCTGCTTGCCGCCTTGACGAGCATCAATGCCTCGGCGTGGTCGCGCATCGCGGATGCCCTCATTCACTCTGTCAACGGCATGCCGTGCTTCTCCATTACAAAAAAGGAAGAGGCGCGTAATGGCCTGCCATTTCTTGGCGCACTCATGGTTTCAGACATGTCCGGGCAACCGGTAAAAGAAGTATGGGGATTCTCCCTACCGCCAGAAATGGCGCTACCCATCCGTGCCAGCACATGCATCCGCTATGGAAACCTGCCTACCGGCGCGACGGGCATACGCGCTGAAAAACTGATGCCCGGGCATTTCTATAGCGTATTCCTGAATGGCAGCCCCAAAGATCCGTCCGATCCAACGTATGGCTATCAAGGAAAATTCTGCGTGAGAACTACGGCTGCTGGCGGTCAGCAAGTCACTCCCATCAACAGCGACATGCAGGCCTGGATCGATGAAGTCTGCCCATCCCCTCCCTAGCGATTTCCCGGCTTGGACGGCACCACTTGACTCGCCTCGTCCTCCCCTCGCTTCGCCGGCGCCCTGAACCATTCACCGGGCGGCACCACGTGCGACTCTTTCGGGTCGTCGATGTAGTGCGGCGAGGTAATCTGCACGTCGAATTCGTTGAAGACGTCGATGATGTTCTGGTGCAAGCGGTTCAGCACTTCGGCGCGCTGACGGGGGACTTCGGCGCTGGCGTAGGCGACGAGGCGGTATTGCACGTAGTAATCTTGCAGGGCCAGCTGCATCACGTACGGTTTCGGCGTGGTCGACAGTTCCGTCGTGCGCGAGGCGGCCAGTTCCAGCATCGCGTGCACTTGCCGCCAGGGCGTGGCGTAGCCGATGGTGACGGTGGAATCGAGCACGAAGCCGCCGCCGGGCTGGGCGCGCGAATAATTCTTCGTCGTTTGCGACATCACCCACGCGTTCGGCAAGGCGACTTCTTCGCCCAGGCCCGTGCGCAAACGCGTCTCGAACATGCCCAACTCGACCACGGTGCCCTCGCTGTCGCCCACGCGCACATATTCGCCCTTGCGCAGGGCGCGCGTGTACATGAGGATCAGGCCGCTGGCGCCCTGGCCCACGATGCTCGACGCGCCGATCGACACCATCAAACCTACCAGCACGGACAGGCCCTGGAAGGCGGCCGTGTGCGAGCCGGGCAGATACGGATACGCCATGGCCAGCGCGAACAGCCAGATCACCACGCTGGCGATGCGGCGCGTGGGCAGGGCCGTGTCCTTGTCGAGCCAGCCGATCTGCAATTCGCCGCTTTCCACGCGCTTGAACAGCGAGGCGGCTGTGGCGGCGATCAGGCGCGCGATGGCGAAGATCACACAGACCAGCACCAGCCCCGGCAAGGCGCCGATGATGGCGTGAAAGACGTCGGCGGCCACGTCGAACAGGTAGCCGCTCAGGCTTTCGCCCCAGGAACGCGTGTAAGGCAGGCGGCCTAGCACGAAGGCGGCCCACAGATAGGTGGCCATCAGGCGCAAGCCCCACAGGACGGCGCTGAGCAGTTGATACGCGAAGGCGATGTAGTGTTCGGCGTCAAGCACGCGCACATTCTTCAGGCGCACGTCGCGCAGGCGCGAGGCCAGCAGGATGCCGCTGCGGCGCTTGGCCCAGCGATACAAGCGCGTCAAGCCCATCCACACGAGCCAGAACACGAGGGTGGCGGCCGCGCACACGGCGGCGGCGATCGCCAGGTAGCGCCAGCTGCTCTGCTCGCGATAGTCGAGCACGGCCTTGCTCAACTCGCCGGCCGCCGTTTTCGCCACGCTTTCCGTCGTATCGCCGGCCAGCAAGTTAACGTCGCCAGGCACGACGACGAACAGTTGCACACCGTCGAGCAGCACTTGCGTGCCTTCGGGAATCATGCGCGTGCTCGCCTGCAGCGGACCGTTTTTCGCCAGCACGCCTTCCAGGCGGCGCTGCGCGCCGATGGCCCGTTCATCGGGCGGATAGCCGGCCAGCGCGGCGCGGAAGACGAATACCTTGCGGTTGGCAAACATCAGCGGCGCCGTCTTGACGGCCGCGGCCTGCGACGGCGCGATGGCGGTCGCGGCTTCCGCAACGAGCGAGGATGCGCCCTCGTCCGCGTGGGCTGCGGGCAGCAGGAAGATCGTCAACAGGCACAGCAGGCGGAGCAACGCGGACATGGCAGAAATGAAAGAGTGACAAGGAGTAGCCATCATGCCATGTAATTGCGGAAACTCAAGCGCCGCACCTACCGTTCAGCTCGCATCATGGAAAATGATGCCCAGGGTATGGCGCAAGCCCGAACGCAGGCGCGACACGCCATGGCGCATGTTGACGCGGTAACTGCCGCGCGTGCCGTTGACGGGGCGCAGCGCCACGGGAAAGATGACGGCGTCGCCCTGCGCCAGCGGCACGACCTCCAAGCGCGACTGCATGCGCGGGCGCTGCTCCGTGAGCACGAACTCGCCGCCCGTGAAATCGTCTTGCGGGCGCGACAGCAGCACGGCCAGTTGCAGCGGAAACACGTGCTCGCCATACAGGTCCTGATGCAGGCAGTTGTAATCGCCCTCGCGGTAGCGCAAGAGCAAGGGCGTGGGCCGCGTCTGCCCCGCCGCATGGCAGCGCGCGAGGAAATCGGCGTGGCTGGACGGAAAGCGCGTTTCCAGGCCCATGCTGGCGTGCCAGCGGTTGGCGATCGCCGCCAGCGGCCCGTACAACTGTTCGCGCAAGGCAGCCACCGGTTCCGGCAGCGGATAGGCCCAATACTGGTACTCGCCCTGTCCATAACCGTGGCGCTGCATCACCACCTTGCTGCGAAAGCGCGACGCATCGTCATATTGCGCCGCCAGCGCCGCGCATTGCGCAGGATTGAGCAAGCCCGGCACGACGGCATAGCCATGCGCATTCAGCTCATCCTCGATCTGCTGCCAGTCCAGCGCCCTCACCGCTCGCCCTCGCGCTCGAGCAGCGCCTGCTTGCGCTCCACGCCCCAGCGGTAGCCGGACAGCGCGCCATCGTTGCGCACGACCCGGTGGCAGGGGATGGCGACGGCCAGCGCGTTCGCAGCGCAGGCACCCGCCACGGCGCGCGCGCCTTGCGGGGCGCCGATGCGCCGCGCCAGCTCCGCATAGCTGACCGTGCTGCCGGCGGGAATCTCGCGCAAGGCTTGCCACACGCGCTGCTGGAACACGGTGCCGCGCACGTCGAGCGGCAAGTCCAGGCCGATAGCGGGTGCCTCGACCAGGCCCACCACCTGCGCCACGGTCTGTTCATAGTCCGCTTCCGCGCCGCGCAGTTCGGCTTGCGGAAAGCGGTCCTGCAAGTCGCGCAGCAGCACTTCCGGGTCGTCGTCGATCAGAATCGCGCAGATGCCCTTGTCCGTGCTGGCCACGAGGATGGCGCCCAGCGAGCAGGCGCCGATGGCAAAGCGGATCACGGCGCCGCTGCCGCCGGCGCGGAATGCGCCCGGCGTCATGCCCAGCAAGCCCGGCGTGGCGGCGTACAGGCGGCCGCTGGAATTGAAACCTGCCGCATACAAGGTCTCGGTGACGTTCGCCGCGCCCTGCAAGCCGGCCTTCAGGCGCTCGCCGCGCCGCGCCGCCGCATAGGCTTTCGGCGTGATGCCCGTGTGCGCCTTGAAGACGCGGTGGAAGTGAAAGCGGCTCATGCCGGCGGCCGTAGCAAGGCTGTCGAGGTCGGGCAGCTCGTCGCTGGCGTCGATCAGCCGGCAGATGTCGGCCACGATGGCCGCCTGGCGCTGGGCCAGCGGCGGCAAGTTGGGTTTGCAGCGCAGGCAGGGGCGAAAGCCGGCCGCCTCCGCGTCCTCGCAGCTGGCGTGGAAAGCCACGTTGCGGCGCAAGGCGGGGCGCGCGGCGCAGGAAGGGCGGCAATACACGCCCGTCGTGCGCACCGAGTAATAAAAGGCGCCGTCGGCATCGGGCGCGCGCCGCTGCAGGGCATCCCAGCGTTCATCGTCAGTCAGGTAAGCGTGTTCCATGGCGAACTCCGTACAGGTCAATAGTCAGTCTCCAGCATAGCCAGTGCCTGCGCGCGCCACACTCCGGCGCTTGCTTTTGAATTCAAAAAGGCTGGCGGCGCCTGCCTTGCTCGGTGCTAAAATCGGCCATCGCGCCTCCAGCCGGCGGCGCGCCCTGCCCGCGCCCCGGAGAAACCGCATTGGACGACCACAATACCCAGGAAAATACGCCCATTTTCCAGCGCATCAAGGATTTTCTGCTGGCCGGCATCGCCGCTGGCCGCTGGAAGGAAGGCGACGTGATTCCGTCCGAGCAAGCCCTGGTGAAACAGTTCGGCGTCTCGCGCATGACGGTCAACCGCGCCGTGCGCGAACTGACGAGCGAGCAGGTGCTGACGCGGCGCCAGGGATCGGGCACCTATGTGGCGCAGCAAAAATACCAGGCGACCCTGTTGGAAATCAAGAGTATCGCCGATGAAGTGCGCGCGCGCGGGCATATCCACCGCAGCAGCCTGCAATTGCTGGAGCGTACCAAGGCCTCGGATTTGCTGGCCAAGCAATTCGGCCTGCCGCCGGAACATCCGCTGTTTCATTCGCTGATCGTGCATTTTGAAAACGGCGTACCGATCCAGGTGGAAGACCGCTGGGTCAACCCCGAGTGCGCGCCCGACTACATGACGCAGGATTTTTCCAGCATCACGCCGAACGAATACCTGATGGCCGCCGCGCCCCTGCAAGGCGCCACCTACAGCATCGAAGCGCTGTCGGCGCCGCGCGACATTGCCGAAATGCTGGCCATCGACACGAAACAGGCATGCCTGGTGCTGCGCCGCCAGACGCGCTCGGGCGGCAAGATCGCCTCGATCGCCACCATGTGGCACCCCGGACACCGCTATCAGTTCGCCGGAAGCTTTACCTAGCGGCGATCGCCGCGATTGAGTAGCACGATTTCGCGCCAACTTTCTCTCAGATTCTCACCAAATCGCGAAAAAAACAGCCATTCCGGGGCAAAAAAAATCCCGTTCTGGCTGTTTCAGAACTTAACTACTCCGACTAAATATTCGATGCTATAGTTGCCGCCAGAAAGCGCCGCAGGCGTTTATTTGAGCGCGCATCATGCACTGCCAGCCCAGTCCAATCACGCCCCAGAAAGGGATGCATTTGTCGTATTGCAGCCACACGAGTTTCAGCGCACCACGCCGACGGCGCCCTGCGCTGCGCCGGCTCGCTCGTACGATGCTGGCGGCAGGCATGGCAGTGTCCCTGCCGGTGCAGGCGGCGGTACACGGCATGGCGCCAACACTGCTGTGGCCGTACGCGGCCGCCAGCGCCACCGCCCTGGCGGGAGTGGCTTGCTGGCAAGCCTGGCGGCTGCGGCAACAGTTGCGCCGCCTGCTGCTGCCCGCGCATGCCCTGGCCGAACAGGATGCCGGGCAAGCCTTGCGCGGCGCGGCCATGGCTGGCTGGACCTGGCGGCGCCAGACCGACCGGCTGCAGTTCGCGCCCCAGTACCAGGACGTGCTGGGCGACAAGGGCGCCAGGCTCGATCATGCACTGAGCGACTGGCTGGCCGAAGTGCACCGGGACGACCGCGCACGCCTGAGTCTTGCCTTTCGCCAGCATCTGGAAGGCCAGGCGCCCGGCACCTTCAATTGTGAATTCCGCTTGCGCCACAGCGACGGCCACTGGCGCTGGCTGCTGGCGCGCGGCGCCGTGCTGACACGCGCCTCGGATGGCGCAGCCACGCAGGCCAGCGGCATCATCTGCGATATCAGCGAGCGCAAGCAGGACGAGCAATCGCGCATGCGCTCGATGCTGGAAGCGGCACCCGAAGCCATGCTGGTGGCCGACGTCGAGGGCAAGGTGCATTACGCCAACCAGATCGGCGCGCGCTGCTTCGGCTATCCGCTGGCCGAATTGACGGGCATGTCGCTGGAACAATTGGTACCGGAAAGCACGGCCAGCCAGTCCGTGGGCGACCCGCAAGCGCGGCACAGCCTGCCAGGCCGGGTGATGATGGCGCGCCGCCGCGACGGCACGCACTTCCCTGCCAAGGTCAGCCTGTCGCCGCTGCGCATGGCCGGGCAATTGTTTTCCATCGTCTCGCTGCGCGACATGACGCAGCGGCAACGCGCCGAGGAAGCCCTGCACGCCAGTTCGGAACGCTACCGCCTGATCGTGCAGACGGCCGCCGAAGGCATCTGGATGACGGATGCGGACGGCAAGACCACCTTCGTCAACCCGAAGATGGCGCACATGCTGGGCTACACGGTGCAGGAAATGCTGGGCCGGCCCCTGCTCGACTTCATGGACCGCGACAGCCAGCTGCTGATGCAGCGCCGCCTGGCCAGCCACGGCAGTGCCGCAAGCCAGCCGGACCAGGTCGATTTCCGCTTCTTCCGCAAAGATCAGTCGAGCCTGTGGGGCTTGCTGTCGAGCACCAGCATCCAGTCGGACAACGGCGAGCCGGGCGGCACCCTGGCGATGATCACCGACATCACGGAACGGCGCCAGGCGTCGATCGCCCTGTCTAACTCGAGCCAGCGCATGGCGTCCGTCTTCGGCGCCGTGACGAACGGCCTGGTGGTGCAGGACAGCCACGGTCACATTTTGGAAAGCAATGCGGCAGCCGAGCGCATGCTGGCGGCCAGTCCGGCCGGCAACAGCCTGTGGCAAGCCATCCGCGAAGACGGCTCCGCCTTCGACCAGCGCAGCCATCCCGTGCACATCACCCTGTCGACGGGCGAGGCCATGCGCGACGTGCTGATGGGCGTACAGCAACCCGACGGCAGCCTGTCGTGGCTGTCCGTAAATACCGAGGCCATCCGCGATGAATACGGCAAGGTGGGCATGGTGGTGGCCAGCCTGACGGACATCACCTATCACAAGCGCAGCGAGAGCGCCTTGCGCGAACTCAATGAACATCTGGAAGAGCGCGTGGCGCAACGCACGGAGCAGCTGGACCAGGCCAAGCAGGTGGCCGAAGAAGCGAGCCTGGCGAAGGGACAATTCCTGGCCAACATGAGCCATGAAATCCGCACGCCGATGAATGGCGTGATCGGCATGGCGTATCTGGCCCTGAAAACAGACCTGGAACCGCGCCAGCGCGATTACCTGGAAAAAATCCGTTTTGCCGGCGAACACTTGCTGGGCATCATCGACGATATCCTCGACATCTCGAAGATCGAGGCGGGCAAGCTGGAAATCGAGCGCGTCAACTTCAGTTTCGACCATGTCGTGCAAACGCTGATGACGGTGGTGGCGCCGCGCGCTGCCGGCAAGAACCTGGAATTGCTGTTCGAAATCGACCCGCAATTGCCGGCCGTGCTCGTGGGCGACCCGTTGCGCCTGGGGCAAGTGCTGATCAACTACGCCAATAACGCCATCAAGTTCAGCGAACAGGGCAGCATTACCGTGAAAGTACGCAAGGTGGTGGCGGACGCGAAGCACTGCCTGGTGCGCTTCGAAGTGTGCGACCACGGCATCGGCCTGTCGCAGGATGAAATGAGCAAACTGTTCCAGTCCTTCCAGCAGGCCGACACCTCCACCACGCGCGAATATGGCGGCACGGGCTTGGGCCTGGCCATCTGCAAGCAGCTGGCCCAGCTGATGGGTGGCGACGTGGGCGTCGACAGCCGTCCCGGCGCCGGCAGCACCTTCTGGTTCACGGCCAACCTGGGCATTTCCGACCAGGCGGCGCCCGCCATGCTCGACAGCATGGTGCAGACGGCGGCCGCCATGCGCGCCAGCGCCGACGCGGCCCTGGTGATGCGCACGCTCAAGCATGCGCGCATCCTGCTGGTGGAAGACAACACATTTAATCAACAGGTGGCGCTGGAATTGCTGGAGGAAGCGGGCGCCTCCGTCTGCCTGGCCAACAATGGCGAGGAAGCGCTCGACCTGCTGCGCCAGACGCAGTTCGACTGCGTGCTGATGGACGTGCAGATGCCGCTGATGGATGGCTTGCAGGCGACGCGCCACATCCGCGCCGACCCGCAGCTGGCGCACCTGCGCGTGCTGGCCATGACGGCCACGGCCACCAGCGAAGACCGCGTGCGCTGCCTGGATGCGGGCATGGACGATTTCATTTCCAAGCCCATCCAGCCAGCCATGATGTACCAGACCATCGCCAGCTGGCTGCCGGCGCGCGAGACGCCGCCACCGCCGGCGCGCAGCCGCGCCGCGCCCGCCTTCAAGACCACGCTGGCGGGCGATCCGCAGGTGATCGACCTGTCGATCCTGGCCAAGCTGCTCGGCTACAACCCGGAAAAGGTGCGCAAATTCGCCTTCAAGTTCCTGCAGACGACGCAGGATGGCTTTGGCGACATCGATGCGGCCCTGGCGCGCGGCGACGTGCACCAGGTGCGGGAACTGGGACACCGCATCAAGTCGTCGGCGCGCACCGTGGGCGCCCTGGGACTGGCCGAGCTGTGCCACAGCCTGGAAACCCTGGCGCCGGGCGAAGCGGCCGACGAGGCGGAGCGGGCCCGGCGCATCGTCGCGCGCCTGTGGCCCCTGCTGGAACAGATTACCGAACAAATCATGAATAACACCAGCTTTGCCAATGACGATTAGCTACCGCCAAATTCCTTTGAGGCAAGGTATCGGCATCGACAGCGATGCGCATATCAATAGAAAGACAGGACGATGACTACTGTATCAAACCAAGCAAGCCGGGAACACAGCGAAGCAGGCCTGGCGCCATTGCGCGTACTGCTGCTGGACGACGACGTGTTCATGCTCGACGTGCTCAGCGACATGCTCGAGCAGATGGGCCCGTTCGACATCCGCTGCGAATCGCACAGCGAACAGGCGCTGGCCACCCTGAAGCAGCACCAGCCCGACCTGCTGATCTGCGACCTGTCCATGCCCGACATCGACGGCATCGAATTCTTGCGCATGGCGGCTGAAAACGGCTTCCGCGGCGGCGTGGTCCTGCTGTCGGGCCTGCATTCGGCCGTGCGCCTGGCGGCCGAACGCCTGGCCATGGCCAACGGCCTGCATATATTAGGCACCTTCCGCAAGCCGATGGAAAGCGCGGAACTGCAGCTGATGGTGAACTTGCAGCTGCAGCACACGGCGCGTCAGGCCAGCGCGCAAGCCTGATCGCGGAGCCAGGCCGGGAGAGCGGACACGGCGCCGCAGGCCAGCAGGCATGCGGCTTTGCCGCCCTGGCGGCAGGCGCAGGGGCGATATGCCTCAAGTTTTTCTGCAATAATCGCCACGCTTTGAAAAAATGGGTTATTATTTCAGCCATCCCCGCCTGCATACCTCTGGTCGCACCTTCCAAGAACATTGAATTTGTGCCCATTGCCCCCATCTTCTCACTGCATTCCAGGAAGCATGGATGGCGAACCAGCGTATGGTTAATTCCAGGCATTATTGATCCCACCCTCATTTGAGGAAAATATGAGCGAAAATATCAAACACATTAGCGATGCATCTTTTGAAGCAGACGTCCTGAAATCCGAGTTGCCAGTACTGGTCGACTTCTGGGCAGAATGGTGCGGTCCCTGCAAGGCCATCGCCCCGATCCTGGAAGAAGTGGCCAAGGAATATGCCGGCCGCATCGTGATCGCCAAGATGGACGTGGACGCCAACCAGGCGGTACCTGCCAAGTTCGGCATCCGCGGCATCCCGACCCTGATCCTGTTCAAGGATGGTGCTGCAGCTGCTCAAAAAGTGGGCGCCATGGCCAAGGGCCAGTTGACCGCTTTCGTCGACAGCAACATTTAATGTATGATGGGCAGCGCTGCGCCCGCAGCGCCGCCTGACTGGATAGACCGGGAAGCGGCTTTGCCTCATTCGTGCACAGCCTTCCCCAATAATTAATCAACGCCACGCAGTCCCCTCCCCTACCTTTACATCCCGTCTCGGGACACTCAACACATATGCATTTATCCGAACTAAAGGCCCTACACGTATCCGCCCTGCTTGAGATGGCGATCGGTCTTGACATTGACAACGCAGCCCGCTTGCGCAAACAGGAGCTGATGTTCGCTATCCTGAAAAAACGCGCCAAGTCTGGCGAACAGATTTTTGGCGACGGCGCCCTGGAAGTGCTGCCTGACGGCTTCGGCTTCCTGCGCTCGCCTGACGCCAGCTACATGGCGTCCACCGACGACATTTACATCTCCCCTTCGCAAATCCGCCGCTTCAATCTGCACACCGGCGATTCGATCGAAGGCGAGGTACGGACCCCGAAAGATGGCGAACGCTATTTCGCACTGGTCAAAGTCGACAAGGTCAACGGCGAATCGCCGGAGATGTCGAAACACCGCATCCTGTTTGAAAACCTGACGCCGCTGCACCCGAACGAGCCGCTGCGCCTGGAACGTGAAATGAATGGCCAGGAAAACATCACCGGCCGCATCATCGACCTGATCGCCCCGATCGGCAAAGGCCAGCGCGGCTTGCTGGTGGCGTCGCCGAAATCCGGCAAATCCGTGATCCTGCAGCACATCGCGCATGCGATCACGGCAAATCACCCGGACATCACCCTGATCGTGCTGCTGATCGACGAACGTCCGGAAGAAGTGACCGAAATGCAACGTTCGGTCCGCGGCGAAGTCGTCGCCTCGACCTTCGACGAGCCGGCCACGCGCCACGTGCAAGTGGCCGAGATGGTGCTGGAAAAAGCCAAGCGCCTGGTCGAAATGAAAAAAGACGTGGTCATCCTGCTCGACTCGATCACCCGTCTGGCGCGCGCCTACAACACCGTCATCCCTGCCTCGGGCAAGGTCCTGACCGGCGGTGTTGACGCGAACGCGCTGCAACGTCCAAAACGCTTCTTCGGCGCCGCGCGCAATATCGAAGAAGGCGGCTCGCTGACCATCATCGCCACGGCGCTGATCGAAACGGGTTCGCGCATGGATGACGTGATCTTTGAAGAATTCAAGGGTACCGGCAACATGGAAGTGCATCTGGAACGCCGTTTGGCCGAAAAACGCGTCTACCCGGCAATCAACCTGAACAAATCGGGTACCCGCCGCGAAGAACTGCTGATCAAGCCGAACGAGCTGCAAAAAATCTGGATCCTGCGCAAGTTGCTGTACTCGATGGACGAGATCGAGGCGATGGAGTTCATTCTCGACAAGATGAAGGCGACCAAAAACAACGCCGAATTCTTCGACATGATGCGCCGCGGCGGCTGATTTTTTTGGTCAGACCCGCCGGGTCTGACCCCAGCCCTCCGTTGACCATCCCGCGAAAGCTGCTCCCTGAGCGGCTTTTTTATTGCCTGCGCCCCGAAAGCGCTATATAATCGACGGTTGCATTATTTTAAACCCTGGCAAGTGATCGGCAATCGGGTCAAGAAGCAGGACGACCGACGAAGTGCTGTTTGGCTACCAAACTAGAGAGAAGACCATGAAAGTCGATACCCATCCAGAATACCGCGAAGTTGTTTTCCACGATCTGTCGTGCGATTTCAAATTCGTTACCCGCTCGACCATCCAAACCCGCGAAAAAATCACCCACGACGGTAAAGAATACCCACTGGTGAAGATCGAGGTTTCGGCTGAATCGCACCCATTCTTCACGGGCAAGCACAAAATCGTCGATACCGCCGGTCGCGTCGAGAAGTTCCGTCAGAAGTTCGGTTCGGTTGGTTCGAAAACCGCAGTCGCAGCAGGCTGATTTTTGCCGCTTTGCGGCAAAACAGGGCAGCTCCGGCTGCCAGAGAAAAGGCAGCCACGGCTGCCTTTTTTGTCTTTGGCCGCTTTACTTTATACTCGCGCATACCCGACGCCATTCGTCGCGTCTTGCCACCATTCTGATACCGATTATCGATGAAGCCAGTCCGCCTTCCCGCCGCTGCCACACTCGCGCTGCCACGATGGGCCTTGTTTGCGCTCGGCCTGCTGTACATCCTGCCTGGCCTGATCGGCCGCGAACCGTGGAAGAACGATGACGCCGCCAGTTTCGGCATCATGTGGACCATGGCACATGGCGGCCTGAACGACTGGCTGTGGCCCAACATCGCCGGCTTGTCGCTGCCCGATGAAGGCCCGCTGGCCTTCTGGCTGGGCGCCATCTTCATCAAGCTGTTCGGCTGGATCGACGGCGACGTCTTCGGCGCGCGCATGTCGACCATCGGCATCTTCGTCGTCAGCACCCTGTCCGTCTGGTACACCGCCTTCAACCTGGGCCGCCGCAGCGACGCCCAGCCGCTGCGCCTGGCCTTCGGCGGCCAGCCCGAGCCGGACGACTTCGGCCGCACCCTGGCCGATGCCGCCGTGCTCATCTACCTGGGCTGCCTGGGCCTGCTGCAGCACAGCCACGACATCACGGCCGAAGCGCTGTACGTGTCATTGATGGCTTATTTGCTGTACCGCGCCGTGCGCTACATGGAAGGCCCGTCCGTGCGCAATGCGGCCCTGCTGGGCCTGGCGCTGGGCGGCCTGACCCTCGCGCGTGGCTGGATCACGCCGGCGGCACTGAGCATCGCCCTGCTGCTGTGTACCGTCTTCCTGCGCCTGCCATTGCTGCGCAGCGTGCGCCACCTGGCGCTGGCCATCCTGATCGGCATCGCGCTGACCCTCGTCTGGCTGTTGCCGGGCGAATGGCTGCAGCCATACGGCCATTCGCCGCTGCAAGCATGGATGGAATGGAATTGCCGCCAGTTCAGTGCCCCCAGCCTGAAAAGCCTGCAGTATTTCTGGCGTGTCGGCATCTGGTTCTTCTGGCCCGCGTGGCCGTTCGCCGCCTGGGCCGTGTATGCCTGGCGCCGCCAGCACCACGTGCTGCACATCGTCGTGCCGCTGACCTTTGTCGCCATGCTGGCCATCCTGGGCCTGTGCCATCCCGATCCCGACCCGAGCCAGCTACTGCCGCTGCTGCCGCCGCTGGCCGTGATGGCCGCATTCGGCTTGCTGACCATGAAACGGGGCGCCATCAACGCCATCGACTGGTTCTCCGTGATGGTGCTGACCATCTGCGCCCTCGCGCTGTGGCTGTTCTGGTTCGCCATCCTGACCGGCTGGCCGCCGAAACTGTCGCATAACGCCCTGAAACTCATGCCCGGCTTCAAGCCCGAGCTGGACTTGCTGGCCTTCTTCGTCGCCGCCTGCGCCAGCGCGGGCTGGGTGGCGCTGGTGCACTGGCGCATCTCGCGCCAGCCGGCCGTGCTGTGGCGCGCCGTGGTGCTGTCATCCGGCGGCCTGATCCTGATCTGGGTGCTGATCATGACCCTGTTCCTGCCGCCGCTGAACTACAGCAAGAGCTACGCCAGCGTGGCGCACCAGATTTCCGTCCACCTGCCACCGGGCACTACTTGCATCAACAGCAACGTCGGCGCCGCCCAGCGCGCCTCGTTCGCCTACTACGGCCACCTGCCATTTGCCACGGTGGGACAGCAGCAATGCGATGTGTTCTTGTTGCAAGACAGCATCAAAGTTCCCGACAGCAAGGAAAAGCTGCCGGAACACCATGGTGCGGACTGGATCAAGCTGTGGGAAGGGCGCCGCCCCACGGATGACGTGGAACGCTTCCGCCTGTACCAGCGTGTCAGGTAAGCAGCAAAAAAACCGGGCCAGCCCCGGTTTTTTTACGTCCGCCAGACAGTCATTGCCGCCAGGAAAAGTGTTGTCTTAAAATATAGTGAATTACCTAAATTGAACTAACATTGCTTTTTAGATTATAATAGCCGGCTGCGCGATGGCGGTGTCTTGCTTTCCCGCCCGAATCGTCCCCAAATTCACCATGAGATTGTCCATGAAATTATTTGCTACACGTACCTTGCCGCTCATCAGCGCCGCCCTGTTCGCCTTCTCCGTCAGCGCTTCCGCGCAAGCGACCGTGGTCGACCTCGGCGTTGCCAATGGCTATTCGGCCTTTATCTTCGGCAACATCGGCAGCAGCGGCGCCAGCGGCTTTACCAGCGTCGGCGGCAGCATTGCCGCTGGCGGCAATATCTACCTGGACAACTACAACGTCGGCACGAATAAAAAGCCAGGCAGCGCCGTCAATTCCGTCGTTGTGGGCGGCAACCTGAACACGGGCTGGGGCACGCTCAGCGGTTCGGCCGTGTACGGCGTCAGCAACCCCAACGCCACCCTGACGGCGCCGCAATGGTTCCCAACGAACAACATCAGCAAAGGCAATGCGTCCACCCTGGACTTCGCGGGCGCCAAGCAGCAACTGACGACCCTGTCGGGCGACGTGGCCAAGCTGCAATCGAACGGTACCGTGATCTCGCAATACGGCAACATGACCCTGGTGGGCAATGTCAACGCCGACGTGAATATTTTCAACATCGATGCGTCGAACCTGCATAACCTGACCCTGGACCTGTCCTCGCTGAAAAGCACGGCCAGCATCATCATCAACGGCACGGCCACCAACATCACCATGAGCGGCGGCTTCGACAATTTCGCCAGTTTCGCCAACCGCACGCTGTTCAACTTCGCCAACGCCACCACCACCAGCCTGCAGAACGTCGGCATCAACGGCAGCATCCTGGCGCCGCACAGCGCGTTCTCGGGTTCCGGCGACATGAACGGCACCCTGATCGCCAATTCGGTCAGCTCGATCAACTATGGCCATGTCGCGATGAACGGTTCCGGCTTCAACACGGTCAACGTGTCGGCCGTACCTGAGCCTGGCACCTACGCCATGCTGCTGGCCGGCCTGGGCTTGCTGGCCTTCATGCGCCGCCGCACGCCAGCGCGCGCACCGCAAGCCGCGATGGCTTAAGCTTTACGCTGCATCAATAAAAAAACACCGGGCCGCGCGAGCGTCCCGGTGTTTTTTTATGGGCTGGCGAAAAACTTAATCCGCGCTCAGCCCCAGATCCGTCGCCACCTGCTGGCGCAATACATATTTCTGGATCTTGCCCGTTACCGTCATGGGAAATTCCTCGACGAAGCGCACGTAACGGGGAATCTTGTAATAGGCGATCTGCCCGTCGCAAAAGGCGCGGATATCCTCGCTGGTGGCCTGCGTGCCCGGGCGCAAGATGATGCAGGCGCACAGTTCTTCGCCATACTTGGCGTCCGGCACGCCCACGCATTGCACGTCGAGCACGCTCGGGTGGCGGTACAGGAATTCCTCGACTTCGCGCGGGTAGATGTTTTCGCCGCCGCGTATCACCATGTCCTTCGAACGGCCGACGATGCTGCAAAAACCGTTGTCGTCGATGACGGCCAGGTCGCCCGTGTGCATCCAGCGCGCCGCGTCGATGGCCTCCGCTGTTTTTTCAGGGTCGCCCCAGTAACCCTGCATCACGGAATAGCCGCGCGTGAGCAATTCGCCCTTTTCGCCGCGCGGCACGATGCGGCCTTCCGCATCGATGATTTTCGCTTCCAGGTGCGGGTGAACCCGGCCGATGGACGAGACACGCATCTCGCGCGGGTCTTCGATCGAGGTCTGGAAGCTGACGGGCGACGTTTCCGTCATGCCATACGCAATCGTGATTTCCGCCATGTGCATCAATTCGATAACCCTCGTCATGACTTCCATCGGGCAAGGCGAGCCGGCCATGATGCCGGTGCGCAAATTCGACAGATCGTATTGTTTAAAGTCAGGATGATCGAGGATGGCGATGAACATGGTGGGCACGCCATGCAAGCCCGTGCAGCGCTCGGCCTGCACCGTTTCCAGCACGGCCTTCGGGTCGAAGCCTTCGCCGGGAAACACCATGGCCGCGCCATGCGTGACGCAGGCCAGGTTGCCCAGCACCATGCCGAAACAGTGGTACAGGGGCACGGGGATGCACAAGCGGTCCCGTTCCGTCAGGCGCATGGCTTCGCCGATGAAAAAGCCATTGTTCAGGATATTGTGATGCGTCAGGGTGGCGCCCTTCGGCGCGCCCGTGGTGCCGGACGTGAACTGAATGTTGACGGCATCGTCAAACTGCAAGCCAGCGCTCACTTCTTCCAGGCGCGCCAGGTCGGCGTCCGTGATGCCTTCCATCACCGCGTCGAAATTGTGCATGCCCGGGGTGGCGGCCGCGCCCAGGCGGATGACGTGGCGCAATTGCGGCAGGCGCGGCGACTGCAGGGCGCCGGCGCGCGAACGGGCGATTTCCGGCACCACGTCTTGCACGATGGCCAGATAATCGCTGGACTTGAAGCTGGGCGACAGGATCAGCGCGCTGCATTGCACCTTGTCGAGCACGTATTCGAGTTCCGAGCGGCGGTAGGCGGGGTTGATGTTGACCATGATCAAACCGGCTTTCGCCGTGGCAAACTGGGTCAGCACCCATTCGGCGCAGTTTTGCGACCAGATGCCGACCCGGTCGCCCGGCTGCAAGCCCAGTTTCAACAGGCCGGCGGCCAGCTTGTGCACGCGCTGCTGGAATTCCAGATACGTCCAGCGCACGTTCTGGTGCGCCACGATCAGGGCATCGTGCTGGCCGTAGCGCTCGGCGATGCCGTCCAGATAGGCGCCTATCGTTTCGCCGATCAACGGCGTCTCGTGGGCGCCGTGTACATAACTCATTGCTTGCATGCTGTCTCCAGGGTGTGTGGCGCGGCGCGCTCTTGTTATCGTCTTCGATGCAGAAAATTATAGCCGCAACCGCCTCTGCCATGTACCGACGCTAACATATTCACCCCGGTCGGATTGAGTAAGGTATTTCCCCAACAGCAACGGATGAAACTACGTCTCCGTTTCGGGTCACGGGACGTCAAATCTGTTCGAGACGGAGTAGGCAAGGCTGGCATCACGGCGGGGACATACAGACGACATGGGTCGTTCAAGGCAAGAGCAATTTCCCATTACAAGAAAACGATATTTGCCAAGCCGGACAACAAACGCGACGCGCCTGCTGTCCGGTAACAGGAAAACCCTGATTAAATGATATTCATGCTAACGTTATCAATATCACCAAATGGCGTACCTCCTGAAACACCAAAAAATGAAATCGCTAAACGCACAGAGCATGTGCCACGTGGTGCACTAGGAATATTGCCAAATTCGAATCGGCTATACACGAGGTTATCCTTGATTTCCATACCACTTCCGCCAATCAATACAACGCCGGCCTTATCCAAGAAACTCCATGTAGCATAAAAAGTGCCGCTTGCCTCATAACCGGTCACGGACGCCATCAGATTAATACTGACATATTGTCCCGGACGACAATCGAAAATAGAGACCGCAGAATTATTTTGACCTGGCAAGCCAGCAAACCGCAAGGAATGCCCAGCAGGCACAAAGGGGTTAATATTTGATCTGAATGGAGGCGTATCCCCGCCGAGTATCCATTCATTCGCCCAATTTACATTCTCGAAATCCGAATAGGCATGCGCCAGTAATGCACTACTAATGACAGGCTGTGCACCGACCGCATAGTTAAGGAAGTTGCTTGCCTGAGTACGTCCCTCACCGCCAACCATTGCCAAGGGATACGATGCGCCCATTGCCAATGCCGTATTGCTCAACACCACCCCGCCATGCGTAACCGTAAAATCACAATAGAAGATTTCTTTTCTCATTTTTGGTTTAGCGACAGTAATGTTGCAGGAATTCAGAATGAGTGCAGTATTGCTATTAAAAAGCGAAAACCAATAATCGGTATCCGTATCACCTTCAATATGACAGTCATTTAAATAAACGATGCCGCCAGAAATCCCCATCATGTGTGCCGCAAAATTAAAAGAGCAGGCGATAAAATGTGTATCAGCATTACCATTGGATTGATTAAGATAAACATCGGATTGACCAAAACGGCAATTGATGAAGGTATTTTTTTCTCCGGAGTTAAAAGACTGCGGTAGATCAATACACACACCCATATCACTACCCACTACGGCAGCGAAATCCCAATTCTCAAATGTGGTAAAAAAACAGCCCACTCCCAAATAAACTCCAGTTGCCCATCCCCAACAACCACCATCCCTGAACGTCACGCCAGCGATTGTGTTCGTGGTAGCAGAATCATCCAGGAGAGCAAATCTGTTGAAAGTCGTCTTACCTGGCCCAATGGCAACCAGGCCCGAGATTGGATGGGCGCGATTCAAGGCAGGACGTCGATTGACGTCGGACGCCGACTGAATGATCGTAAACAAACTGACCGCATTGCCAAAACCAGAACAATCCACGATTGCTCCACCCCAATTCATACCGACCTTATTGGTATCGACAAACAGGCCGCCGTTCAACTTTATATTCTTTCCTGAAGGAACGACGACCATGCCTGCGGAAAAATTGGTAGTGACATAATCAAGCGCAGCCTGAAATGCGGCGGTATCGTCGGTGACACCATCAAGTGTAGCGCCAAAATCCACGGGATTAACAAATGTAGAGGCAACGCCACTGATTCCTACGTTGCGAGCTTCAAATTGTTCTACTGAATCAGAAACTGCTGTTATTAATGACATCGACTTCCTCTATAGGTTGGTTTGTTGCAACAAAAATTCCACAACTACATATCTCATGAATTAATGAATATTATTCAAGAATAAAATTTTCGAACACCATTTACAAAAAATATTTCGGCCAATACTGTCCCCAAGTAAAATAATAGCCGATCAATTTAATAATATTCAATTTAATTCAATTCAATTCAATTCAATTGTAAGCCATCCCAAGCATTCATTTTCACATATTGGCAATTATCGACAAGTGCAAACAATATAACGTGGCTGGCAGCTTTGCTTTAACATATCGAATCTGCGACGCAACCGCGAACAGTGACAAGTGAAGGTAGTACAGTGGTTCAATTAGAACAAGGTTTCATCCTGACCCGCCACTGGCGCGACACCCCCGCCGGCACGGAGGTCGATTTCTGGCTGGCAACGGATGCCGGGCCCCGCCACGTGCGCCTGCCCGTGCAGACGGCCGTGGCCTTCCTTCCCATGGAGCAGCAGGAACAGGCGCAACAGTTGCTGCGCGGCGAGCGCCATGCCGAGCTGCGTCCCCTGTCGCTGTGCGATTTTCACCACCGTCCCGTGCTGGGCCTGTACTGCAAGCAATACCGGCATTTGCTGAAGCTGGAAAAGCAACTGCGCGCGCATGGCGTCGACGTGTACGAAGCGGACATCCGCCCGCCCGAGCGCTACCTGATGGAGCGTTTTATTACGGCGCCGGTAAGCGTCAAAGGGGAAACAGGGCAGGACGTGCAGCTGAAACCGGCCCCAGGCTACCGGCCCAACTTGAAACTGGCCTCGCTCGATATCGAGACGACGGCCCATGGCGAGCTGTATTCGCTGGCCCTGGAAGGCTGCGGCCAGCGCCAGGTCTACATGCTGGGGCCGCAAAACGGCGGCGACGAGACGCTCGACTTCGACCTCGAATACTGCGACAGCCGCGCGCAGATCCTCGAGCGCCTGAACACGTGGATGGAGCGGCACGATCCGGACGCCATCATCGGCTGGAACCTGGTGCAGTTCGACTTGCGCGTGCTGCGCGAACACGCCGAGCGCTACCAGGTACCCTTGAAACTGGGACGCGGCGGCGCCGTGATGGAATGGCGCGAACACGGCGGCAAGCAGGAACACTATTTTGCCGCCGCGGCCGGCCGCCTGATCATCGACGGTATCGAAGCCCTGCGCTCGGCGACGTGGAATTTTTCCTCGTTCAGCCTGGAAAACGTGGCGCAGACGCTCTTGGGCGAAGGCAAGTCCATCGACAATCCCTATCAGCGCATGGCCGAGATCGACCGGCGTTTCCGCGAAGACAAGCCCGCGCTGGCCCGCTACAACCTCAAGGATTGCGAACTGGTCACGCGCATTTTCGCCAAGACCGAGCTGCTGACCTTCCTGCTGGAGCGGGCCAGCGTGACGGGCCTGGCGGCCGACCGCAGCGGCGGCTCCGTGGCCGCCTTCGAACATTTGTATTTGCCGCTGATGCACCGGCAGGGTTATGTGGCGCCCAACCTGGGCGATATCTCGGGCGAAAACAGCCCCGGCGGCTTCGTCATGGATTCGCAGTCGGGCCTGTACGACTCCGTGCTGGTGCTCGACTATAAAAGCCTGTACCCGTCCATCATCCGCACTTTTCTGATTGACCCCGTGGGCCTGGTGGTGGGCACCAGCGGCGACGAGGCCGATACCGTGCCCGGCTACCGGGGCGCGCAGTTTTCACGCGTAAAACATTGCCTGCCCGCCATCGTGAAACAGGTGTGGCAAGGGCGCGAGACGGCCAAGCGCGAGCGCAACGCGCCGCTGTCGCAAGCGTTAAAGATCATCATGAACGCGTTCTACGGCGTGCTGGGCTCGAGCGGCTGCCGCTTCTTCGATCCGCGCCTGGCCTCGTCGATCACCCTGCGCGGCCACGACATCATGCACCGCACGCGCGAGCTGATCACCGAACAGGGTTATCAGGTGATCTATGGCGACACGGATTCCACGTTTGTGTGGCTCAAAACAGCGCATACGGATGAAGAAGCGGGCAAGATCGGCCGCGCCCTGGTGGCGCATGTGAACGCCTGGTGGGACGCCCATCTGCGCGAGGAATTCGGCCTGGAAAATGCGCTGGAACTGGAATTCGAGACCCATTACCGGCGTTTCCTGATGCCCACCATCCGCGGCTCGGAAGAAGGTAGCAAGAAGCGCTACGCGGGCCTGGTCGGCAAACCGGACGGCAGCGAACAGATGGTCTACAAGGGCCTGGAAACGGTGCGCAGCGACTGGACGCCGCTGGCGCAGCAATTCCAGCAAGCCTTGTACCTGCGCATCTTCCAGCGCGCCGCCTACCAGGACTATGTGCGCGACTACGTGGCGCGCACCGTGCGCGGCGAATTCGATGCTTTATTGGTCTACCGCAAGCGATTGCGCCGCCCGCTCGACGATTACCAGCGCAACGTGCCGCCCCATGTGCGCGCGGCGCGCACGGCCGACGCCTACAACCTGGCGCAGGGCCGGCCGCTGCAATACCAGAACGGCGGCTGGATCAGCTATGTCATCACGGTGGCGGGACCGGAACCGCTGGAAACGCAGCGCTCGCCCATCGACTACCAGCATTACCTGACGCGCCAGCTGCAGCCGGTGGCGGACGCCATCCTGCCCTTCCTCGGCGACGATTTTTCGCGCCTCTTGTCCGGGCAGCAGGATTTGTTTTAGATCAATTTTGCTGACCGGCACAGCCAAGCTGAGGTAATATCGGCGCCTGCCGGGCCAGTCCGCGGGCGCTGTGCGCCGCGGCAGCGTAAAATACGCCTTGGCGAAAGAATAAGAGCTGCATGAAGAAGAAGATGCCATTCCAGACGAGAATCGTTCGCAAGAAGATTTTCCCCGCTGAAATGGCGCATAATTTCACACTATGTTGAACCAGCGGGCAGCAGCACCAGCCGTTTGCCCTGCTAATTTTTGAATGAATTGACACCATGACCGAGATCACGTCCCTGAGAGACATCCCGCAAAAAAATATCTTCCGCAAGGGCGACACCTTTGTGCTGTTCGGCGAGCTGTTCGGCCGCGGCTATGTGAATGGCTTGCTGGACGAAGCGCGCAAGGCGGGCATGAATATCGTCGGCATGACGGTCGGCCGCCGCGATGAAAACATGGCGCTGCGCCCCCTGAACGCGGAAGAGCTGGCCGAAGCCGAAGCCAACCTGGGCGGCCGCATCATCAATGTGCCGCTGATGGCCGGTTTCGACCTTGACGCACCCGCCGGCGAGCCGACGCCGACGGCCCTGCTGGCCGACATGACCCTGAAAAGCTGGCAGGAAGACAAGCTGGACTGGGCGCAGATCGAACGCTGCCGCGAAGCCGGCATCGCCCGCTTCAGCGCGTCCGTGGCCAAAGCCATGGCCGAACTGGACAGCCTGATTCCTGACGGCAGCAATGTGTATTTCGCCCACACCATGGCCGGCGGCATTCCCAAGGTCAAAGTCTTCCTGGCGATCGCCAACCGCATCTACAAAGGCCGCGGCGAGCGCTTCATGTCCTCGCGCGCCCTGCTCGACAGCGACTTGGGCAAGCTGATCCTGATGAACTTCGACGAAGTCACGGCCAACACCCTGCAGCACCTGATCGACGGCAGCGCCGCCATCCGCGCCCGCATCGAGCAAACGG
>Ga0182008_10000155_pt1 | contig 54054 bp, 47 predicted proteins | sample Sormic07211129_1_FD_120482 | JGI IMG/M metagenome (GOLD analysis project Ga0182008, IMG submission 120482) | Rhizosphere microbial communities from Sorghum bicolor, Mead, Nebraska, USA - 072115-129_1 metaG | ecosystem: Host-associated > Plants > Roots > Rhizosphere | place: USA: Nebraska...
CCCATGGGCGCCCCCTTCCACGACACCGCCCAGTAGCCCGGTGAGACGGTCCGTCGGAAATCGGGCCGGGCCCCGAGGAGCGGGGTCCGGAACCAAGTCCTTGGAAGGGGGCGCTCCAGCAACCTGGGCGCCGACACGGACGTCATCGCCCTCGACCCGGCTGACCAGCCCTTTTCCACCCCGAACGCAACCGTGCGCCCCCACACCACCCCACGCGCCGCCCACCTCACAAAGCCCCAGGGCACGCAAAAGGGCCGGTCACCCCACCCGGGATGACCGGCCCTCAAGCCGTCGTAAGCGCTGCCGCAGCGGCTACCGCTGGTGCTGCGAGTCCGCCACCGTGACCTCGACGCGCTGGAACTCCTTCAGCTCGCTGTAGCCGGTCGTGGCCATCGCGCGGCGCAGGGCGCCGAAGAAGTTCATGGAGCCGTCGGGGGTGTGGGAGGGGCCCGTCAGGACCTCCTCGATGGTGCCGACCGTGCCGAGGTCGACCTTCTTGCCGCGCGGCAGCTCCTCGTTGACGGCCTCCATGCCCCAGTGGTGGCCGCGGCCCGGCGCGTCGGTGGCGCGCGCGAGCGGGGAGCCCATCATCACCGCGTCCGCGCCGCAGGCGATCGCCTTGGGGAGGTCGCCGGACCAGCCGACACCGCCGTCGGCGATGACGTGGACGTACCGGCCGCCGGACTCGTCCATGTAGTCGCGGCGGGCCGCCGCCACGTCCGCGACCGCCGTCGCCATCGGGACCCGGATGCCCAGTACGTTGCGCGTGGTGTGCGCCGCGCCGCCGCCGAAGCCGACCAGGACGCCCGCCGCGCCGGTGCGCATCAGGTGCAGGGCCGCGGTGTAGGTGGCGCAGCCGCCGACGATCACCGGGACGTCGAGCTCGTAGATGAACTGCTTCAGGTTCAGCGGCTCGTGCGAGCCGGAGACGTGCTCCGCCGAGACCGTCGTACCGCGGATGACGAAGATGTCCACGCCCGCGTCGACGACCGCCTTGGAGAACTGGGCGGTGCGCTGCGGGGAGAGCGCGGCGGCCGTGACCACGCCGGAGTCGCGCACCTCCTTGATGCGCGCGCCGATCAGCTCCTCCTTGATGGGGGCCGCGTAGACCTCCTGGAGGCGGCGGGTGGCGGCCTCCGTGGGCAGCTCGGCGATCTCGTCGAGCAGCGGCTGGGGGTCCTCGTAGCGGGTCCACAGGCCTTCGAGGTTGAGGACGCCGAGGCCGCCGAGCTCGCCGATGCGGATCGCGGTGGCCGGGGAGACGACCGAGTCCATGGGGGCGGCCAGGAAGGGCAGCTCGAAGCGGTAGGCGTCGATCTGCCAGGCGATCGAGACCTCCTTCGGGTCCCGCGTACGGCGGCTGGGGACGACGGCGATGTCGTCGAAGGCGTACGCCCGGCGGCCGCGCTTGCCGCGCCCGATCTCGATCTCAGTCACGTTGGTGGCCTTTCCCTGATGCGTTTCAGCGTCTACCAGTATCGCCGACCGGTACGACAAAGGCGGCCCCGGTGCATCCCGGAGCCGCCCCTGACGGACCTGCGGCCTACTTGCTGCTGTAGTTCGGCGCCTCGACCGTCATCTGGATGTCGTGCGGGTGGCTCTCCTTGAGGCCCGCGGAGGTGATACGGACGAAGCGGCCCTTGGACTCCATCTCGTCGATGCTCGCCGCGCCGACATAGCCCATCGTCTGGCGCAGACCGCCGACGAGCTGGTGCAGGACGTTGGCCAGCGGGCCGCGGTAGGGCACCTGGCCCTCGATGCCCTCGGGGACGAGCTTGTCGTCGGAGGCGACCTCCGCCTGGAAGTAGCGGTCCTTCGAGTACGACCTGCCCTGGCCGCGCGACTGCATGGCGCCCAGCGAGCCCATGCCGCGGTACGACTTGAACTGCTTGCCGTTGATGAAGAGCAGCTCGCCCGGGGACTCCTCGCAGCCGGCGAGGAGCGAGCCCAGCATCACCGTGTCGGCGCCGGCGGCGAGCGCCTTGCCGATGTCGCCGGAGTACTGCAGGCCGCCGTCGCCGATGAGCGGGATACCGGCCGGGCGGGCGGCGAGGGAGGCCTCGTAGATCGCCGTGACCTGCGGGACGCCGATGCCGGCGACGACCCGGGTCGTGCAGATGGAGCCGGGGCCCACGCCGACCTTGATGCCGTCGACACCGGCGTCGATGAGGGCCTGCGCGCCGTCGCGGGTGGCGACGTTGCCGCCGATCACGTCGACCGACACGCTCGACTTGATCTTCGACATCCAGCTGAGGGCGTTGCTGTTGTGGCCGTGCGAGGTGTCGACGACCAGGAAGTCCACACCGGCCTCGGCGAGCGCCTGGGCCCGCTCCAGGGCCTCGGGGCTCGCGCCCACCGCGGCGCCGACGAGCAGGCGGCCTTCGGCGTCCTTGGCGGCGTTCGGGTACTTCTCGGCCTTGACGAAGTCCTTGACCGTGATCAGGCCCTTGAGGACGCCCGCCTCGTCGACCAGGGGAAGCTTCTCGATCTTGTGCCGGCGCAGCAACTCCATGGCGTCGACGCCGGAGATGCCGACCTTGCCGGTGACCAGCGGCATCGGGGTCATGACCTCGCGCACCTGGCGGCTGCGGTCGGACTCGAAGGCCATGTCGCGGTTGGTGACGATGCCGAGCAGCTTGCCGGCCGGGTCCGTGACGGGCACACCGCTGATCCGGAACTTGCCGCACAGCGCGTCCGCCTCGGCGAGGGTCGCGTCCGGGCTCACCGTGATGGGGTCGGTGACCATGCCGGACTCGGACCGCTTGACCAGGTCGACCTGGTTGACCTGGTCCTCGACAGAGAGATTGCGGTGCAGGACGCCGACGCCGCCTAGGCGGGCCATCGCGATCGCCATGCGGGACTCGGTCACCTTGTCCATCGCCGCCGACAGCAGCGGGATGTTGACCCGGACGTTGCGGGAGATGCGGGACGAGGTGTCGACCGCGTTGGGGAGCACCTCGGACGCTCCCGGCAGCAGCAGCACGTCGTCGTAGGTCAGCCCGAGTGTCGCGAATTTTCCGGGCACTCCGTCGACGTTCGCAGTCATGACACCTTCCCCAAATGGCCTTGATCGGTGCGGATGTCCATGCTAACGGGAAGCAGGGCACACACATTCCACGGTTCGGACCGCCCCCGGGCTTCGTATGTTCGTACGGAAACGCCACACAGGCCGTTCAACACCGCGCAACACGGGGACCAGGCGGGTACTTACCGCTGGGTACTCACTGCTCGGCCAGGGCCCGCAGCCTGCTCAGTGCCCGGTGCTGCGCCACACGGACCGCTCCGGGTGACATTCCCAACATCTGACCGGTCTCCTCCGCGGTCAACCCCACGGCGATCCGCAGCAGCAACAGCTCGCGCTGGTTCTCCGGCAGGTTGGCCAGCAGTTTCTTGGCCCATTCGGCGTCGCTGCTGAGCAGCGCGCGCTCCTCCGGGCCGAGCGAGTCGTCCGGGCGCTCGGGCATCTCGTCCGAGGGGACCGCCGTCGAACCGGGGTGCCGCATCGCCGCCCGCTGCAGGTCGGCGACCTTGTGCGCGGCGATGGCGAACACGAACGCCTCGAAGGGGCGGCCGGTGTCCCGGTAGCGCGGCAGGGCGAGGAGGACGGCGACGCAGACCTCCTGCGCGAGGTCCTCCACGAAGTGCCGGGCATCACCCGGAAGGCGGGACAGCCTGGTGCGGCAGTAGCGCAGCGCCAGGGGGTGGACATGGGCGAGCAGGTCGTGCGTGGCCTGCTCGTCCCCGTCGACGGCGCGATGGACGAGTGCACCGATCGCCCCTGCGGCTTGGGCCGCCTCGTCGTCGCGCATCGGTCCATGGTGCCTTGTGGCCGTCGGATCCGCGGCACCACGCCCGTTGTTGTGCACCGAAGCGTTATGAGCAGGTGCGCCGGCACTCATCCCCTGCGCCCTCCCCTTCCGCTCGACCGACCCGTCCCCGAGAGACTCCACACCTCAAGGATGCGGCATCCGCCACGAAACAAGCGCCCGCGCCCCCAAAGGGGCGCGGAGAACTGCGCGACCGGCCATGAACGACCCGCACACGGCGACGGCCGGAAGGACCGAGCTGCTAGCGGACCAGACCCCATCGGAAGCCCAGTGCCACCGCGTGCGCCCGGTCCGACGCACCCAGCTTCTTGAACAACCGCCGGGCATGCGTCTTCACGGTGTCCTCGGACAGGAACAGCTCCCGGCCGATCTCCGCGTTGGACCGCCCGTGGCTCATCCCTTCGAGCACCTGGATCTCCCGCGCGGTGAGCGTCGGAGCCGCCCCCATCTCGGCGGAACGCAGCCGCCGCGGGGCGAGCCGCCAGGTCGGGTCGGCCAGCGCCTGGGTGACGGTCGCCCGCAACTCCGCGCGCGAGGCGTCCTTGTGGAGATACCCCCGTGCCCCGGCGGCGACCGCGAGAGCGACCCCGTCGAGGTCCTCGGCGACGGTCAGCATGATGATGCGCGCGCCCGGGTCGGCGGACAGCAGCCGCCGCACGGTCTCGACGCCGCCCAGTCCGGGCATGCGTACGTCCATCAGAATCAGGTCCGAACGGTCCGCGCCCCAGCGGCGGAGGACTTCCTCGCCGTTGGCCGCGGTCGTCACGCGCTCGACGCCGGGCACGGTCGCGACCGCGCGGCGGAGCGCCTCTCGGGCAAGCGGGGAGTCGTCGCAGACGAGGACGGATGTCATGGCCGTCCTCCGCAGCTGATGCACGTCACCTTGAGCCTCCAGGCTGGTACGAAATCGTCACCTGTGCGGTCGACCGTCCCGGACGCCCGCCCGAGCATTTCTTGCGTCAACCGCCTCCGCACTCTCAACGACGGTCACCCGAAAGAGTTACGGGGCTGTGTGCCATCTTCGGCACTCTACGTGAGGGGGCGGACACGGTGCAGACATGCCGGGCGTACCCACAACGTTTCATCACAACCAGTGCCCCATTTAGCCCCTTTTCTTCCCATCTACTGGTGTCTGAGGCTAGATTCGCAATGAGTCATATTTTCATCTCCTTAGATCGTAGATATACGGTCATGGGCACCGTATCCGCTCAGAACGGCTACAAGGGGTCACGTAATGGCAGATTTCTCCCGCCTTCCCGGACCGAACGCGGACCTGTGGGACTGGCAGCTCCTGGCCGCCTGTCGCGGGGTGGACAGCTCGCTCTTCTTTCATCCGGAGGGCGAGCGAGGCGCGGCCCGGAGTGCTCGCGAGAACTCGGCCAAGGAGGTCTGCATGAGGTGCCCGGTGCGCGCGCAGTGCGCGGCACACGCGATGGCGGTGAGAGAACCGTACGGCGTATGGGGCGGCCTGACCGAGGACGAGCGCGAGGAACTCATGGGTCGCGCGCGGAACCGACTGGTGCCGGCGGGGGCCACCGGCGGGGACGGCGTATCCGGCAAGTACAGGGACGGGGTAACCAGCGACTACGGCGTATCGAACAACTGAAGGAACGTTTCTTCGTTCCTTGCCTCCGAGCTCCCGGCCCCTGAGCTCCCCAACAGTCCAGCCACACGGCTACCCGGTGCCCCGGCCACCGGCCACCGGGCCCCTACCGTCCGGCCGCAAGGCCCCTACCGTCCGGCCGCGCGCCCGAGTTGGTCCAGCGTCGCCGCGACCGCCGGTACCCGGGCCAGGTCGGGCAGGGTCAGCGCCACGATCTCCCGCCGCACGGCCGGCTCCAGCGTCAGCACGCGCGCGTGGCGCGGTCGTACGGACTCCAGGGCCAGCTGCGGGAGTACGGCGACGCCCAGACCGGCGCCGACCAGACCGACCACCGCCGGGTAGTCGTCGGTGGCGAAGTCGATGCGGGGCGTGAAGCCGGCGCCCTCGCACACCTCCACCAACTGTCCGCGGCAGCGCGGGCATCCGGCGATCCACGGCTCGTCCGCGAGTTCCCCGATGGCCACGGACCCGGCCCCCGCCAGCCGGTGCCGCTCCGGCACCAGCCCGACGAGCCGGTCGGTCAGCAGCGGCCGTACGACGAGGTCGTCCCACTCCTCGGCGCCCGCCGCGCCCTCGTACCGGAAGGCGAGCGCCACATCGCACTCCCCCGCGCGCAGCATCTCGACGGACGTGGGCGGTTCGGCCTCCTCCAGGGACACCCGGGTGCCGGGGTGCGCGGCGCGCAGGGCGGCGAGGGCGGTCGGTACGAGGGTCGAGCTGCCGCTGGGGAAGGAGACCAGCCGCACCCGCCCGGCGCGCAGGCCCGCGATGGCGGCGACCTCCTCCTCGGCGGCGGTCAGCCCCGCCAGGATCCCGTTGGCGTGGCGGACCAGGGCCTCGCCCGCCTGGGTCAGGCGCATCTCGCGTCCGTCGCGGACCAGCAGGGGTGTGCCCACCGATGTCTCCAGGGCCCTCATCTGCTGGCTCACGGCGGGCTGGGTGCAGCCCAGCTCGCGCCCGGCCGCCGAGAAGGAACCGGTGGTGGCGACGGCGCGCAGGACCCGCAGATGGCGTGCTTCGATCACGGACCAAGGATAGGCAACGATAAGAGATTCTTTGGTACGAGGGCCGATGACGCGTCGATGCTTTGAGGTGAGGGTGCCGCGTTCCCGGGAGCGGGAGGCGGTGCAGAAGTACAGGTGGAAGTGCGGGTGGAAGTGCGGGCGGACATACGACTCCTGACGTGCCGTCCACAGAGCGGACCCGCGCAGTCCGGGTAACTACGCTTGAGCCATGACAACGGCTCTGATTACGGGATCCACCGCGGGCATCGGCGCGGCGTTCGCACGGCGGCTGGCGGCCGACGGGCACAACCTGGTGCTGGTCGCCCGCGACACCAAGCGGCTGCGGGAGCAGGCGACCGAGCTGCACGACCGGCACGGCATCGAGGCGGAGGTACTGACGGCGGACCTGGCCGAGGACGAGGGCATCGAGGCGGTGGCGGCCCGGCTCGCCGACCGCAGGAACCCCGTCGACCTGCTGGTCAACAACGCCGGCTTCGGCAACAAGGGCCGCTATCTCGACGTCTCCATGGCCGACGAGCTGAGGATGCTCAAGGTGCACTGCGAGGCGGTGCTGCGGCTGACGAGCGCGGCGGCGGAGGCGATGCGGGAGCGCGGCCGCGGCGGGGTCGTCAACGTCGCGTCCGTCGCCGCCTTCATGCCCCGGGGGACGTACGGCGCCTCGAAGGCGTGGGTCGTGCAGTTCACCCAGGGGGCGGCGAAGGACCTCGCCGGCAGCGGGGTGCGGCTGATGGCACTGTGCCCGGGCTTCGTGCGCACCGAGTTCCACCAGCGGGCCGGGATGGGCACGGACAACATCCCCGGCTGGATGTGGCTGGACGCGGACAAGCTGGTGGCGGCGGCGCTGGGCGATCTGGCGCGCGGGAAGTCGCTGTCGATCCCCGACCCCCGGTACAAGGCGCTGATGGGCATCGTGAAGGTGACGCCCCGGGCGCTGCTGGGCGGGGTCACCTCGCGGACCGGACGGAAGTACGGGCCGCAGTGAGGTCTCCGTAGGGCGCGGTCGTGGGGTGCGGGGGACAATGGTGCCTACGACCGGACCCCACCGGACCGACCGGGACCGGAGGCACGACCATGACCTTCGTACAGATCATCGACTGCAGGACCAGTCGTTTCGACGACATCGACCGGCTGATGGACACATGGGTCGAGCAGACCAAGGGCAAGCGGACGGCGACGCACGCGATGGTCGGCAAGGACCACTCCGACGCGTCGCACTTCATCGAGATCGTGGAGTTCCCGTCGTACGAGGAGGCCATGCGGAACTCCCAGCTGCCCGAGACGGACAGGATCTTCCGGGAGATGGTGGCGCTCTGCGACGAGATGCCGACCTTCACGGACCTGGACGTCGTACGGGACGAGGGGCTGAACGCGGACACGGCGCGGCGGTTCTTCGAGACGATCGCCGTCGCGGGTGAACTGCCGCCGCTGGACGACCTGGTGGCGGAGAACTACCACGACCACGATCCGGCGAACGAGCAGGACACCATGGGGATGGACGCCCTGCGGCGCGAGGTGGGGATGTGGCGCAGCGGATTCGACTTCGAGTTCGCGATCGAGGACCAGATCGCCCAGGGCGACCGGGTGTCCACGCGGTGGGTCTGGAGCGGGACCCACACCGGTGAGTTCATGGGGCTGCCGCCCAGCGGGACGAAGGTCTCCATGACCGGCAACACCACGCACCGCTTCGGCGCGCACGGGAAGATCGTCGAGGCCTGGTGGGAGTACGACCGGCTGGGGCTGATGAGCCGGCTGGGTGTGCTCGACGCGCTGGAACAGTAGGGGGACGCGCGGAGGCCCGGCACCTCTTGTCTGCAGGGTGCCGGGCCTCTCTACGCCTTACCGACGCGCGGCCTCGCGGCCGCGTGGGTCAGTGGGAGTGGCCGTGGCCGTGACCGGCGGCGGCCGGCTCCTCCTCTTCCTTCTTCTCGACGACCAGGGTCTCGGTCGTCAGGAGGAGGGAGGCGATGGAGGCGGCGTTCTCCAGGGCGGAGCGGGTGACCTTGACCGGGTCGATGACGCCGGCCTTGACCAGGTCGCCGTACTCGCCGGTCGCGGCGTTGAAGCCCTGGCCCTTCTCGAGCTCGGCGACCTTGGAGGTGATGACGTAGCCCTCCAGGCCGGCGTTCTCGGCGATCCAGCGCAGCGGCTCGACGGCGGCCTTGCGGACCACGGCGACACCGGTGGCCTCGTCGCCGGTGCGGCCGAGGTTGCCCTCCAGGACCTTCACGGCGTGGACGAGCGCGGAGCCACCACCGGAGACGATGCCCTCCTCGACCGCGGCGCGGGTCGCGGAGATGGCGTCCTCCAGACGGTGCTTCTTCTCCTTCAGCTCCACCTCGGTGGCGGCGCCGACCTTGATGACGCACACGCCGCCGGCCAGCTTCGCGAGGCGCTCCTGGAGCTTCTCGCGGTCCCAGTCGGAGTCCGTGTTCTCGATCTCGGCCTTGATCTGGGCGACGCGGCCCACGACGTCCTCGGACTTGCCGGCGCCGTCGACGATGGTCGTGTCGTCCTTGGTGATCGTCACGCGGCGGGCGGAGCCCAGCACGTCGAGACCGACCTGGTCGAGCTTGAGGCCGACCTCCTCGGAGATGACCGTGGCGCCGGTGAGGACCGCCATGTCCTGCAGCATCGCCTTGCGGCGGTCGCCGAAGCCGGGGGCCTTGACCGCGACCGCGTTGAAGGTGCCGCGGATCTTGTTGACGACCAGGGTGGAGAGGGCCTCGCCCTCGACGTCCTCGGCGATGATCAGCAGCGGCTTGGAGGCACCGGCCTGGATGACCTTCTCCAGCAGCGGCAGCAGGTCGGCGATCGAGGAGATCTTGCCCTGGTTGATCAGGATGTACGGGTCGTCGAGGACGGCCTCCATACGCTCCTGGTCGGTGACGAAGTACGGGGACAGGTAGCCCTTGTCGAAGGCCATGCCCTCGGTGAAGTCCAGCTCCAGACCGAAGGTGTTGGACTCCTCGACGGTGATGACACCGTCCTTGCCGACCTTGTCCATCGCCTCGGCGATGAGCTCGCCGACCTGCTGGTCCTGGGCGGACAGCGCGGCCACGGCGGCGATGTCGGACTTCTCGTCGATGGGGCGGGCGGTCGCGAGGAGCTCCTCGGAGACGGCCGCGACGGCGGCGTCGATGCCCTTCTTGAGCGCGGCCGGGGAGGCACCGGCGGCCACGTTCTTCAGGCCCTCGCGGACCAGCGCCTGGGCGAGCACGGTGGCGGTGGTGGTGCCGTCACCCGCGATGTCGTTGGTCTTGGTCGCCACCTCCTTCACCAGCTGCGCGCCGAGGTTCTCGTACGGGTCCTCGACCTCGACCTCACGGGCGATGGTGACGCCGTCGTTGGTGATGGTGGGCGCGCCGAACTTCTTGTCGATGACGACGTTGCGGCCCTTGGGGCCGATCGTCACCTTGACCGTGTCGGCCAGCTTGTTGACGCCGCGCTCGAGGGCGCGACGGGCGTCCTCGTCGAACTTCAGGATCTTCGCCATGGGAGCGGTTCAGCCCTCTCGGAAAACGTGGGTGAAACGAACTGCGCCCCGGACGCCCGGCTTCATAAGGTCGCGGGAACCCGGGGCGCAGCTCACAAGCAAAAGTGCTTGAGGTGAATTACTTCTCGATGATCGCGAGCACGTCGCGGGCCGAGAGGACGAGGTACTCCTCGCCGTTGTACTTCACCTCGGTGCCGCCGTACTTGCTGTACAGCACGATGTCGCCGGTCTTGACGTCGAGCGGCAGGCGCTCGCCGTTCTCGAAGCGGCCCGGGCCCACGGCGAGGACGACGCCCTCCTGGGGCTTCTCCTTCGCGGTGTCCGGGATGACCAGGCCAGAGGCCGTGGTCTGCTCGGCGTCGAGCGGCTGGACCACAATGCGGTCCTCGAGCGGCTTGATGGCAACCTTGGAGCTGGCGGTCGTCACGATCCGACCTCCCCCTTCGGAGATCTCACGGGGTTAACTGTCTGAGGTGGCGACCAGGTGGATCCGTCGTCGCGGGTGCCGGACCTGCCCGTCGCGTGGTTGGCACTCTCCAGTGGGGAGTGCCAGAGCCGAGACTATGACTGCGATTAGCACTCGGTCAAGCGGACTGCTAATCCCGGCGCCGCGCGCCGCTACAGATAGTCCTCCAGCCGCCCCACCGTCAGCCCCCTCCCCTCGGCCTCCCTCAGCAGCCTCCGCGTCCGGTCGATCAGGGACGGCCGCGTCGACTCGCCCGACGCCACCGAGACGATGTCGCCCGGTCGCAGGTGCCGCGCGCCCGTCGTGAACGTGGGCTCGCCCGCGTCCATCGACGCGCGCCACAGGACCAGCGCGGAGACTCCGCAGTCGGCCGCGGCGCGCAGGGTGGTGGTGTCGTACGCGCCGTACGGCGGACGGAAGAGACGGGGGCGGATGCCGAAGCGGGCGTGGAGTTTCTCCTGCTGGCCGCAGATCTCGGCGCGCTGGCCGGCGTAGGGCAGACCGCGCAGGGCGGAGTGGTCGAGGGTGTGGTTCTGGATGGTCGCGCCCACCGACCGCAGCCGCGCGAAGTGGCCGTATCCCGGTCCGACCACGCTGTCGGTGAGGAACATGCTGACCGGGAGCCGCAGTTCGCGGACCATGTCGACGAAGCGGGGGTCCCGCTCGGCTCCGTCGTCGTAGGTCAGGAAGACCACCTTGTCGCGGGTGGGGACCCGGGAGACCACCGGGATCGGGCCCGGGTGGCCCGGGTGGACCGAGGCGCCCCCGAGGCCCGGCGCCCGTCGGGGGCGCGGCGCGGGGGCCAGCGGTGCCACGAGACCCCAACGGCGGTACGGCGGCCGTGCCGTGCCCCTCGGGTCGTACGGGTGCACCCGCTGGGCCGCCTTCATGCCGAGCCGTTCGATGGGGTCGACGGACTGGGCGCAGCCGGTGAGGAGGACGGTGAGCGCCAGGGCGCCGGCCGCGAGGGTCCCGCGGTTCACAGGTAGTCCTCCAGGCGGGCCACGGCGTACCCCTCGGCGGTGACCCTGTCGAGGAACCGGCGCATGTCGTCGACCATCGTGCCCTTCCACTCGTCACGGCCGCGGAAGTGGGTGAGCACGATGTCGCCGGGGTGCAGGTCCTGGTCGTCCTCGCGGTACTCCCAGTGGTCGACGAAGACCTCCTCGTCCCAGATCGGCGCGTATCTGATGCCGCAGGACCGGGCGGCCCGGAGCGTGTCCTGGTTGTAGTTGCCGAAGGGCGGCCGGAAGACGGTCGGGCGTTTGCCGAACTCCTTCTCCATCACGTCCTGCATGCCGCAGATCTCGCGCCGCTGCTGCGCGTACGAGAGCCCCGGCAGATAGGGATGGGTGAGGGTGTGGTTGTTCAGGGTGACGCCCTCGGACCGCATCCTGCGGAAGTAGGGGTAGTCGTCCTTGATCAGGAAGTTGCTGAGGAAGGCGGTGTACGGGATCTTCAGCCGGCTCATCATCCGCAGGAACGCCGGGTCCTTCTCGGCGCCGTCGTCGATGGTGAGGAAGACGACCTTCTGCCGGGTGGGCACGGTGGTGAAGACCGGCGGGAGGTTCAGCTCCTCCTGGTCGTCGACCTCGAAGCCCTTGCGGGCGTGGATCCTCGGCTTGTGCGCCGGAGGCGCGGGCGCCGTCAGCGGCACCTGCTTCAGACCCCAGCGCCTCGCCGCCGCCGCGCGGGCCAGATACGTCGCGTGCAGCTTCGTCGCGTACGAGTGGAGGGCGCGGGCCGGGGCCGCCTTCAGGGGCTGCTGGCCGTGCGCCGGGGGCACCTCGGGGTCCGTGCCCCGGGCGCAGCCGGCGGCCACGGCGGCGACGGCGAGCACGGCGATTCCGCCGCGCACCCGCAGCCTCAAGGACACCCCGTTTTTATCGTTTTGTCCTACTGCTCGCATGGTGCCGGATCCTCGCAGACCCCGGCCCCGCCCCTCGTCCAACACCTCGGCGACAGGCGCACCGTCCCCCGCCTGGCCCACAATGACCCGGTGAACGACCTCGCCCTCCTCCTCACCCCCGAAGGCCGCGCCCTCCTCGACGAGGTCCGCGGGACGGCCCCCGCCGACGAACTCGCCGTCGCCACCCGGCTGCGCCGCGAGCACCCCGCCGCACTGGTCTCGGCGGCCCTCGGCCAGGCCCGGCTGCGGCAGCGCGCGGAGGCGAAGTTCGGGGCCGAGGACGCCGGGCGGATGTTCTTCACCCCGAACGGGGTCGAGCAGTCGACGCGGGCGAGTGTCGCGACGTACCGGGCGCAGCGGCTGAAGGCGCTGGGCGTCACCTCCCTGGCCGACCTGTGCTGCGGGATCGGCGGGGACGCCGTCGCGCTCGCCCGGGCGGGCATCCGGGTCCTCGCCGTCGACCGGGATCCGGTGACGGCGGCCGCGGCGCGCGCCAACGCCGAGGCGCTCGGGCTCGGCGACCTGGTCGAGGTACGGGAGGCCGACGTCATGGAGGTGGACACGGCCGGCTACGACGCCGTGTTCGTGGACCCGGCCCGGCGCGGCGGACGCGGCCGCGTCTTCGATCCGGAGGCCTACTCGCCGCCCCTGTCCTGGGCCGTCGAGGCCGCCCGCAAGACGTCCCGCGTCGCCGCGCTGAAGGTCGCCCCCGGCATCCCGCACGAGGCCGTGCCGGACGACGCCGAGGCCGAGTGGATCTCGGACGGCGGGGACGTGAAGGAGGCGGTGCTGTGGTTCGGGACGGCGGCGGACACGGCGCGGTCCGCCTCGGTGCGGGCCACGCTGCTGCCCGGCCCGCGCACACTCCGCTCCCGCGGGCTCCCCGACCCCCCGGCCCGTCCCGTCGGGCGGTACCTGTACGAGCCCGACGGCGCCGTCATCCGCGCCCATCTGGTCGCCGAGGTGGCCGAGGAGGTGGCCGGCGGCCTGATCGACCCCACCATCGCCTACGTCACCTCCGACGAGCTCCACGAGTCCCCGTACGCCACCGCCTACGAGATCAGCGACCGACTCCCCTTCAGCGTGAAGAAGTTGAAGGCACTGCTCCGCGAGCGGGAGGTCGGGATCCTGACCGTGAAGAAGCGGGGTTCGGCGGTGGAGCCGGAGGAGCTGCGCAGGAAGGTGAAGCCGGTCGGACGCAACTCGGCGACGGTGTTCCTGACCCGGGTGGCGGGCGCACCGACGATGCTGATCGGACGCCCGGTGTAGCCGGCCGGACTCTCTTCGCCCTACGACACCTCGGCCGCCCGCCCCAGCAGCAGCTCCCGCTCCCGCTCGTTGCGCGCCAGCCCCGCCGCCCGTACGAACTCCTCCCGCGCCTCCGCCGTACGCCCCAGGCGGGCGAGGAGGTCGCCGCGGACGCTGGGGAGCAAGTGGTAGTCGCGCAGGGCCGGTTCGGAGACGAGGGCGTCGACGATGGCCAGCCCCTCGGCCGGCCCCTCGGCCATGGAGACGGCGACCGCGCGGTTGAGTTCGACCACCGGGGAGGGCGCTCGGACGGCGAGCAGTCCGTAGAGGGCCGCGATGCTCCGCCAGTCGGTCTCCTCGTAGGTGTACGCGTGGGCGTGGCAGGCGGCGATGGCGGCCTGGAGGGCGTACGGGCCCGGGGCGCCCGTGGCCGTCGCGTCGGCGCGGTGGAGGGCGGTGATGCCGCGGGCGATGAGCATCCGGTTCCAGCGGCGGCGGTTCTGGTCCTTGAGGAGGACGGGCTCGCCGTTCGGGCCGGTGCGGGCGGCGGAGCGGGACGCCTGGAACTCCAGGAGCGAGGTCAGGGCGTGGACCTCGGGTTCCTTCGGCATCAGGGAGGACAGGACGCGGGCCAGACGGAGGGCGTCCTCGCACAGGGCCGGGCGCAGCCAGTCGTCGCCCGCGGTGGCGGCGTACCCCTCGTTGAAGATGAGGTAGATGACGTCGAGGACGGAGCCCAGGCGGGCCTCGCGCTCGGGGCCGTACGGCACCTCGAAGGCGACGTTCCTGGTGGCCAGCGTCCGTTTGGCGCGGACGATGCGCTGGGCGACCGTCGGCTCGGGCGTGAGGAAGGCCCGGGCGATCTCCGTCGTCGTCAGACCCCCGAGGAGCCGGAGGGTGAGGGCGATACGGGCCTCGGGCGACAGCACCGGGTGGCAGGCGGTGAAGACGAGGCGCAGGAGGTCGTCGTCGATGTCGTCGGGGTCGGCGGGCTCCTCGGGCGGCGCGGTGGTGTCGAGGGTGCGGCCGATCTCCTGGAGCTTGCGGGCGTAGTTGTCCCGGCGGCGGATCAGATCCACGGCACGGTGCCGGGCCGTGGCCATCAGCCAGGCGCCCGGGTTGTCGGGTACACCGTCCCGGGGCCACTGCTCCAGGGCGGCGACCAGGGCGTCCTGAGCGAGCTCCTCGGCGATGCCGATGTCGCGGACGATGCGGGTGAGGGCGGCGATGATGCGAGGGGATTCGAGGCGGTAGACGGTCTCGACGGTGGGGTGCAGGTCGGTGGAGTGATGAACGGTGGGGTGCAGGTCGGTGGGGTGCTGCCCGGTGGGGCCGGGGTCGTTCGGACGTGGGTCGGTGGGCTGCGAGGTCACAGCCCACCATGCAACACCCCCGGTGGCGTCGGGCAAAGGACCTGTCAGCCTTCGGCGATCTCCCGGACCTCGCAGGTGACGGTCCAGTGGTCCTCGTGCACCTTCAGGAACTTCTTCGTCCACTCCAGGGCCTCGGCCCGGTCCTTGCACTGCATGATCGCGTAGCCGCCGACGACCTCCTTGGCCTCGGTGAAGGGCCCGTCGGTCACGGAGATCTCGCCGCCCTGATAGTGCACCCGCATGCCCTGCGCGGACGGGGTGAGACCGGCCGTGTCGAGCATGACCCCGGCCTTGGTGACCTCCTCGATCAGCTCACCCATGCGCTGCATCAGCTCGGGGCTGGGGCCTTCGGCGGGCATGGTGGACTCGTCGATCTGGACGAGGGAGAGATAGCGGGGCATGGGGTCCTCCATGGGTCTGTGAGCCGGTCCTTCCCGGCCTCTCACCCTGTGCGTCGAACGGAGGGAGCGAGGATCGACACGCCCGCGGATTTTCTTCCGGAATTTCTTCCACGATTCTTTTCGGCAGCGCTCGGCGTCGCCGCCACCCCCGGTCGCGGCCGCCCTCAGCCCAGCGACTTCCACAGCTCGGTGGCCGCCGGTTCCTTAGCCACCACCCGGTTGGGGTCCGACGGCGCCGTCACCACCGGCATCATCACCGTCTTCACGCTGTCCGACGACAGCCCCTTGAGGCTCTCCCCGAGGCCCACCAGCTCGCTCAGCGAGTCCAGCCCGGTGTCGGTGGTGAGGCTGCCCGTGACCGCGTCGGCGACGTCGTAGAGCTTGGCGGGGTCGGTGAGCAGGCTGGTCGAGGAGATCTGTTCCAGCAGGGCCTTCACCAGCTTCTGCTGGAGGCCTATGCGGCCCAGGTCGCTGCCGTCGCCTATGCCGTGCCGGGTGCGGGCGAGGGCCAGGGCCTGCTTGCCGTCGAGGTGGTGGGTGCCGGCCGCGAGATGGAGGTGGCTGTCGTTGTCGTCGATGTTCTGCGTCGTGGTGACCGTGACGCCTCCGAGGGCGTTCACCAGCCTCGCGAAGCCGGAGAAGTCGATCTCCAGGTAGTGGTCCATACGGATGCCCGTGATGGACTCGACCGTCTTCACGGCACAGACCGGCCCGCCCACCGAGTAGGCGCTGTTGAACATCGAGTGGTACGCCACCGCGGTGGAGCCCCCCGACTTCAGCGGGCACGAGGGCCGGGTGACCAGGGTGTCGCGCGGGATGCTCGCGATCGTCGCCTTCCTGCGGCCCCCGTCGATGTGCACGACCATCGCCGTGTCGGACCGCGCCCCCGAGCTGCTGCCCCCGCCGAGCGCCTTGTTCTCCTTGCCGCTGCGCGAGTCCGACCCCAGGACCAGGATGTTGAGGGAGCCGGTGGGGAGCGGGGACGCGGAGGCGGACGCGTGCGCCGACGGGGTCGTCACCGCCTTCGCCGGACGGTCGTCGCCCAGCGCCTGGTCGATGTCGACGCTCTTGATGTTGTGGTCGAGGTGCCAGTAGGCGAAGCCCGCCGCCCCCACGCCCAGCACCAGCAGGCCGGCCAGGGTGAGGCCGGCGATCTTCAGTACGGTCGATCGTCGGCCCCTTGGTCTGCCCGCGTCACCGTTCTCGTCGTGTCCCGTCACGGGCAGGAACGTAAGTCCGAATTATTAGGGAATTGTTAGTACCGACGGCCGGAAACGGTTTTCTTCGGAAAATCTCACGCCGGCCCGAACCGCCGTCCGGCACCGAGCCGTTGCGGTTCTCAGAGATCTCCTGGCGGGTGCCTTCGAAAGTTTCGGCCGTACAACCGATTGGCTTCGGAGGAGTGCGGAGCCGCTCGCCCCACCCGCGTCAACACGTCAACATCCGGCCACCCCTGTCACGCGGGCGGCGCCGCCGTGCTCGCCCTGACCACCAGGCTGGTCGCCAGCTCCACCCGGGTGGCGACCGGCGGCTGGTCCTCCCGCCCCAGGTCGAGCACCAGCTTGGCCGCCGCCTCGGCCATCTCCGTCAGCGGCTGCCGTACGGTCGTCAGCGGCGGCCCGACCCAGGGTGCCACCGGCAGATCGTCGAAGCCGACCACGCTCAGGTCCTCCGGGATGCGCAGGCCCAGCTCGCGCGCGGCCTCGTACAGACCCAGCGCCTGAAGGTCGTTGAGGGCGAAGACGGCGGTCGGCCGGTCCGGGCGGCGCAGCAGCTCCAGGCCCTGCCGGTAGCCGGCCTCGTGGTGGAAGTCGCCGGTGACGATGAGGGCCGGGTCGACCGGGAGGCCCGCGGTTTCGAGCGCCGCGCGGTAGCCGTCGACGCGGGCGCGGCTGCACATCATGCGGGTCGGGCCCGTTATGGCGCCGATGCGGGTGTGGCCGAGTTCGATCAGGTGCCGGGTGGCGGCCAGCCCGCCCTGCCAGTTGGTCGCGCCGATCGACGGGACGTCCACGCCCGGGTCGCCCGCCGGGTCCATGACCACGAACGGGATGGAACGGCTGGTCAGCAGCGCCCGCTGGGACTCGTCGAGGCCGGACAGGACGAGGATCACGCCGTGCGGGCGGCGGGCGGCGACCTGGTCGGCCCAGGTACGCCCCGGGGTCAGCCGTCCGGCGCTCTCGCTCAGCACCACGCTCAGCCCGGCGTCCCGCGCCACGTTCTCCACGCCCCGGATGACCTCCATCGCCCACGCGCTCTCCAGCTCGTGGAAGACCAGGTCGATCAGGGGCGAACGGCTGGCCTCGGCGCGCCGGCGCCGGTATCCGTGCGCGCGCAACAGCTCCTCCACACGGCTGCGGGTCGCGGGCGCGACGTCCGCGCGGCCGTTGAGGACCTTCGAAACTGTCGGCGCGGACACGCCGGCCGCACGGGCGATCTCGGCGAGGGTCGCGGTCTGCCGTGTTTCAAGGGGCTCCGGGGGTGTCATGGCGGCGATCGTATCCCTGCACCACCCCTTGACGAACCCTTGCTACCGGCCTAGGTTTCCAAAACATTCGGATAATCTATCGAAACATTCGCGAGAGGTCGTCGACCCGACAGGAGTTTCATGACCACCGCGCCCTGGCGTGACCCCGCCCTGCCCGCCGACGCCCGCGTCGACGACCTGCTCTCCCGGATGACCCTCGAGGAGAAGACCGCCCAGCTCTACGGCGTCTGGGTGGGCGCCGCCACGGACGGCGACGGGGTCGCGCCGCTGCAGCGTGAGATGAGCTCCGACTACGACTGGGACGAGCTGATCACCCACGGCCTCGGTCAGCTCACCCGCCCCTTCGGCACCGCACCCGTGGACCCGGCGCTGGGCGCGCAGGCACTGGCCCGCGCCCAGCGCCGTATCGCCGCGGCGGGCCGGTTCGGCATCCCGGCGCTGGCGCACGAGGAGTGCCTGGCCGGTTTCACCACCTGGCGGGCCACCGCCTATCCGGTGCCACTCGCCTGGGGCGCGAGCTTCGATCCCGCGCTGGTCGAGGAGATGGCGGCCGCCATCGGCCGCGACCTGCGCTCGGTCGGGGTGCACCAGGGCCTCGCCCCGGTCCTGGACGTCGTACGCGATCCGCGCTGGGGCCGGGTCGAGGAGACCATCGGCGAGGACCCCTACCTGGTGGGCACGGTCGCCACCGCGTATGTCCGGGGCCTGGAGTCCGCCGGGATCGTCTCCACGCTCAAGCACTTCGCCGGGTACGCGTCCTCGGCGGGCGCCCGCAACCTGGCGCCGGTGCGGGCCGGTGTCCGGGAGTTCGCGGACATCACCCTGCCGCCGTTCGAGATGGCGCTGCGGGAGGCCGGGGCGCGCTCGGTGATGGCCGCGTACACGGACACGGACGGTGTCCCGGCCTCGGCGGACCCGGGCCTGCTGACGGAACTGCTGCGCGAGCAGTGGGGGTTCACCGGCACGGTGGTCGCCGACTACTTCGGCGTCGGCTTCCTGCAGAGCCAGCACCGGGTGGCCGGCACCGAGGCGGAGGCGGCCCACCTGGCGCTGGCGGCGGGCCTGGACGTCGAGCTGCCCACCCTCAAGTGCTACGGCACCCCGCTGATCGAGGCCGTACGGGCGGGTGAGATCCCGGAGTCCCTGATCGAGCGGGCGGCCCGTCGGGTCCTGCTGCAGAAGTGCGAGCTGGGGCTGCTGGACGAGGACTGGTCCCCGGAGCCGACGGAGCGGATCGACCTCGACTCGGCGTCGAACCGCGCGATCGCGCGTCGTCTGGCCGAGGAGTCGGTGGTCCTCCTGGACAACCCGGACGGCCTGCTGCCGCCGGCCCCCGACACCCGTATCGCGGTCGTCGGCCCCCGCGCTGCCGACGCCCTCGCGATGCTCGGCTGCTACTCCTTCCCGTCCCATGTGCTCACCCACCACCCCGGGGTCCCGATGGGCATCGAGATCCCGACGGTCCTGGAGGCCCTGCGCCGCGAACTCCCCGACGCCAAGGTGACGTTCGCGGAGGGCTGCGGGGTCGACGACCCGGACCGGGCCGGCTTCGAGGAGGCGGTGGCGCGGGCGTCGGAGGCGGATGTGTGCGTGGCGGTGCTGGGCGACCGGGCGGGCCTGTTCGGGCGCGGCACCTCGGGCGAGGGCTGCGATGTCACGGACCTGCGACTCCCCGGTGTCCAGGCCGACCTGCTGGACACGCTCGTGGCGACCGGCGTCCCTGTCGTCCTCGTCCTGCTCACCGGCCGCCCCTACGCGCTGGGCCGCTGGCACGGCCGTCTGGGCGCGGTCGTCCAGGCCTTCTTCCCCGGGGAGGAGGGCGGCCCCGCGGTGGCGGGCGTGCTGTCGGGCCGGGTGAACCCGTCGGGCCGGCTGCCGGTGAGCGTCCCGCGCGTGCCCGGCGGCCAGCCGTGGACCTACCTCCAGCCCCCGCTCGGCCTCGCCGGCGAGGTGAGCAACCTCGACCCGACCCCGCTGTACGCCTTCGGCCACGGCCACAGCTACACGACCTTCGCCTGGGAGTCGGACGCGACGGAGGCCGCGATCCCCACCGACGGCTCCTACGACATCGCTGTCACCGTCCGCAACACCGGCGACCGCGCCGGCGCGGAGGTCGTCCAGCTGTACCTCCACGACCCGGTGGCCTCGGTGACCCGCCCGGACGTACGCCTGATCGGCTACCAGCGCCTACCCCTGGAGCCCGGAGAAGCCGCCCGCGTCACCTTCCACTTCCACACCGACCTGTCGGCCTTCACCGACCGCTCCGGGGCACGGGTGGTGGAACCGGGCGCACTGGAACTCCGCTTGGCGGCCTCGAGCACGGACATCCGCCACACGACCCACCTGACCCTGACAGGCCCACCCCGCACCCCCGCCCCGAACCACCAACTGCACTGCGAGACACGGGTCCACCGCGCCTGAGGCCTGTTGCGAAGGACGTTGTCGGTGGCGCCGCATACATTCCGGCCATGAACGTCACGTCACCGACGGCGGGTGACCGGTCGAACCGGCCTTCACGGACCGCTCACATGTGGGGGCGGGCGGAACGGGGGCGCTGGAACTACCGTGGGAGCACTGGTCGGTGATGGCCGCGGGACGGGGGTCTCGGGGGTGGCTGAACCGGCGTTCCGGGTTGGGGGGACGATGGTCCGGTACGTGCGTCACGAGTGGTGGGCCGCGGTGCTGGTGCTCGGCGGCGTCGCCGGGGGCTGGGCGGCCGCGGTGGGCACGGGCCAGGAGTCGCCGGTGCGGGCCGGGGCCCTGGCGATGCTGATCGCCTGCGCGCTCGGCTTCCTCGTCCTGTCGACGGTGCTCAGGGCGTCCCGGCTCAAGTGGGTCGGCCAGATGCGGGAGTTCGAGGCTTCGGCCGCTCTGCCGGAGACCGGTCGGCACGGTCGGGGCGCCGCCTTCGCTCCCCGCATGCTCGGCCTGTTGCTGCTGCCCGCCCTGTGCGTGTTCGTCATCAGGGACACCGCGATCGTCGCGGTGCTCCTGGCCGTGGGGCTGGATTGGCTCGGCAAGGCCGCGGCGGGCACCTGCTGGGAGCAGGTGAGCGGCCGACGCCTGTGGCTGGCACCGGACCCCGAGGAGCCGTGGCGGCTCTCCCGCTCACCCGCCCGGCCGGTGACCGGCGCACACTGAGACCGCACGCTCACCCCGGCCTTCGCGACCCGCTCCCACGCGGGCTCAGTCCGCCGCCACCGACTCGAAGCGCCACCGGTGTACCGCGCGGCTCGCCAACTCCCCGGGCGGCTCGGGGAGTTCGGGGAGTTCGGCGGCGTAGGGCGCGGACCACCAGGTGATGACCAGGACCCGGTCCTGGGGGGCGCGGAAGGTCTCGCGGCGCAGTGGTCGGGACGGCAGCTCCTGGGCCCGTGCCCAGGCGAGCAGTTCGGCGCCCCGGCCCCCGGCCGCCCGCGCCTCCCACATCAACGCGACGGTCATGAGGAGAGGTGGGCCGCGCCGACCTCGTGGACGTGGTCGTGTGCGGGCACATGCGGGTCGGTCACCGGCAGCGAGGAGTCCGCGGAGAGGTCCCAGCCGGAGGCGGGCCGGCCGCGGGCCACCATCTCCGCGCCCAGCGCCGCCACCATCGCGCCGTTGTCCGTGCACAACTTGGGCCGCGGCACCCGGAGTCGGATCCCCGCCTTGTCGCACCGCTCCTGGGCGAGGGCCCGCAGCCGCGAGTTGGCCGCCACACCGCCGCCGATCATCAGGTGGTCGACGCCCTCGTCCCTGCAGGCCCGTACGGCCTTGCGGGTCAGCACGTCCACGACCGCCTCCTGGAAGGAGGCCGACACGTCCCGCACCGGCACCTCCTCCCCCGCCGCCCGCTTGGCCTCGATCCAGCGGGCCACGGCCGTCTTCAGACCGGAGAAGGAGAAGTCGTACGCCGGATCGCGCGGCCCGGTCAGACCGCGTGGGAAGGCGATGGCGGAGGGGTCGCCCTCCTTCGCGTACCGGTCGATGACCGGACCGCCCGGGAAGCCGAGGTTCAGCACCCGGGCGATCTTGTCGAAGGCCTCGCCGGCCGCGTCGTCGATGGTGGAGCCGAGGGGCCGTACGTCCGAGGTGATGTCCGTGGACAGCAGCAGGGAGCTGTGCCCGCCGGAGACCAGCAGCGCCATCGTCGGCTCGGGCAGGGCCCCGTGCTCCAGCTGGTCCACGCAGATGTGCGAGGCGAGGTGGTTGACGCCGTACAGCGGCTTGCCGAGCGCGTAGGCGTAGGCCTTCGCCGCCGAGACACCGACGAGCAGCGCGCCCGCGAGACCGGGACCGGCGGTGACCGCGATGCCGTCGAGGTCGCGGGCGCTCACCCCCGCCTCCTTCAGCGCGCGGTCGATCGTCGGGACCATCGCCTCCAGGTGGGCGCGGCTCGCCACCTCGGGCACCACCCCGCCGAAGCGGGCGTGCTCGTCGACGCTGGACGCGATGGCGTCCGCCAGCAGGGTGGTCCCGCGGACGATGCCGACGCCGGTCTCGTCGCAGGAGGTCTCGATACCGAGGACGAGGGGTTCGTCAGCCATGGATTCCGGTTCCTTGTACGGAGGTGGTTGGGTCGGTCAGTCGCATCACCAGGGCGTCCACGTTGCCCGGCTGGTAGTAGCCGCGTCTGAAGCCGATGCCCTCGAAGCCGAAGCGCTCGTAGAGCTTCTGGGCGCGGATGTTGTCGATCCGGCACTCCAGCATCACTTCGGCGCACTCGAAGTCGGTGGCGGCCCGCAGGAGCTCGGTCAGCAGCAGACCGCCGAGGCCGGTGCCCCAGTGGTCGCGGGCGACGGCGATGGTCTGGATGTCGGCAAGGTCCCCGGAGGCGGCGAGCCCCGCGTACCCCACGAGCCGGTCGCCCTCCTCCGCGACGACGTACCGGCGCGTGGCCTCGGCCCCGCGGGCATGCGCCAGCTCGGACCAGAACATCCCCCGGGACCAGGCGTCCTCGGGGAAGAGGTCCTTCTCCAGCTCCAGCACGGGATCGATGTCCCACCAGCGCATCTCGCGCAGTCGAGCAGTCACGGCGTCGGTCACTTGGGGGTGACCACCTTGTAGTTCTTGGGTACCTGGGCGTCGGGCCGGCGCAGGTAGAGCGGCCGGGGCGCGGGAAGCTCCTCGCCCGCGGCCAGCCGCTCGGCGGCCAGGGAGGCGAGCGCCGCCGCGGACACGTGCTCGGGCTCGTGCGCGTCCGGGAAGGTGCCGGGGTACAGCAGCGCGCCGGCCCCGACGGCCGGCACCCCCGCGACCTGCTCGGCGATGTCGGCGGGCCGGTCCACGGCCGGCTCGGTCAGCCGGGTCCGCGAGTCCGCGTACCGCGCCCAGTAGACCTCCTTGCGCCGGGCGTCGGTCGCCACGACGAAGGGGCCGCTTTCGATGTCGGCCGCGTACGCCAGCCCGTCCAGCGTGCACACACCGTGCACGGGCACGCCCAGGACGAGCCCGAAGGTGTCGGCGGTCATGAGCCCGACCCGCAGCCCGGTGTAGGGGCCGGGTCCGATGCCCACGACGATGCCGGTGACGGCGTCCAGCCCGAGCCCCGCCGCGGCGAGGACGCGGTCCACGGCCGGCAGCAGCAGCTCTCCGTGCCGGCGGGCGTCCACCTGGCTCGACGAGGCGACGACTTCGCGGCCGTCGTGCAGGGCGACGGTGACGGCGGGGGTGGCGGTATCCAGAGCGAGCAAGAGCACGCAAACAGCCTACGGCGATTTGGTGCCCGGCATCGCCGCACGGGCGGGGCGGTCGCGGACTGCTACGGTCGCCGCAAGTGCGGCGTGCGAGGCGATGGGGCAGGTGGGCGACGGTGGCGAACGGCAGCTCGGGGTTCGTGTTCGGGCTCACCACGGCGGCCCTCGTGACGGTCGGTGTCCTCGCCTACCAGGCCTCGGCGACCGTCCCGGTCGGCCTGGGCGAGCCGCAGACCAGCGCCTCCCCGGCGGCCGCCGCCTCGAAGGCGCCCCGCGACACCGCGAACCCCGCCGCCCTGCCGGGGGTCTCCGGTTCGGGTGAACGTGTCGTGTACTCGGTGGACGACGACCGGGTGTGGCTGGTTGACGCGCGCGAGAGGGTCACCCGTACGTTCACGGTCACCCCCGGCAGCGTCGACCCGGTCCCCGGCACCTACCCCGTCACCTCCCGTGCCAACTCGGTCACCGGCACCGACGGCACCCCCATCGAGCACGTCGTCCGCTTCACGGCCGTGGACGGCGTGGCCATCGGCTTCAGCGCGGCGGTCGGCAAGCCCAGGTCGGCGGCCGACACCGACGTCCGCACCGGCGGCATCCGCGAGTCCCGCGAGGACGGAGAGGCGATGTGGGAGTTCGCGACGATCGGCGTGAAGGTGGTCGTGATCCCCTGACACGGTGATCAGGACCGCCGGTCGCGGCCCGCGCGCCGGCCGGTCAGCCACGTGCACGCGTACGCCACCGCGGGGGCCAGGGCGAAGAGGCGGCAGTCGGCCCCGCCCACCCGTCCCCGGGTGACCGGCCGCTGCGCCAGCGCCTCGTACGACTCTCCCAGCTCGGCGAAGTCCGAGGCGTCGAAGTCCACGTCCCGGTAGCGGTGCCAGCGCCGCCCTCCCGAACCGTCGGCCACCGCACAGCCGTAGTCGCGGGTGCCCTGCCCCGGTACCCGGTACTCCGCCAGGTGGAAGGCCGTGCAGACGGAGTAGCCCACCCCCAGCAGCAGGATCCGCGCGCCCAGTTCCTCCAGCCGGGCGAGCGGGGAGTCCTCGCCCAGGTGACAGTCCAGGGCATGCCCGGAGGTGATCCGCGCGGCGGCCGGCCCCAGCGCGGCGAACGAACTCTGCGGATGGCCGCTGCGCAGCGCCCCGGGGCGGGTACGGACCTCCTCGGGCAGGACCCCGACACCGAAGCTCGGGGTCCGTGCGGGGTCGAAGGCCGACAGGGTCGCCCGCAGCCGGGGCCACTGCGCGGCGGGTACGGCGTATCCGCGTGTGACGTGCCACCGGGACGGGTCGGAGTTGTCGGGTGTCTGGGTGTAGACGACGAGGGTGCCCTCCGTCCCCACCGCGTCGGACAGGGAATCGGCGACCGCCCGGACTCCGCCGCGCACCGTCCCGACGGCCTTGAGGGACGCGTGCACGAGCAGGGTGTCCCCGGGGCGGATCCCCAGGGACCGCCACCGGGCGAGGAGTTGCCGGCGGCCGAGGGAACCGGGCGGACGGACCGGACGGGCGGTCGCCGACGTCTCGAATGCGCCCCCGCCGTTCACATCAAGCCCTCCTGCACTACGCGGTGTTGGCACCCGTGCGACTCCAAGTCACCATGAGTCTTCCCCCCTTCATGGCGAGGTGACGCCCATGACGGCGACGACTCCTGGACACAACATTCCGGGGCCAAGCGCGAAGATAGGCCACGAGGACCTGCCGCCCTTGTTCCGCTCCAACGACCAGTGGGCGCTCAACCGTCAGAGCGAGTCCTTCCGTGCCACCAAGGCCCAGCTGGCGCTGCTGCTCGTGGCGACCGGCTGCGCCACCCTGGCCGACCGCTTCAACAGCCGTCTGCTCACGGCGCTGTCCGCCCTGCTGTACGGACTCACCGTGGTCACCGGCGTCGTCATCCAGCGACGCCGGGCGAGGGCCCACTGGCAGGCGCACCGCGACGCGGCCGAGATCGTCAAGTCGCTGGCGTGGCAGTACATGGTCCACGGCGGTCCGTTCCATACCGGAGTCCCCGATCCCGAGGGGCTGTTCCACCAGCAGTTGGAGGAACATCTGCGCCCTTTACGCCGGATCGGCTGGCGGGAGCCCTCCGGCGACCACGGCGACCCGCGCGACCGTGGGGGTCGCGGGAGTCACGGGGGTCGCGGGAGTCTCGGGAGTCGCGGGAGTCTCGGAGGTCACGTGGGTCTCGGTGATCACGGCGAGCGCGACCGTCAGCAGGTCGGCGACCCGCGCTACCCCGAGATCACCCGCGCCATGCGGCGCGTACGCGTCCAGCCCTTCGCGACCCGCAGGGACATCTACCTGCGCGACCGTGTCCTCGACCAGCTCGGCTGGTACGGCGGACGGGCCGTCCAGGCCCACCGGGCGGCCGGCGCCTGGTCCGCGCTGACGGTGCTGCTCACCCTGCTCGCGCTGAGCGCCGCCCTGGCCAGGAGCACCGGCATAGCGGCCAACTGGGACCTGAGCGGCCTGCTGGCGGCGGCCGCCGCGACCGGTGTCGCCTGGATGGAGACCCGACGGCACCACCCGCTGTCGTACGCGCACGAGCTGGTCCGCGAGGCGCTGGAGACCCAACGGATCGTCCTGGCCACCAGCGCGCCCGAGGGACAGTGGCCCCAGACCGTGGCCGACACCGAGCATCTGATGTCGCCGCAGCACACCGACTGGCTGGCGCGCTTCGGCGGCTGAGCCGGGCGCCCGGTCGGGCGACCCGGGGTCAGGCCGCCTCGGGCCGCTCGGAGAGCTCGGGGTCGGGCAGCCGTGGCGGTGTGGAGATCTCCGCGGCGGCGGCGCAGGACGCCAGCAACTCACGCATGGGCACCGCGGACACCACGCGGGGCCGCTGCTCGTCTCGTTCCGTGGCCGACATGGACGCCTCCTGATGAGCGGGGGCGGGCATAGTTAGGTACACCTAACTACGGACTGGCTACCATGTGACCACGTACAAGACCGCAAACGCAACATCTTGCCGACGTCTTGTCGGAACGTTCACGGAAGCGGCCGGGATCAGACCGACAGCACCGTGAGGTCCACGGCCGCCCAGCGCTCTCCGAGCCCCGTCACCGCGACATGCCGTACCTCGTCGGTCGTGTCCCCGACCGCGCGGTGGATGACCACGTGCAAACGGTCCTCGGTCAGCTCCTCGACCTTGCCCTCGCCCCACTCCACGACGACCACGGACTCGGGCAGCGAGACATCGAGGTCCAGGTCCTCCATCTCGTCGAGCCCGCCGCCCAGGCGGTACGCGTCGACGTGGACGAGCGGCGGTCCGTCGCCCAGGGACGGGTGCACACGGGCGATCACGAAGGTCGGCGAGGTGACCGCACCCCGTACGCCCAGCCCCTCGCCGAGGCCACGGGTCAGGGTGGTCTTGCCGGCGCCGAGCTCGCCGTTGAGCAGGACGAGGTCACCGGCGCGCAGCAGCTTGGCCAGGCGGCGGCCCAGGTCCTGCATCTGCTCGGGGGCGGTGACCGTCAGCCGGGTCTCAACCGGGTTGTGCGGTGCTGCTGGTGCTTCCATAGCCACCCACGGTAGCCCCTGCCGGCACCGCGCCCGCACGGGTGAGGAGGTCGGCGAGCCGGTCGGTCACCACTTCCGGGTGCTCCAGCATCACCAGGTGCCCGGCGTCCGGAACCAGCACCAGCTCGGCGTCCGGCAGCAGGTCGGCGATGGCCTCGCTGTGCTCACTGGGCGTCACGAGGTCCCCGATACCGGCGAGCACGAGCACCGGCATGTCCGTGAAGTGGGCGAGCGCCTCGGTCTTGTCGTGGTCGTTGAAGGCCGGGTAGAACTCGGCGACCACGTCGATCGGCGTGCCCTCGATCATCCGCTCGGCGAAGCGCGCGACCGCCGGGTCGACGTCCCGCGACGCGAACGAGTACCGCTTGATGATCCCGGCGAACAGATCGGCGGTCGCCCGCCGGCCCTTCTCCACCAGCGCGGCCTGCTGCCCCAGCGCCTTCAACACGCCCGGCAGCACCCGCCGTACGGCATTCACACCCGCGACGGGCAACCCGAAGTTGACCTCGCCCAGCTTCCCGGACGACGTACCGACGAAGGCCGTGGCGACGACCCGCTCGCGGATCAGCTCCGGGTACTGGTCGGCGAGCGCCATCATGGTCATCCCGCCCATCGAATGCCCGACGAGCACGATCGGCCCGGTCGGCACCGCCGCGTCGATGACCGCCTTCAGGTCCCGTCCGAGCTGCTCGATGTCGACGGGCACCCCGTCCTGCACCTGCCGCGCCCCGCGCCCGGACCGACCGTGACTGCGCTGGTCCCAGTGCACGGTCCGGACGACACCCCGCAGCGCCGCCCGCTGGAAGTGCCAGGAGTCCTGGTTCAGGCAGTACCCGTGGCTGAAGACGACGGTGACCGGCGCCGGCGCCTTCCGGCCGAACAGCCGCCGCCGGCGCGGGCCGAGCGCGGGCACGGCCGTCGGGTCGACGTCGTCGACCTCGTAGTACAGCTCGGTCCCGTCGTCGGCGTGCGCCTTGCCGGGGGTGCCGCGCAGCGAGCCGTACGGCCCGGTCGAGTCGAGCGCGAGCAGCGCCTTCCTGCGCATGCCGCGTCCGACCGTGAGGCGCTCGATGGCGACCCCGGCCGCGGCGCCCGCCGCCACCACGCCTATCGCGGCGCCGGCGATCCCGGTCGCCCTGCGCCAGTTCCCGGCCGCCCCCGTGGCGGAGGCGACGGCTGCGACGGCCTCCGCACTGCTCTCGCTCACGTACCGCTCCTGTTCGCTGGGTGGTGATGCAGACGTTGCCTGTGTTTCCGGTGTTGCCCGTGTTGTCACCTGTGCCGCCTGTTGCGTACCGCCGGCGGTGGCGTCGGCCCCTGTGCGGTTACCCGCTTTGTTCCTCATTCACATAGACGCGGGGAACGCGGGTTCCGATGCGGGTGACGATCTCGTACGCGATGGTCCCGGCGGCGTGCGCCCAGTCCTCGGCGGTCGGCTCGCCGCGGTCCCCGGGCCCGAACAGCACCGCCTCCGCGCCGACGGGCGGCTCGTCGCCCCCCAGGTCGACCACGAACTGGTCCATCGCGATCCGCCCGGCCACCGTCCGCCACTTGCCCCCGACCAGCACCGGACCGCTTCCGGAGGCGTGTCGTGGAACCCCGTCCGCGTACCCGACGGGCACCAGCCCGAGGGTCGTGTCGCCCGGGGTGATGTAACGATGCCCGTAACTGACGCCATGCCCCCCCGGAACATGCTTCACCAGCGCGATGTTCGCCGTGAGCGTCATCACCGGCCGCAGTCCGAAGTCGGCCGGGACGCCGACCTCGGGGCTGGGCGAGATGCCGTACACCGCGATCCCGGTGCGGACGAGGTCGAAGTGGGAGTCCGGACGGGTGAGCGTGGCGGGCGAGTTGGCGATGTGCCGTACCTCCGGGCGGACGCCCCGCTGCTCGGCGTGGGCGACCATCTCGCGGAAGAGGTCCAGCTGGGCGTCGACGGAGGGGTGGCCCGGCTCGTCGGCGCAGGCGAAGTGGGACCACAGGCCGGTGACCCGGACGAGCCCCCCGGCCTCGGCGCGCAGGGCGGCGTCGACCAGCTCGGCCCAGTCGTGGCCGGGCTGGCAGCCGTTGCGCCCCAGGCCGGTGTCGGCCTTGAGCTGCACGCGCGCGGGGGCACCGAGTCGCCGGGCGGCCCGCGTGACCTCCTCCAGGGCCCACATCCCGCTGACCGACACGTCGATGTCGGCCCGGATGGCCTCGGCCCACGGCCCGCCCGGCGTCCACAGCCAGCACATGATCCGCCCCGGCAGCCCCGCCTCCCGCAGCGCGAGGGCCTCCTCGGGGGTGGCCGTCCCCAGCCAGTCGGCCCCCGCCCGCACGGCCGCCCGGGCACACCGCACCGCCCCGTGGCCGTACGCGTCGGACTTCACGACGGCCATGAGCCGCGCCCCCGGTGCGAGGGCGCGCAGGGCACGCACATTGGCCCGCAGGGCACCCAGATCGATCTCGGCGCGAGCCCGCAGGGGTGCGGTCGGGGCAGATGCTGTCTCAGTCATGGCGCCCCCAGTGTCTCAGAGGGGGGCGACAGCGCAGGGCGCCCGTCTAGCTACCGGGCCTGCGTCCCCACACGTACACCCGGTCGCCCTTCTTCAGCACGCCCCACAGCTTCTTGGCGTCGGCGAGCCGCAGGTTGACACAGCCCCAGGAGCCGACGGTGGTGTAGATGCTGCCGTAGACGGCGTGGAAGGCCTCGCCGCCGTCGAAGAACTGGGCATAGGGCATGGGCGAGTTGTAGAGCGTCGACCAGTGGTTCTTGTGCCGCCAGTAGATCGTGTGCCAGCCGGGACGGGTCCGGTGCCCCGCCCGTCCGCTGCGCATCGGCACCGGCCCGAAGACGACCTTCTGGCCCTTCTGCACCCAGGTGAGCTGCCGACTGAGATCGACACAGGCGACGCGATAGGTCCGCACGGGGCACTTCTTCGCGGCGTTGGGATTCTTCCTGGCCCCGATGAGCTGCATGGTCGCCCAGGTGACGGGCCCGGCGAAGCCGATCGCGGGCTTGATCCTGTGCGTGATCTGGAACGCGCGGATGGCCCGGCAGTCGGCGGCCGACTGCCGGCCGTCCACCTTCAGCTTCAGCCACCGCTCGACGGCCCGCTGGTACGGCCCGGTCTGCTTGCTGCACGCGACCTTCGCGACGGCGTCGCCGAGGGGGACGTACTCGACGAGGTCGTACGTCCCCGGCGCCGCGTCCCGCGGCTCCACGGCGTCCTCCGCCGCGGTGGGCGTGTACACCCTGGGCGGCAGGACCTGGTCCGGCGTGTCGATCTGCCAGGGCTGGGCGGGGCCGGGGGCCACCCCGGGGACGAGCTCGGCCTCGGGGCCGGGGGCGGGCACGGGGGGCGCCGGGGCGGCGCCGCTGAGGGGGAGCACCGTCGCGGCGGTGAGCACCACGGCGGCGGCTCTGTGGGCGGCCTTGTGGACGACTTTGTGGGCGGCCTTGTGGGCGGCTTTGTGGATGCCTCGACGGGTGATCCCATGAGGGACCCCGCGAGGGCTTCGTCTACTGATCATGCGATCAGAAAATCGTGGCATTACGGGCGATCGGAGGTGCCGCGCGGCCGGGTCACCCTTATTGCGGAGCGGGCCCTCGGGACCTCCCGGACTCCGGTCAGCCTCCGGTCAGCTCCGTACGTCCCGCCATGCCTCCGCGATCGCCTCCGCCACGTCATGGGCCCCGGCCGGCGCCCCGGCCGCCGCGAAGCGTCCGGCGAGGCCGTGCAGATAGGCGGCCGCGCTCCCCGCGTCCAGCGCCGAAAGGCCCGACGCGAGCAGGGACCCGGCGAGGCCGGACAGCACGTCCCCGCTCCCGGCGGTGGCCAGCCAGGGCGTCCCGGTGGCATTGACCCGTACGGCCCGCCCCGCGGGACCGGCGACCACCGTGGTCGACCCCTTGAGCAGCACCGTCGCCCGGTACTCACCGGCGAGCTCCCGCGCCCGCTTCAGCCGCGCCCCCTCGACCTCCTCCCGTGAGACACCGAGCAGGGCGGCGGCCTCACCGGCGTGCGGGGTCATGAGAGTGGCCGCACCCCGCGCCCGTACGGCATCCAGGTCGGCGAGCCGCAGCCCGTCGGCGTCGATCAGCACGGGAACGTCCGCTTCCAGCACCTCCGCCACGGTCCCGGCGTCGTCCCCGGCCCCCGGCCCGACCACCCAGGCCTGCACCCGGCCGGCCTTCTGCGGCCCCTGATCCGACACGAGCGTCTCGGGGAACCGGGCGAGTACGGCGGTCCCGGCGGGCCCGACGTAGCGCACGGCACCGGCACCGCCCCGCAGCGCCCCGGACACGGCGAGCACGGCGGCCCCCGGGTACCGGGCCGACCCGGCCGCGATCCCGACCACGCCCCGCCGGTACTTGTCGCTCTCGGCACCGGGTACGGGCAGCAGCGCGGCGACATCGGCATGCTGCAGCGCTTCCAGTTCGGCTTCCGCGGGCAGTACGTCCCCCAGCCCGATGTCGACGAGCCGTACGGACCCGGCGTACTCCCGCGCGGGATCGATGAGCAGACCCGGCTTGTGCGTACCGAAGGTGACGGTCAGATCGGCGCGGACGGCGGCACCGTGCACCTCACCGGTGTCGGCGTCGACACCGCTGGGCAGATCGACGGCGACGACGGCGGCACCGGACTCGGCGACGACCTCGGCCAGCCTCGCGGCCTCGGGCCGAAGTCCCCCCTTGCCACCGATGCCGACGATGCCGTCGAGAACGAGATCGGCACGCAGGACAGCCTCTTCCACGGCGGTGAAGCCGGAGGCGCGGGCATCCGTACCGGCACCGGCATCACCCGAGGCCACGGGGACGACCCGGCCGCCGGCCCGCCGCAATGCCGCGAGCCCTCCGGCATGGGTGCGCTCGGCCGACAGCAGCAGGGCGACGACCCCGGCCCCGCGGCGGGCCAGCCGCGCGCCGGCGTACAGGGCGTCACCCCCGTTGTCCCCGCTCCCGACCAGCAGCACCACCCGCCGGCCGTACACCCGCCCCAGCAGGTCGGCACAGGCGGCGGCGAGCCCGGCGGCCGCCCGCTGCATCAACGCCCCTTCGGGTAGCCGCGCCATGAGCTCCCGCTCGGCGGCCCTTACGGTCTCCACGCTGTAGGCAGTACGCATGCGACCGAGTCTGCCCCGGACGGGGGCGGCCCCGCACCCGGTCGGACGCCCGAGTCGGAGCAACGCGCACCGCGCGCACCCACCGTTGGCCCGGGGCGCGGACGTCACCCCTCCGCGATCACCACGGCCGACGCCACCCCGGCGTCATGGCTCAACGACAGATGCCACGCCCGCACCCCCAGTTCCGCCGCCCGGGCGGCCACGCTCCCCTTCACCCGCAACCTCGGCTGCCCGCTGTCCTCGACGTAGACCTCGGCGTCGGTCCACAACAACCCGGGGGGCGCCCCCAGCGCCTTCGCCAACGCCTCCTTCGCGGCGAACCGCGCCGCGAGCGAGGCCACCCCCCGCCGCTCCCCGCTCGGCAACAGCAACTCGCTCTCCACGAAGAGCCGTTCAGCCATCCCGGGCGTCCGCTTCAGCGACGCCTCGAACCGCTCGATCTCGGCCACGTCGATACCGACCCCGATGATGCTCATTCCACCGTCACCGACTTCGCCAGGTTCCTCGGCTGGTCCACCTCGTTGCCGCGGGCCGTCGCCAGCTCGCAGGCGAACACCTGCAACGGCACGGTGGCCACGAGCGGTTGGAGCAGGGTGGGCGTCGCCGGGATCCGGATGAGGTGGTCGGCGTACGGCACCACCGCCTCGTCCCCCTCCTCCGCGATGACGATCGTCCGAGCGCCCCGCGCCCGGATCTCCTGGATGTTGGACACGATCTTGTCGTGGAGGACGGACCGTCCGCGCGGCGACGGCACGACCACCACCACCGGCAGGTCCTGGTCGATCAGCGCGATCGGGCCGTGCTTGAGCTCACCGGCCGCGAAGCCCTCGGCGTGCATATAGGCGAGCTCCTTCAGCTTCAGGGCCCCCTCCAGCGCCACGGGATACCCGACGTGCCGCCCCAGGAACAGCACGGTGTCCTTCTCGGCGAGCGACCGCGCGAGCTGCCGCACCGGCTCCATGGTCTCCAGCACCCGCTCGACCTCGCAGGAGATCCGCGACAGGTCCCGGATGACGGCGGAGATCTCGTCGCCCCACTTGGTGCCGCGCACCTGCCCCAGGTAGAGGGCGACCAGGTAGCAGGCCACGAGCTGGGTCAGGAAGGCCTTGGTCGAGGCGACGGCGACCTCCGGTCCGGCGTGCGTGTAGAGCACCGCGTCCGATTCCCGGGGGATCGTCGAACCGTTCGTGTTGCAGATGGCCAGCACCTTGGACCCCTGCTCGCGCGCGTGGCGCAGCGCCATCAGGGTGTCCATGGTCTCGCCGGACTGGGAGATGGCGATCACGAGGGAGCGCGCGCCGAGAATGGGGTCCCGGTAGCGGAACTCGCTGGCGAGTTCCACCTCGCACGGGATGCGCGTCCAGTGCTCGATGGCGTACTTGGCGATCAGCCCGGCGTGGAAGGCCGTACCGCAGGCGACGATGACGACCTTGTCGACCTCCCGCAGCTCGGAGGCGGAGATCCGCACCTCGTCGAGCGTCAGCGAGCCGTCGGCGTCGATACGGCCCAGGAGGGTGTCGGCGACCGCCTTGGGCTGCTCGGCGATCTCCTTGAGCATGAAGTAGTCGTATCCCCCCTTCTCGGCCGCGGACGCGTCCCAGTCCACGTGGAACGACCGGACCTCCGCCGGCGCGCCGTCGAACCCCGTCACCACGACGCCGTCGCGCCGCAGCTCCACCACCTGGTCCTGTCCCAGCTCGATCGCGGAGCGCGTGTGCTCGATGAACGCGGCGACGTCGGACGCCAGGAAGGCCTCGCCCTCCCCGACGCCCACCACCAGCGGGGAGTTCCGCCGCGCCCCCACGACCACATCGGGATCGTCGGCGTGCACCGCGACCAGCGTGAACGCCCCCTCCAGCCGCCGGCACACCAGCCGCATGGCCTCGGCCAGGTCGTCGGTCGCCGAGAACTCCTCGGCCAGCAGATGCCCGACGACCTCGGTGTCGGTCTCGGAGGCCAGTGTGTGGCCGCGCTCGGCCAACTCGGCCCGCAGCGCGGCGAAGTTCTCGATGATCCCGTTGTGCACGACGGCGACGCGTCCGGCGTTGTCGAGGTGCGGATGCGCGTTGGCGTCGGTGGGCCCGCCGTGCGTCGCCCACCGCGTGTGCCCGATCCCGGTGTTCCCGGTCGGCAACGGCCGGTCGACGAGTTCCTTCTCCAGATTGGCGAGCTTGCCTGCCTTCTTCGCGGCCGCCAGCCCGCCGTCCGCCGGTACGGCGACCCCCGCCGAGTCGTACCCCCGGTACTCCAGCCGCTTCAGCCCGGCCATCACGACATCGAGCGCCGACTGCGACCCCACGTATCCCACGATTCCGCACATGGGCGGCAGCCTAAGGGCCGAGCCGGGCCGGAACACGGCTCCGCGTGCCCGAAATCGGAAATTCCGGAGCGACTCCCACCCGTGGCACCGCACGTGACCGAACCCACCCCCCACCCCGTTCAAACTCCGTTAACAATGGACTGTGATCTCTCCGGCCTCCTCGATGCCCCGGAGCGCCCACCGGCACAGGCCGGAGGCGACTCCCTACGTCGACCTCACCCGTACGGAGTGGAGCGCGCTGCGCGACAAGACGCCGCTCCCTCTCACCGCCGAGGAGGTCGAGAAGCTGCGCGGCCTGGGTGACGTCATCGACCTCGACGAGGTGCGGGACGTATATCTCCCGCTCTCCCGGCTGCTCAACCTCTACGTCGGCGCCACCGACGGCCTCAGAGGCGCCCTGAACACCTTCCTGGGCGAACAGGGCGCCCAGTCCGGCACCCCGTTCGTGATAGGCGTCGCCGGGTCGGTGGCGTGCGGGAAGTCGACGGTCGCGCGGCTCCTCCAGGCCATGCTGTCCCGCTGGCCCGAGCACCCGCGCGTGGAGCGGGTCACCACCGACGGCTTCCTGCTGCCGACCACGGAGCTCCAGGCCCGCGGCCTCATGTCCCGCAAGGGCTTCCCGGAGTCGTACGACCGCCGCGCCCTCACCCGGTTCGTCGCCGACATCAAGGCCGGCAAGGACGAGGTCACCGCGCCCGTCTACTCCCATCTGATCTACGACATCGTCCCCGGCGAGAAGCTCGTGGTCCGCCGCCCTGACATCCTGATCGTCGAGGGCCTGAACGTCCTGCAGCCCGCCCTCCCCGGCCAGGACGGCCGCACCCGGGTCGGTCTCGCCGACTACTTCGACTTCAGCGTGTACATCGACGCGGCCGCCGACGACATCGAGCGCTGGTACCTCAACCGCTTCAAGAAGCTGCGCCAGACCGCCTTCCAGGACCCGGACTCGTACTTCCGCAAGTACACCCAGGTCTCCGAGGAGGAGGCCCTCGACTACGCCCGCGCCCAGTGGCGCACCATCAACAAGCCCAATCTGATGGAGAACATCGCCCCGACCCGCGGCCGCGCCACCCTCGTCGTGCGCAAGGGCCCCGACCACAAGGTCCAGCGCCTGCGGCTGCGAAAACTGTGACCGCTAGCCTTCCCCCATGCTGCACCTGCGCCTGATCACTCCGGCCGACCGGACCGACGACGTGGTCCGTCTGGTCGAGAAGACGGTCGGTACCGCCCATGTGGTCGTGCTGCCCGGCGCCGCCCGCAACCCGGCGGGGGATGTCGTGATGTGCGACGTGGCCCGCGAGGCGGGTGACGAACTCCTCACCGGTCTGCAGGAGTTGGGCATCGAGCAGACCGGCTCGATCGCCGTCGAGAACATCGACCTGTCCCTGTCCAAGCGCGCCGACGAGGCCGAGGCGGAGGCCCCCGGGGAGGGCGCCGACGCGGTCCTGTGGGAACACCTCACCGAGGCCACCCACGAGGAGTCGACGCTCTCCGTCACCTACCTCGCCTTCATCACCCTCGCCACGATGATCGCGGCCTGCGGTGTGGTCCTGGACAACGCGATCCTCATCGTGGGCGCGATGGCGGTGGGCCCGGAGTTCGGGCCGTTGGCCGGTATCTGCACGGCGATGGTGCAACGCCATCCGCGGCTCGCGCTGCGCTCCCTGACCGCGCTGCTGGTGGGGTTCGCGGTGGCGATGGCGGTGACGGTCGGCTTCGCGCACTTCATGGACGGCGTCGGCCTGTTCACCAAGGTGCAGCTGGAGGCGAGCCGCCCCAACACCAACTTCATCTACCGCCCGGACGCCTTCTCCTTCGTGGTCGCCGTGCTCGCGGGCATCGCGGGCACCCTGTCGCTGACCTCGGCGAAGTCGGGGCTGCTGGTCGGCGTGGCCATCTCCGTGACGACGGTCCCGGCGGCGGCCAACGCGGCCGTCGCCTTCGCCTACGACGAGTACCGCCAGGCCTGGGGGTCGACCGAGCAGCTTCTGCTGAACCTGGTGGGCATCGTGCTGGCCGGCACGATGACCCTGCTGGTGCAGAAGCGGCTGTGGCGGAAGGCGTCGTAGGCCCGGGGCAGGGCCGCCCGGGGGGCGGCTTCGCGCCGTCCCGTCATCTCATCCCCGGCCCAGCCGCCGCCGTACCTTCCGCACCCCGCCGTTGTCCGCGAGCGCGTCGGCCCACCGGCGGCCCGTCCCGGCGACATAGGCCGGGCCCTCCAGGCGCAGCAGCGCGCCGTCGCGGATCACCGCGTACGCGACCGGGGTGTCCGTCCTCGGGAGGGTGACCGGGTGCCGGCCGGAGGGGAGCTTCAGGCGGGCGGGCAGGCGCAGTGCGCCCGTCGTGCCGTCCGTGCCGGCGATCAGCTCGGCGTCCACGGTGCGGGCGCCGACGGTGACCTTGAGCCGGGCGGGGCCGGCGTCCGCCGTCGCCGCCAGGTAGGGCAGCGGCAGCGACCGCTCACCGCGCCCGGGGTTCCGGGCGGCGGCCTGTGCGGTGTCCGGCCCGAGTCCGCGCTGGCGCTGGTCGACGTCGAGGGCGAGCTGGCCGCTGCCCGTCCAGTACGGCAGCGCGAGCCGCCCGCCGGTCAGTGCCGGGCCCGTGGCCGGGGCGCCCGGGGTGCCGGCGCCGGTGACGCGGACCATCCGGTCGACGCCCAGCAGCTGGACGTACGCCCATACGTCGTGCACCCCGCGCTCCAGCGGACGCCCGCCGGCCAGCCGTTCGGGGTCCAGAAGCAGCCGCCCGGACGCGACGAGCCGCGAGCGGCCCTCGCCGAAGGGCTCCAGACGCACCTCCAGGTCGCCCTCCGGGTACCACCAGTCCTCCCGGTCCCGGTCCTTGACCACCAGCTCGGCGTAGGCCAGCCGGAACGGGTCGCGGATCTCCCAGCCGTCCTCCGTGCCGGGCACACCGGCGAGCAGCTCGGGGTCCAGCCACCGCTTCCCGTCCCGCTCGACGACGACCAGGGGTTCGCCGTCCCCGCGGGTCAGGCTCAGCGTGACGTCGGCGACCAGCCGCCCGTCCTGCCACCGCGGGCCGCCGACCTCACTGCGGGCCTTCACCTCGCGGACCCGTTCGGCGAGCGCCGAGGCGCCGTCGAAGTCACCGCGTTCGAGGAGTTCGGCGCGCAGCCGGGACACGGTGGGCAGGCCCTCACGTACGGCCGCCGGGAACTCGGCCAGGGCCAGCTCGCGGGCCGCCTCGAACCGCTGCCGCTGCTCGGCGGGGTCCTCGCGGAGGATCTCGGGCTCACGGGTGCGGGAGAGGATCTCGACGTGGTAGAGGCGATGGAGGAGACGGTTCTGCAGGGCGTCGAGGTCGTCGGAGGCGTCGGTGGCGTCCTTGATCTGCCGGACGACGGTGCGGCAGTTGGCCCAGAAGCCGTGCCGGGGGTTGAACCGGTGCTGGGTGTTGTTGCCGCCGTCGTCCCGCTTCATCCAGTAGTAGCAGGGGTAGTCGGCGAGGATCGAGATCCGCTCCGCCTTCAGATAGGCGGCGCTCACGAAGAGCAGGTCCTCCAGGATCCACGGGCCCTCGGGGAAGCGCAGTCCGTGTTCCTCGACGAACGCCCGCCGGAACATCTTGTGCGGCGACATGCTCTGCATGAGCTCGTCGTTCTCGATGGTGCAGGCGTCCACGCTGTGTCTGAACAGCCGGCGGGGCCGGACCATGGTGCTGGACATCTTGCCGAGGACCACGTCGGCGTCGTTGCGCTTCGCGTGCTCGTACAGCCGCTCCAGGGCCTCGGGCCCGAGGGTGTCGTCGTGGTCGACGAACTGGATGTACTCGCCGCGGGCGTGCCGCATCCCGAGGTTGCGGGGCGCGCCCGGCCAGCCGGAGTTCGGCTGGGTGAGCACCCGTACGTTCGGGTGCTCCGCCGCGATCTTCTCCAGCCGGGCCGGGGTGTCGTCCGTGGAGCCGTCGTCCACGTAGACGACCTCGTACTCGTCGGCGGGCAGGGACTGCCCGAGCAGCGACGGCGCGCACTCGTCGACGTACTTCCCGGTGTTGTACACGGGAACGATCACGCTGACCTTGACTCTCGGCATTCCACGGACCTTACCCGCCCCGCGGCGCGCGCCGCCCGGGGAGTCAGCCCAGGGCCGACTTCACCGCGTCCGCGAGGCGTCCGGCCACCGACCGCGCCTGGTCGATGTCGGCCGCCTCGACCATGACCCGTACCAGCGGCTCGGTGCCCGAGGGCCGCAGCAGCACCCGCCCGGTCGAGCCGAGTTCACGCTCGGCCTCGGAGACGGCGGACGCCAGCTCCGCCGAGATCCCCACCCGGGTCCGGTCGACGTCCGGCACATTGATCAGCACCTGCGGCAACCGCTCCATCACGGACGCCAGTTCGCGCAGCGACCGCCCGCTCTCGGCGACCCGCGCCGCCAGCATTAGCCCGGTCAGCGTCCCGTCCCCGGTCGTCGCGTGGTCGAGGATGATCACATGCCCGGACTGCTCGCCGCCGAGGGCGAACCCGTGCTCCTTCATCTCCTCCAGCACATACCGGTCCCCGACCGCGGTCTGCACGAGCCGGATGCCCTCGCGCTCCATGGCCAGCTTGAAGCCCAGGTTGGACATCACGGTCGCCACCACGGTGTCGGCGCGCAGCACGGAGCGCTCCCGCATCGACAGCGCCAGTACGGCCATGATCTGGTCGCCGTCGACCTCTTCCCCGGTGTGGTCCACGGCCAGGCAGCGGTCGGCGTCGCCGTCGTGCGCGATGCCGAAGTCGGCGCCGTGCTGGACCACCGCGGCCTTGAGCAGACCGAGGTGGGTGGAGCCGCAGCCGTCGTTGATGTTGAGCCCGTCCGGATCGGCGCCGATGGTGATCACCTCGGCGCCCGCCCGCGAGAACGCCTCGGGCGACACCCGCGCCGCGGCACCGTGCGCCTCGTCGAGGACGATCTTCAGCCCGTCGAGGCGGTTCGGCAGTACGGCGATCAGATGCGCCACGTACTGGTCGAACCCTTCGCCGTACGTCCGTACCCGCCCGACGCCCGCGCCGGTGGGCCGCTCCCAGGGCTCACCGTGGCGGTGCGCCTCGTAGACCGCCTCGATCCTCTCCTCCAGCTCGTCGTCGAGCTTGTGGCCGCCGCGGGCGAGGAACTTGACGCCGTTGTCGGGCATGGCGTTGTGGCTGGCGGAGAGCATGACACCGAGGTCGGCGCCGAGCACGCCGGTGAGGTACGCCACCGCCGGGGTGGGCAGCACACCGACCAGCAGGACGTCCACGCCGGCGCTCGCGAGGCCCGCGACCACCGCCGCCTCCAGGAACTCCCCGGACGCGCGCGGGTCCCGTCCGACCACCGCGGTCGGCCGGTGGCCCTCGAACGATCCCGCCTCGGCCAGCACGTGCGCCGCCGCCACCGACAGACCGAGCGCCATCTCGGCCGTCAGATCCGCGTTGGCGACGCCCCGCACGCCGTCCGTGCCGAAGAGTCGTCCCACTTGTCCTCCTGAGGAAGCGTCAGCTGTTGCGGGCGTACGGGATCCCGACATCCCGAGTGCCCCCGGTGTCCGATCACACAAGCCGTTGAGCGCCTTGTGCCGTTATACGCCCACCACGGTGATAAACGAACGCCCCGGCCGGCACTGTGGCGTGCCGCCGGGGCGTTCGGAGTACCTGCAGGCAGCTGGTGGTTAGCGCTTGCTGTACTGCGGGGCCTTGCGGGCCTTCTTGAGACCGGCCTTCTTGCGCTCGACCGCACGGTCGTCGCGGCGGAGGAAGCCGGCCTTCTTGAGCGGGCCGCGGTTGTTGTCGACGTCGGCCTCGTTCAGCGCGCGGGCGACACCGAGACGGAGCGCACCGGCCTGACCGGAGACACCGCCACCGGCGATGCGGGCGATGACGTCGTAGCGGCCCTCGAGCTCGAGCACCTTGAAGGGCTCGTTGACTTCCTGCTGGTGCACCTTGTTCGGGAAGTAGTCCTCGAGGGTGCGACCGTTGATCTTCCACTTGCCGGTGCCCGGGACGATCCGGACGCGGGCGATGGCGTTCTTGCGGCGGCCCAGGCCGGCGGCCGGCTGGGGGTCGCCGAAGCGGGACGCGAGGGACTCGGAGGTGTACTCGCCCTCGACGGGGACGTCCGACTCCGTGGTGTAGCTGTCGATGTCAAGCTCTTCGAGCGGCTGCTCGGCAGTGGTCTCGGCCACGATTCTCCTCAGATTCTCTTCAGGCTCAGGGGTGGCCGGACTTACTGCGCGACCTGGGTGATCTCGAACGGCTGCGGCTGCTGCGCGCCGTGCGGGTGCTGGTCACCCTTGTAGACCTTCAGCTTCGAGAGCATCTGACGGCCCAGCGTGTTCTTGGGGAGCATGCCCTTGACGGCCTTCTCGATGGCCTTCTCGGGGTTCTTGTCCAGCAGCTCGTCGTAGCGGACGGAGCGCAGACCACCCGGGTAGCCGGAGTGGCGGTACGCCATCTTCTGGGTCCGCTTGTTGCCGGACAGGTGCACCTTGTCGGCGTTGATGATGATGACGAAGTCACCGGTGTCGACGTGAGGGGCGTAGATCGGCTTGTGCTTGCCCCGCAGGAGGGACGCGGCGGTGGTGGCGAGACGGCCCAGGACGACGTCCTGGGCGTCAATGACGTGCCACTGGCGAGTCACATCGCCGGGCTTAGGGCTGTACGTACGCACTTCTCAGCCTTCTTCTTCAGGGATGGGTGATGACACAAGGCATCCTTGAAGCGATCGTGCAGCTGGGGACGACAGTGCCGGGAACGCTGCCCGTATGCCGCCCACTGGTAACTGCTCCAGGGAACCTACGTAAGGGCCTCTCGCCTGAAGCGACCAAGCCAATACGCATAACAAACCGCAAGAGTACTAGCGCTGCCCCGGACGGGTCAAAACGAGGCCTGCGCACCCACCCAAGCACCGACCCGCGCACCGACCCGCGCATCGACCCGGGCATCGACCCGGCAACACCACGACAACGATACGCGGCCGAGATGTACGGCCCTGCCGGAAAGGTCCCGCGGGGCCCCGGCGGACCCACGCCTGCACCATCCGCCCCCCGTCTAAGATGCGCCCCATGAGCTTTGGGCAGCAGGGGGGACCCCAGTCCCAGTGGGATCCCTGGAAACCGCAATCCCAGCAGCCGTGGAACAGCGGCGGCGGCGACGACGGCCGGACCCCGGACTGGGCGGCACTGGCCGAGGCGTCGGAGATCCGCAACAAGAGGCGCCGGCTGCTGTTCATCGGCGGCGGCGTGGTCGCCACCCTCGCGATAGCCGGTGCCGTCGCGGCCGCCGTGGTGTCCGCGAACGGCAAGAACGAGGCCTCGGGCAACCCGTCCAACCTGCCCGCGAGCGCCTCCATCCCCGGCAGCACCCCCACGGCCCCGTCCTTCGCGCCGACCAGCGCCCCGCCCCCGCTGGACCCGAAGGACTTCCTCGACAGCAAGGCCAAGGACAAGGCCCCGCTCCTGTTGACGGACCTCTTCCCGGGCACCCAGCTGACCATGGGCTCGACGGTCTACAAGAAGGGCGCAACGGCCGACACGAAGAGCTGTGCCTCGGCGGTCCAGGGCACCTTCGTGAACCTTCTCGCCAAGAACGGCTGCACGCGGCTGCTGCGGGTGACGTACCAGAAGGACGGTGTCGCGGTGACGGTCGGCGTGGCCGTCTTCGACACCGAGGCGCAGGCGACCAGGGTCAAGGCCACCGCGGACAAGGCGGGCTTCGTCAAGCCGCTGGCCGGCGGCGGGGTGAAGGCCTTCTGCAACGGCGCGAAGTGCCGTACGACGACCAACGCCTACGGCCGCTACGCCTACTTCACCACCGGCGGCTTCCTGAACGGCAGGGATGTCACGCCCAAGGACACCAAGGTGTTCTCGGCCGGCGACGACCTGCAGCTGTTCACCTTCCGCCAGATCCGCCGACGGGGAGAGGTTCAGGCGTCGGCCGCGGCGACCGGGTAGCGGGTTCGGGCGTCGCCGTCCGGAAGACCCAGGTCCGGTAGGACCAGAAGCGGAAGAGGGTCGCGATGCCGATGCCCACGAACTTGCTGACGTTGTTGGCGATCGTGCCGTCGAAGCCCAGCCCGTAGGTGGCCGCGTAGAGCACCCCGTTCTCGATGACCAGGCCGACCGCGCTGAAGAAGAGGAAGAGACTCATCTCCTTCCGCCTGCTGCCGCGGTCCTCCCGGGTCCGCTCGCGGTACGTGAAGTACCGCAGGCCGAGATAGTTGGTGAGGATCGCGACGGCGGTCGCCACGACGCTCGCCCGGACCGTCTGCCACTGAGTGAAGGTCCTGATGGCGTTGAAGACCGCCAGGTTCACCACGAACCCCGAGGCTCCGACCAGGCCGAACTTCGCGATCTCGCCGTACAGCTTCCCCCATCGCGACGGGACCGCGTGCCGTCCGCTTCCCACTGCGCTCAACCCCGCCGGTTGCGCAGCCGCAGCCGCACCGGCATCACGGCCGACTCGATCTGCGTCGAGAGGTTCATCTTGGAGACGCCCTCGGTGCGCTCCTCGAAGCGGATCGGGATCTCGACGGCGCTGTGCCCGGCCCGTACGGCCTTGAACTTCAGCTCCACCTGGAAGCTGTAGCCGGCGCTGTCCAGGGTCGCGAGGTCGATGTCCCGCAGCGTCGCGGCCGACCAGAGGTTGAAGCCGGCGGTGATGTCCCGGATCTTGGTGCCGAGCACGGTGCGGGCGTACCGGTTGGCGAACCGGGACAGCAGGACCCGGTGCCTGCCCCACTCCTCGTCCAGCGAGCCGCCCTCGACGTACCGGCTGCCGACGACCAGGCCGACCCCGGACGCCACCGCCGTACCGAGCATGCGTGGGACCGCTTCCACCGGGTGGCTGCCGTCGGCGTCCATCTGGACGACGTACTCGGCGCCCTCGTCGAGCGCGGCGCTCATGCCCGCGACGTACGCGCGGCCGAGGCCGTCCTTCTCGGTGCGGTGCAGCACGCTCATGCGGTACCGGCCGTCCCAGTTGTACTTCTCGGCCAGCTGCTCGGCGATCCGGCCGGTGCCGTCCGGGCTGGAGTCGTCGACGATCTTCAGATGGAGCCCGGGCAGCCCGAGCGACTGCACGGCCTCCGCCATCCGCGGCAGGTTCGCGGCCTCGTTGTAGGTGGGCATCACCACGGTGACGCGGGCGCCCCCCAGGTCGTACGTCATTACTTTCCCTCCCCAAATGGGTCTGCTCCCGCCGCGAGAGGCTCTCGCGGCGGTCCGGAGAATCCAGCTCAGATGTGCACCTTGCGGTCGGCGGCGTCGTCGTGGGACGTGCCCTCCGTCGCCGCTCGGGTCCTTTCGAGAAGCACCAGCTGGAGGTAGTCGAGCTTCCGGGTCCGCACGATCCGGAAGTCCTTGTGGATCGCGGTCGCCGTGGCCTTCGGCATCCCGCTGAACGGCTGCCCGTCGAGCGTCGTCGACACCAGCCAGAGCCGCTCGCTCCTCGCCAGGCAGCTCGCCGGCCGCGGGCACTCGGCCGCGTCGTACGAGCCCCGCTGCTGCGGGGTGCGGTACATCAGCACGTCGCGCGGTCGGCCCGCGTCGTCGCGCAGTTCGTAGGCCATGGCCCGGCGTTCCTGCATCACACCGCTGAAGACGATGCCGTCGCCCTTGCGCTGCTGGGCCTGGACGATCCGGGCGGCACCGCGGAAGTCCGGCTCGCCCACCGCGTTGTGACGGGCCTCGCGGATACCCGGCAGCGACTGGAAGGCGAGTCCCGCGACCGCCGCGGCCACCAGCACCCACCCGAACCCGCGCCGCACCGCGCCCGCGGAGCCTGCCCTGGCCCCGGCCACCGGACCGGCCAGGCGTTCCACCGCGACGGCCGTGAGCAGCACCCACGCGGGCGCGGTGAACAGCAGATAGCGCGGCAGGAAGAGGTGCAGCTGGGCCGCGGTCAGATAGGTCGCCACCGGGGGGAGCACGATCCACGTGGCCAGCGGCAGCGCCATACGGCCCGCGAAGCACAGGCCGACCAGGCCGAGCGCCATCACGGGCACGGCCACCGCCCAGGAACCGAAGAGGTTCTCGGGGAAGTCCACCAGGTCCTTGAACCCGGGGTTGTTCCACGCGATCTGACCGCTCTGCTCCGAGCCCGAGACGGCCATCGGCAGGACGAAGCACATGCCGAGGATCAGCGCCGCGCTGTAGGCCCAGCCGACGATCTTGTCGCCCGCGCGCCGCTTCTGCACGACCATCACCAGATGGGCCCCGAGCACCGCGAGCGAGGCCAGATGGCTCCAGCCGATCAGCGGCACCGACAGCGTGTAGGCGACCCAGACCTTGAACGACGGCTGGTCCAGCGCCCGTGCGAGCAGCAGCGTCGACAGGAGCACCAGGGCGACCGCGAAGGGGTAGGGCCGGATCTCCTGCCCGTACCGGGTGGTCAGCGGCAGGACGGCCAGGGCCAGCCCCGCGAGGACACCCACCTGTGTGGTGAACAGCCGCCTGCCGAGCAGCGCGAGCAGACCGGCGGACGCCGCCATGGCCACCGCGCCCGGGATCCGCATCGCGCTCGGGGAGTCACCGGCCACCGCGATCCAGCAGTGCATGAACACGTAGTACGGGGTGAACACCACGTCGATGCCGCGGATCAGCAGGCTCAGGTCGTGGATGGACAGGCTGGCCGCCCACCAGGTGGCGTGTTCGTCCCGCCACAGCTCACGCTCGCCGAGCCCGCGCAGGATCATGGCGAAGGCGAGCGCGGTGGGCAGCAGGAACGTGGCTACGGCGGCGAGCCGCCCGCCCTTGGCGTCCCTCGACGGCTCCTCGGGCTCCGCCTCCTCGCCGGACCCGGCCTGGGCGGTCCGCGGACCGGCCTCGGGAGCCTCGGGCTCGGTGACGGCCGTCGGCGCGTAGCTCGCGTGACCCGCGTAGGCGGTCTGCTGCGGAACCGTATGGACGTCGTGACCGGTCTGCGCCCACTGTCCCGCGTAGGCCTCCTGGCCCGGATACGGTTCGTGGCCGGTGGAATGGCCGTTGGAATGGCCGTTGGAATGGCCCGTGGAATGGCCCGTGGAACCGTCGGCGTACCCGCCGTCGTACCGGGCGGAGGCGTCGAAACTCATCTCTTCACCCAAATCCGGTACGCGCCGTCGCCCTTGCTGGTGGTGAAGCGGGTGACGGCGGCCAGGCGGTAGTGGGGGTTGCCGCGCAGCGCGTTCGTGACGGCCGTGTCGACGTCGGGCGTGACCGTCCCGCGCAACACGATGACGTCGAACTTCGCGTCCTTGACGGCGGCGGCGTAGGCCTCGGGGCCCGAGTACCGCTTGCCCTTCTTGTCCGTGTAGTCCATGCCGAAGGTGCCCTGCCACTGCGCGTAGCCGGTGACGTCCCGCAGGTAGTAGGCGGGGACCTCGTGCTCCTCGGCCAGGTAGGTGCCCTTGCGGTCGACCATGGGACGCAGGACGGCCGTCATCTCGCGGGAGTCCGGGAAGCTGTAGTTCTGCTGCGACTGCACCATGCCGAACACCAGCGTCAGGACGTAGAGCATGATCCCGAGCTGCGGGTGGCGGAAGTGCGGGCCGACGAGGCGGGAGATGCCCAGGCCGGCCATCGGTCCGGCGAAGAGCAGGCCGAAGCCCACGTGCTTGAAGAGCGAGACCTCGGTGTGCAGATGGATCTGGTAGGCCGGGGCGAGCAGCGCGGTACCGGTGAGCAGCACACCGAGCGCGATCCGGCGGAACCGTCCGGGACCCACCTGTTCGAGCCAGGGCATCTCCCCCATGTGCGGGCGGATCGCGTAGGCGAGGGAGCCGCCCACCGCCGTGAGGAACATCAGGCCGCCCCACTGGGCGCTGTGCTGCAGGAGCTGCGCCGCGGTGTCGGCGCCCTTGGCACGGTCGGTGGTGGTCTGGCTGATGCCGCCGAGCGATCCGGCGAAGAGATAGCCGGCCCCGAGCAGGGCGCCCATGGCCCCGCCGAACAGCACTCCCCGCGCCAGCGCGCGCACCCCGCGGTGGCGGTAGGCGGTCAGCACCGCCAGGACCACCAGGGTGGGCAGGTACAGGCCGGCCGCGTACTTCGTGGCGAAGGCGAGGACCGCCGGAGGCGCCGCGAGCACCACCGCCACGATCGGCGCGCGGCCGGTGCGCACCACGATCCACGCGGACAGCGCCAGCAGGAAGATCGCCGCCGCGTCGAAGGTGGCGAAGTTGCCGAGGAACACGGTGGACTGGATGACCGAGAAGAGGGCCGCCGCGCCGATCGCCGCCCGGACGTCGAACATCCGGCGGGTCATCCCGTACAGCAGGCTGGTCGCGCCGAGCATGAACACCAGGCTGACGACGCGCACCCCGGCGAGCCCGGCCACGCTGTCGACCATCGCGGCGAGCACCGGGTACAGCTTCGGATAGCCGGAGAAGTAGCCCTCGAAGTCGCCCGGCACGGGGGTGCCGTGCAGGATGTTGCCGATCTCGTAGTGGCCCGCGAGGACGTACAGCGCCTCGTCCTCGAACGCGGTGCCGCGCAGCCGCAACGAGAGGCCCGCCTGGATGAGCAGCACGCACAGCAGCACCAGCCGCCCGAGCAGCCGGCTGCGCCCGGTGTCCACCGCCCAGGAGGACTCCTGGACGGGCGGCAGGACGTACCCGGGCCGCTCCGGCTCGGGTTCGGGCGACACCGGCGCGGGGGCCGGCGCCGGCTCCGTCGCGGTGTACGTGGCGTACGGGTCGTAGGGCGCGAAGGTGTCGTAGGTGAGCTGGTCGGTGTAGGAGGAGGTGTGGCCGTCGAAGCGCCAGCTGCCGGTGTCGGTCACCTCGCCCTGCTGTGCCGCGGGGTGCGCCTGATGGACGTACTGCTGCTGCTCGTACGACCACGACTGGTCCTGGGACTGCGCGCCGGGCCACTGCACCCGCCGGCCCTGTCCTTCGCCCGGTCCGTACGACGGGTCGTGCGGGGCGCCCCGCAGACCGGGGTCGTCCGCCCAGACGGGGGTGTGCCGGTCGGTCATCGCTTGGTCACATCGAATCCGAAGCTCGGGGCGGCGGCCTCCTCGCGGAAGGCCTGCTGGGACAGCGGTCCGCTGTTGATGCGCCAGTCGGTCTCCTTGTCGAAGTCGAACCAGACCAGTCCGACGACGTCCTTGCGCTTCGCGGTCCCCTCGAAGAGGTCCTTGATGTCGGCGGGCTTGCGCTCACCGGCCTGCGCCGCGGTCTCCGCGATGATGAAAGGTTTCTTCGTGAAGGCTCTGACCTGCGTCATCGTCGGGCCGTAGAGCGTCTTGTACGTGGACGGTCCGGTGGCCGCGTAGTAGCCGATGACGCCGACCCAGTCCACGTAGTCGTCGCCCGGCCAGTACGGCCTGAGCTTCACCCTGGGCATCGGGTTGACGACGTTCGGGCTCCACACCCAGATGACCTGGGTGGCGCCCTCGTCGTCGAAGAGGTCGTGAATGTGCTTGTAGGCGGCGGTGAACTGCGCGGCCGTCGCCTTCTTGGTGCCCCAGGGGTACCAGAAGCCGTTCATCTCGTGCCCGAAGCTGATCGCCACCGGCAGGTTCAGCTCCTTGACGGACTGCGCGTAGGACCGGATGTAGTCGTCCTCCTTGCCGGAGGCGATGTCCTTGAGGGAGGCGTCGAAGGGCTCCCAGGCGATGAAGGCCAGGGCGCCGTAGTCCCAGGCGTTCTGCACCATGCGCGTCTCGTACTGGTCGCCCCAGGCCGAGTAGAACTCGATCAGGTTGGGCTTCTTGCCGCCCCGCTTCGCGAAGTCCGCGACGGCGGTCATCTTCGCGGGGGCGCCGTCGGCGGCCACTCCGAGGTACTTCTCGGCGGGCCGCAACAGCGGCCGGACGTCGTACGGCGGCTCGGGCTTCGTCGGCGCGGAGGTCTCGCCGGGGCTCCGGTGGGCGCCCGGCTGCTCGCCCTGGGCGCGCTCGTACTCGTCGCGCCCCTTCTCGGAGAACGTGGTACAGCCCGCCAGGAGAGCGCTTGCCAGCAAGGTGGCGGCGAGCAGCCGCACGGGCCGAAGCGCTCGAGCGGTGCGGTGGGGGTGAGTCATGCGGTCGGTTCCTCCAGAGCGCGGGCGCGCGGCTGGACCAGGGCGCGACCGACGACGATCGCGTAGAAGAGGCCCGCGGACAGCATCAGGGCGAAGTCCGGCGGGTACTCGGTGAGCATCCGCCAGCCGGCGACGACCACCCAGAGCACCGCGGTGCCACCGGTCCAGCCGACCATGCCGATCCACCAGCGGCGCATGCCGTTCTTCTTGGCGCCCTGGGATCCGGTCGGCTTCCAGCCCATGGGACGGCCGCGCAGCACGTCCCAGACGGCGAAGACATGCGACCAGCCGTACATCAACCGCACCGCCCAGGCCTCCAGCCGGTAGGGCGCGCGGTGCCAGAAGGGCAGGACCAGCGTCACGTACGCCACGCTGGGCAGCACCCACATCGCGGCCTCGGCGCGCAGCAGGTCGGGGCGCAGGATCATCAGCGACAGCGGGATGATCGGCGTGAGGAAGGTCGCCAGGGCGGTCTGCAGGTAATAGAGGAAGCCCGAGATGTAGCACAGGCGGGTCTGGAACCTCAGGTCCAGTTCCCAGAACCGCTTGCTGGTGAGCAGTTCCAGCGAGCCCATGCACCAGCGGTACTGCTGGTTGTGGAAGGCGCCGGCGGTGTCCGGGCACACCCCGGCCGACACCGCGACCGGGACGTAGCGCAGCTTCCAGCCCAGCGCCCGCAGGTCGAAACCGGTGTACATGTCCTCGGAGTGCTCGATCAGCGTGATGCCGCCGATCTGGGCGAGGGCCGCGCGCCGGTACACCGCGCAGGAGCCGACGCAGATCGAGCCGTCCTTGTCCTCACGGGAGGTCTGCACGGACCGGTAGAACTGCTCCTGCACCGCTCCCGCGCCGCGCTCGATCCAGTTCTGCCGGTCGGTGATCCGGAAGAACTGCGGCGACTGCACGATCCCGGTCTGCTCGTCCGCGTCCATGTGCGGCAGCAGTTCGTCGAGGAGGTCGGCGCGCGGCGCGAAGTCGGCGTCGAGGATGAGGATGTGGTCGCCGTCGGTGATCCCGAAGGCGTGGTGCAGGTTGCCGGCCTTCTTGAACCAGCCGCGGTTGGGCCGGACCACGTAGTGGAAGCCGAAGTCCCGCGCCATGGCGCCGACCTCCGCGTCGTCGGCGTCGTCGAGCACGTACACCTTGACGACGCCCCGGTAGGTGCCGGCGAGCCGGTTCACGTTGACCCAGGTGTTGTGCAGCACCTCCAGCGGCTCACCGCACACCGGAAGGAAGACGTCCACGCTGGGGTACACCGCGGGCCGCCAGGCGCGCACCAGCTGCTTGTGCGCCTTGATGTCGAAGTCCTTGCTGAGCCCGTCCAGGTACAGCGAGATCAGATAGTCCGCGACCACGAAGGCGAGCAGCGGCATCGTCAGCCAGAACCAGGGGCTGGACGCCGTGAACAGGAACTGGCTCACGGCGAGACAGGCGAAGCTGATCAGCGAGCCCAGGGTCAGGACCCACAGGTGACGCCGTGTGTACGAGTACTTCTCCGAGTCGTCCGGCGGCTGCGGCAGCAACCCATGACTTTCGGCCACCCGTCTGCGCCTGCGAGGGCGCTCGGCGCGCGCGGCAGCATCCACTGCAGTACTCATGAACCCCCTCAGGGCTATGACAGCCGCCCTGTGAACCCGCAACGTACCCGGTAGCCGGACTGCCCCAAAAAATCGAACTTTCAGCCGGACCGCGAAAGCATAACCGGGTTTTTCCGTTGTGACTCAACAACCTTGTTAAGTGAGGGTTTCATCACGGATCACACGGGTAACAGAGGTGCCCCTGTGCACAAACTAGCCAACTGATGGTAAGAACAACCACCCAGTCTTCATGTTTGTGCCGCGCCTGTGACCGTTCCGGGCACGGATATCAGGGGGAGGTCCCGTTTTGCCCGGGTTTTCCATGCCTGCACGCGGTGGCCGCCATCGCAGCCGGCGGCGCACATGGCTGTTGTCCATAGCGGCCGTGGCCACCACGGCACTGATCGGCACGACGGTCAGCCTGGTGGCCTCGGCCCAGGCCGACCAGAGCACCCAGGGCGTCGACAACCTGCGCACCAACTGGGCCCAGGACGAGTCCTCGCTCTCCCCCGCCGTCGTACAGTCCTCCGCCTTCGGCCGGCTCTTCGCCACCAAGCTGGATGGCCAGATATATGCGCAGCCGCTGGTGCTGGGCGACCAGGTGATCGCGGTCACCGAGAGCAACACCCTGTACGGCCTCGACCGCACCACCGGTGCGATCGAGTGGAGCAAGAACTACGGACCCTCGTGGCCCGCGTCGGCGATCGGCTGCGGTGACCTGGTGCCCAACATCGGGGCGACCGCGACCCCGGTCTACGACTCCGCCACCGACTCCCTCTACTTCACCACCAAGGTCGACGACGGCACCGCCACACACCGTCACCCGACCTGGCTGATGCACGCCGTGGACCCGACCTCCGGAGCCGAGCGCTCCGGGTGGCCGGTCACCATCGCCGGAAGCCCGGTCAACGACCCGAGCGTCACCTTCGACGCCTACTACCAGCAGCAGCGCCCCGGCCTGCTGCTGATGGACGGCGTGGTCTACGCCGGCTTCGGCGCCCACTGCGACGCGTGGCCGTACCGCGGCTACGTGGTCGGGGTGAGCACCACCGCGCACAGCATCACCTCGATGTGGGCCACCGCGACCGGCGCGGGCACCGGCGGCGCCGGCATCTGGCAGGCGGGCGGCGGACTGGTCTCGGACGGGTCCGGCCGCATCTTCTTCAGCACCGGCAACGGCATCAGCCCGGCGCCCGGCCCTGGCAAGACCGCGCAGGGCACTCTGGCCGAGTCCGTCGTACGCCTCCAGGTCAACGGCGACCGGAGCCTCAGCACGGCCGACTTCTTCAGCCCGAGCGACGCCGCCACCCTGGACCTCAACGACCAGGACATCTCCTCCGGCGCCCCGATGGCGCTGCCGGACGACTTCGGTACCAGCGAGCACCCGCATCTGTTGGTCCAGCAGGGCAAGGACGGGCGGGTCTTCCTGCTCGACCGCGACAACCTCGGCGGCATGGGCCAGGGCGCCCAGGGCGGCGACGCCGCGGTCAGCGTGTCCGGCCCCTACCAGGGCATGTGGGGACACCCCGCGTTCTGGGGCGGCGACGGCGGCTACGTCTACGTCGTCGGCAACCAGGGTCCGCTGCGCGCCCTCAAGTACGGCGTGCGCAACGGCGGTACGCCCGCCCTCACCCTCACCGGCCAGAGCCAGGACACCTTCGGCTACACCAGCGGCTCTCCCCTGGTCACCTCGAACGGCACCGACGAGTCCAGCGCCCTGGTGTGGATGACCTCGGCGAGCAACGCCTCAGGGGCCGACGGCACCCTGCGCGCCTACAGCCCCACCCCCGACGGCAACGGCCTGCTCCAGCTGCTGTGGTCCGCGCCGATCGGCACCGCGACGAAGTTCAGCACCCCGACCGCCAACGGCGGCAAGGTCTACGTCGGCACCCGCGACGGCGTGCTCTACGGCTTCGGCAGCCCCGCCAGGACCGCTCTGACCGCGGCCTCGCTGGACTTCGGCCAGGTCGGCGTGGGTGGCAGCGGCTCGGCCGCGATGAAGCTGACCGCCACTCAGGACGTCAGCATCACCGGCCTCAAGGCCTCCGGCGCGTTCTCGGTCGACCCGTCCGCCGTGCCCACCGCCGACCAGCCCACCGCGCTGGCGGCGGACGCCACCCTGGACGTGCCGATCACCTTCACCCCCACCACCACCGGCGGTATCAACGGCACCCTGACCGCCAACCTGTCGGACGGCCAGAAGCTGGTCTTCGCCCTCCACGGCATCGGCACCAAGCCCGGCCTCGGAGCGGCGCCCGGCGCCCTGGACTTCGGGGAAGTGCCCACCGGCAGCACCTCGACGCGGAACCTCCAGATCACCAACACCGGTACCGACCCGGAGACCATCGACTCGGTCGACTCGCCCAGCGGCGCCTTCTCCGCCTCGGGGCTGCCGGCCGCGGGGACGGTCGTACCGGCCGGTGGCTCGTTCGTCCTCTCGATGACCTACACGCCGACCGCCGACCAGGTCGACAGCGACGCGCTCGTGGTCAGCAGCAGCAGCGGCGGCACCGCCCACACACTGAGCGTGCCGGTGACCGCGACGGCCATCACGGGCCAGGGCCACCTGGAGTTCTCCACCGGCTCCCTGGACTTCGGCCAGGTCCCGATCGGCAGCTCCAAGTCGCTGTCGTTCACCCTCACCAACACGGGCAACATCCCCGTGACGGTGACCAAGGCCAAGGCACCGACCGGTGACTTCAACAGCCCGGTCCAGCTGTCGGAGGGCCTGGTCATCGGTCCTGAGCAGACCGCGGTGCAGAGCGTGACCTTCACCCCGCGCTCCGCCGCCGACCTCAGCGCCTTCTACGAGGTCACCGGCACCGGGACCGACGCGAGCGGCAACGGCCAGGGCGCCATGTACGTGCAGATCAAGGGCACCGGTACCGGCACCGTCACCTCCACCTCGGCCGCCGACGGGAAGTGGCGGACCAACGGCTCGGCCGTGCCGGTCGACGGCGGCGGGGTCCAGCTGACCCCGGCCACGAGCAACCAGGCGGGCAGCGCGGTGTACACCGACCCGCTGCGCACCGACGGTCTGCGGGCCACCTTCACCGCGAAGTTCGGCCCCGGCACCGGAGGCAAGGGCATGGCCCTCGCCCTCCTCGACCCGGACCAGAACTCCGCCTCGGCCCTGGGCGGCGCCGGTGACAGCCTCGGCATCGCGGGGCGGCCGGGCACGGTGATCGGGTTCGGCACCGGCTGGAACGACACGCTCAAGGCGCAGAACTTCGTGGGCGTCGGCCGCAGTTCGGCCGGCTCGTCGACGATCGACTACCAGTCGGTGGTGCCCCTCGGCACCTCCCTGCGCCAGGGCACCCACCAGGTCGACCTCCAGGTGGCCACCGGTCATCTCTACGTCTGGATCGACGGGACGCAGGTGGTGGACGCGACACCGACGCTGCCCTCCACCGCGCTGCTGGCCTTCTCCGGTGCGACCGGTGACAGCTCGGACGTGCAGACGGTGAGCGGCCCGGTCATCAGCGAGGCACCCCCTGTGACACAGCCGAAGGCGGAGACCTCGCTCCATCTGACCGCCCCGAGCACGGGTGTGCCCGGTCGCAAGCTGACCGTCGACGGCACCCTGACCTCGTCCTCGGCGCTTGCCGCGGGTCAGGTCGCGCACATCACGCGGAACGGAACGGCGCTGCCCGACGCGAAGACCGCGGCGGACGGCTCCTTCACCTTCAGCGACACCCCGCCGGCGGAGGGCACGTACACCTACGCCGCGAGCTACGAGGGAGACGCGACGCACCAGGCGGCGAGCACCTCAGGCCTCGTCCAGGTGTCCAAGCTGACCACCACGGTCACGCTGACGGCCCCGGACACGGCCACCCGCACCAAGCAGTTGACCGTGTCCGGCACCCTCTCCGGGTCGCCCTTCGCCGCCGGCGGGGTCGTCAAGGTGACGAAGACCGACCTCGCACACCCCTCCGGCGTCGCACTCGCCGACGCGAAGGTCGCCACGGACGGCTCCTTCACGTTCGCGGACACCCCGCAGATCGGCGGCGCCAACACCTACAAGGTGACCTACGGCGGCGACACCTCG
>Ga0182008_10000156_pt1 | contig 53866 bp, 35 predicted proteins | sample Sormic07211129_1_FD_120482 | JGI IMG/M metagenome (GOLD analysis project Ga0182008, IMG submission 120482) | Rhizosphere microbial communities from Sorghum bicolor, Mead, Nebraska, USA - 072115-129_1 metaG | ecosystem: Host-associated > Plants > Roots > Rhizosphere | place: USA: Nebraska...
CCTGCCCTTCGTGATCTACGGGATGATGGCCAACGTCTCGGTGGGCGCGCTGTTCATCGCGGGGCTGATGCCCGGCGCGATCATGACCCTCCTGATGATGCTCACGGTCGCCTACTACGCGCACAAGAACGGCTGGGGCGCCGACGTCAAGCTGGTCTGGCCGCGCGTGATCAAGGCGCTGATCGAGCTGCTGGTGGTCTGCGCCTGGCCCATGGCGCTGTGGTTCGCGGTCGACACGCTGGGGGTGCCCGCGCAGCCGGCGGTGCTGGTCGCGCTGGTGATCCTGTTCGTGGCCGACAAGGTGTTCAAGTTCGAGGCGGTGCTGCCCATCATGACGCCGGTGCTGCTGATCGGCGGCATGGCAACCGGCCTGTTCACCGCCACCGAGGGCGCGATCGCGGCCTGCGTCTGGGCCATGGTGCTGGGCTTCTTCTGGTACCGCACGCTCAAGTGGAAGATGTTCGTGCGCGTGTGCCTCGACACGGTGGAGTCCACCTCGACCGTGCTGTTCATCGTCGCCGCGGCCTCGATCTTCGGCTGGATGCTGACCGCCACCGGCGTGACCGCGGACATCGCGACCTGGGTGCTCAATTTCACCAAGGAGCCCTGGCTGTTCCTGCTGCTCGCGAACCTGCTGATGCTGTTCGTCGGCTGCTTCCTCGAGACCACCGCCGCCATCACGATCCTGGTGCCCATCCTGCTGCCGATCTCGACCCAGCTGGGCATCGACCCGGTGCACTTCGGCGTGGTGATGGTGCTGAACCTGATGATCGGCGTGCTGCACCCGCCCATGGGCATGGTGCTGTTCGTGCTGGCCCGCATCGCCAACCTGAGCATCGAGCGCACGACGGTGGCGATCCTGCCCTGGCTGGTGCCGCTGCTGCTGAGCCTGGCGCTGATCACCTACTGGCCGGCCACCGTGCTGTGGCTGCCCAAGCTCATGCAATGAGTTCCTTCTTTTTTCTTCTCTCTCTCCAGAACACGAGCCCCCGATGACCCCTTTCATTCGCCTCCACCCATCCGACGACGTGGTGATCGCCCGCAGCCAGCTGGTGGGCGGCACCGCGGTGGAGAACTTCACCGTGCGCGGCCTGGTGCCGGCCGGCCACAAGGTGGCGGCCCACGCCATCGAGGCCGGCGCGCCGGTGCGCCGCTACAACCAGATCATCGGCTTCGCCAGCAAGCCCATCGCCGCGGGCGAGCACGTGCACACGCACAACCTCGACATGGGCCCGGACAAGGGCGACTTCGCCCGCGACTACGCCTACGGCGCCGACGTCAAGCCCGCGCCCGCGCGGCGCGAAGCGACCTTCATGGGCATCAAGCGCACCGACGGCCGCGTGGCCACGCGCAACTACATCGGCGTGCTGACCAGCGTGAACTGCTCGGCCACCGCCGCGCGCGCCATCGCCGACCACTTCTCGCGCAAGACCAACCCGCAGGCGCTGGCCGACTACCCGAACGTCGACGGCATCGTCGCGCTCACCCACGGCACCGGCTGCGGCATGGACACCCAGGGCATGGGCATGCAGATCCTCGAGCGCACGCTCACCGGCTACGCCACGCACCCCAACTTCGCCGCGGTGCTGGTGGTCGGGCTGGGCTGCGAGGCCAACCAGATCAAGGCCTGGCTCGACACCGGCCACCTGGCCGAGGGTGAGAACTTCCGCACCTTCAACATCCAGGACACCGGCGGCACGCGCAAGACGGTGGAGAAAGGCGTGGCGCTGATCCAGGAGATGCTGCCACGCGCCAATGCCGTGAAGCGCGAACCCTGCAGCGCCTCCCACATCACGATCGGCCTGCAGTGCGGCGGCTCCGACGGCTACTCGGGCATCAGCGCCAACCCGGCACTGGGCGCGGCGGTCGACCTGCTGGTGGCGCATGGCGGCACGGCCATCCTCAGCGAGACGCCCGAGGTCTACGGTGCCGAGCACCTGCTGACGCGCCGCGCGGTCAAGCGCGAGGTCGGCGAGAAGCTGGTGCAGCGCATCAAGTGGTGGGAGCACTACACCGAGATCAACCAGGGCGAGATGAACAACAACCCCTCGCCGGGCAACAAGGCGGGCGGGCTCACCACCATCCTCGAGAAGTCGCTGGGCGCGGTGGCCAAGGGCGGCACCAGCAACCTCGAGGCGGTGTACGAATACGCCGAGCCGGTGACGGCGCACGGCTTCGTCTACATGGACACGCCCGGCTACGACCCGGTCAGCGCCACCGGGCAGGTGGCCGGCGGCGCCAACCTGATCTGCTTCACAACCGGCCGCGGCTCGGCCTACGGCTGCGCGCCCTCGCCCTCGCTCAAGCTCGCGACCAACTCGGCGCTGTGGAAGCGCCAGGAAGAGGACATGGACATCAACTGCGGCGAGATCGTCGAGGGCACGGTGTCGATCCAGGAGATGGGGCAGCGCATCTTCGAGATGGTGCTGGCGACCGCCTCGGGCGAGCCGTCGAAGAGCGAGAAGCATGGCTATGGACAGAACGAGTTCGTGCCCTGGCAAGTGGGCGCGGTGATGTGAGCTTGCTTTTTCTCCCTCTCCCTGCGGGAGAGGGCGGGGGTGAGGGCTCGCAGCCTCACAAGCTTGCGCCCGCTTCGACGCAACCCCCATCCCAGCCTTCCCCCAGAGGGGGAAGGAGCCAAACACCCAGGAGCTTTCGAATGTCCAGAACCGTTTCCGCCGCCCTCCTTCGCCAACAGGTGGCCCAAATCCTCAGCGCCGCCGGCAGCGCCCCCGCCGAAGCCGAACAGGTCGCGGCCAACCTCGTGCTGGCCAACCTCAGCGGCCATGACTCGCACGGCATCGGCATGGTGCCGCGCTATGTCGATGCGGTGGCCGAGGGCGGGTTGAAGCCCAACACGTCCGTCGCGGTCACCGCCGACATCGGCACGCTGCTGGCGCTCGACGGCCAGGGCGGCTACGGGCAGGTGGTGGGCGTGCAGGCGATGGAGATGGGCATCGCGCGCGCGAAGCAGCACGGCAGCTGCATCTTCACGCTCGCGCATGCGCACCACCTGGGCCGCATCGGGCATTTCGCGGAGATGGCGACGGCGCAGGGCCTGGTGGCGATGCACTTCGTCAACGTGCTGTCGCGGCCGGTGGTCGCGCCCTGGGGCGGCGGCGACGGGCGCTTCGGCACCAACCCCTGCTGCATCGGCGTGCCGCTGGCCGGTGCCGAGCCCTTCATCCTCGACTTCGCGACCAGCCGCGTCGCGCAGGGCAAGATGCGCGTGGCCCACAACAAGGGCGAGCGCATCCCGCCCGGCTACCTGATCGACGAACAGGGCCGGCCCACCGACGACCCGGGCGTGGTGGTGGTGCCGCAAGCAGGCAGCGGAGGGCCCGCGGGCGGGCCGGGCTTGTTCGGCGCGCTCATGACCTTCGGCGAGCACAAGGGTTATGGCATGGCCGTGGCCTGCGAACTGCTGGGCGGTGCGCTCAGCGGTGGCGGCACCTGGCACCGGCCCGCGGACACCGCGCGCTCGGTCTTCAACGGCATGCTGACGGTACTGATCGACCCCGCCAAACTGGGCACGCAGGCCAGCTTCGCGAAAGAAGCGCAGGGCTTCGTCGACTGGCTGCGGCAGAGCCCGCCGGGCGCGGGCTTCGATCATGTGCAGATCGCGGGCGAGCCCGAGCGCGCGGCGCGCCTAGCGCGCGAGCGCGATGGCGTGGCGGTCGACGACGCGACCTGGGCCGAGATCGTGGCCGCGGGCCAGGGGCTGGGGGTTTCGGTGACGGCTTGATGTCCGCCTCGCAAGGCGCGCACTGGCGTGTCTATGAAGCGCTTCGGAAATTCCTATGGGCATTGCATTGCGCGGTGGATAGCATCGAACCACAATGGGCGGGCAGTCGATAGCCCGTTGCTATTTTTGAAAGGAAGCTCCACCGATGTCCAAACTCACCACCGCCTTCGGCGCCCCCGTCGTCGACAACCAGAACAGCCTGACCGCCGGCCCGCGCGGCCCGCTGCTGTCGCAGGATGTCTGGCTGTTCGAGAAGCTGGCCAACCTCAACCGCGAGGTGATCCCCGAACGCCGCATGCACGCCAAGGGCTCGGGCGCCTTCGGCACCTTCACCGTCACGCACGACATCACGCGCTACACGCGCGCCAAGCTGTTCAGCGCGGTCGGCAAGAAGACCGAGATGTTCGCCCGCTTCACCACGGTGGCCGGCGAACGCGGCGCGGCCGATGCCGAGCGCGACATCCGCGGCTTCGCGCTCAAGTTCTACACCGAGGAAGGCAACTGGGACCTGGTGGGCAACAACACGCCGGTGTTCTTCCTGCGCGATCCGCGCAAGTTCCCCGACCTCAACAAGGCGGTCAAGCGCGACCCGCGCACCAACCTGCGCAGCGCCACCAACAACTGGGACTTCTGGACCAGCCTGCCCGAGGCGCTGCACCAGGTCACCATCGTGATGAGCGACCGCGGCATCCCGTCCAGCTACCGCCACATGCACGGCTTCGGCTCGCACACCTACAGCTTCATCAGTGCCAACAACGAGCGCTTCTGGGTCAAGTGCCACATGAAGACGCAGCAGGGCATCCAGAACCTGACGGATGCCGAGGCGGCCGCGCTCGTGGGCTCCGACCGCGAGAGCCACCAGCGCGACCTGTTCGACGCGATCGAACGCAAGGACTTCCCCAAGTGGACCGTGTTCGTGCAAGTCATGCCCGAGGCCGATGCCGACACCGTGCCCTACCACCCCTTCGACCTGACCAAGGTCTGGCCCAAGAAGGACTACCCGCTGATCGAGGTGGGCGTGATCGAGTTGAACAAGAACTCGGAGAACTTCTTCGCCGACGTCGAGCAGAGCGCCTTCGCGCCCAACAACCTGGTGCCCGGCATCAGCGTGTCGCCCGACAAGATGCTGCAGGCGCGGCTGTTCGCCTACTCGGACGCGCAGCGCTACCGCCTGGGCGTGAACCACCACCAGATCCCGGTGAACGCCGCGCGCTGCCCGGTGCACAGCAACCACCGCGACGGCGCGATGCGTGTCGACGGCAACTACGGCGGCACGCCGCACTACGAGCCCAACAGCTTCGGCCACTGGCAGGAACAGCCCGACTACCGCGAGCCGCCGCTGAAGATCAAGGGCGACGCCGACTTCTGGAATTTCCGCGAGGACGATGCCGACTACTACAAGCAGCCGGGCGACCTGTTCCGCCTGATGAGCCCGGCCCAGCAGCAGGTGCTGTTCGAGAACACGGCGCGCGCCATGGGCGATGCGCCGGACTTCATCAAGCAGCGCCACATCGACAACTGCAGCAAGGCCGACCCGGCCTACGGCGCCGGCGTGGCGCAGGCGCTCAAGCAGCTGCAGGGCTGAACACGGCCGACGCCGCGTTCCTTCTTCAGAGCATCAGTTGGACGGCGGCGTCCAGGTGCTCCGAAGGCAGGCGGCGGAAGCCCGAACGCACGAAGCGCTGCAGCCGCCCCACCACGAAGGCGGTGAGCGCGCCCGCGCGCACCTGCGCATCGACCGTGGGTGTCGCGGAGCCGTCGGCCACCGTGACGTCGCGCAGCACCTGGCGCAAGGTGGCCTCGATCTTGTCGAAGAACTGGTTCATGCGGCTCTGCAGCCGCTCGTTCTCGTAGACCAGCGCATCGCCCACCATGACCCGCGTCATGCCGGGATTCTTTTCGGCGAACTGCACCACCATCGTCACGATGCGCGCGGCCCGCTCGCGGCCCGCGCCGTCGCGCTCGGCGATCTGGTTGACCAGCGTGAACACGCTCTGCTCGATGAAATCGATCAGGCCCTCGAACATCTGCGCCTTGCTGGCGAAGTGGCGGTAGAGCGCCGCCTCGCTGACGTCGAGCTGCGCCGCCAGCGCGGCCGTCGTCACCCGCTCGGCGCCGGGTCGCTCCAGCATCGCGGCCAGGGTCTGCAGGATCTGCACGCGGCGCTCGCCCGGCTTCGGCCGCTTGCGAACGGACGGCGGAGCCTCGGACAACGGGGCAGAGTCGCGGGACGGGGCGCTGGTCTCTTCGTTTTGCATGGGCGGCGCACGCATATGTAAAAAAATGATTCTCGCACAGGGCGGTGAGTGCGTGCCTACTGCGCGAGCGGCGATGAGGACCCCCCTGGGCGTCGCGCAGAATAGCCCTTTTGACCACGGACCGAACAAGCGATGCGCAAGAACATTCTGGTAACGGGCGGTGCCGGCTTCATCGGCAGCCACACCTGCGTGGCCTTGATCGAAGCCGGCTATGCGCCGGTGATCCTGGACAACCTCGGCAACAGCGACGTGCGGGTGCTCGAACGGCTGGCGCGCATCACCGGCAGCACGCCGGCCTTCATCGAAGGCGATGTGCGCGACCGCGCCCTGCTCGACCAGGTGTTCCGCACGCACGAGATCGCGGGCGTGATCCACTTCGCGGGCCTGAAAGCGGTCGGCGATTCGGTGGCCGACCCGATCGGCTACTACGACAACAATGTGCACGGCACCTGGGTGCTCGCGTCCGCGATGCAGGCGGCCGGCGTCCGCACGCTGATCTTCTCATCGTCCGCCACGGTCTACGGCGAGCCCGACAGTTCCCCCATCCCCGAAGGGGCGCCCTGCCGGCCGGCCAATCCCTATGGCCGCTCCAAGCGCATGGTCGAGGAAGCCCTGATCGACCTGCAGCTGGCGCAGCCCGACTGGCGCATCGCGCTGCTGCGCTATTTCAACCCGGTCGGCGCGCACGAAAGCGGGCTGATCGGCGAGCACCCCCAGGGCAAGCCCAACAACCTCATGCCCTTCGTCTGCCAGGTGGCCGTGGGCCTACGCGACAAGCTGTCGGTGCACGGCGGCGACTACCCCACGCCCGACGGCACGGGTGTGCGCGACTACGTGCACGTGATGGACCTCGCCGAAGGCCATGTGGCGGCGCTGCGCCATGCCGAAGCGGCACCCGGACTGGTCACGCTCAACCTGGGCACGGGCACCGGCGCGTCGGTGCTGGAAGTCGTCAAGGCCTTCGAACGCGCCAGCGGACGGCAGATCGCCTGCGAGATCGGCCCCCGCCGCCCGGGCGACGTGCCGGCCTACTGGGGCGATCCAACGCTCGCGCAGGCCACGCTGGGCTGGCGCGCGCGGCGCGGGCTCGATGCGATGTGCGCCGACAGCTGGCGCTGGCAGCAGGCCAACCCCCGCGGCTACGCGCCCTGAATGTTTTGAGCGTGAGACATCGCGGAACCGGCTTTGCCGGGCCGCTGGTGTCGCCCCCGGAAGGGGGGAAGGCGAAGCGACACGCAGTGCGCGAGCCCTCGGGGGCGAGCCCAGTGCTACCGCGGAACCGGCTTCGCCGGGCCGTTGGTGTCGCCCCCGGAAGGGGGAAGGCGAAGCGACACGCAGTGCGCGAGCCCTCGGGGGAGAGGCTATCTCGCTCGGATCATCGTGCCGTAGGCCTGGTCCGTGAGGATCTCCAGCAGCATCGCGTGCGGCACGCGGCCGTCGATGATGTGCACCGCGTTGACGCCGCTCTTGGCGGCATCCAGCGCGCCCTCGATCTTGGGCAGCATGCCGCCGGAGATCGTGCCGTCGGCGAACAGCTCGTCGATCTCGCGCGCGCTCAGGTTGGTCAACAGGTTGCCGGCCTTGTCGAGCACGCCCGGCGTGTTGGTCAGCAGCATCAGCTTCTCGGCCTTGAGCACCGTGGCCAGCTTGCCCGCCACCACGTCGGCGTTGATGTTGTAGCTCTCGTTCTCCTCGCCGAAGCCGATCGGGCTGATGACGGGGATGAAGGCATCGTCCTGCAGCGCCTTCACCACGCTCGGGTCGATCGACACGATCTCGCCCACCTGCCCCACGTCGTGCTGCACGCTGGGATCGTTGCGGTCGGCCAGCTTGAGCTTCTGTGCGCGGATCAGGCCGCCGTCGCGCCCGGTCAGGCCCACGGCCTTGCCGCCGGCCTGGTTGATCAGGCCCACGATGTCCTGCTGCACCTCGCCGGCCAGCACCCATTCGACGACTTCCATGGTCTCGGAGTCGGTGACCCGCATGCCCTGGATGAAGTGGCCCTTCTTGCCGAGCTTGTTGAGCGCGGCCTCGATCTGCGGCCCGCCGCCATGCACCACCACCGGGTTCATGCCGACCAGCTTGAGCAGCACCACGTCTTCGGCGAAGTCGGCCTGCAGGGCCGGATCGGTCATGGCATTGCCGCCGTACTTGATGACGATGGTCTTGCCGTGGAACTTGCGGATGTAGGGCAGCGCCTGGGCCAGGATCTCGGCCTTGTCGCGGGGGGGGATGTTGAGGACGGGGTCGGTCATGAGCGTTCCGTTTCGGAGGTTGCCAAATTGTGCCGCAATGGCGGCGCGAGTCCGCGCGCGAAGACCTGCCGTTGTGCCACCAGCAGCAACAGCACCAGGTCGACGCCGACGCGGCCGGTCCAGGCCAGGGCCGCGCCGACCAGGCCGAACTGGTACAGGCCCGCGAGCAGCATGGGAAAGTAGAAGGCGGCCTCGACCAGGTGCAGCTGCGCGGTCAGCCGCGCCAGGCCGGCCGCCTGCACCGCGGCGAAGGGCACGAAGGCCACGCCGTTGAGCAGCAAGCCCAGCGCGAAGATCGACACCACGGGCGCGGAATGGTCGGCGAAATCGGCACCCAGCCACAGCGTCAGGCCCGCGTGCGCGCCCCAGGCGATCAGCGCGCACAGCGGCAGCAGTGCCAGCGCCACCCATCCCACGCACCGGTGGTAGAGGCGCCGGGCCGCCTCCAGGTCGCGGGCCATCAGCGAAGCCAGGCGCGGGAACAGCGCCCCGGTGAGCGCGCCGGGCAGGATCAGCACGCGCGCCAGCACCTCGGACGGCACGGTGTAATAGGCGACGACGGCGGCACCCAGCACGCCGGAGATCATGAAGCGGTCGGCCGTGACCATCAGCGGGCTGATCACGTTGGAGACGGTCATCCACAGGCCGAAGGACATCAGATGCCGCAGGTGGCGGCGCTCGATCGGCACGCCGCGGAAGCCACCGCCCAGCCTCCTGCGCACCAGCACCCAATGCGCCAGGCCGAACACGGCGCGCGCCGCGATCAGCGCCGCCACGATCGGCACCAGGAACGGGCCGAAGAGCAGGACGCTCAGGGCCGGCAGCCCGAAGTTGGCCACGCCGAGCAGCATGCGCAACAGGTTGACGTCGCGGAAGTCCTCGTAGGCCTCGAGCACGCCGCGCAGCCCGACGGTCGCCGTCGTCAAGGGCACGCCCACCGCCGCGATCAGCAGCGCATGGAAGACATCGACATGCAGCGCCTCCGACACCTTCAGCACATGGACCGCCAGCGGTTCGGCGGCAAAGGCCAGCAGGACGCCGCCCAGCGCACCGGTCGCCGACGCCAGCATGAGCCCGCTGCGCACCAGCGAGGGAATCCCGGCGCGCCGGCCGGCCGCCAGCTGCTGCGCCACCTGCTGCGTGAGCGCGCGCCCCAGGCCCAGGTCGAACAGGCTGAAATAGCCGACCAGCGCCCACACCAGCGTGAGGATGCCGAAGCGCTCGACGCCGAGCGCATGCAACAGGTAGGGAATGAATGCCGCGCCGGCCAACAACGGCAGGCCCGCGCCTGCGAGGTTCCACACCACGTTGCGGCGCAAGGACATCTTCGCGCTCAGTGCGACGCGAGGGTCACGGCTTCAACCAGCGTGGAACCTTGAAGCGCACGATCATCAGGTAGGCCGCCACGTAGGTCGCGACGAACAGCAGCGTGCACAGCATCAACACCAGGGTGTTGTTCCAGAACAGCACCGCCGGCACGACCGACAGCGCGGCGAACATCCAGAGGTAGGGCGAGGTGCGGTTGTTGCGCGCCAGGAGCTGCCGCGCCTCGTCGTCGGAGAAGGCCACCCGGACGATGCGCCTGAAGATCAGCTGGTGGAAATGCAGCGCGTCGGCCGTGCCGGGCGACTGCCCGCGCGCGAGCTTGCGGTAGATCGAGAACAGCGTCTCCCACACCGGGTAGATCAGCAGCAGCATCGGGAACCACGGCGAGACATTGGCGTGGCGCTGCACCAGCATCACGCAGGCCACCGCGATCACGATGCCCCAGACGTAGGCCCCGCCGTCGCCGGCGAAGATGCGGCCGCTGGGGTAGTTCCACATCAGGAAGCCCAGCGTGGCGCCGAACAGGCAGATCACCATGACCGCCAGCTGCCGGTCGCCCACCTGCAGCGCCACATGCGACACCGCCAGGCAGACCAGCACCGCGACCGTGCCCGCGAGCCCGTTGTAGCCGTCGATGATGTTGAAGGCATGCGGCAGGCCGCCGATGGCCAGCACCGCGATCAGCATCGCGCCCCAGGGCACCAGCGCCACCCAGCCGTCCACGGCGGCAAAACCTGTGCGGTGCACGCCCAGGCCCAGCAGCCAGCACAGCAGCAAGGCCGAACCCAGGGTCAAGCCCAGGCGGTAGCGCACCGGCACCCGCTGGGTCATGTCCTCCACGATGCCGCCCAGCACCGCGGGCGCGATGCACAGCAGCATCAAGGCCGCGGCGGCCAGCGGCCAGCCGACGTTGAAGGGGTCGCCGAACAGGCCCGCGAACAGCCAGGCCACGCCGGTGCCCAGGAAGATGCCTGCGCCACCCAGGCGCGGCACATGGCCTTTGTGGAAGCGTTGAGGCATGTCGGCCGCATAGAGGCGCGCGTGACGGCGCGCCCGCCGCATGAACACCAGCACGGCGAACGCGGAGACGACGAAACTGACAACGATCAGGGCAATCATGTGGGGAGTGTGCGGGACCTAGAATTCCCGAGCGAAATTAGACCATGCCGACATCCTCCCCCCCACACAAGCCCATCACGGTCTCCATCGTCAGCCATGGCCAGTTGGGCCTGATCCGGCCCCTGCTGGCGCAACTCGACCGCTGGTGCTCGGCCTCGGTCGAGAAGGTGGTGCTCACGGTCAACATCCCCGAAGCCGACCTGCTGGAAGGCATGGACTGGGGCTTCCCCGTCGAGCGCATCGAGAACCCCGCGCCCAAGGGCTTCGGCGCCAACCACAACGCAGCCTTCGCGCATTGCGCCACACCCTGGTTCCTGGTGCTCAACCCGGACATCCGCCTCGACGGCGACGTGCTCGCGCCGCTGATCCTGCAAGCCGGCGCCGACAGCGGCCTGCTGACCCCGCGCATCCTGGAACCGGGCAAATCGGCGCCGGAGGCGCACCGGGCCCTGATCACACCGGTGGAGATCCTCACGCGGAATCGGCCCGGCTACGTGGCCCCTTCGCAGCCCGCCTGGATTCCCGGCCTCTTCATGCTGTTCCGCAGCGCCACGTACGCGCAGATCCACGGCTTCGACGAACGCTTCTTCATGTACGGCGAGGACTTCGACATCTGCGCCCGCGCGCAGCTGGCCGGCTGGAAACTTCAGGTGGCGGAACAGCTGCTGGCAAGGCACGAGGCCCAGCGGGCCAGCCATGCCAGCCGCCGGCACCTTTACTGGCATGTGACCAGCCTGCTGAAGGTCTGGACCTCGGGGGCGTTCTGGCGCTACGTCCTGCAGCACAGGGGTCGGTAAAATCGGCGCTCTCTCTTTCGCGTCCGCCCCAAGCACGCCCTCCATTCATTTCCTACTGCGCCTCTCGCCGGTCTCCCACGCGCCCAGCGCGACCCCAAAAATGACACCCCTCTCTGACATCGCGCCTTCCTGGGCGCATCGGTCCACCGCGCCATGAGCCAGGCGCACTCCAACCTGCATCGCAGCGCCTGGGCCGACTGGTGGGAAGGCACCCGCCGCACCGACATCTGGTGGACGCTCGCCTGGTTCGACATCGTGCTGCGCTACCGCCGCTCGATGCTCGGCCCCCTGTGGCTGACCCTCAGCATGGGCGCGATGATCGCCGGCATGGGCCCGCTCTACAGCTCGCTGTTCGGCACCAACCTGTCCAAGTTCTTCCCCCACCTGACGCTGGGCCTGATCTTCTGGGGCCTGTTCTCGGCCATGGTGACCGAAGGCTGCAACGCCTTCATCGGCTCGGCCCACTACCTGAAGCAGGGCTACTTCCCGATCAGCCTCTTCGTGTGGCGCAGCATGTCGCGCAACCTGATCCAGTTCCTGCACCAGATCGTGCTCTACATCCCGGTGGCACTCTGGGCGGGCATCTCTCTGTCATGGTCGGCGCTGCTCGTGATCCCGGCCTTCTTGCTGCTGCTGATCAACGCGCACGCGATCGGCCTGGTGCTGGGGCTGGTGTGCACGCGCTTCCGCGACGTGACGCAGATCGTGACCAGCCTGATGCAGATGCTGATGTTCCTCACGCCCGTGTTCTGGATGCCCGAGAGCTTGCCGGGCCGCGCCCGGTACATCCTCTGGAACCCCTTCGCGCAGATGCTCGATCTGCTGCGCACCCCCCTGATGGGCGGCACGGCCACGCTGCACAGCTGGCTCGGCATTCTCGGCTGGACGGCGGGCAGCCTCGTGATCGCCACCCTCCTCTTCGCGAAGTACCGTCGTCGCGTCGTCTACTGGCTCTGAACATGGCGCTCATCTCCCTCAAAAACGTCTCGGTCAGCTTCCCCATCTACGGTGCGGGCTCCGCGTCACTGAAGAAGACGCTGGCGGCTTCGGTCACCGGCGGCCGCTTCGGCAAGGAAACCGGCGTGAACGTGGTGCAGGCCCTGCACGACATCAACCTGGAACTGAAGAGCGGCGACCGCCTGGGCCTGCTGGGCCACAACGGCGCCGGCAAGTCGACCTTGCTTCGCACGCTCGCGGGCGTCTACGAGCCCTCGGCCGGCGACTTCGTCCGCCAGGGCACCGTGGCCAGCCTGATCGATCCTTCGCTGGGCATCGAACCCGATGCCAGCGGCATCGAGAACATTATGCTGCGCGGCCTGGTCATGGGCATGAGCCGCAAGCAGGTCGAGGGCCTGACGGCCGAGATCTGCGAGTTCAGCGGCCTGGGCGAATACGTCAACATGCCGGTGCGGACCTACTCCACCGGCATGCTGATGCGCCTGGCCTTCTCGATCTCGACCAGCGTGCAGGCAGACATCCTGCTGATGGACGAATGGCTGTCCGTGGGCGATGCGGAGTTCACAGAAAAAGCCGAGAAGCGGATGAAGGACGTGGTGTCGAAATCCGGCATCCTGGTGCTGGCCTCGCATTCCCCGGAACTGATTGCCAGGGAGTGCAACAAGGTCGTTCGCCTTGAGCATGGGCGACTCGTCGAGCACTGACCTTGCAGCCGACTTCAGAACATGATCTTGCAAAACTGAAACTCCGATCTCCGCACATCGAGGCAAGCGTCACCGACATCACGGCGCGCGCTTGATGTCATACAAGCATCGCGCTTTGCCGTTCGCGCTGCCAAAGATCAAATCTCTTTTCCGGTGATCGGACGCTGCCCGATCCTCGGAAGGAAGGGCGCCAGTGGATTGAAGCTGCATCGGCGATTTTCCCCCCATTGCTTCGCAGATGAAGAGCGGGGCTCATGCCGCCTGTACGCCCACTGCTTTCGAACAGATCCTTCAGCACGGCATCCTTGTGAGTGGGCGAACAGCATTGGATCAAGGTCTCGTCGCGCGGATACACATGTTCGAATCACCTGGCGATCTGCTACGGTGGCCACAGCAGTCCCAGCATCTCGAGCGGTGCTTCGGACGCGCCCCCATCTGAACCCAAATGCCTGGAGCTGTTCTCGTTGCTCGATCAAACAGGAGATCGATCTGCTGAAGCGCCCAGTCGACTCTTATCTGCTCCCCCGCCTCATAATGGTCCGAGGAGTGAGATTCAATGCAAACAAAGAGCCGCATCAGTCGGCCGACCCTACGAGACACCATTGAAAGCACGGAGAACAACTACACGTTGTTGCGCCTGCTCTTGGCCGCCAGTGTCATCTATTACCACTCTTTTGGGTTGACGCGTGCGGATGGCTTCATCGATTACGCCACATCGATGTTCTCGCCCATAACCACCACTGGCGGGCTGGCGGTTCAGGCCTTCTTTTTTCTCAGCGGGTTGTTCGTCGCGCAGAGTTTCTTCCGAGATCAGAACACTTTGAGCTTCGTGGTGAAACGTGCATTGCGTATCTGGCCTGGCTTCTTCATCTGCCTTGTCGTGACAGCCTTTCTGTCGGTCGCAGTATCGCGTCCGATGGATCTCCACCACTACTTGCTCTTCGATGGCTTGTACGAGTACATCCTGCGCAATGCGATTTTTGATCTGAGTTGGACGATCAATGGCGTTTTTATGGATCATCCGCATCAAAGCATCAATGGCCCGATTCATACGCTTCCACTCGAAGCCAAGATGTATGTCGTGCTGGCTGTTGTCGGACTGCTGGGACTGGTCAAGACGACGCGCCGTATTGCAGTAGTCGGTTGCCTACTGGTGGCTGCTGCATTGATTCCGGGCACAGTCGAGGCACTCCCCTTTGCACTGTTCGATATGGGATGGAGCAAGGCAGCGGGAATCATGTTCCTGGCGGGCGTGGCCGCCTTCGGTCTTGCTCAATACATCCGGCCGGCACCATGGCAGGGTGCGGCGGCTTTGGTCATGGTGCTGGCCTCTCAGGGGAGCGTTCACGTCATGGCGTTTTACGTGCTCGTGATCTGGTGCCTCCTCTGGTTGGGGCAACTGCCGGCGCTGAGTCGCTTTCGTGTTCAGCAGGATCTGAGCTACGGCATTTATCTATATGGCTGGCCGCTGCAGCAGATGGTGGTCGAGTTCTTCCCTGACCTCAATCCATATGCCCTGTCTCTTGCAGCGCTGGGCGGCGCAACTGCGCTTGCTTGGCTGAGCTGGACTCTGATCGAAAAACATGCGATCACGTTGGGAAAGTACTTGGGGCGTGTGAAGTTCATGGTCTGGGAAGCCCCTATGCCGCGTCGCGCGGCAGCATCGATGGCCACCATCGGCATGGTGTTGATGTCCTCCATGGCCATCCTGGCCATCTCGCACAGCACGGATCTCGTGCCTGTTGTCGCGATGCCAGCGGCGATCCTCGACTTCGGGCCGAAGGAATCGCCTGCCGGCCAGCGGATCAACAAGCAACCCGACGGAAGCTCGGCGGTGTGGATTGTCTTTTCTGGAGTTCCACCGGCGGACCTGGTGGTGGTGTTCAACGGAGCGCGACTGCCTACCCAGGTGGGCGAAAAACTGATCACCGCAACCGTGCCGAAAGCACAGTTAAAAGATCCCGGAGCAAGGTTGATTCATCTCGAGTACCGGACGGTCCATGAGATCCAGCGATCCAACACGGTCCGCATGATGCTCCAGTAGCCTGTGTCATGCGAGGCCATGCATTTCGGATATGCGTCAGGCGGCTGGGGCTCTGTTCCACGTCCTCATCGATCCTTCTCCAGTCCTGGGATCACTACCGCCGATCCCTATAAAGCAGCCAATGGGAACTCATGAAGTTGAATGCCATACCGGCGACGCTTCCGAGGGCTACGCCTAGCACAGGATGTTGCTTGACTTGAGTGAAGATCAAGATCGACGCGGCATAGACGCCATAGTTCAGCGCACCACCGCCGAGCATGAGTCCGAAGTAGGCAAAGAACTCTGCCAAAGGAGAAAGGTCCGCCGGCCGCTCTTTGAAGGTGAACCTCCGATTTAACAGCCATGTGGCAAAAACAGCGCAGACAAAAGACACCAAACGCGCAGCAAAAGCGCCCAACGCGGAAATCAGCAGGTAGAGCACGGCGACATCAACCAGGAAACCCAGTGCGCCGACCAGTGCGAAGGTAGCAAGCTTCTGCATCCCTTGACCCATTCCCTGCTTTGCCCACTACTCGGTCGTTTTCGCGCGCTTCCCGCCCGGCGCGGGAATCGATAGGTAGAACAACCGCTTGATCTCATGGCGGCCACGCGTGACGCTATCAAGAATCAGGCCGGAGAAGAAAGAGAAGATCGCAGACATCATGATGGCGGCGGAAAGAATGGCAGTAGGCAGGCGAGGCACCACGCCATGCTCGATGAATTCCTCCAGCAACGGAATCGCCAGGATGATCGCCAAGGCAGCCAGCACTACAGCACCCATACCGAAGAATGCCAACGGCCTTTCGCTGACGAAAAGACGCGCGATGGTTCTGAGGATCCGCCAGCCATCCCTGTACGTCGACAGTTTGCTCGTGGAGCCTTCCGGCCGTACCCCGTACTTGGTCACCACCTCGCCGTAGGGCATGCGCAGCTCCAACGCGTGCACCGTGAGCTCGGTCTCGGTTTCGAAGCCGCGCGACAGGGCAGGAAAAGACTTTGCATAGCGCCTGGAGAAGACCCGGTAACCCGAGAGCATGTCACTGAAGCCGCCGCCGAAGATCTTGACGACACTCTGAGTCAGCATCATGTTTCCCCATTGGTGACCATGCCTGTAGGCATCGCTCGCGGTGGCTTCGTCGACCTGACGACAGCCGACCACCATGTCGAGACGCTCGTCGATCAGCTTGTCGATCAACTGTGTCACCACGCTTGCGTCGTAAGTCGAATCCCCGTCGACCATGACGTAGATATCGGCGTCCACATCGGCGAACATCCGGCGGACAACGTTGCCCTTGCCGCGCAAGGACACCCCCACAACTTCAGCCCCAGCAGCCTGGGCGACCTCGGAGGTGCGGTCTGTCGAGTTGTTGTCAAAGACGTAGGATTGCATGACCGGTAGCGCCGCGTGGAAGTCCCGGATCACCTCGCCAATCGTTGCCTCTTCGTTGAAACACGGCACGATCAGTGCCAAGCTGTGATTTTTGTACATCATTTAGTTTTCACTGATTCATTCGAAGTCGCACCGCGTGTTTCGGCGAGGCTGACTGCTTCTGAGGCGGGTGCCGAGCTCAGAAGATAGAAAGCGACAGTGCCGTCGCGCTGGTAGAACTTGCGAAGGTGGGCTGTCGACACACGACCATCATGGGCAAACATTCCTGCATATTTCGCAATGTCGCGCTCCTTCCAGAAGGCGATGTGCACAACTTTCTGCTGGTCCAACTTATGGCGAATGTTTTCTGGCGTGGCTTCCAGTTCGTACGCGACCTTGTTACCAGTCAGCACCGCAAACGACATGAAGAATCCCCAATCGGGGAAAAGATACACGCCGGTTTCACGCTGAGACATTGCCTCGTCAGCAAGGAGCGTCAGTGCGCTGGACGTCAGTCCCGCACCACCAACTGACTCCAGTTTTTGGAAGAAACGATGCTGCTGATGGAAGTTATAGCCGATGAGTGCGCCTGACAAGAGCACTGCGATGAGGTAATGCACCGCCATCGGACGGCCCGATGTCCCTAAAGGTATGCGACGTATCAAGCCGCTGACCGACAGCGCCCCCATCAGATAGACAAGCGGGACAAGTATAGAAAAGTGATGCACCCACAACCGCGTGCCCAGGAGCGACGCGATGAGAACGTATGACACCGGAAGGAGCAGCAACCAAGGCATCGCCCGCGCATCACCATCGGACACCGGCGATACCTGTCGCCCGCGCCGCCCACCGAAACTCAATACAGCGGGAAGGCAGAACCCTGCGATAACAAGAGCCCACACCTTGAAGGACAGCCCAGTCAAGACCTCCACACGTCCGAAGATCATCTGCTCGTTACCGGCGTTGTTCAGCGCCATTGCCGCATTCGAGATTGCGTTTCTCAGGCCGTCAATCAACCCGAGTTTCGACGACATAGGCGACAGACCCGTCAACGCCCCATTGAGCCACTCCGTCATCGGCGAAACACCTCCCAGCGCGTACGCCATGGATGCGTATCCCAGCGCATAAGGCGCGAGCCCGACGACACCGCCGGCAATCCAGACCCGCACGATGCGCCACGGGGACTCCGCATGGCGCCGCCAGACATAGATCAGGAATGCCGGCGCGAAGAAGCAGAATACAAAGTAGCTATAAATCGCGAGACTGCAGCACACGCCAGACGCAAAGGCCCAAAGTGCTTTCCGTTCTTCATCTTGCGGAAAGCTGATCATGTAGATCGCGCTGAGTAGCCAGAACTGACCGCAAAGGATGATGTAAAACTGCGTTCGAAACGAGGCCAAAAACGCAATCTCGCACGCCAGCGCGGTCGCGCCCAGGAAGGCAATGACTCTATCTCTCGTCAGCCTCAAAATGACCTTCTGCAAGAGCCAGATGATTCCAGCGCCGAAAAGCGCCTGTGCGATCCGAACCGAAAGGACACTGGGCCCGAGGAGCGCGATCACAGGCAACCCGACGTAGAAATTCTGGACGCCGTGATAGAGATTCCCTAGAAGTGGGATCCATGCATTAGGCAAGACCCAAACGGCGTTGTGCAATTCCGGGTTAAGGGCTCGCGCAACCAGATAGTCCGGATTGACCGCATCCATGTAGAGACCCGGCAGCTCGGCATACCTCAGAATACCGATCCAGAAGATCAATTGCGGCACCATCCAAGCCGCCAGATCTGCCACGGAAAATCTCGGCTGCAGGCAGCCCGCCTCAAGACTCAAAGGCAGGTTTCTCGTGTTACTCAGCTGGCATGAATTCATGCATCAAGCCTCGCCCATATCCAGATCGAACACCGCACGCACGGCCTCCTGTGAGAAGCGCGCATGGACGAAAGCACTGCCAGCTTCTGCGGTACGCATCCATTGCGAAGGGTCGGTCATGATGTCAGCCAGCGCCTGCGCAATCGCATCTGCGTCGTCGAGCACGGGGACAGCGTCCTCCAAGCCATCCAACCCCTGCGCGCCGACCGACGTCGTCACGATCGGCAGTGCGTGGTGCAGCGCTTCAAGCACCTTGCCTTTGACGCCCGCGCCAAAACGCAAGGGGACGACTGAAGCACCCGAACGGCGATAGAGATCGGCCAGTTGGGCATCTGTGACATAGCCTGTCACGGTGATCGCGTCATTGGCCAGCGCCTTCACTTCAGCGGTCGGATTGGAGCCCACGAGAATCAGCCTGGTCTCGGGCACGCGCTGCTGCAATTTTGGAAATATCTCCGAAACGAGCCACTTGGCCGCGTCAACGTTGGGAGGATGACCGAATCCGGCGACGAACAGCAGATCTCCCCTACGGCGGCCCTCAGAGGTGATCTCGATCTCCTTCGCATCGAAGAAGAAGAGCGGCACTGTGCGCGCCTTGGCATCAGGCAGCAGTTTTCGCACTGCGGCAGTCTCGGAGGCCGAAGGGTAATAGATCACGTCGACCTTGCGCCAGATCGACTCCTCCAGCCGACGGCTTTCCTGCGACTGCTTGAGCAGCCGTGCATCACCGGTCTTCTCATACTCTCCGAGCAGCCGGGCGTAGTGGAGGTCATGACCGTAGAAGAGCACCTTCGCCTTGGTGTGCGCGCGAACCGCGTCCAGATGCTCCTCGGCCACATGGGGCCGGCTCAGCAGCACATAGTCGATGTGGGCGGCATGCGCCTTGACCCAGTCCTCGAAGCCGTCGACGTACTCATTTCCGTAGTAGACCTCGATACCCTCCTGCTGCAACAACGACGAGTATTGCGGGTCATGCCAGAGATTGGCGGGCCAGAACTTGACGTTGAGCCCCATCGCTTTGAATTCACGCAGGAAGCACCACATGCTGCGCGAGCCCGCATCTCGGTCCGGCTGCGGCACATAGTGATCGACGACCAGGATCGTCTTCTTTTGCACCGAACGATCGCGTGCGATGAAGGGGCTGGCTGCATTCGGCAAATGCCGGTGCTCCAGTTCCTGCGACCAGCGAAGGTAGAACTTCTTCTGGTTCGCCACCTGGTGCGCCTTGACGCCGCTGCCGGTGTCGGTCCCGTGGGAGATGCCTTCGTAGTGGATCACCACAGACTCGGGCTGGTAGAAGACCTTCTTGCCCGCAGCACGAACCCTGAAGGCGAGGTCGGTGTCCTCGTAGTAGGCGGGGAGGTAATGCTCGTCGAAGCCGCCGAGCTCGTCCCACAGCGCCCTGGGCAGCAGCAGCGACGCTCCCGAACAATAGTCGGCTTCCTTGACGTAGTTGTAGACGCTGCGCGAGGGATCGTCGAGCCGGCCGTAGTTCCAGGCCGAGCCGTCGCGCCAGAGGATGCCCCCGGCCTCCTGCAGCCGGCCATCGGGATACACCAGCTTGGAACCCACCATGCCGCAGTCGGGCATCGTGTCGAACAGGCGCAGCATGCTGTCGAGCCAGTGCGGCGTCACCTCCGTGTCGTTGTTGAGCAGGTAGACGTAGCGTCCGCGCGAAGCCTTCACGGCCGCATTGCAGGAGCGCAGGAAGCCGAGGTTGACCGGGTTCTCGAGGAAGCGCAGGCCCGGCACGGGCTTGAGGCGCTGGATTTCGGCGTCGCCGGAGGTGTCCTCCGCCACGATCACCTCGATCGAAGCCGCGGGCAGATGCCGCGCGATGGACCGCAGGCAGGACAAGGTATGCCGCAGGTTGCCGTAGGTCGGGATGATGACGGAGACCTCGGGGGACTCGACCACATCGAAGCGCAGCGAGGCCAGCACCTCGTCGTAGCGCTCCGCCGGCACAGGGCCCTCGCCCACGGGCTTGGGCGGCGCCTTGTCGCGCTGGCGCCGCCACACTTCGTAGTGCACCACGCCTTCGAACAGAGGACCCGCGACCCGGTACGCGAGCTGCACCAGACGGTCCTTGGCGCCGCGGGACAGCGGGAGGCTGCCATAGGCGCGCTTGCCCCAACGCACCGCATGCGGCGCGAGCATGGCGCGCAAGGTCGACCACTCGCCACGCAGGACGCGCGAGGCCATCCGCAGCGGCATGGTCACGCGCCAGCTGGTCGAGGCCTGCATGCGCTGCACGACAGACCGCGCCGCATCCAGCTCGCTCTGCAGGCCACTCTGCTGCTGCTTGTAGAGCGTGCCGACGCGCCGGTGCTCGCGCTCCTTCTCGGCGGCGGTGTGCTCTGACAGGCGAAGCGCCGTCTCCAGCGCCTCATGGTCGGCCTGCTGCCGCGCCCATGCCGCCTGCGCCGTCTCGGCCTCCACGCGCAGCGTGCGGATGGTCGTCCTCAGCGCCTCGAGCGCTGCCCCATCCGCCGGAAGCACTTGTGCGTCAGGCAGCTGTCCGTGCGAATGCACGATCGATGACGCAGCATGCGGCCTGAGCGTGCCCGCACGCTCGTAGTCGGCCTCGAGTTCGCGGCACACGCGCTGAAAAGCCGCTTCGCCGTCGACGCCTTCTTCGTGCTCCCAGGTCTTGAGCCGGTCGATCAGGTCGTAGGTGCCGCGCAGCAGGCCCACCGCGGCCGGGTACCCCGATGCCGACTCCGTGGATTCCGGCTGGTAGCGATCGATGCGATCGTGCGCGAAGGCGCGCAGGTCGTTGCCGACGTGCTCCGGGCGGGCGCGATCGGGATTGGAGGTGTAGCGGTTGGCCTTGTCGATCCACTGCGCCACGTTCTTGTGCGACAGGTGATGCAGGCAGGCGCCGCTCTCGGGCGGAATCCGGAAGGCGTCCGCATCGTCGTAGCGCACGCCGTCATGGACTGTGGGGCGGAACGCCACGGCATCACGCCTGAAGAAGCGCATCTGATGTTCGGGCCAGTAGTAGGCGCGCTCATCATGCTGCCCGAGGATGTAATGCCGCTGGGGAATCAGGTACACGGCGGCGCGAGGCGCGGCCAGCTCCCGCTCGATGAAGCGGATGCCGTCGACGCTCAGGCACTCGTCGTCATCGAGGCAGACGATCCATTCGTGCGTGCATTGCGCGACCGCGAAGGCGCGCGTCTGCTCGACCACCGGGCTCCAGGGCACGGAAATGACCCGGTCTGCGAAACGTGCCGCGAGTTCGGCCGTGCCATCGGTCGAGGACTTGTCGATGACGATCAGCTCGTCGACGAAGGACAAGCCCTTGAGGCACGTGACGATCAGGTCGGCCCGATTGAACGAGATCACGACACCGCTGACTTTTTCCCTACCTTGACCGATTGGCACTGCGTGCTCCCTTCCCATCATTCATTGCCGCATCGCACCCGCGCAAACACCCCGCAGCAGCTCGCCGCGCCACCGCACTCAAGAAAAAACCTCTGCGTCCTGAAGCGAACGACCTTGGCGGTCTTTCTCGGAAAGCGCGGGCGTCAACCCTTGCACGGGCCATGCGATGCCGATCTGCTCGTCGTCCCACGCGATGCAGCGCTCATGCGCCGGCGCGTAGTAGTCGGTCGTCTTGTACAGGAAATCGGCGGTCTCGCTGAGCACCAGGAAGCCATGGGCAAAGCCCGCGGGCACCCAGAGCTGGCGCTGGTTCTCTTCCGTGAGCTCGACGCCGACCCATTGGCCGAAAGTCGGCGATGCCTTGCGGATGTCGACGGCCACGTCGAAGACCGCGCCAGCCACCACGCGCACCAGCTTTCCCTGCGGTTGCTGCAGTTGGTAGTGCAAGCCCCGCAGCACCCCCTTGCGCGAGCGCGAATGGTTGTCCTGGACGAAGTCGACATGGTGGCCGACCGCTTCGTCGAAGGCCTTCTGGTTGAAGCTCTCGAAGAAGAATCCGCGCGCGTCGCCGAAGACCTTGGGTTCGATGATCAGCACGTCCGCAATGGCCGTGGGGGTTGCCTTCATGCGCGCACTCTTTCCGCCAGCAGGTGGCTCAGGTATTTGCCGTAGCCGCTCTTGTGCAGCGGCGCGGCCAGTCTGGCCAGCTGCTCGCTGTCGATGAAGCCGCCGCGCCAGGCGATTTCCTCGGGACAGGCGATCTTCAGGCCCTGGCGATGTTCGAGCGTGGCGATGAACTGCCCGGCCTCCAGCAGGCTCTCGTGCGTGCCGGTGTCCAGCCACGCATAGCCGCGCTGCATGATCTGCACGTTCAGCTGGCCGCGCTCGAGGTAGGCCTGGTTGACGGCCGTGATCTCGAGCTCGCCGCGCGCGCTCGGCTTCACGGCCTTGGCGATGTCCACCACCTGGTTGTCGTAGAAGTACAGGCCGGTCACCGCGTAGTTGCTCTTGGGCTGCTCGGGCTTTTCCTCGATGCTGCGGGCCTTGCCCTGCGGATCGAAGTCGACCACGCCGTAGCGTTCCGGGTCCTGCACGTGGTAGGCGAAGACGGTCGCGCCCGCGGCTTGCGCATCGGCACCGCCGAGCAGCTGCGCGAAGTCATGGCCGTAGAAGATGTTGTCGCCCAGCACCAGCGCGCTGGGGGCGTTGCCGATGAACTGCTCGCCGATCAGGAAGGCCTGGGCCAGGCCGTCGGGGCTGGGCTGCACCGCGTACTGCAGGTTCATGCCCCATTGGCTGCCGTCGCCCAGCAGCTGCTGGAAGCGCGGCGTGTCCTGCGGCGTGCTGATGATCAGCACGTCGCGGATGCCCCCGAGCATCAAGGTGCTCAGCGGGTAATAGATCATGGGCTTGTCGTAGACGGGCAGCAGTTGCTTGCTCATCGCCAGCGTGGCGGGATGCAGCCGGGTGCCGGAGCCGCCGGCCAGGATGATTCCCTTGCGATTGGTCATGTTCTGGGGTCTCGTTGTCAGAGCGTTTCGCGCAGCATGCGCGCCACGCCGGCCTGCCAGTGCGGCAGTGTCAGGCCGAAGGTCGACTGCAGCCTGGTGGTGTCGAGCCGCGAGTTGTGCGGCCGCGTCGCGGGCGTCGGGAAGGCGCTGGTGGGGACGGCGTCGACCGCTTCGGGGCCGGCCTTGAGTTCGACGCCGGCCGCCTGCGCCTGTTCGATGACGAAGCGTGCATAGCCATGCCAGCTCGTCTCGCCGCCGGCCACCAGGTGGTAGAGGCCGGCCTTGTGCGGATCGGCCAGCGTGGCGCGGATCGCGTGGGCCGTGACGTCGGCCAGGAGTTCGGCACCGGTCGGTGCGCCGAACTGGTCGTCGATCACGGTCAGCCGCTCGCGCTCCTTCGCCAGGCGCAGCATGGTCTTGGCGAAGTTGCCTCCGCGCGCCGCGTAGACCCAGCTGGTGCGGAAGATCAGGTGTTTGGCGCAGTGCCGCGCGACCAGCTGCTCGCCCTCGAGCTTGGTGCGACCGTAGACGCTCAGCGGGCCGGTGGCATCGTCTTCCTGCCACGGTGCGCTGCCGCTGCCGTCGAAGACGTAGTCGGTGGAGTAGTGCACCATCAGCGCGCCGACCTGCTGCGCCGCCTCGGCGACCACGCCGGGCGCGGTTGCGTTGAGGGTGCGCGCGAAGTCCGCTTCGCTCTCGGCCTTGTCGACCGCCGTGTGCGCGGCGGCATTGACGACGACGTCGGGGCGCACTTTCAGCACGGTCTCGGCCAGTTGCTCGGGGCGGCTGAAGTCGGCGTGGAGATCCGTGCTGTCGAAGTCCAGCGCCACCAGCTCACCGAGCGGCGCCAGGCTGCGCTGCAACTCCCAACCGACCTGGCCGCCTTTTCCCAGCAGCAGCACCTTCATGCGGCGGCCTCGTACTGCTTCTGCAGCCACTCGCGGTACGCCCCGCTCTGCACGTTGCGCACCCAGTCGCCGTTGGCGAGGTACCAGGCCACGGTCTTGCGGATGCCGCTGTCGAAGGTCTCGGCCGGCTTCCAGCCCAGCTCGCGTTCGAGCTTGCGCGCATCGATCGCATAGCGGCGGTCGTGGCCCGGGCGATCGGTCACGTAGCTGATCTGTGCCTTGTAGGGCTGGCCGTCGGCGCGCGGGCTCAGCTCGTCCAGCAGCGCGCAGACGGTGTGCACGATCTCGATGTTGGGCTTCTCGTTCCAGCCGCCCACGTTGTAGGTCTCGCCCAGCCGGCCGGCCTCGAGCACGCGGCGGATGGCGCTGCAGTGGTCCTTCACATACAGCCAGTCGCGCACCTGCATGCCGTCGCCATACACCGGCAGCGGCTTGCCGGCCAGCGCGTTGACGATCATCAGCGGGATCAGCTTCTCGGGGAAATGGAAGGGACCGTAGTTGTTCGAGCAGTTGGTGGTCACTACGGGCAGGCCGTAGGTGTGGTGCCAGGCCCGCACCAAATGGTCGCTGGCGGCCTTGCTGGCCGAGTACGGGCTGTTGGGCTCGTACTTGTTCTCTTCGGTGAAGGCCGGGTCGGTGGCCGACAGCGAGCCGTAGACCTCGTCGGTCGACACGTGCAGGAAGCGGAAGGCTGCCTTTTGGTCCGCGGGCAGCGCGCTCCAGTAACCGCGCACCGACTCGAGCAGGCGGAAGGTGCCCAGCACGTTGGTCTGGACGAAGTCCTCGGGTCCGTGGATGGACCGGTCGACGTGCGACTCGGCCGCGAAGTTCAGTACCGCGCGCGGCCGGTGCTCGGCCAGCAGCCGGTCGACAAGCGCGCTGTCGCCGATGTCGCCTTGCACGAAAACGTGGCGTGCATCATCCTTGAGCGAGGCCAGCGTCTGCGGATTGCCCGCATAGGTGAGTTTGTCCAGATTGACGACCGGCTCGTCGCCTTGGGCCAGCCAGTCGAGTACGAAGTTGGCGCCGATGAATCCGGCGCCGCCGGTGACAAGGATCATGTGGGAAGCTTCTTGGTCTGGTGAGTCGGCCGCCTGACGGTCCTTGCGAGGGATTATCCATGGCACATTGCGGGCGAATGACGTTTCAGGACGCGGCATGTCAGGGTTGTTGCAACGGTCGAATCCATGTGTAGACGTCGCTGACAGGCATACACAGGCGTCACGGCCCACAAAATAGGGGATTACGCCAAATGAAGCACACGATTAGAAACAATCTGCCGCTAAAGTAAGCAATCTTTAGTTTTACATCTTCGGACAACTGAATCCAGCGCCGTGCGCCACGGTGACGCCTCAACCCATCGCCCACCATTCCGCGAAATACCATGACAAATTCCATACATCCGGTTGTTCTTTGCGGTGGCAGCGGCACGCGGCTGTGGCCGCTCTCGCGCAAGTCGCTGCCCAAGCAGTTCGCGCCGCTGATCGACGGCAAGAGCCTGCTGCAATTGACCTTGGAGCGCCTGCAGGTGCTCAACCCGCGCATCACCTGCGTCGCGGCCGATGACCACCGTTTCCTGGTGCAGGAGGCGATGGACGCCGCCGGCGTCGGCGGCACCCAGCTGCTCGAGCCCATGGGCCGCAACACCGCGGCGGCCATGGCCGTGGCCGCCCTGCTGGCCGCCCCCGACGACCTGCTGCTCTTCGCGCCGGCCGACCACCACATCCCCGATGCGGCGCTGTTCGCCCAGACTGTGCGCGCCGGCATCGACGCCGCGCTGGCCGGCAACATCGTGACCTTCGGCGTGGTGCCGAGCTTCCCCAGCACCGCCTACGGCTACATCGAATCCGGCGCGGCGCTGGCCGCGGCGCCGGGCAGCCAGGCCGTGGTGCGCTTCGTCGAGAAGCCCAACGCCGAGGTCGCCCAGTCGCTGCTGCTCAAGGGCGGCTACTTCTGGAACGCCGGCATCTTCCTGGTCCAGGCCTCCACGCTGATCGCGGCGCTGCGCGAGCACGCGCCGGACATCCTGGCCGCCTGCCAGCAGGCCACCCAGGCCCCGGCCACCGACGGCAGCTTCGTGCGCCTGAACCGCGAGGCCTTCGAGGCCTGCCGCAGCGAGAGCATCGATTACGCGGTGCTCGAGAAACACAAGCAGATCGCCGTCGTGCCCTTCGCCGGCGCCTGGAGCGACGTGGGCAGCTGGAACGCCGTGGCCGGGCTCTACCCGGCCGACGACGAGGGCAACCGCCTGAGCGGCATGGCCAGCGCCCTGAATGCGCGCAACACCTTCGTCCACGCCCCGCTGCGCCCCGTGGTGGCCCTGGGCACCGAGGACCTGATCATCGTGGACACGCAGGATGCGGTGCTGGTGGCCAGCGCCGCCTGCGCCGAGCAGGTCAAGGACGTGGTCGCGATGCTCAACCGCGAAGGCCGCAACGAGGCCACCGAGCACCGCCGCGTGGCGCGCCCCTGGGGCGCCTACGACAGCGTGGACAACGGCGAGCGCTTCCAGGTCAAGCGCCTGACGGTCAAGCCCGGCGCCAAGCTGTCGCTGCAGATGCACTACCACCGCGCCGAACACTGGGTGGTGGTCAAGGGCACGGCCAAGGTCACGCGCGACGAGGAGACCATCCTGGTGCGCGAGAACGAATCGGTCTACATCCCGCTGGGCACGGTCCACCGGCTCGAGAACCCCGGCAAGACGATGCTCGAAGTGATCGAGGTCCAGTCCGGCAGCTACCTCGGCGAAGACGACATCGTGCGCTTCGACGACACCTACGGCCGCGTCGCGCTGGTCGCGCAAACCAAGTGAGCACGCCCACCATGACGACGATCCCCAAGAAAGCACTCATCACCGGCATCACCGGCCAGGACGGCTCCTACCTGGCCGAATTCCTGCTGGAAAAAGGCTACGAGGTGCACGGCATCAAGCGCCGCGCGTCCTCGTTCAACACCGACCGCATCGACCACCTCTACCAGGATCCGCACGAGAAGAACCGCAAGCTGCACCTGCACTACGGCGACCTCACCGACACCAGCAACCTGACGCGCATCGTGCAGCAGGTGCAGCCCGACGAGATCTACAACCTGGGCGCGCAGAGCCACGTGGCCGTGAGCTTCGAGGCACCCGAGTACACCGCCGACGTCGACGCCATCGGCACGCTGCGGCTGCTCGAGGCCATCCGCCTCCTGGGCCTGCAGGACAAGACACGCTTCTACCAGGCCAGCACCAGCGAGCTCTACGGCCTGGTGCAGGAGATCCCGCAGCGCGAGAGCACGCCCTTCTACCCGCGCAGCCCCTACGGCGTGGCCAAGCTCTACGCCTACTGGATCACCAAGAACTACCGCGAGGCCTACGGCATGTACGCCTGCAACGGCGTGCTGTTCAACCACGAGAGCCCGCGCCGCGGCGAGACCTTCGTCACCCGCAAGATCACGCGCGGCCTGTGCAACATCGCGCAGGGCCTGGAAGCCTGCCTGTTCGTCGGCAACCTGGACGCGCTGCGCGACTGGGGCCATGCCAAGGACTATGTGCGCATGCAGTGGATGATGCTGCAGCAGGACAACGCCAAGGACTACGTGATCGCCACCGGCGTGCAGTACAGCGTGCGCGACTTCGTGCGCAAGACCGCGGCCGAGCTGGGCATCACGCTCGACTTCGTCGGCACCGGCGTGGAAGAGAAGGCCGTGGTGCGCAGCGTCGAGGGCGACGCGGCGCCGGGCGTGAAGCCGGGCGACGTGGTCGTCTCGGTCGACCCGCGCTACTTCCGTCCGGCCGAGGTCGAGACCCTGCTGGGCGACCCCTCGCTGGCCAAGAAGGACCTGGGCTGGATCCCCGAGATCACGCTCGATGAGATGATCAGCGAGATGGTCGCCAACGACCTCGAGGCTTCGCGCCAGCATTCGCTGCTCAAGACCCACGGGTACCGCGTCGCCGTCAGCAAGGAAGACTGAGGAACACCGCCATGGCAACGAAGGACGACGACAGGAAGGCCGACCCGATCAAGGACTCCGCCCAGCAGATCTGGCTGGCCGGCCTGGGCGCCTTCGCCAAGATGCAGCAGGAAGGCAGCAAGGCCTTCGAGGCGCTGGTCAAGGACGGCGCCGGCATGCAGAAGAAGACCCAGCAGGCGGCCGAGGAAACGCTGGCCCAGGCGCAGAGCCGCATGGCGGGCCTGGCCAGCGAGCTCGGCACCAAGACCGCCGCCGGCTGGGGCAAGCTGGAGAACATCTTCGAGGAACGGGTGGCGCGCGCGCTGGCCAACCTCGGCTACCCCTCGATCGAGGAATTCAACGCCTTGCGCGAGCGGGTCGAGGCCCTCGAGGCCCGGCTCCAGGCCGGCGCCCCGCAGGACGAGCCGGCGGAACCGCCCCGCCCGCGCCGCCGCGCGCCGCGCAGCGAAGGCTGAGAAACCCCGCGCCACGGCGCGGCCTTCTCTCGTTCGATGTCACCCCGCTGGCATCCACTTGCGCTAGAGTGGGGCCAGAGACAAAAAACGGCTGACATCACAAGGCGGACTTATGGCCAAGAAGGCGCCGCGCCGCACTGCCGAGCGCATCCTCGAAGCAGCCCTCGACCTGTTCAATCGTTTCGGCGAGCCGAACGTGTCGACGACGCTCGTGGCCGGCGAACTGAACATCAGTCCCGGCAACCTCTACTACCACTACCCGGCCAAGGACGAGCTGATCAACCGGCTCTACAGCCAGTACGAGGCCGAGCTCGACGAACTGCTGCATGCCAGCGAAGGCGTCGGCGACGTGGAAGACGCCTGGTTCTTCATGCACAGCCTGTTCGAGCTGCTGTGGCGCTACCGTTTCCTCTACCGCGACCTCAACGACCTGCTGAGCAAGAACCGCCATCTGGAGACCCAGTTCCAGCTGGTGCTGCAGAACAAGGCCGCCGCCATCCGCGCGCTGCTGTCCGGCCTGGACCGCGCCGGCCACCTCGACATCGACGCGCGCGAGGTCGACACCCTGGCCCAGAGCATGGTGGTGGTGCTGACCTACTGGCTGAGCTACGAATACGTGCGCAACCCGCGCGAGGCGCTCGAACCGGCCCATGCACAGGGCGCGCTGCTGCGTGGCGCCCACCACACCCTGCACCTGCTCACCCCCTACCTGGTGCCCGAGCAGCGTCGGCATTTGCTGACATTGAGCCGGGCCTACGAAGGCGAAGATGCGGCCCTGACGGCCTAGCGACGACAGCACAAGAACCCGGCGGACGAGACAACGACGGAGCCATCACCCGAGACAACACCATGGCCACGCAGGACTTCCAGCCCCTCTCCCTGTTGCCCCCCGGTTGCCACGGCCCGGCGACCGATGCCGCCGCGGCGATGCACTGGGTGCCCTTTCCCTACGACGACATGCCGCGCTTCGACCCGCAGGCCACGCTGGCGCAATGGGTGCGGCTGCACGCGGGCCAGGCCGGACTGGCGCCGCAGGCCCCCGCGCTGGCCGAGGGCTGGGCGATGTACCACAACGGCGAGTTCGCGCAGGCCGCCACGCTCGGCTTGCAGCTCGGTGGCGAGGGACTGATGCTCGCCAACCAGGCCACGGCGGTCTATGCCAACTACCTGGAACCGCGTGAGCGGGTCCGGCTCGCACTGTTCCTGCAGGTGGCCGAACGGGCCGCCGGCCAGGCTGCCGCGGAGCCCGACAACTGCCACGCGCTCTACTGGGAGGCCTATGCGCTCGGCCGTTACGCGCAAGGCATCAGCGTGGCGCGCGCGCTGGCGCAGGGGCTGGGCAACAAGGTCAAGCTGGCGCTCGAACGCGTGATCGCGCTCCAGCCCCGTCACGCCGATGCCCACCTGGCGCTGGGCGCCTTCCATGCCGAGGTGATCGACAAGGTCGGGCCGCTGGTCGGACGCATGACCTACGGCGTGCGCGCCGAGACCGCCCTGGCGCTGTTCGAGCGCGGCCTCGCGCTCAATCCGGCCTCGGCCAGCGGCTGGATGGAGTACGGCCGCGGGCTGCTGATGCTCGAAGGCGACGCCCGGCTGGCCGATGCCATGGCGCTCTACGAGAAGGCCGCCGCCCTGGCGCCGGCCGACGCGCGCGAACGGCTCGACGTCGAACTGGCACGGGCCGGCCTGCGCGACTGAGGCTCCCTTAAGATGCGCTCCCCTGCTTTCTCGAGTGCTTCTTCCCCATGTCCGACCTGCAATCCCTCTTCGAAGCCGCCCAGGCCAACTCCAAGCTGCTGGCCGAACGCCCTGACAACCCGACGCTGCTGAAGATCTACGGCCTGTTCAAGCAGGCCACCGAGAGCGACAACACGGCCAAGCGCCCCAGCTTCAGCGACATCGTCGCGCGCGCCAAGTGGGACGCCTGGACCGCGCAGAAGGGCCTGTCGGCGGACGAGGCCAAGCAGAAGTACATCGACCTGATCGAATCCCTGCGCTGAGCACGTGGAATGACGCTGCTGCGCCCCCGATGCCGCATCGACGCAGGCTCAGGGCGTTCGCGACGCTTCCTTCTCACGTTCTGAACGCTGCGCCGTGAGCGCCGCCCCGGCCTGCAGCGCCGCATGCCGCTCGGCCTTGGGCAGGGCCGCCATGCGCCGGACCTCGGCGTAGAAGCGCGGCCAGTCGCGGCCCTCGCGTTCGAACAAGGCCTCGAAACCCGGCACCAGGTCGTCGTAGGCCGCCTGCGCGCCGAAGGCCGCGTTGTTGGCGCGCGCCACCCAGCCGTCGTAGGCCGCCTGCTGGCGCGGCGGCCAGCCGCTGCGCAGGGTGGCGAACTCGGCCCGGAAACCCTCCATCACCGCGCGCTTCTGTGCCTCGACCGCGGCCCAGTCCTGGGCCTTGGCCTGCGGCGAGCTGTAGACCGCCTGCAGCCGCTGGCGCGTGGCCAGCGTGAGCGCGCGGAACTGCTGGCGCCGCGCATCGAACTGCGCGTACTCGGTGCGCGCCGCCTCGCTGGCCTGGGTGGCGAGCCAGCGCGCGCCGCCGATGCGCTCGACCGCGGTGGCGAAGGATTCGTTGAAGGAGGTGTCGCCCGACGCGTAGACCAGCTGGTGCGAGAGCTCGTGGAAGATCAGCCGCGCGAGTTCGCCCTCCGGGTAGCCGATGAAGGTGCTCAGCAGCGGATCGCCGCCGGCCCAGTTGAGCCAGCCCAGCGTCGAATAGGCCGGCACCGGGTACACCGCCGCTTCCAGCCCCTTGGCGCGCTGGCTCTGCGCCTCGGCCTGGGCCAGCGCCTCGTCGTAGTAGCCGCGGTAGCCCACGCAGCCCGCCACCGGGAAGCACCAGGTCTGCAGGGTCAGCGAATAGGGCGGCGCGGCGACCACGTTCCAGACCGCGGCATTGCGGTGCAGGTCGGCATAGCCGGTGTAGCTGGGGTTGTCGGGCAGTCCCAGTTCGGTGACCGCGAAACGCCGGATGCGCTGCGTGAGTTCGAGCTTGGCCTTGAGCGCGGCCGAGGTGCTCGGGTCGTCCAGCCACTGGGGCACGGGCCGGGCCGCGCGCATCACGTGGAGGTGGCCGCTGGCCGACTGCCAGTAGTAGCCGAGGTCGGCGCAGCCCGAGAGCCCGATCAGCCCCACCACGCCGGCCGCGAGCATCCCGCGCCGCAGACGGCTCATGGCAGGCGCTCCACCTGCACCAGGCAGTCGTAGAAGGTCGGGCCGCGGCCGATGTCGGTGAGCCGCTGGCTGGTGAGCTCGTTGACGTTGGTGCCGTCGTGGCCCAGCTTGCGCCACCAGATGCCCAGGCCGTGCACCACGCCCGTGCGCGCGCGGCGCGACACCTCGGCCCGGCAGCGGTGCTCGCCACGCCCGTTGAACACCCGCACCATGGCGCCGTTCTCGATGCCGCGCGCCGCGGCGTCGTCGGCGTGGATCTCCAGCAGCGGCTCGCCCTCGATGGCGCGCAGGCTGGTCACGTTGACGAAGGTCGAGTTCAGGAAGTTGCGCGCCGGCGGCGAGATCATCGCCAGCGGGTACGCGGCCGAGCTGCCGGCCGGCTCGTGGTTGGGCACATGGTCGGGCAGGCCGTCGGCGCCCTGGGCCGCGAGGCGCTCGCTGAAGAACTCGCAGCGCCCCGAGGGCGTGGGGAAGTGGCCTTCGGCAAAAGGCGCGTCGGGCAGCCGCAGCGTGGTGAAGCCCTGGGCGTGCAGCTGTTCGACGTCGATCGCGCCGGGCGCGAAGGCGGCGCGGCACAGCGCCTCGTCGTCGTCGGCGAAGCAGGGCTCGTCGAAGCCCATGCGCCGCGCCAGTTCGCGGAACACCCAGGCGTTGCTGCGCGCCTCGCCGCGCGGCGCCACCGCGGGGCGGTTGAGCAGCACGTCGGTGTGGCCGTAGCTGGTGTGGATGTCCCAGTGCTCGATCTGCACGCTGGCGGGCAGCAGGTAGTCGGCATAGTCGGCGGTGTCGGTCTGGAACTGCTCGAGCACCACGGTGAACAGGTCCTCGCGCGCGAAGCCGGCCGCCACCTTGGCCGACTCGGGCGCGACCGCCACCGGGTTGCTGTTGTAGACCACCACCGCCTGCACCGGCGCGCCGCCCGACAGCGCCCGCGCGTCGCCGGTGAGTGCATCGCCGATGCAGCTCATGTTGATGGTGCGCGGCCGGCGGCCGGCCAGCAGGTCGGGCCGCTGCAGTGCCGCGCGGTCGACCGGGTAGGCGCCCGAGCTGCTCAGCAGCACGCCGCCGGCCCGGTGGCGCCAGGCGCCGGTCAATGCGGGCAGGCACGCCACGGCACGGGCCGCATTGCCGCCGCCGCGCACGCGCTGCATGCCGTAGTTCAGCCGGATGGCGGCAGGTTTCGTCTGGCCGTAGTCGCGGGCCAGCGCGACGATCTGTGCCTCGGGCACGCCGCACACCGCCGCCGCGCGCGAGGGCGGCCACTGCAGCGCGCGTTCGCGCAGCGCGTCCCAGCCCACGGTGTAGCGTGCGATGTAGTCGTGGTCGAGCCCGTCGTGCACGATCAGCTCGTGCATCAGCGCCAGCGCCAGCGCGCCGTCGGTGCCGGGCAGCAGCGCGATGTGCTCGTCGCACTTGTCGGCCGTCTCGGTCTTGCGCGGGTCGATGCACACCAGCCGCGCGCCGGCGCGCTTGGCCGCCTGGGCGTGGCGCCAGAAATGCAGGTTGCTGCCGATCGAGTTGCTGCCCCAGATCAGGATCAGCTTGGCTTCGGCGAAGAACTCGACCCGCATGCCCACCTTGCCGCCCAGCGTCAGCGCCATCGCCTCGCCGCCGGCGGTCGAGCAGATGGTGCGGTCGAGCAGCGAGGCGCCCAGCTTGTGGAAGAAGCGGCGGTCCATCGACTCGCCCTGCACCAGGCCCATGGTGCCGGCATAGCTGTAGGGCAGGACGCTGCTCGCGTCATGGGCCGCCAGCTGGCCCAGCCGGCCCGCGATGGCGTCCAGCGCCTCGTCCCAGGAGATGCGCTCGAATTGGCCCGAACCCTTGGGCCCGCTGCGCTTCATCGGATGGAGCAGCCGCTCGGGGTGCACGCTGCGCTCGAGGTAGCGCGAGACCTTGGTGCACAGCACGCCGCCGGTGTGCGGGTGCGCGGGATTGCCCTGCAGCTTGACCGCCACGCCGTCCTGCACGGTGGTGACCAGCGCGCAGGTGTCGGGGCAGTCGTGGGGACAGGCGCCGTGGACGGTCACGGCGGGGGAAGGCGTCGAGGCGGAAGCCGGGGGGGCGAGCATCGGGCGAGTCTAAGTTCTAACGTCGCGCGCTGCTCGGGCCGGGCTCAGGTGTCCACCACGCAGCGGAAGCCGACCATGCCGGACCGGTCGCGCCCCGGCGCCATCAGCAGGTATTTGCCGTGCTGGTCGAGCCGATGGGCCTGCGGGAAGTACCAGTGCGAGCTCTGCGGCTGGTAGGCGCTGCCGCCGCGCAGCACGGCCGCGCGCGTGTGCGCGTCGTGGAATTCGTCGGTCCACTGCCAGACCGTGCCGACCAGGTCCTGCACACCGAACGGGCTCGCGCCCTCGGGGTGGGCGCCCACGTCGTCCAGCGGCTGCAGGACGCGGCCGGTGTTGGGGGCCGGCACAGCATCGGGCCGCCAGGTGTCGCCCCAGGGATAGCGGCGGCCGTCGGCGCCCTGGGCCGCGTACTGCCACTCCCATTCGTGCGGCAGGCGCTTGCCGGCCCAGGCCGCATAGGCGCGCGCATCCTCGATCGAGACCCAGGTCACGGGCTTGTCGGCCCAGCCCGGCGGCGGCCGGCCGTCGGTCCAGTCGCGCAGGAAGTTCTGGTCGTCGGCGGGGCGATAGCCGGTCGCGGCGATGAAGCGCTCGAAGGCGGCATGGGTCACCGGGTGCCGGTCGATGTGGAAGGGCCGCATCGCCATGCGGTGCCGGTGGCTGCGGCGCGCGCCGGGTTCCCAGGGGTATTGCACGTCGAGGCCGGCCCAGGTCGCGCCCTCGATCTCGATGCCCGTGACCTGGAACAGGAAGTCGCCACCGGGAATCGTGACCATGCCCTCGGGCGCCTCGGCCTGGGCCGGGGTGGCCGGCGTGTCGACCATCCGCTGCGCCAGCGGCGTCCACTGCTTCGACAGCGACGACAGCGGCACCTGCGCCTTCATCTGGTCGAGGAAGGGTTGCACGGCCTCGCGCGAGGCCGTGGGGCCCAGCGCCAGCACGCAGCCGAAGCCGCGCGCCTCCAGGTCGAGCGAGAGGATGGCCGTGCCGTCCTGCAGGTGCGGCTCGAGCGGCAGGCCGTTCCAGAGGTCGAGGTAGCGCGCGCCCGCCCGGTGCGGCACCTCGATCTGTTCACCCTGCATCGCGTACTCGTTGCGGTTCACGATGGTCCAGAGCGCCTGGTCCTCGCCCGGGAACAGCGAGGCGAACACGCCCTGCTGCAGCGTGGTCGCATAGGGCGCCCAGTCGGCGCTGGTGATCAGGGGCGCGAAGCGCCGCTCGATGGCCGCGATGCGGCGCAGCGCCGCGCCGTCGCGCGCGGTCAGGCCGTTCCAGATGCCCCAGACGTTTTCCCAGGCCACGTAGCCGATGCCGTTGAAGAAGATGTAGTGCAGGTCGTCGGTGCGGTCGCGCGACCAGCGGTTCTCGACGCTCACGGTGTGGCGCGGCTCCAGCCACTTGAGCTTGCTGACCGCCGGGATGATCTCTGCCGAGGGCTTGCCCCAGCTCTGCAGGTTCCAGCGCAGCGCCTCCTCCACCGTGGTCGAGACCTCCGGCTGCAGCACCAGCGGGTGGCCCAGCCGCTCGGCCACTTCGGCGTAGATGCGCGGCACGCTGCCGTAGGTGTCGCCGTTGATGCCGTCGGCCCCGACCTCGACCGCCAGTCGCACGATGGCCTCGCAGTCCGACAGGCCGTCGTCGCGCGTGCCGTGGTCCCAGGGCATGGTGGGCAGGAAGACCTTGACCCCGCGCCGGTGGAAGTCGGCCACCGCCTGCTTGAGGCCGGCCACGCCGCCAGGCAGTGCATGCGCCATGTCGAGCTGGTTGCGGTCGTCGATGCCGATGTTGGGGTAGACCCACCAGATCAGCACGCTGTCGAGGCCGCCGAAGCGCTGCTCGAGGTCGTCGAGGTAGCGGTCCACCGTGTAACGGCCCTGCACCGGGTCGTAGAAGTAGCGGTCCTCCACCATCATCTGGGTGTGGACGAAGTTGCGCTGCGACCAGGCCAGCTCGGGCCGCCGGTATTCGGCGTCGTCGTAGCCGATGCGCGACATGTGCTCGCGGCGCCAGACCCGGTGCGCCTCCAGCCAGCCCGCGGCCTCGCCGACCGGGTCGAGCCGCCACTGGCCGAACAGCGACCTGGGCCAGCCCGGCACCTTGCCGGGCAGCGGCAGGTGCAGGCCGATGGCATGCGGCAGTCCCTCGTCGTAGGGCTGCGGATGGCGCACGGCCGCGTGGGCGAGCCAGGGGTTCGAAGAGCGTTCGGTGTCTGCGGGCTGCGAGGGAGGCTGAAGGGTCATTTGCGCTTGGGGTTCTGGTGCAGCAGCGGGTTTTCCGCGGCCGTCATGGTTCGGTCGTAGGCGGCGTTGATCAGGCGCAGCGCCTCGGTGGTCGCGGCGAAGGCGGCCTCGTCGTCGACCAGTTCCTTGAGGTCGACGGCCGCCTGGCCGACCGTGATGTCGACGGCTTCGTCGATGCGCTGCATGCCGAGCGCGGTGAGCTGGACCATCATGCTGCGCCGGTCCTCGGGGTCGGGGATGCGGCGCACCACGCCCATCTTCTCCAGCCGGTCGACGCGGTAGGTGACCGTGCCCGAGGTCACCTTGAGCAGCTTGAGGATGTCGGTCGGTCGCAGCACGAAGGGCTCGCCCTCGCGGCGCAGCGCGTGCAGCAACAGCATCTCGCTGTAGCGCAGCCCGAGCCGCTTGGCCACCTTCTCGCCGAACTGGCCGATCAGCAGGGCCAGGCCGGTGATGCGCAAGGTGAGGCCGAAGGCCCGCATGTCGAGGTCCGGCCGCTCGCGCGTCCACTGGTTGACCAGCAGGTCGGTCGAGATTTCCGTGTCGGGGGACACGGCGGCTGTCTTGCGCTTGGTCGCGGTCGGCTTCGCCATGGGCGGGGTCTCCGGCTGGATGTCGTGAGGAACTGCAGCCTTCTTTCGTGGCGCAGGCGTTGCCTTCGATGGTGCCATCAGGCGGCGGCCGCGCTTCGGCCCACGCCCAGGTAGGCCTGGATCACGCGCTCGTTGGCCGCCACCTCGGCGGCCTCGCCTTCGAGCGTGAGCCGGCCCATCTCCAGCACATAGGCGTAGTCGGAGATCTGCAGCGCGGCGCGCGCGTTCTGCTCGATCAGCAGGATCGACACGCCGGTCGAGCGCAGCGCGCTCACCACCGCGAAGATCTCGCGGCACACGCGCGGCGCCAGGCCCAGGCTGGGCTCGTCGAGCATCAGCAGCGCGGGCTTGGACATCAGTGCGCGGCCCAGCGCGAGCATCTGGCGCTCGCCGCCCGACAGCGTGGCCGCCATCTGCTCGCGGCGCTCGCGCAGGCGCGGGAAGATGTCGTAGACCGTCTCGAGCTGGTCCATCCAGCTGGCCTGGCCGCTGGCGCGGCGCGGGATCGCGCCGAGGACCAGGTTGTCGAGCACGCTCATGGTGCCGAACAGCTCGCGCTTCTCGGGCACCAGGCTGATGCCCAGGCCCACGCGCGCCGCCACGTCGCTGCGGCTCATGTCGGCGCCGTGGAAGACGAAGCGGCCGTCGACGCGCGAGTACGGCGGCAGGATGCCCATCACGGTGTTGAGGAGCGTCGACTTGCCGGCCCCGTTGGGCCCGATCACGCTGACGATCTGGCCGGGCCGCATGCGCAGCGACACGCCCTCGATGGCCTGCGCGTTGCCGTAGGCCACGTGCACGTCGTGCAGCGACAGGATGTCCTGTGGCGCGGTGGTGGCGTTCATAGCTCTTCTCCTCCCAGGTAGGCCTGCAGCACCGCCGGGTCCTGCTGCACGTGCGCGGGCGTGCCCTGCGCGATCTTCGAGCCGAAGTCCATCACCACGATGTCGTCGGCCAGGCCCATCACGAACTCCATGTCGTGCTCGACCAGCAGCACCGTCACCCCTTCGCCGCGCAGCTGGCGCAGCAGCGCGGCCAGCGCCTGCTTCTCGAGGTGGCGCAGGCCGGCCGCGGGTTCGTCCAGCATCAGCAGCACCGGGTCGGCGCAGAGTGCGCGCGCGATCTCGATCAGCCGCTGCTGGCCCAGCGAGAGCGAACCGGCGTTGGCATGGAGGAAGTCGCCCAGCCCCACGCGCTGCAGCTGCAGCGCGGCTTCGCCCAGCAGCTCGCGCTCCTCGCGGCCGTTGAGACGCAGGATGCTGCGCAGCACGCCGCGGCGCGCGTCGCCGGCCGGGCGCAGGTGCGCGCCGATGGCGGTGTTCTCCAGCACCGACATCTCGGGCAGCAGACGCACATGCTGGAAGGTGCGGCAGATGCCGCCCTTGACGATCTGGCGCGAGCTCAGGCCCGAGATCGGCTGGCCCCGGTACTCGATGCGCCCGCCGCTCACCGGCAGCACGCCCGTGACCAGGTTGAAGGTGGTCGACTTGCCGGCGCCGTTGGGCCCGATCAGCGCCACGATCTGGCGCGCCTTGACTTCGAAAGACACCTTGTTGACCGCCACCAGGCCGCCGAAGACCCGCAGCACGCCCTCGAGCTTGAGCAGCAGCGTGCCGGCGGCCGGTTTTTCCGAGCGCGGCAGGAAGGCCGCGTCGGCGGGCGCCACGGCCAGCGGTGCGATGCGGATCTTGCGCTGGATGAAGGGCCACAGGCCCTGGCGCGTCTTGATCAGGATCACCACGATCAGGATGCCGAACAGGATGGCCTCGAAGTTGCCCTCGAGCGGCAGCAGGCGCGGCACGTAGCTCTGCAGCAGGTCCTTGAGGATGGTCAGCACGCCGGCGCCCAGCAGCGCGCCCCAGAGCTGGCCCACGCCACCGACCACCGCCATGAAGACGAACTCCACGCTGTAGTTGAAGCCGAAGGCGCTCGGGCTCACCGCGCGCACCATGTGGGCGTAGAGCCAGCCCGCGGTCGAGGCCAGCAGCGCGGCGTAGACGAACACCAGCGTCTTCAGGTGCACCGTGTCGATGCCCATGGCCTCGGGCATCACGGTGCCGCTGAGCAGCGCGCGCGTGGCGCGGCCCAGGCGCGAGTTCAGGTAGTTGCGCAGCCCCAGCAGCGCCAGCACCACCACCGCCCAGATCAGGCCGTACATCGCGGTCTGGCCTTCCAGCGACCAGGCGCCGACCCGCACCGCCGGGATGCCGCTGATGCCGTCGTTGCGGCCCAGCACGTCGAGGTTGGCGAAGGTGAAGTACAGCGCCAGGCCCCACAGCATGGTGGTGATGGGCAGGTAGGGCCCGGTCATGCGCAGCGTGATGCGGCCCAGCACCCAGGCCGAACAGGCCGTCACGACCCAGCCGGCCAGCAGGCCCAGCCAGGGCGACCAGCCCAGGTGGGTGCTGAGCGCGGCCGTGGCGTAGGCGCCCAGGCCGAGGAAGGCGGCCTGGCCGAAGGACAGCATGCCGGCCATGCCGGTCAGCAGCACCACGCTGAGCGCCACGATCGAATAGATGCCGATGTAGCTGAAGGTCGTGACCCACGACTCGCGGATCGGCAGCACCGGGATCAGCGCGGTGATCACGACCAGCGGCAGCAGCGCGAGCGCGGAATTCTTGAGATAGGCGTTTTTCACGTCGGGTCCCGCCTCAATGCGTGTCGTCGCCGTCGCCGCCGTGCAGCGTGCGGAACAGCAGCACCGGGATGATCAGCGTGAAGACGATGACCTCCTTCCAGGCGCTCATCCAGAACGAGGAGAAGGACTCGAGCAGGCCGATCAGCAGCGCGCCCAGCGCGGCGATCGGGTAGCTCACGAAGCCGCCGACCACGGCCGCGATGAAGCCCTTCATGCCGATCATCAGGCCCGACGAGTAGTTGAGCGTGATGCGCGGCGCGATGAGCAGCCCGCAGATGGCGCCGATCAGCGCGGCCAGGGTGAAGGCCAGCTGGCCCGACCGGACCACGCTGATGCCCATGAGCTGCGCGCCGGTGCGGTTGACCGCCGTGGCGCGCAGCATCTTGCCGCGGATGGTGCGGTTGAAGAAGAAGAACAGCCCCACGGTCAGCAGCACCGCCGCGCCGAGGATGAACAGGCTCTGGCCCGGGATCACCAGCTCGCCCAGCGTGAGCTGGAAGTCGGTGTACGCCTCGGTGCGCGCGCCCTCGGGCCCGAACAGCACCAGGCCCACGCCGATCATCGCCACCTCGACCGCGATCGACAGCATGAAGAAGGTCAGCGGGTCGCTGTCGATCAGCGGCTGGAAGGCCAGCCGGTAGATCATCGGCCCGATCGGCACGATCAGCAGGCAGGCGGCCAGCATGCCCACGGGCACCGGCACGTGGCTGCGGCTGGCCAGCACGGCCAGCCCGCTCAGCGCGACGGGCGCCAGCAGGTACTTGCCGGCCGCGGCCAGGATCGTCCGGCCGCCGGTGCCGCTGCGCCAGGCGCTGCCCAGCTCGAGCAGGAAGCACAGCACCCCCATGGTGACGACCACCCAGGCGACCAGCGGCGTGCGCTGTTCCTGGATCGCGACCAGCGTCAGCGCGGTGAAGGTGACGAAGCCGCCCAGCGGCACGAAGGGCACGTGGGTGATGCTGAAGACCAGCACCAGCGCGGTCGCGAGCAGCGCGTAGATCGCGCCGGTGACGATGCCGTCTTGGGTCAGGAGAATGGCGAGTGAAGTGTCCATGGGGCGTTCGGAAAGCACAGTGGAAAGGTCCGGCCCGCGCCTGCAGTCAGGCGCGGCACCGGACCGGCATGGCGCTTACTTGGACAGCAGGACCCAGGCGTTGTTGCGGTACTCGAAGACGCCGGTGGCGCGCTCGTCGTAGCCCACGTGGTCGGTCGGCGACATGTTCACGTAGCCGGTCTGGGTGACCATGCCCTTCACGCGCTCGATCTGGTCGCGGATGGCGGCGCGGAACTCGGGCGTGCCGGGCTTCTGCGTCTTCAAGGCCTCGGGCACGGCGGCTTCGACCAGTTGCGAGGCCATCCAGAGGTTGCCCACGTAGGAGCTGAAGCTGCCCTTGCCGTAGAGCGCTTCGTACTTGTCGATCAGGAGCGCCGAGGCCTTGCGGATCGGGTTCGACGGGTCGAGCTGGTCGGGCTGGAAGCCGGCCGAGGTCACGGCGATGGTGCCGTCCATGTCCTTGCCGCCGAGCTTGTAGACCTCGGGCGCCAGCGCCGCGTAGGTCTGGTAGACGGTGCCCTTGAAGCCGCGCTCGCGCACCGTCTTGTGCGGCAGCGCGGCCGGCGTGCCCGAGGCCGCCACCAGGATCGCGTCGGGCTTGGCGGCCAGCACCTTGGCGGCCTGGGCCAGCACCGTGGTGTCGGCCGGCGCATAGCGCTCGACGGCCACGATCTCCAGCGGATATTTCGACTTCAGCCGGTTGAGCTCGGCGGTCCAGGTGTCGCCGTAGGCGTCGGAGGTGGCCAGCACGCCCAGGCGCTTGGTGCCCGAGGCGCTGGCGCGCTTGAGCGTGGCGTCGATGGCCAGCGCTTCGTCGAAGGGCGTCTTGAAGGCCCAGCGGCGCTTCTCGTCCACCGGCGTCGTGATGCGCGAGCTGCCGGCCATGCTGACCAGCGGCACCTTCTGCTCGGCCACCACGTCGACCAGCGCGATCGAGGGTGCCGACATCGAGGAGCCGATCAGCACGTCGACCTTCTCGTCGGAGATCAGCTTGCGCGCGGCCTTGACCGACTGGTTGGTGTCGGAGGCGTCGTCCATCACGATGTAGCTGACCTTCTGGCCGCCGAGCTCGGTCGGCAGCATGGCCACGGCCTTCTTCTGCACCGAGCCCAGCGAGGCGCCGGCGCCGGTCGCCGACACGATCACGCCGACCTTGACCTGCGCCTGCACGGAGGCGGCGCACAACACGAGAAAGCTGCATGCGGCAGCGGAAACCAGACGAGGAATCAAGGGATGTCTCCAGGCGCACGAGCGCACTTTTTGGATGGAGCAAGGGCCTTCGGCACGCTTGCGGGGCAGCAACCCGATGGCCCGATGCCATCGAAATTACCTTAAATTTAATTTAATTAGAATTCGTGCAACTGTCAATCCGGACCCACCGCGGTCGGCACTTCGTCCCCTGCTCGCAGGCGAACGCCGCCGCCTGGCGGCCCGCCAGGGCAGTCACAGGGATCTGTCTTCGACGCGCGCCGTTCAGGCGTCGGCCGGCGCGGCCCACTGCGGGAGCCAGCGCATCAGGTGTTCGGCGAAGCCTTCGGCCGCCGGTGACAGGTGGCGTCCGTTGGGGCGGTAGAGGCAGACCGTGCGCACGGTCTCCGGGTCGACCACGCGCCGCATGACCAGGCCGAGCGAGGCCGCCATCACGCCGACGTAGGCCGGCGCCAGCGTGGCCGCCAGCCCCTGCGCCGCGATGCCCAGCGCGGTCGAGACGTTGTCCACGATCTCGACCGGCGTCACGCGTTCGCCCTCCGGCATGTTCAGGTGCATCTGCGCCACGCTGCGCTCGTGGTCGCGCCCGGCGGCCACCAGCGGCGTGCCCTGCAGGTCCGCCCAGCGCAGCAGCTTGCGGCGTGCCAGCGGATGCGTGCGCGCGCACCAGAGCACCCAGAGGCTCTCGAACACCACCTCCCGGCCGGCGTCCGGGCCGACGGGACGGTCCGGCCCCACGGCGAGGTCGACGTCGCCGGCGACCACCGCATCGACCAGCGTGTCGACCGAGACGTCCTTGATGCGGATGATCACCCGCGGCCGCTCGGCCTGGTAGGCCCGGATCGCCGCGGGAATCGCCGCGCTGGCCAGGACCAGCGGCGCCCCCACCCGCACGATGCCGGCGGCCCGGTTGCGCAGGTCGGAGGCCGCGCTTTCGGCGCCCTGCACATGGCGCAGGATGCTCTGCGCCGAGCTCAGGAAGTCCATGCCCGCGCTCGACAGGCTCACACGGCGCGTGGTGCGGTCGAACACGCGGAAGCCCAGCAGGCCTTCCAGCTCGGCCACCAGCTGGCTCACGGCCTGGGAGGTCATGCCCAGCAGCTGCGCGGCACCCGCGAAGCTGTGCTGGTCGGCGACGGCCACGAAGGCCTCGATCTGGCGCAAGGTGAAGCGGGTCAGCGGCATGCATCGATTATCAAGTGGGCCTTGATGATCTGCGGGAAGCCGTGGACCGCGAGATCGATCGCCTCGCGTGCGAACCGACCGCAGGCCGCGCTGTCGCGCACATCCAGGCCGAAGGCGCATGCCGTGTCGTGCAGCGCGCGTGCGACACGGCCTGCGCCGGCGCGCGCTCAGCGCCGCAGGTTGCGCTGCTCCGTCGCGCTCAGCTGGCTCAGTTGCGCCGCCGGCAGGTCCATCTGCCCCAGCACCTCGAGCGCCTGGCCAGGCGCACCCGCATGGCCGCCGCGCGCGGCCGGTGCCGGCGAACGCGGTGCGCCCTCGGGCGCCTCGCTGCCGAAGCCCAGCACCCGCACCGTGAACACCGAGGGCAGCGCCTGGCGCGCCGCCGCGCGCTCGCGCTGCAGCACCTCCTGCGCCGCCGCCGTGGCCTGCGCGGTCGCGGCGCTGGCGTTGGTCAGCGCGCCGATGTTCACCGCCGCGATCACCGGAATGCCCTTGCTCTCGCCCTTGACCTGGATGTTGTCGGCGTTGAGCACCTGCAGCGCCGCGATGTTGAGGTTGCCCGCCACGCGCAGCCCCGCATCGCCCGCGTTCACCGTGCCCAGCGGCGCCACCAGGTCGACGTCGCCGTCGCCCACGGTGCCGATGCCGCTGCCGCTCATGTCGGACTTCTCGCGCACCGTGGTGTTGCCGTTGAGGTCCGTCAGCACCTCGGGCGCCGAGGGCACGCGCACGGTCTTCGAGCCGCGGCCCGCGTCGATGTCGCCCACGGTCGACCAGATGATCTGGTCGCTGCCCTGCTGCGTGGCCTCGGGCACGAAGGACAGGATGCGCGAGCGGTTCACCGTCACGTCGTCGTTGGCGAAGATGTCGATGTGGCCCGAGGCCAGCGTGACCAGGCCGTAGCCCTCGGGCACGGTCGCGCCCAGCGCCGCCACCTGCAGGCCGCCGCCCGGCGTGAGCACGTTGATGTCGCCGCCGGCCATGGTGCGCAGCATCAGCTGGTTGGCCGCCACGTCGCCCTTCCAGCCGGTGCCGGGGAACAGGGTCTTGATGGCCTCGTAGCCGCGGTTGTAGCCGCCGTTGCGCGGCAGGCCGCCCGTGCCCGGCTCGTTCTGGTCGCGCCCGGCCTCGCGCAGTTCGAGCAGGTAGACCTGGCGGATGAACTGCTGCTGCGCCAGCGCGGGCAGCGTGTTGAAGCGCGCCCAGGCCTCGAGCGGCGCCAGCGTCTCGCCGGTCATGTCATGCATGTACGAGACCAGGCCACGCCGCACCGTCTTCTGCAGGCCGCCGGGACGGGTCTCGATGCGGTCGCTCAGGTAGCTGGGCAGCAGCGTGCCGTCGGCACCGCGGGTCGTGAGGTAGGCCGGCATGGCCGCGACCTTCGTCGGATCGAGGTAGGCCGCGGCGAAGGCACCGTAGCCGGCCGCGGCGTTCATGCCGGCCATCACCGTGATCGACGCGCCGTTGTCGGGCAGGCCATTGACCTGCGTGAGCGGCACCGGCCGGTTGTTGCTGTCGTAGCGCCGGTTGCCCAGCGTCTGGATCTGCAGGTCGTCGGCGTACACGTCGCGACCGGCCGACAGCACGAGCGCGCCCGCGCCTTCGACCGTGATCAGGCCCGCGCCTGCGCTGGCGTTGCGCACCGAGCGCATCGAGAGGATGTCGTTGCCGGCCTCGAGCAGCGTGCTGTCCTGCGCATGGACGTTGCGCGCGCTCAGGCGGATGCCGCGGATGTCGGTGCCGGCCCGGGCCCAGGTCTGCTCGCTGGCCATCATGTCCAGGCCCAGGATCGAGCCCTTCGCCGCATAGACGCGGCTCGGTTCGTGGTCGCCGGCCAGCGGCAGCGGGTCGGGGTTGCGCAGGCCCTGGTAGTAGAGCTCCTGGGTCGCGCCGGTGTAGCTCAGCCCCATGTCGTTGCGCAGCAGCGCGTTCAGGTTGACCTGGTGCAGCGCGCCGTCGCCGCCCAGCGGCACGAAGGCCGAGGGCATCATGGCCGGCGTGGCGCGCGCCATCACGATCTCGGTGAAGGGCTGCTCGGGCGTGCCGGCGTTCGGTCCGTTGCGCAGCACCACGTCCTGCTGGGCCAGCAGGCGCAGGTCGCTGCGCGCCGCGGGCATCAGGTACATCGCGCCCTCGAGGGCCAGCGAGCCGTTCATCGCCGTGGCCTGCACCAGGGCCGGATAGCGGTTGGCGCCCTTGCCCGCCAGGTTGTTGTCGGCCGTGTTGTTGTTGTAGAGGTCGACGTCGCGGAAGACGTACTCGCCCTGGTTCACCAGCGTCACGTCGCCGCCCGTGGACAGCAGGCGCAGCGCGGTGCGCGCGGTGTAGCCGCTCATGTAGGCGCCGTAGTCGAGCACCAGGCCCGTGGGGCGGTAGCCCTCGCCGTAGCGCACCAGCAGCGGGTCGAGCACGGTCTGCAGCCGCAGGTCGCCGGCGGTGCGCAGCGTCATCGTCGCGTCGCCCAGCGCCAGCACCGGCGCCAGCGCGTAGGTGGCGCTGACCGTGCTGCTGCCGCCGTCATGGCGGCGCACGTCCACGCTGCGCCCGGTCGCGGTTTCGCCCGCGCTGATCTCGCCCGCGCCGCGCGCCACGTAGTACTGGCCGCCGCGCAGCGCGCCGGCCGCGTCCACCGTCAATGCGCCGCCGTTGCGCATCTCCATGGTCATCGGCGCGCCCACCGACAGGCCGCCGCGCACGCGCGCCGTGGTGGTGAGCGAGACGCCCAGGTCCACCACGTCGCCGCCCGCACGGACCCGGACGTTGCCGCCGCCGAACACGCCCACGCCCTGGCGGAATTCGCCGTGGTTGACCCACCAGCTCGATTGCTCGGGTGCGTGCGGGATCGGTCCGTAAACGCCGTCGATCTCGCCGAAGGTGCCGTCGTTGTATTCGCCGAAGAAGAAGCCGGGGCTGAGGTTGCCCTGGCGGTTGAGCCACTGCGTGTAGCGCTGGTCCGAGGGCGCGGCCGTGATGTTGCCCTGCGCGTTCAGGTCCAGGTTGCCACCGGCCGTGCCGTAGCGCGCATCGGCGCGCGCGGTCGTGAAGTCGTCCCAGCGGCTCAGGTCCTTGCGGCCCGCGGTGTAGATCACCGAGTCGCGGTGCGCCAGCGTCAGGTCGCGGCCGGCGCGCACTTCGATGTCGCCGGTGCCGGTGCGCAGCAGCTTGCCGGCGCCGTTGTCAGGTTCGCCGGCCGCCGCGGTGTTGGCGGTGCCGATCGTGATCGAGCCCTGGCCCGCCGCCAGGCCGGCCAGCGGCCGCAGCGCCAGCCGGTCGGCCGATGCCAGGTCGGCGCCTGCCACCAGCCGCAGGTTCCACGACGCGGCGTCCTGCAGCACGCCCGTGCGGTCGGCCGCGTCGAAGCCGTCGCTCAGGTGGCCTTGGAGGATCAGGTTGCCCGCGGCGCGCAGGCTCAGCGTGCCCTCGTGCGCGCCGGCGAAGTCCTGGTGCAGGTTCCAGTCGCTGCCCAGCGTGAGGTCGCCCTGGCTCTGGATCTCGATGCCGGCCATCACCTGCATGCCGCTGCCCAGCCGCGCCCGGATCGCCGCGGCGCGGGCCGCGAAGGCATGGGCCTCGGCGACCGCCACCGCCTTGACCGCCTCGACCGTGTCGGCCGTGTAGCTGGCCGTGCCCTCGAGCACGGCCGAGCGCGCGCCGACCACCTCGACCGCGAGCTGCGTGACCGCGATGTCGTCGTTGGCGGCATTGCGCAAGGCGCGCAGCCGCACCACGCCACCGTCGGCGCCCGCCACGTCGATGCGCCCGCCGCGCAGCGCGAGCACGCCGCCCGTGGCCTCGAGCGTGACCCGGCCGCTGCCGAGTTCGCCGGTCGTGCCGGCCAGCAGCTGCGCGCCGGCCTGCATCGTCAGGCCGTCGCCGCCGACGATGCGGATCGCGCCGCCGTAGGCGCTGCGCGCATCGATGCGGCCGGTGATGTCGACCCGGCCCTGGTCGGCCACCAGCGCGAAGTCTTCCACCGTGGTGCTGCCGTCGAGCCGCACGTCGCCCTCGCGCACGCGGAACTGGCGCGAACGGTTGAAGCCCGAATCGTTGAGGCGCTGGCTGAAGGCCGCGAAGTCGGGCAGCGCCGCGATGTCGAGCGAGAAGGCGCCGGCCTTGCCGCCGTCGGCGCCGGCCTGCGCCGCGATCTCGCCGTCCAGCCGCACGGTGCCGCCGCCCGAGGCCGCCAGGCTCAGCCGGCCCGCGTTGCCGCCGTCCGGGTGCGCGGCCAGGTTCAGGCGGCTGCCGCCTTGCAGCCGGATGTCGCCGCCGATGGCACCGATGCGGATGCTGCCCGCGTCCGCGTATTCGGCCACGTCGAAGAACTGCTTGGCGAAGCCGCCGACGTCGAGCACCGCGCCCTCGGCCACCACCACGCTGCCGCCGTTGGCCGTGATGTCGATGCTGCCGCCCAGCGCCTGCGCGCGGCTCGCGACCCGCACGTTGCGCCCGGCCAGCGAGAGGCTCGCGCCCAGGCTGGCCTGGGCATCGGCCGGGGCCGTGCCCGGCTGCGCAGGCGCCAGCACGTCAAGGTCGCCCTGCGTGCTCACCGTCTGCACCGCGCCGCCGCGGCCGGTCAGCAGCGGCGTGCGCAGCGTGAGCGCGCTCGCGCCGCTGTCGATGCCGCCCCGGCCCTCGCCCACGATGCGCTCGCTGCCACCCAGCGAGACCGCGGCGAAGCCCGCGAAGGTCTTCTGGCCCTGGCCCAGCACCAGCTCGCGCGCATCGATGCGCAGGCTGCCGCTGCCGCCGGCCGGCACCGGTGCCGCCGTGCCGCCGCTGTTGGCCAGCGTCACGCGGTCGCCCTGGACCGTGATGTCGCCCGCGCCCGCCGCCACGAAGGCCGCGCCGTCGAAGGTCAGCGAGGCCAGGCCCGCGGCGCCCAGGTCCAGCGAACGGTAGAAGTCGAAGCTCGAATAGCTGCGCAGCGTGAGCCGCGTCGAATCCGACAGCTGCGCCAGCGAGCCCGCGTCCAGCACCATGCCGCCGCTGCCGCCGCCGAAGCCGATGCGCCCGGCCGCCACCGACAGGTCGGTCGCGCGGATCTGCGCCGAGCCCGCGAGCTCGGTGCTGCGCGTGGCGTCGATCAGCAGCGCCGCGCCGCCGTCGATCACCGCGCCCGCGCCGATGCGCACCAGGCCGCCCTCGCCGATGTCGACGTTCTGCCGCACCACGCGCGCCGCTTCGCCGCTCGACAGGCGCAGCAGCGCGCCATGGTCGCGCGCCGGCGCGGTGAGCACGTCGTCCTTGGCGTCCCTGGCGTCGATCACGCCGTCGCCGTTGTCGTCGAGCCGGCCGTCGGGGTCGGTGTAGACCGCGGCCGTGTGCGGCGTGACGATCAGGTCGCCGCCGCCGGAGGTGGCCCGGCCCTTGACCGCCAGCCGGCTGCCCGCGTCGACGCGCACCTGCTCGCTCGCCGCCAGGATGATCTCGGGGCCGTAGAGCGCCGAGCCCGCGTCGTTGCGCACCACGATGTCGCTGGCCGTCACGTCCAGCCGCAGGCCCAGCGCATCGCCGCTGCGCTTGCCGCCCACCAGCAGGCTGCCCGCGCCGAAGCCCGAGAGGCTGGCCGCGTCGATCACCAGGTAGCCGTCGCGGCGCAGGTCGCCCGCGTCCTGGCCGGCGCCGACGATGGCGATCTTCTGGCCCGCGATGTCGACCAGGCCGCCGCGTCCGCCCGCATCGGGCTGCGAGCGCAGCGTGCCGTCGAGCAGCAGCGTCTGCGTGGCCTCGAACAGCACCGCGCCGCCGTCGCGTGCCAGCCGCGGCGTGACCACGTTCTGGCCGGTCAGCCGGTACTGCGTGAGCTTGAAGGCTTCGGAGGAGAAGAATTCGTTGGCGAAGGCCTCGTTGTATTCGGTGTACTTGCGCACCGTGGCGCCGGGCAGCACGCGCCAGCCCGAGGCCTGCTCGTCCTGCGTGCCGCCCAGGCTGTCGCCGCGGCGGCCCTGGACCACGAAGCTGCCGTCGGGCAGGCGGGCCGCGCCGGTGGCCACGCCGCGCCAGTCGCGGCCGTTGCCCTGCACCGCGAAGGCACCGGGCAGCAGCGCATAGCGGGCCGGCAGCAGCGTGTACCAGCCGGCCGCCAGGCCCGGGCCGCCCGCGAGCCAGACGCGCGCACCCGCGGGCACGCCGCTGACCGGCGCGGCGCTGTCGTAGCCGGGCACGATGGCATACATGCCGGGCACGTTGAGCACGTCGTGCGAGCCACCGGGGCCGGGCACGAACTCGGCCGCGTGCAGGTCGCCGCCGCCGGTGATGTCGAGCACCGCGCCCTTGGCGAGGTTCACCTCGGGCGCCTTGAGCGTGATGCGCTTCTCGGGCGGCGCGGTCATCGAGCCGCCCGCGGTGCTGCCGTCGGCGGCCTTGCGCGGGTCGTGCCAGTGCTCGTTGTTGACCAGGTAGCCGTAGGGCACGTCCAGGCCCGCGCCGGACACCGAGCTCAGGCTGCCGTCGCCCAAGGTCAGCTGTCGGCCTGCGACCAGTTCGATCTGGCCGAAGGGCGCGCGCAGCACGCCGTTCTGCGTGATCACCGGCGCCTCGAGCCGCAGCGTGCCGCCGGCCGACAGCGGCGCCGAGCGCGCATCGCCCAGGCGCTCGACCGTGATCGCATCGCCGGCCTGCACCACGCCGGTCATGCCGGTCGAGGGATAGACCTGGCCCGCGCGCAGCACCAGCGCGCCGTCGACGACCAGGCGGATGTCGAAGCGGCTGCCGTCCTGGATTTGCGTGGGCAGCTCGCCCGCGAAGCGGATCTCGTCGCCTTCGATCACGGTGCGCGCGAAGCCGCCGATGTGCATGCCCGCATCGCCGCCCTGCGTGTCGCGGCGGATGTCGACCAGCCGGCCCGCGAGCGTCAGCTGACCGGCAGCCGCGGCGCCGGCCGGCGCGGCTGCGGCCACGCCGTCGCTCAGCGCGCCGAACACCAGCTGCGGCGCGCGCAGCCGCGAGCTCGTGCCTTCGTGGCCGACGATCGGTCCGGTGATGGCGATCGAGCGGCCCAGCGAAAGATCGACCTGGTCCAGCCGCACGTTGCCGGTCATCGCGAGGTCCGCGAAGCCGCCGCGCGCGATGCTGCCCGGGCGCACCGTCAAGGCGTGACGCTGGCCCGGCGTGGCCAGCGCATCGCGCAGCAGGTCGGCATAGAAGAGGTTGTCGCGGAACAGGTCCAGCACTTCGGGCGTCAGGCCGAAGGCGCTGCCGTCGAGCGCCGGCGTCCGGCCCGGCTGGGTGGCCCGGTCGGACAGCACGATCTCCTGCGTGTCCTGGAGGTGCGCGAGCAGCGACGACGGAATGACCATCGGCCGGTCGATGTCGTAGCCCCAGCTGCGCAGGCCGGGCGCCCAGTCGTAGTCGAGGCCGCCGGTCCAGTTGCCGCAGACGCCGTCGCCCGGCAGGCCGAAGCAGTCGGGGTCGACCAGGTTCTGCGCGAGCTGTTCGAGCGGCGATCCGAGCGCCGACGTGGGCGCCGCCAGCATGAGCTGCAGCCGGCCGCCACGCGCACCGGGGCCGCCGGCCTCGGCCTTGAGCGTGCTCGCGATCAGGCCGGTGCCCGAGATCAGGATGCTGCCGCCGTGGCTGTCGAGCGTCTGCATCGGCGCCGCGCTGCCGCCGAAGCGGTTGCCGCTGCGCACACCGTCGATGCGCCCGGTGGCGCCCGACACGTCGACCAGCGCGCCCTCTTGCAGCGTCAGCAGCGAAGGACCCTTGCCGATGGCCACCGTGCCGCCGTCGAGCACCTGGCCGACCTGCGCGCCCGTGGTGTCGGCATGCAGCAGCGGCACGCCGCGCGCCAGCAGCTGCGCACCGGTGCTCAGTGCGACCTGCCGCCCTTCGAGCTCGATGCGGCCGGCCGGCGCCTCCAGCGTGCCGTGCACCGTGGTCGCGCCGGCCTCGGTCTTGAGGCGGAGCGTGCCGCCCGCATCGGAACGCACGACCGCGCCGCTGCCGACCGTGATGTCACCCGTGCCGCCCAGCGCCAGCTGCACCGGGCGGCGCGCGAAGCGCTGCTCGGGCGCCAGCACCGCGACCGGCACCGCCTCGGCGAGCCGGGTGCCGCTGGCCAGGTGGCGGTAGTCGAAGCCGTCCAGCGCCAGGCTGTGCGGCAGCTGCGTGACCTGCGCATCGTCGGGCACGCGGATGTCGCCCAGGCTGTTCACCGACACCACGCCGAAGCCGCGCGCGCCGTACAGGTCGCCCGGCAGCCACAGCACATCGGGTGCGGCCGCGCTGCCGCCGAGTTGCACCGATGCGGCCGTGGTCAGCGCCAGCGTGCCGGCCGAGCCCGCGGCCAGCGCGCGCAGGTCCAGCGCGCCGAGGTCGGCGCCCGCGGCCAGGCCGGTCAGGCCGACCGTCCCCGCGTTGCCCACGCGCAGTGCCGGCAGGCCCTTCTTGCCCGCGTCGACGCGGCCGCCGCCCGAGACGTCGATCACGGCCTGGGTGGCGATGTCGAGCTTCTCGGCATCGAGCATGACCGTGCCGCCATGGATCGCCCAATGCCGCGGCTGCACGCCGTCGCGCCAGCTGTTGATCCATTGGCCGCTGGTGTCGAGCCGGCCCTGCTCGCCGAGCCGGAGCGTGCCCCTGGCCGCCGTGATGCGGATGTCGCCACCGGCCGCGCGGACGGTGCCGTCGATGGTGACCGCGTTGGTCGAGTTCTCGAACTCGTTGACCAGCACCGAGGCGCCCGGCGCCAGGTCCAGCACCGCGCCGGCCTGCAGCGTGAAGTCGCGCCGCAGGTGGAACTCGATGGTGCCCATGCCCGAGGCGCTGAGCTCGTCGTCGCGGATGTAGCTGAGCTTGTCGACGCGTCCCGGCAGCGGCGGGGCGACGAAGTCCTCGCCCAGCGGCGACTTCGCGCCGAAGTCCGCGGCCAGCCGGTGCGGGTCGCGGCCGATCACCAGCTCGCCCAGCGACCAGGGCCGCTCCTCCACGCTGCCGTTGCCGAAGGCCAGCGTGCCGCCGGCCTTCTTCGCCGCCTGCTTCTGCTGCCGCTCGCCGACCACCACGTCGCCCGCGTAGCCACCCTCGAGCACCATGCCCGAGCCCGCGAAGATCTTCACCGTGCCGGCCGCGCGGCCTTCGGTGTAGCCCGACTCGAGCAGGTGGCGGCCGATGACCGGGCTCTGCCAGGCGGTGGACACGCCCCAGCGCGAGTGGCTCTCCACGTACTGGCCCGCGATGCCGGTGAAGGCCATGTCGGGCGTGGCCTTGTCGGCGCTGTAGACGCGGCCGTCGGCCCCGATCAGCTTGGTCGCGGTGTTGAGCCCGTCGGCGTAGCGCACCGAGCCGCCCGAGACGTCGAGCAGCGAGCCCTCGCGCGAGATGAAGGCGCCGCCCGCGCGCAGCGTGATGGTGCCGGCGTCGGTCGACAGCTCGGCCAGGTCGGTCTTGCCCACGCCGACCCAGCCCGCCACGTCGGCCAGCGGCGTGCCGACCCAGGCGCCGGGGATGTAGGCGCCGGCGGCGTTCTTCACCCACTCGACGCCGGCCATCGGCCCGTCGGTGAACACGCCGTTGGCGCGCCGGTCGACGATCAGCTTCTTGCCGCGCAGCCAGGCGTCGAGCTGCAGCGGCGAATCGCGCAGCTCGTTGATGCGCAGTTCGGCCTCGATGAAGTTGCGCGCCATGTCGACCCGCGCGCCCTGCACGCCCGCCACGCTGACGTAGGCGTCACGGTCGAGGTAGATGCGGCTCGCGTCGCCCAGGTGGCTGGGGCGGAAGTAGCCCAGCTGGATGTTCAGCGGATTGACCGCCGACTCGACCTTGACCGTGCCCGCGGGCGCGATCACGCCGGCCTGGGGCCGGAAGTCGATCAGCTGGCCGTAGAGGCTGATCCAGCCCGGCTGGTAGCGCGTGGCCAGCGCGGTGGTCTCGATCTCGCCGGTGTCGCCGGCGTCGAAGCCCACGCGCGTCACGCTGCCCTCGCCCAGCGTGAGCGTGCCGGCGGCCCAGTTCAGCAGCACGTCGTTGGTGTCGCTGTTCTGCCAGGCGTGCGTGCCCAGGCCCCAGGCGCGCAGCAGCACCGAGCCGTTGCGGTTGTTGAGCGCGGTGGTGGCCAGGGCGACGCCGTTCTGGTGCACGTCCATGGCCTGCATCGTGATGTTGCCGCGCTCGGCCTGCACGATGCCGCTGTTGGTCACGTCGTAGCCGACGCTGCTGGCGCGCTCCGCCATCTCCTTGAGCACCACCGCCTTGAGCGCTTCGGTGAAGGCCGGGTTGTAGGGGCTGGTGCCGGTGGTGAGCGCGTTGTAGAGGTGGGTCCAGGCAAAGGCCCAGCCCTGCGCGGCCGACACCGCGACGTCGAGCCCGCGCAGCGGGTCGCGGTCGGTGGCGCGCGACTCGTTGAGGTAGACGTTCTCGCCCGCCGCCAGGATCACCTGCCCGTCCGGCGCCGAGATGCGCCCCGCGTTGCTCACCTTGGGCGCGAACAGCATCACCTTGCCGCCGCTGGCCGCCTCCAGCCGCGCGCCGGCCAGCACCTGCACCGCGCCCGGCAGCGCACCGGGCACGAAGCGGTCCACGCCGCCCAGCTTGTCGGGCGCGCCGTTCCGGCCGGGCTCGAAGCCCAGGTTGATGTCGGGGCGCACGGCCGTGAAGTCGCCGAACTGCGGAATGCCGAAGGCGTCGCCCTGCCCCTCGTAGGCATCGGGGAAGGACTGCTGGTTGTTGATGCCCAGCTTGAACTGCTTGTCCGACAGCGACAGGCTCGAGGCCACCAGCGAGCGCGTGTTCACCTGGCTGCTGCCATGGAACACGATGCCGTTGCGGTTGACAATGTAGACCGAGCCCTCGGCCTGGATCTGCCCGGCGATCTGGCTGGGCTTGCCACTGGGGTCGTTGATGCGGTTGAGCGCGATCCAGTTGTTGGTGCCGTCCTTGGCGTTGCGGCCCTTGGACTGGTCGAACTTCACCGTGGTATTCCGGCCCACGTTGAAGCGCTCCCAGTTGAGGATCGCCTTCTCGTCGGTCTGCTCGATGCCCACCACCGTGCGCCCGCCCGCGGCGCTCTGCACCGGCGCCTTGGCGTTGAGCCAGCCGGCCGTGAGGCTGTTCGTGTCGAC